>Ga0233422_10000394_pt1 | contig 22365 bp, 17 predicted proteins | sample Watercolumn_Mata_2_FD_182724 | JGI IMG/M metagenome (GOLD analysis project Ga0233422, IMG submission 182724) | Freshwater microbial communities from Lake Matano, South Sulawesi, Indonesia - Watercolumn_Matano_2014_110_MG | ecosystem: Environmental > Aquatic > Freshwater > Lake | place...
CTTTTGTAGAAAAAGGTTGCCGCCAAAGAAATCTTTGGCTCGAACCTGCGCTTGGCGAGCCGCGCCGTGCGCGGCGAGCCAGTGTTTCCGTTCTCTGCCGCGCTTCGCGCGGCCGAATCGGTCGGCAAAATTCCTGAAAGTTTAATTCTGGTGGACCATACCGGACTCGAACCGGTCACCTCATCCATGCCATGGATGCGCTCTACCAGATGAGCTAATGGCCCTAGTGAACATAAGTATACCACACCTTTCTTGGTTGGCAAAATTTCTTTCTTGCCCAAAACAAGGTATCAGTGTATGATTTGCCGTACGGGCGGCTAGCTCAGATGGTTAGAGCGCACGCTTCACACGCGTGAGGTCACAGGTTCGATTCCTGTGCCGCCCACCATTTTTGCCCTTCATGAGCAAAAGTGCCCTGCATAGTTTGAAGAACGAAGTAGAGACATTTTACAAGTAAACGGGATGTAGTACAGTGGTAGTATACACGCTTCGGGTGCGTGAGACCCGAGTTCGATTCTCGGCATCCCGACCACAACAAATAATCCGTGGTTACTGCCGCGGATTATTTGTTGCAACCACCTCAAACATCAAACGCACAGACACATCAAAGAAATTGAGCATCACAATACTCGCCCATAATCATCTTCAATACGTTCAATATCATTTTCATCAACCCTCCCAACAGACATTTCGCCAATTACCGCATCGGTAACCGCATAGATACGATGACGAGTTTCGCGAGGAACAAAGACATGTTCTCCTTTCACGAGTATACGCACATCATCATCAAGTGTCGCTTCAATTTCTCCATCAAGCACAACCCAATGTTCATCACGATGAAAATGACGTTGTAATGATAAACGTTCACCTGCGTGAATACAGATAACTTTGATATGCCACGCGCCGTCTGCGTCGGCAAGATCGGTAAACGACCCCCATGGACGAACATCGGCGGAAGAAAGAGTGTCAAATGTACAAATAGATTCAGACATATCATGTATCATACTCTTAGTTCTTCCTCTTGTCAGTATAAAAAAGAATCTCGCGAATAAGAACCTTCGTATCCTCTGGGCCGGTTACAGCAATCGTCTGCACGCCCGACTTTTTCACAGTCTCGTCATTGCCACCCGGATACAGTGCATCCCCGACATATACCACATCAGATATTGGCACACCGCTAAAGCGTACAAGATTTTCTATCGCAAACGCTTTATCAATTCCTTTTTTTGTAACATCAATTGAGGTCATGCCACCTGAACGTATTTCATATTTCAGAAGTCGTTGGGAAAGTGCCTTTATGAGTGCGGGACGAACATCAGATGTCTTGTTCCATGCTTCTTTCTCTGCGACAGGCGCATGTTGTCCAAGCGCAGAAAACGTCACTTGTCCTCCCCGACTTTCAAACACATCCCCAAAGAGTGTCTCTGGTTGACGATATCCCGTTTCCACAAACGCTTCCGCAAAAGCCGCCCGTACGGCTACATCTTCCTCGGCTGTAAACACATGACTATCAAGACATGCCCACACACCATTCGTATATCCGTACAACAGTGCACCGGATACGGGAACAAGCCACATATGCCCCCAAGACGATTCACACGGCAAGCGCTCGACAATCTGCTCAACCATCTGTACATATGACGCTCCGGAAACCAACGCGACGTCATAATCACGAAGTAACATGCATAACAATGACGCCATCTCATTATCAATGGACATCTTACTTTCGGTGATAGTACCGTCAATATCAAACGCAATCAGACGATACCGCCTGACATCATTCGCATCCATGTTTATTTTTTTAGTACGGAGAAACGAAAACATATCACACATGCAATCTATCAAATTTCCTTACACAAAGGAGACGTCAGGGCATTCAGTAAATCATTCACACCGATTGATGCGACATTCACCACTCTGTCGGCACCACCATAATACATAAACAGCGTATCATCCTGAACTATCGATCCGCAAGGGAAAACCACATTGGGCACAACTCCGTTCAGCTCATACTGCTCTTCCGGCTCAAAGAGCGGGTACCACGTCCGTGCCAAAACATTTGTCGGATCTTTCTTATCAAGAAGCACCGCACCCAAGCGGTATACACCATCATCGGAAATACCGTGATAGAGAAAAATCCACCCTTTAGCTGTTTTGTGTGGCGGAGCAACAGCACCGACCTTTCGACTGTCCCACCATCCCTTGCGTGGCTGTATCCAACGGTATTCTTCCAACCAATCATCAGAACCAAACGACAAATCATCGCTCCACGCCAAATCAATGTCAAGTCCGCTTCTATGAATAATCAAATACTTGCCATCTATTTTTTCGGGAAAAACAAACGCGTCTTTGTCGTCGATACCCGGCGGTGAGATAAGTTGCGGCTTATTCCATCCACTCCAGTTACGTGCAAGAAAGTCTTTTTTCGATATCGATGAAAGTGCAATGCGCGGAACAGACACTCCGTCATATGCGGTATACGTCATGTGAATCATATCTCCCACCACGGACAGACGCGGGTCCTCACATCCCGAATTACCGCCGGGATGTTTCTTTTGCTCAAAGTCCTCGCGCGGCACATATATAGGATCGTCCAAACGTTCACTGATATGAATACCGTCTTTCGTCGCGGCATACCCAAATACTGATGTATTATCATCAGACATCGCGCGGTATACCAAATGTGTTGTGTCCCCTATCCGAAGCGCCGCAGGATTGAACGTCGCTTTAGCCTCCCATATATGTTCGGCAATCGGCTCAATGATGGGACGAGTGCTTCGCCGTTTGAATGCGATACGTTTTTCTTTTTTTGTCACAATGCTTCCCAACAAATCGGGCAACGATGCGGAGGCAACGGCACACACCGTATCGGCAGCACCGTAATATAACTCCAGTTGTTTTCCTTTTACCAGCGCACCGGAAGGAAACACGATATTCGGCACCATACCATATCGTTCGTACGGCTCAACAGGAGTAAGAAGCGGAAACTCGGTTCTCCCGATAATCTTGTGTGGATCCTTGAGGTCAAGAAGCACCGCCTCTGTCGTGAAAAACGCATTACCAATAAAATAATTGCGGATATGTGAATACAAGACAAGCCATCCTTTGTCGGTTTTTATCGGTGGAGCGCCAATTTCCACATGATCTTCATGTATATACTTTGCGCGCTTGAATTCAAGTGTGTGTTTCTCCTTCTCGGCATACCACTTGTTCCAAAACTCCTCTGAGAGCATTTCCACTTCATCCCTGAACGATGCAATACCGATAAAAGACGGGCGACGGTCTGTATCAACAGTAATAAGAGCCCAGAGTTTGCCTCCTATACGCTCGGGAAACAGCGTCATACCCTTAGCGTTAAACGGCGTAACTTGATGCTTCTCGCGGATATGTTTCAAATCATCCGAAATCGCAACAGCCGCTTTGATACCATCCGCACGAAACGGGTACTCGGACAATGCCGTATAAAAGATATAGTATTTCCCGTCAACATATGTCACCCGAGGATCTTCACACCCCAAACGATCCCATCGTTCAGATGGCCCAATAAAACGTCTTCTCTCACCAAAATGATATCCGTCATCACTCCGTGCAATACCGATACTTGAAATGGAAATCTCGCTGTTAATCGGCAACTGGTAGTGCGGCATAGAAAGCGCGCGATACAACAAAAACGTCTCTTTTCCACGACGGACGGGACATCCGTTAAAAACCGTCTGCGCTTCCCACGAATGTTTGGTATCGGGAATGAGGATGGGATTATGTTCGGAACGAATCATAATTTATAAAATAAAAAAAATGAAAAATAAAATCGTAAACTATAAATGATAAGATAAAAAAGAAACAATAAAGATGAGATGCAACACCATACACAAACTACGCTTTCTTGTAAACACGAGTTTTCTTCATAACCGCTTTTTGAGAGACTTTCGGTGTGGCATCTTTGCGAAGATCATTCATAAATGCGCCAAAATCCGCCGCCGCAACACAGACATAATTGTCGGACGCGCCATAATATACGTACAACATATCGTCTTTCACCACAACACCGGAGACATACACAATCCCTCCCTTTACACCGTTATATTCGTATTCTTCCGTCGGCACAAGAATAGGGCCCGACGTGCGATGAATCACCTTTGTTGGATCTTCCAAGTCAAGAAGCATTGCGCCCACTTTGTATTTCCACGGTTCGTCATGCGTCACCGCATGATAAAACACGAGCCACCCATCCGGGGTACGTATCGGCGGCGCGGCGGGACCGCGCACCCACGTGTCCCACACACCATAGCGCTTTTCCATACGATACTTACTGGGAATATATTCCTCTTCAGCAAAATCAAGTGAATCAACATATTCAATAAGAATACCCACGTTGATACCATGTAGAATAGCATACTTTCCATGTATCTTTTCCGGAAAAATCATCCAGTTTTTGTGATACTCATACGGATGCGACATGATGGACGGATTGGTCCAATTCCAATTCCTCTTGCGCACATCATCAATCGTAATAGACGAAATGCCCATCTTAAGTCCGCCATCACACGCAGTGTAGGTAAGATACACGCGCTTGTCTTCCGGAATGTATACGACGCGCGGATCCTCAGCACCCGCCCATCCACCACCAGATGCAAAACCCACGGGATTCATACGAAACGGCATCAATGTCGCATGTTCAAACACAGGAGTGTCCGCACGCTCGTCAATCGTATACGCATCATCAGATACCGCATGACCGACACGTGATTGCCCGTCCGGTCCCATGGCACGATAGAAGAGATGAATTTTCCCATCAATCAACACCGAGCCGGGATTAAACGTCTGCCACGATTCCCACACATGTGTATCACGCGGCAAAATAATCGGATTGCTTTCGTATCGTTCAAGACGTTTCAAAAGTGTATTTGTGTTTGGAGACGCGACAATCCATACCGATGACTTCTTTTTGGGTTGTTGTTTTTTCGTTTTTTTCGCGATTGAACCTTTAAGAGTCGGTTTTTTTGTTATGAGTGTTTTCACCACCGTTTTTTTTCTTGGAACAGATTTCGTCGAAGTTCGTCCACCTTTGGGAGACAGAGTCTTCGGAGATAAAGTCGTCTTCTTTTTTTCTCGGAAAATGGATGCTACTTTTTTCTTTGTTGTAAGATGCGAGATATTTTCTTTTTTACGTGACACTATCGGCACGAAAGCGCGGCGCTGACGCGACGCCGTCGCACGTTTTGGTTGTTTGGCAATTATATTCTCCTTTTTCAAACTACTCGCGGATTTTCCTTTTGTCGCCCTGCGTAGCATCATACCGACACGCGAGGGCGCCTTCAAACTACCACCCCGAGAGGAGGACGAACGAGATGAAACATTTGCCGCATGAGATTCACGTGCCATACATGAGTACAGTATACACCCAAATGATTTCTCATATGAAAAAGCATACTCTGTGGAAAACTTTTCTCTCATATCCCATGTGGACAAAATCGGCTTTTCTTGATTTAATGAAGAACACGACGGGCCATAGTACAGTGGTAGTATGCATCCATGGGGTGGATGTGGCAGCGGTTCGATTCCGCTTGGCCCGAATGAAATGAGAGACGGGGGGAAGCAACTGCTCACTTCCCGCGCGGAATCAAACGTCGGAGCATGTGTTGCATCCATAAAAAATCAAAAACCAAAATATTAAAAAATAAAACCAGCCAACGAAACGGAAAAAACAGTTTCTCTCCCAACGCACCATGACCAAATGCTTTCTTACATCACTCATATTTGTCGCTCTCATGATATGTGCGGGTATTATCCTCAAAAACACACGGCGGGCCAAACGCCCGCTGTGATTGCTTTCTCATTTTTATTTTTCTCTTTTTTTCTTTTTGCATTTTTCTTTTTATCTCTTTCGCTTCCCTTCCGCCTTTGCTGCTTCCATCGTCATCGGAATGACAGTATCAGGATTGAGGGAAATCGCTTCAATTTTTTCTCCCACCAAAAAACGCATGAAATCGGGATAATCCGAAGGTGCCTGTCCACAAAAACCGATATACTTCTTGCGCCGTCTACATGTATGTATCGCTTGCGACACGAGCGCCTTCACAGATTCATCATTCTCATTCCCGATACCCGCAATAATAGCAGAATCACGATCAAGGCCGAGAGACAATTGCGCCAAATCATTGGATCCGATGGAAAAACCGTCAAAAATATCCAGAAAATCATCTGCGCGAATGACATTGGTAGGTATCTCACACATAACATACACCTTGAGTCCGTGCTTGCCTCTACCTCGGGACAATCCATATTGTTCCATAAGTTCCACGACTTTCTCTCCTTCTTCAGGCGTTCGACAAAACGGCACCATCACATGCACATTCTCAATACCCATGTCATTGCGCACACGTTTGATTGCTTCCACTTCCAAGCGAAAGCCCTCTTTGTAATCCGGGTGCGCGTACCGCGAGGCACCACGCCATCCAATCATCGGATTCTCTTCTTCCGGTTCAAAAAGTTCCCCACCAAGAAGCGCACGATATTCATTTGTCTTGAAGTCGGAAAAACGCACAATGACCTGTTCTGGCCAAAATGCCGCGCCTATTTTGGCGACACCTTCGGCGAGTTTGTCTACAAAATACGCCTCCTTGTCGTCATATCCGACGGTCTTTGCATCAATCTTTGCTTTCAGTTTCCAATCGGTGATTGTATCATAATGCACAAGTGCAAGAGGGTGCATACCGATATGTGAAGCAATGATAAATTCCTCACGTGCAAGTCCGACACCTTTGTGCGGCAAAAAACTATTGCGAAACGCACTCTCCGGATCACCCACATTGAGACAAATCTTTGTACGAATGTCGGGAACTTTTTTAAGGTCATATGTATGTTCACGCCACGGAACATATCCTTCATACACGCGACCGATGTCACCTGATGATGTATCAACGGTAATCGTATCGCCTGTGGCAATCTTGCGCCGTGCATTCCCCGTGCCCACAATGGCGGGAATACCCAATTCGCGCGATACAATCGCGGCGTGCGATGTACGTCCTCCCTTTTCCGTAATGATCGCCGCCGCCTTTTTCATAATCGGTTCATAGGTCGGATCCGTAATCGTCGTAACAAGTATTTCGCCATCATTGAACTCATCCAAACGTCGCGCGTCCGTAATAATACGCGCCTTTCCGGAAGCAATTTTTGTTCCTACAGATACACCTTCCACAATTGGTTTCTTGCTAGTCTTGGCAAGCACATATTCAGTATACGACACCCCCTTTTTTGCTTTTTCAGATTGAACGGTCTCCGGACGTGCCTGCACGATAAAGAGTTCTCCCGACATACCGTCTTTCGCCCATTCCATATCCATAGGACGGTCTTCTTTCGCGCGGGCTGAATAGTGTTGTTCGATGAGCACACCCCAGCGCGCGAGTGTCAACACTTCTTCATCCGAAAGTGTCAACACGGCAACATCCTTTTCCGGTACACGCACAATACGCGTCGGTTCACCGCGTGTGTCTCCATATATCATTTTCGTTTTCTTATCCCCCGAAGTGCGTTTCAATATGGCATCTTTCTTCGCTTCAAGAGACGGCTTGAACACCACATATTCATCCGGACTGACTTTTCCCTGTACCACCATTTCTCCCAATCCCCATGCGGATGAAATCTCCACCACATTGCGAAATCCTGTCTCCGTATCAAGTGTAAACATCACACCTGAACACGCCTTGTCACTACGGATCATTTTTTGAATACCGACGGAAAGTTTAATATCCGCATGTTTAAACCCCTTATCCACGCGATACGAAATTGCGCGATCAGTAAAGAGTGACGCAAATGCGCGCTTCACCGCTCGAATCACATCATCTTCGCCACGAATATTGAGATAGGTATCGTGCTCGCCCGCAAACGATGCGCCCGGCAGGTCCTCAGCCGTTGCCGACGAACGCACCGCCACATCAACACGCTTCATGTCATACTGACGGGACAGTGTCCGGTACGCGACACGAACCTCATCAGCAATCACTTTCGGCATGCGTTTATGAATGAAGGCGCTACGAATCTTTTTCCCTTTTCGCTGAAGGAGCGCGATATTGTGCGTATCAAGACCCTTGAGTTCCTTGGTAACCATATCCGCAAGACCCGTGCTTTTAACAAACAAATCATATGCATACGCCGTGACAATAAATCCATTCGGCACGCGTATACCATGCGGTGTCAGTTCCGTATACATTTCACCAAGCGACGCGTTCTTACCGCCGACAAGTGCGACATCATCATTGCTCACATCCTTAAACCAAAGCACGAGCGGAAGTTGTGTATCTTTTTTCATAGAGAAACATGTTGCAACGATTGGTAATACATTCATGATACCACGCACGCGCATTCATTTCTGCTTTTTTCTGTTGATAAGACGCCATACAAATTACAAATACATACAAATATACAAATGACGAATACTACGAGATATGCAAATTATAAACACATACAAATATACGGATCACACAATCATACGAATTGCAAATATGATGGATGTGATAAACAAATGTATATTTGTATACCATACAAGTGAGTAAAAAATTTTCAGTTTTCAATATTCAAACAATTTCCCATGTAGAGGATATATCAATATGGAATACTTTAATTTTTTAATCTTTGATTTTTTATCGTTAATCATTTTCATTTTCCATTTTTATCTTTTCACGTTTCCTCTTTACCTCGTCAATGTCATATAAACATCAGATACATTGGCTCCTGTGCGACCAATGAATATATGGCCCCCTGCACGCTCAAAAAAAGTATATGCATCATGGTGCGCGAGATACTCCTCAGGCGAACCCGCAAAAAACGGCGACAATCCGACAGATATACCATCGACAACCGCGCCCGCTGCATCCGTGTTGTCCCACCCATCAGACGCGGCAGCAACAACGAGCGTGTCGTATCGCGTGTTCTTTTGATTCATGTGTACGAGTGCGGACAACGCAACTTCTTGTGCGCGACCACCACGCCCCCACACAACCCCCTCTTCCACAGTAACCGTTGTTTCTCCCCCATACAACATGCACGTATGAGCACGACGCGCCTCATCGACAATATGCACCCCGAGATCACGCGCCTCGCCTTCAACGGCGGTATGCACGACAAATGCCTCATATCCGAGTGATGCCGCACGCATGCGCATCGCCACAAGCATCGTCCTGTTGGTAAGCACTATTACATTGGTAACGTGAGAAAAGAGTTCGGGGTCTTTGGGAGTTTCTGTAAGTTTACAATGCGGCAAGGTACACGTTTTGAACACATCATATTTCGCAAGGATACGCGCCGCGTCTTCTTGTGTTGTCGTGTCCATAACAGTGGGACCTGACGCAATCATCCCCATATCATCCCCGGGCACATCAGAAAAAATACACGACACAACAGTTGCCGGATATGCCATCTGTGCCAACTGTCCTCCTTGAATTTTTGACGTATGCTTGCGTACCGTATTCATCTCGGCAATCGTCGCACCCGCATGCATAAGGGCGTCCGTTACGGACGAAAGTGCTTCACATGAAAGATCATTGGGTAAACACAACATAGACGATCCCCCACCGGAAACAATAACGAGCACCAAATCATCTTCCGTTGCATCAGACAAAAGTGACACGACATTTTCAGTGGCGGCAATATTTTGCATAGAAGGTAACGGATGTGTCCCCGCAAGAAACGAGAGACGATGAAGTGGTATACCGCTTCGGATATCAATTACAATTCCTTCAGTAATGTAATTGCCAAGTATCGTTTCAAGTTCAGCCGCAGCGTCCGCTGCACACTTACCAAACGCGACGACAAGCAAACGCTTGTACGCGGACAAGTCAAAAATAGCATCCTTCACATACAACACACCATCTTCACAACGAACACTGCGACGCATAACCGCGCGCGTATCAATCGCCGCATATCCCGCTTCCAGGATATCAAGTGCATCGGAGCGAAGTCGTGTCAATGCAAATGTATCTGGGTTTTGTATAACTAACATGGTATATACAGTATACAACAAACACGCACTCGTGTGCGTGTTTGTATGTGAAAATGCAAATTGCCTTATGCGGCATTCATAAGATTTTCTTCTTGCATACTTTTGACAACCTCTTCAAGAGTTCGTGTGTCTCCAACATGAGCCATATCATGTTGTATTTTTTCCTTCAGTTCATTAGGTGTCGAATTCAAATCGCCATACGTCTCAATAAAATGAGTAAGTTTCTCAGAAGGAGTTAATTTTTCACCTTCATTTGAAAATCCATATTCCATAAATTAATAAGAACATTTAACTACTAATGTGTCAATTATATCACACTGTATTTTTTTGTCAATATATTTTTATATACACCTCAAAAAATCTTATACTACAACAAAACATTACTATCTCATGTCTAGGTGTGTTTATCAAATGATCTTTCCTTTTCTCATCAATACATATTCTTTTCTGTGTATTCTGCAGAGAATTATATACGAACCGAAAAATCCTTTCCGCAAAAACTACTTTCTGTCGCTCTACTTCCCGCAACATTTTTTATATTTCTTCCCGCTACCACACGGGCACGGGTCATTGCGACCGACCTTGTCTTCGCCGCGCACGGACTCATGCACGGAAACAGACGACGGAGAAACCGCAACATCGTCGGACGCACCCGACACCACAACATCCTCTGCAAGAGACTCTTCAACGTGAACTTCATGTAATTTTTGCTCTTCACGTGCAAATGCACCCGCGCCGATATTCGGTAACAATCCAGCAATTTCTGCCATAATACCGGACTCGAGTTCATGGAACATACGCAAACCCTCTTTTTTGTATTCAACAAGTGGATCACGCTGACCGTATGCGCGCAGATTCACCGTACCACGAAGATGGTCCATCGCTTCCAAATGTTCCATCCACAACATATCAACGGTCTGCAGTGCCAATCGTCGCGCCGTATCCCAAAACACATCTTCACCGAGAAGCGCTTTTCGGTCGCTAATAATATCGGTAATTTCTGGATGCACCGCGGCAATGCCGGCATAGTATGCCTCCACAGCGGAACGATCACCGACAAGCAAATCACGTCGTGCTTTGTAAATGGCGGTACGCTGTCTATTCATGACATCATCAAACTCAAGTACACGCTTACGTGAATCAAAGTTAAACCCTTCGATTTTCTTTTGTGCGGACTCAAGCGAACGAGTAATCATCCCATTTTCAATCGGCTCGTCTTCAGGAATGCCAAATCGCCCCATCATTTTTTTAATAGCATCGGACGCAAATACACGCATCAGTGTATCTTCAAGCGATACATAAAACTGTGTTTCCCCTGGGTCCCCCTGACGTCCCGCACGACCGCGAAGCTGATCGTCAATACGTCGCGCCTCATGACGTTCGGTACCGATAACATACAGTCCTCCGAGAGATTTTACTTCCTCATACATATCATCAGTCCCCGGATTACCACCCAATTTGATATCAACACCACGCCCTGCCATATTGGTGGCAACAACCACAGATCTCTTACGTCCCGCTTGTGCAATGACCTCTCCTTCGTGCTCATGTTGCTTCGCATTGAGAACATCATGACGAATACCTTCTTTTGTCAGATACGCAGAAAGAAGTTCGTTTTTTTCAACAGAGACTGTACCGATAAGCACTGGCTGACCTTTTTCTTGAAGTACTTTCACCTGTCGAGCAAGTGCTTTAAACTTGCCACGTTCAGTTTGGAATATAAGATCATTACGATCAGCGCGTTGTGGTTTTTTGTTTGTAGGAATAGGTATAACGTCAAGTCCATACACTTTGTACAATTCTTCAGCAGACGAAAGTGCCGTACCCGTCATGCCAGCAAGCTTGTCATACAAACGAAAATAATTTTGAAATGTGATAGATGCCACGGTACGTGATTCGTTCTGCACCGACACGCCTTCCTTCGCTTCTACCGCTTGATGCAATCCTTCGGACCACCGACGCCCAGGCTGCAAACGTCCCGTAAACTCATCCACAATAATCACTTGCCCGTCGCGTACGACATAGTCGCGATCGCGTTCAAAAAGTGCTGTGGCACGGACCGCCGTCTCCAAATGATGTACATGCAAGATTCCTTTGTCGGTATAGATATTTTCAACACCAAGTACCCGCTCGGTTTTCTCAATACCGGTATCTGTCAATTGAATCGCTTTGAATTTTTCATCAACCGTATAATCCTCATCTTTAACGAGCGTTCGTGCAATCGTCGCAAACTGCGCATACAGCGCACCCGTACCTTCCGCTTTTGCTGAAATAATAAGAGGTGTGCGTGCTTCGTCAATCAAAATGGAATCCACCTCATCGACAATAGCAAAGTGATGGGGACGCTGTACCATATCCTCACCACGATACGCGATATTATCACGTAAATAGTCAAAACCGAATTCGTTGTTCGTGCCATATGTAATATCAGCGGAATACGCTTCCTTACGCGATATGGGACGGAGAAACTCATGCACCACCTTGAACGAGCCGAGTTCATCGCGCTCCGAATCACGGTCGGTATGTGTTGGGTCATACATAAATGATGACTCGTGATTGATAACCGCAACGGACAATCCAAGCGTATGATAAATTTGTCCCATCCATGCCGCGTCACGACGAGAAAGATAGTCGTTTACTGTTACTACATGAACACCTTTCCCCGAAAGCGCATTAAGATATGTCGGTAACGTTGCAACCAGCGTCTTTCCTTCTCCCGTACGCATCTCAGCGATACCCCGCATGTGTAACACGATACCACCGAGAAGTTGCACATCATAATGACGTTGCCCCAGCGTACGTCGCGACACTTCACGGACAAGCGCGAATGCTTCCGGCAAAATATCATCTTCTATTTCTCCTGTGCGCAAACGATCGCGTAACGCAAGAGAAAACGCTCTCAACTCTTCGTCGGAACGTTTATTCATATCCTCCTCAAGTGCGTTGATGCGCACAACAAGAGGTTGAAATTTCTTGAGTTTTTTGGCAGGTGTATCACCCGCAATAATGTCAAACAATGCCATAATCATTCCATGGTATCACAGAATGTCTGTACACGATACATATATATGACGTACGGAAAAACCCGCCTCATGGGCGGGTTTTTCCGAAGTGGGACGAAGATTATTTCTTCTTCGCAACCTTCTTTTTCGCGGCTGCCTTCTTTACCGTCTTCTTCTTCGGGGCGGCCTTCTTTACCGTCTTCTTCTTTGCTACTGCCATAGTGGTAGTCATACAAAGTTATCGCGAGTAATGTCGACCACGTGATCGGAAAATTTTTTCAGAAAAATTTTTCGTGAGAAAATTTTTTCTACTTCTATTATCGTATACGTTTGCGTTCATGACAATATTTTTTTCGAAAAAAATGTGGATAACTTTTTGAAAAAGTTTTTTTAGAAAATAAAAAAGAAAAATTAAAAAAATAAAATGATAAACTATAAACTGTAAACAATGAAGAATTCCGATGCAGAGTATCAAGGTATTGAGAATAAAGGGTTTTTGACTCTCGCGTATCTTTTCTTTTTTCTTTTTTGTCGTTGTCGAACGTTCCCAAATACTTTTCCTTGAAGATGTTCCGTTCTTTTTTTGTTCTGTATCATCCATATGATTTTTTTCAGTAGACACGACAAATGAACGTATATCGTCAGGTGTCGGCTTTTTTCCTTCTGAAATAAACACTTCTTTTTCAAACATCATACTTTCTGATTGCGTATTGCTTTCCGTCACCATCATATCAATAAATGTGCACATGTCCGTATCAGGACGCAAACAAAAAATTTAAAAAAGATGGAAAAAAATTTTTTGTTCTCTTTTTTTTGGAGAATAAAAAAATCAATGATTTCCTAAAAGCCGTTCGGCTTATGGAAATCGCTTCCGGGGGGTATGAAGACTCCCCGAATACGAATAATCAATAATCCCGCCAACATCACGGCGGGATTTTATATTCATATTTTATACACATGAAAGATTGACAAATATAAACTTAGGCATAACATAAATAAAGACTTCGGTCGGGTTTCTTCAGCGTCGGGATGAAAAGTTTTGAAAAGTTCTTTTCATCCCACCCGACCAATTCACAAAAATTACTCAAAAAAAATGGAAGAAATAAATTTGCAAGAGATAAAAAAAGCCTGCGCATTGGCGCATGCAACGAACTCCATAGTGGAGTTTTCAATCAAGATTCATCCGGGAGAAACGTCTACGGATGTCCTTGAAAGAATCTCCTCTGCGCTTCAAGACGCAAGCGATCGCTCCGACATGTCGTCGAGCGAATATTGCGGTATCGACGAAGACGGAGAGTAAAGAAAAAAGAAATCGACCATATCGCCACCCGCAGCATGTGCGGGTTTTTGTTTTGTTGATATATGTATCAAAAAACGGGGCGCAAGCCCTGTTTTTTCATATACACTTTTTCAGTCTTATTTTTTTATTTTGTGTTTTTCTTGATTCATCGCTTGTCAGTTTCATATTTCTCATTTTCTGCTATACTGCTCTAATGACCCAACACAAGAAACCGCAAGGCAAGAAGCCGTATGAAAAAGAAAACACGTGCACATACCACAGACATTCTCGCTCCGGCAATCGCCCCAATCCGCACGCATTCGTTCCCAAATGTCCGCTTCCCAAAGAAATTGAGAGCGTCATCTCTATCACCAGCAAAGGTGTCGGTTATGTCCCCCTGTCTTCCGACAATCGCGATGAACGCATCCGTATCGAGACAGACGATTTGAACACGGCGCTTCACGGTGATATCGTGAGCGTCACACTTCTCCCCCATCGCGCCGGTGAAGAACTCTTTGGCACCGTCCACGAAATCATCACGCGCGCAAAAACACAATTTGTCGGCACCGTCGCGCACGAACAAGGTGTCGTTTTTGTCGTACCTGACGATCAACGTGTATATCGCGACATCATCATACCGGAACATGAAGACGACAATCTTGCCGATGGTGAGAAAATCTATGTGCGCATCAACGACTGGCGCGACCCGCGCAGCAATCCCATCGGTACCGTCGTTGAGCGCATCGGTATGAAGGGTGACAATGACGCGGAAATGCGCGCCATCGCACTTGAGAAAGGTATTGTACCCGATTTTCCCGAAGATGTGGAACACGAAGCATCCGCCATCACGCGCACCATCACAGATAAAGAAATCGCGCGTCGCCGCGACATGCGCAACGTACCGACATGCACTATTGATCCCGCAGATGCCAAAGACTTTGACGATGCATTGTCCTTTCGCGTTCTTGATAACGGTGATATCGAAGTGGGTATACACATCGCCGATGTAGCGCACTATGTCGTCCCGGGTACCGCGCTCGACAAAGAAGCCGCTCGCCGTGGCACATCGGTATACCTCGTAGACCGTACCATCCCGATGCTTCCGGAAGTGCTCTCCAATGACTTGTGCAGTTTGAATCCTCACGAAGACAAGCTCGCGTTTTCCGCCGTCTTCACCTTTTCGTCGGATGCGTTTGCGAAAGGCACAGCGGAAATCACTAATGAATGGTTTGGCCGAACAGTGATTCACTCTGACAAACGTTTTGCCTATGAAGAAGCACAAGAGATCATTGATGCGGGTACAGGTGATATGGTAGATGTGCTCACAACACTCAACACTCTTGCCAAGATCCTGCAAAAAGACCGATTCGCCAATGGTGCCATTTCTTTTGACAAGGACGAGGTGCGCTTTACCTTGGACAAGACCGGCAAGCCGCTCGGTGTGTATGTCAAACAGCGTCTCGATGCACACAAACTCATTGAAGATTTTATGCTCCTCGCGAACAAGCGTATGGCGGAATGGATCGGCAAAAAAGACGCGGGTATCAAAACGACATTCGTCTATCGTATCCATGATGTGCCGGACAAAGACCGCATCCATGAACTCGCCGCATTTGTGAAAACACTCGGCTATGAACTCACAATCGGCGAGAACGGTCCGTCCTCACGCGACATCAACAAACTTCTCACACAGGTCAAAGGCACCCAGGAAGAGCAGCTCATCACCACAGCGGCGATTCGTTCCATGGCAAAGGCGATATACGCAACGGGGAATATCGGACACTACGGTCTCGCATTTGAGCACTACACGCATTTCACTTCTCCTATCCGTCGCTATCCGGACGTCATGGTGCATCGTCTCATCGCCACCTATATCGCTGGAAAAACCGTCGGTGAAAAAGAACGTGAATCATATGAAGCAATGAGCCGGTACGCGTCCGAAATGGAAAAACAAGCCGCCGATGCCGAACGCGCATCTATCAAATACAAACAGGTGGAATACATGCAAAGTCATATCGGTGAAGAATTTGATGGGACAATATCCGGCGTCACGAAGTTTGGTATCTATGTAGAAGAATCCGAAACATGCGCCGAAGGACTCGTGCATATTCGTGATTTGGACGATGACTTTTATACACTGGATGAAAAAAATTATGCCCTCGTCGGCGAACGCAACAAAAAGCGTTATCGTCTCGGGGACAGCATTCGCGTTCGCCTCGTCCGCGCGGATCTTGATGCACGTGTGTTAGACATGAATGTGGTGGATGATACCACAAAATAAAAATCGAAAGTACAAAAAATGATAGATAGGGCGATTGTTTGGCCTAATGGTAAAAATGTGAAGCTAGACATCTCCCATAATCAATAACAGTATCATTTTCAGTTTTCTCTGCGCGCTTGAGTCCGGAATGAATTCCCACCGCTTTCTTCACCTTCCTAAACGACCCATCAAGTGAATTTGTGGTATTGGGAATACGTAATGCGGGATAGTGGGTGTATGTAAACAAACACGGCAAATGTTGGTATATGCTAGTGCGTGCCGCGTGTAGACTGCGATGAGTATACCGTGTTCGTTTAGTCACCTGGTCCACGGTACGCTCTTTGAGAAAATCATTCCACGCGTGACACCATGTGACAAACGCGTCTGTAAACGAATCCTTGTTTGTGTACGGTAACGTACGTACCAACGCAAACAACTCTCGTCCCGCGTCGAGTTTCGGATTGAGAGTCGTGTATCCCACAATAATTTATATTTGATGAAAATGGCACATCTGGATGGGAACATCGAAAAACAACCACGGAACCGCGACTCATCCGTCACCAATAATTGCAGTAATGACAAATCCTCGCGCTTCCAATGCACGTTTTGCCTCTTGGTACACGAATGTGGTTTCGTGCAGATGTTCTTGCGCGTATACGTTTTCTTGCGTGTGCGGATCACGCACCACGAGCATCCATGAGTCCCCCGTATGTGTTGCGTCCATAATAGCAACCATGGACCGAGGAGTGGGGTTCCACGGAGGGAGACGGTATGCGTCAATCTGCATACGGACCCATTTCTCACTTCTTCGGTATATGGTTGCCAGTGTCGCAACCGTCATATACCGTGCGGTGTGGTCAAACCAGATTGCTCCGCGTATGTCTAACAGACATCGTTCGTTCTGAAACTGTTTGTGACAGGTTGTACATTTATATCGCTGTACACCGCGAAACAGTCTGTTCTTCTTTGTGGTTTTCCCACATGACGGACAGATTTTTACGTTTTTTTAAAGTGTGACATACAAAATACCGATATTATATTGAAATAGAATGAAAGTATACCAAAACAACCTCACATTTTTACCATTAGACTGAATATGTTTCGTATATTTTGTATCTATATGTGTGCGCAACGCGCGGTTTTGCCCGAAGGCAAAACCGCGCGTATAATATAACTTATTCATCAATTACAGTTCATTGTTTATATCGTTAATAGTTTATCGTCTTATCATATATTGTTATTAACAATTTATCGTCTTTTTTTTGTCTTCTTGTTCTTCCCTTCACGTTTTTCCCGCATATCATTGATAGCAACAAGGAGCGGTGCAGCAAGGAAGATAGACGAATACGTTCCGACAATAATACCGATAAAGAGTATGAACGCAAACGGACGCGTGGACGGACTCCCAATAAAGAAGAGTGCGGCAATCACCACAAGCACGGTCATGGACGTGTTGATGGAGCGTGTCATGGTCTCGCGGAGACTTTTGCCAACGGTTTCAGCAAACGTGTTTCCGGTATGTTCACGCCCATCACGCTTCAAGTTTTCACGTACACGATCAAAAATAACAATCGTGTAATGAATAGAAAATCCGAGAATGGAAAGAAGTGCTGTCACAAAGAGGACATCGATTTCATACCCAGGGAAGAACATGCCCATCACAGCAAAGGCCCCAGTCGGCACAATCACGTCGTGAACAAGTGCAATAATCGCCATTGCTCCGTATACCCATGATGACACAGGTTTTGACACCTGGCGAAACGCAAACGCAATAAAAAGAACAATGGCAACAATAACGGCCACAATGGCGATCCACGCCTTTTGACGAAGTTCTTGTCCCACCACAGGACCAACATAGGTGAAATTGGTCTCTTCGTACTGTGCCGTCCCTCCAAGAGACAACGCTTGTGAGAGTTTGCCGTGTTCATCTTCATCGGTAATGTGTTTGGTACGAACGAAAAACGCATTGTCACCCGTCTCACGAACAACCGATCCGGTAAATCCCGCGGTATCAAGAGACGTCGTGATTGTGGAGACTTCGGGGGCAGTACCTGTATAGTGAACATCAGCCACCGCTCCTCCCACAAAATCAATACCCGGACGCAATCCAAAACACGCAACTGAGATAATCGCTGCGACAATCATAATACCCGAAAAGATGAAGAAGATGTTTTTGTGTGTAACGATAAACATACGCGAAGAAAGAGAACCTAGCGGAGCGATACACCGCTGTTAAAAAAGAAACGCGCGGCGCCTTTGTGTAAACGAGGCGCGATGGCAACAAGAAGCGTGCGAGAAATAGTAATCGCCGAGAACATGGAGACGAGAACACCGATTCCAAACGTCAGCGCAAATCCCTGCACTATAGATGTTCCAAACCAAAAGAGAATGACCGCGCTAATCATGCTAGAAATATTGCCATCACGAATCGACGTCCACGCCCGTGCAAAACCCTCCTTGACCGCGACATCAAGCTCGGTAGTCTCTCCACGCTCATCATTGTATGCGTGTGATCGACGTAATTCTTCCTTCATGCGCTCAAAAATAAGAATATTCGCATCCACTGCCATACCAACAGACAGAATAAACCCTGCGATACCCGCGGCCGTAAGCGTAATGGGTACCAATTTGAATATCGCAAGCATCAAGATGGTGTATATCACAAGGGCAACTGATGCAATGAAACCGGGTAGTCGGTACCAGAGAATCATAAAAAGTACCACAGCAAGAAGCCCGATAATACCCGCGCGTACACCCGCGTCGCGCGCCTGCATACCCAATGAAGGACCGACAGACGATGTAGACGCAAGAGTAATAGGCACAGGAAGCGCGCCTGAATTGAGACGACCGACCAATGTCTTTGCCTCTTCGGGATTCATGGAACCGGAGATTTGTGCACTCCCACCGGTGATTTCTTCGCGAATGACCGGTGTGGAAATCGGCGATCTATCAAGGTAAATCGCCAATGTCTTGCCTACATTGTCACGTGTAATTTGCGCGAAAAGTTTGGCACCTTCATCGTTAAACTTGAGAGAAACAATGGGCTCATTTGTTGTTCCATTGAATTCAAGTTGCGCGCTTTCCACATAGCGACCAGTAAGCCCTGTGTCGGCGTAGGGATTTTGAAGGGCAAGCGGATCAACGGAAGATATATCGCCTCCTCCTTGCAAGAGTTTTTGCGCCGCAATTTTCGCATCAATAATCGCTTGAGTATTTGGTTGTTCCAGACGAAAATCAAGAAATGGCGTTTGTCCGATCATATTGACTGCGGCATCCACATCCGTCACGCCCGGCAATTCCACAACAAGACGATAATCGTCACCAGTGCCCGCGAGAACACTTCCCCGTTCAGTTTGCACAACCGGTTCGGCAACACCAAAAAGATTGACGCGGCGTTCAATGACATCACGGAGAGACTCCATCGCAGTATTCTCTTCACCATGCGTTACACCCGACACGTCGGCGGTATACGTCAAATGAGTGCCACCTGACAAATCAAGACCGTAACGAAAAGGAAACGAGTTCTCTTTAGCGATTTCTGACCAATACACAACATAGCCGAGAGCCGACCCGGCAAGAAGAATAAACAGTGCGGTTATACGTATTTTCCAATTCATACCCGCCAGTATACGCTTTTTTTTGCCTGTTTGCAACGGAGAACTCCGATGCAGAGCATCAAAGTATTGGGAATAAAAAATCCTACTCCCCCACCCCGACAATTTCATACCCCAGCGAGGACTTATGCGCGGCACGAGCATGGCGACTTTGCGCAAGCAATATGCCAATACCTAAAAACTCGGTCAAAAGATGCGATCCTCCATACGACACGAATGGAAGCGGCAATCCGGTAACAGGCAAAAGTCCCACATTCATACCAATATGCACGATCATATGCGATGCTAAATATATTGCAAATCCGAGCCCGTACAACACTTCAAAGTTGCCCGCGCCACGGCTTGCCACACTCATGATGCGCCACAGCACAACGCCAAATAATCCCAACAGCAACACCGATCCGACAAATCCCCACTCTTCGGCAAACGCGGCAAAAATGAAATCCGTCTCATATTCTGGTAAAAACTCAAGACGCGACTGAGTCCCATACCCAATCCCCTTTCCCAAAAATTGTCCCGATCCAATGGCCACCGTTGATTGAAACGCATTATATCCCGTTCCTTGAATATCCGTGAGTGGATGCAGAAATGTCATAATACGCTCCTTTTGATGAGGTAAGAACATAAATTGCCATAAAAGGATAAACGATACAATACCGATACCAATCACAGCAAATAGATGTTTTTTGGAAATACCGGACACGATGACCATACCAAACCAAATGGAAAAAAGAATAATTGCAGATCCAAAATCTGGTTGAAGAAAAACAAGAATAAACGGAATAAACGCATACACCACCGAAACAAGAATATGACGGATATGCGCAATTTCAATATGTCGACGTGAAAAATATTTTGCCAACACGAGAATGAGGACGAGTTTGAGTGGGTCCGTCGGTTGGATACTAAGACCTCCCACACCAAACCAACTACGCGCGCCTTTTGTGGCAACACCAAACACTAGAAGTGCCACAAGAACAGCAATAAAAAACCCATACAAAAAAACCAATACACTGGTGCGCTTCAACATGCCAACATCCGCAAGACCGATGAATAGCGCAAGCATCACACCGAAAATCACCCACACAATCTGATACGCAAAAAACAAAGTGTCATCGGTAAACCCATACATCGTCACCAAACCCATTCCCACAAGAAACAAAGAAACACCCAGAAGTATCCAATCATACGATCGGAATGTAGTAATAATTTCTTTAACATGGAGAGAATCACTGAACGACATAAGCGTCCATATAATCAACACGTGGAATGATATCAATTTTTACCGGTGTTATGGGGAACGGTTCACGCCAAGTAAATGTCAAAATGATGGAATCATACTTTTCAAGACGTGAAATAACTGTTTTACTTAATCCAACAGCGGTTCCTTCAGAATCAGACAACACCGCGATTACTTCAACATTTTCAACGGCAAAGGGTGATTTGTTGGAAAGTGTCGCTGTCACACGTGGCACACCATCTTGTTCACGATACAATGTATCCCGTACAGCAACATTGGGTATATCAACAAATAATAAATCCGTTCGTATCCAATCAATTGTCTCTGGAAAGTCAATAAACGCGTGACGCGGTATACGCTCACCCGTCGATACATTCCCTTCAAATATCACCCATTTACTGTTTGGTAAAACAAACGTCTTTCCAAATCGCTCCGCAATTAAAATGTTGTTCTCATCATACATCTTAAAATGATAAATCGCTTCAGTCGCTCCTTCGGTTGTATTTGTGTTCTCCACAAGCGCACCCATATCATACATGCCGTCTTCCACATGAAAGACACGCGCCCAATCAACAATCAACCCATCGTTACCCATATGACATAACTTCGCACACGGGCCACCACAGTCAACATCCTCTTCGTCTTGATTGTGAACATTATCAGAACATGTCGGAACTCTATTGACATACATAAACACCGGTATCATAGCAATACTGAAAAGGATAACGGACACGCCCAACAAATACCATATCTTCCGTTTTGATGCCCATGATGCCATAATGCTATCAATTATATCATAGAATGTACATTCTTGGGGGCAGCATTGTTGAGAAACAAGAATAACTTTTGTGCATGTTCCTTTCTCCTTTGAATTACAAAACTCCCTCAACCACCACATCTCCCCCCACCCCACACACCCTCACGAAAGTGAGGGTGTGTGGTATCGGCACATATCGCACGGTGTCGGTGAAAA
>Ga0233422_10000397_pt1 | contig 22251 bp, 20 predicted proteins | sample Watercolumn_Mata_2_FD_182724 | JGI IMG/M metagenome (GOLD analysis project Ga0233422, IMG submission 182724) | Freshwater microbial communities from Lake Matano, South Sulawesi, Indonesia - Watercolumn_Matano_2014_110_MG | ecosystem: Environmental > Aquatic > Freshwater > Lake | place...
AACGGTATCGAACGATGGGGCCAGAGGATTGACCCCTGCCACAGAGATCAAGCCATGCGATGGTCGCAATCCGAAGATACCGCAATTGCTCGCGGGGACCCTCACGGAACCGCCGGTGTCGGTGCCTAGGGCAAAATCCACTATGCCGCACGCCACCGCTGAAGCCGATCCGCTGGATGAGCCACCGGGAACGCGATCCGGCGCTCGCGGATTCAGCGGTGTCCCGTAATGGGCGTTTTCCCCATCCAGTCCGAACGCCAGCTCATCCGTGAAGGTTTTTCCCACACAGCGTGCTCCTGCAAAAAGGAGCTGATCCACACACACGGCATTGGCAGCCGCAGCAGGATGAGTCTTTAGCCACGTAGGGTTTCCGCAGCCTGTCTTGAGCCCGGCTACATCCATGAGGTCTTTTACCGCAAAACTTAGCCCGTTCAGAGGTCCCGAGCCCTTCGGTTCGATGGTCATAACCCGGATAAATGCGCCGGATTCTTTGACTTTACAAAGTGATTGTCCCCGAATCTTGTCCGTCATATCTGCCTCCCACCGGGCCTGTGAAGTCCGGCTCTCCGGGCCCTCATCAGGAGCGTGTCGTCTTTTCCAGCTTCTCCAATAGCACGGCCCTCAACTGTTCCGCGGTCACAGTGCCCTGAGCAAAAACCTCTTCGACCTTGCCGAAGTCCAACATTCGTACGTTACTCACCTGTGGCCACAAATAGACGTCGGGTTTCCGCACCTTCATCTTCTCCGCGAGTGCGGTTGCCTGCATGATGTCAAACGCCCCAAGAAGGGCCTCCAAGGCATTGGGCATGTCATGCCTGCCTGGAGCGCGCATTCTGCTCACATTCACTGCGATGGCGAAGTCCGCTCGCTCCATGACAAGGTCATACGGCACCAGATTGACAACTCCGCCGTCGATCAGAACTCGGCCATCAATCTCTACCGGAGCAAAAACTCCTGGAACGGCCATACTGGCAAGAACAGCAGACATCAAATCACCTTTTTCAAAAATGACTTGCTCACCCGTCCAGAAGTCTGCCGCGACCACAAGCAAGGGAAGTCCCAGTTCTTCGAAACAGCTCACTTTGATTTCGTTGAAGAGGTGCTGCAATAGTCCCTGAGCATTTATCAGTCCCGATCTCGTAAAGCTCTTCTTGAATGCAGAGACCCATTTGAGTAAGTCTTCCTTCTTTTCGATGACATCACGCCACTTGTCATCCTTGAGAATGACGTGCCGTTCGACGCCCTCCCTGATCTCTCTTGCAGAGAGGCCCGACGCGTACAAAGCGCCGACAATCGCTCCCATACTGGCGCCTGCTATTACGGCCGGCCTGATGCCGAGGTCGTCGAGGACCTGGAGTACGGGGACATGCGCCAAGCCCCGCACGCCACCGCCACCCAGGGCCACACCTATCTTCATGGTTCACCCCCTGGAAAACCATACTCATGAAGACCACCCACTGCACGGCAGAGGATGGCGTAACGATCTTACAACGATTCGCGCTCGAAGAGACAACGGGAGCGCGTGTCGAGACAGTGGATTTCGGATTTTGCCGGAATGACGAGCTGCTGGTTTTTGCCTTTTGCCTCCTCCCCCGCGTGACTGAGGGGTTACCCGAGCGTGCAGGAATTTCGTTGCATTCGACAGCCACGTAACTTATATTTTGCACTCACCTCCAACCATTCCGAGGGGGGGTAAATCCTGGCAACTTGGTCTGACTGCTGAGTCAGAGCCCTTCTCTTTACCGATCCTGACGAGGTCATCAGGGGGGACTCCCGACGAGACCTTCGGGCCATTACGTGGGGGAGCTTTTGGACATCATCCCGCAGATCGTCATCAGTGGATTGGCCGCCGGCGGTGTATACGGGCTGATCGCTCTCGGATTCGTGCTCATCTACAAGGCTACGAGCGTCCTCAACCTCGCCACAGGTGAGTTCATGACCCTGGGCGCATTCGTCTGTCTGACCGTGATGACCCAGTCTTCGGCCCCATTCTATGTCGCGTTCTTGACAACGATGGCATTTGCAGCCCTCCTGGGAATCATTATTGAAAGGACAATTCTCAGGCCGCTTATCGGGGAGCCCATCATCTCGGTGATCATGGTCACCATCGGCCTGGGAAGTATTCTGAGGGGCTTGACGCACATCATCTGGTCTCCGGAGTATCGCTCCTTCCCGCCTATTTTTCCACCACAGCCCCTCAACCTCGGGTTCGCTGTAGTACCGTCCGGTTTGTCTTGGGGTTTCCTCTTCGCGATGGTCTTCACTGCTATTTTTGCGACCATATTCCGGTACACCCGTACCGGTCTGGCAATGAGGGCCACGGCAAGCAATCAGCAGACGGCACTTTCCATGGGGATAAGCGTCAAAAGCGTTTTTGCGCTTTCGTGGAGTTTTGCGGCCATCACAGCGGCAGTAGGCGGTGTGATCATCGGCAACATCAGCGGCATCAGCCTTCATCTGGGCAATATCGGGCTCAAGGTGCTGTCCGTGATCATACTTGGGGGTCTTGACAGCATCGTGGGCGCGATACTGGGCGGCTTCGTGATCGGCCTGCTCGAGAACTTCGCAGGGGTGTACCTGGATCCGTTGCTGGGTGGGGGAACCAAGGAAGTGGTCCCGTTCGTCATTCTTGTCATTATTATTATGATTCGACCCTACGGCATCTTCGGCAAGGAAACCATCGAGCGCGTCTGATTTGCCCTAGATGAATCGCTGGTGCAAAGGGATGGGGAGCATGGGTGGATAATGCGCTGCGGAGATCTTAAAGAATCGTATCTTGAAGACGAGAAGATTTTCCAGACCGCGTTTGTGAAATTCTGGCTGGTCCTCCTCTTCGTTGTCCTGATTTCTCTTCCGGTTTTCGCCAGCCCGTACGTGATGTACGTGGCCAACATCATCGGTTTCGCGGTCATTGGAGCCGTAGGACTGAATCTGCTGACCGGCAATACGGGCCAGATCTCCCTGGGACACGCGGCGTTTATCGGCGTTGGGGGGTACGCGACTGCGATCCTCATTACCCGTGTGGGCGTTCCGTTTTGGATTGCCCTTTTTCTTGGAGGAGCTATTGCAGCGGCCGTCGGGTTGGTCGTCGCCATTCCTTCCGTGCGGGTGAAAGGTCTCTACCTCTGTATTGCGACGCTTGCGGCCCAATTCATCCTCGAGTGGGTGTTCGTGCACTGGGAAACCATGACAAGAGGAATTCGCGGCATCAATGTGCCGCCGCCACGGTTGGGATCTCTGGTCTTCGACACCGAAAGGAGTTTCTACTACATCACGCTCGTCATGGTCGTACTCGCGGTGGGGTTTGCTCGGAATCTGCTCCGTACGAAGTGGGGCCGGGCTTTTGTCGCGATCCGGGATCGGGACCTCGCGGCCGAAATCATGGGGATCAACTTATTCCGGCACAAGTTGGCCGCCTTCGCCCTAAGCTCCTTTTACGCCGGTATCGCAGGAGGGCTCTGGGTGAGTTTCATGAAGGTGGTGACGCCGGAGCACTTCCCCTTTTCACGCTCGATCGAGTATCTGGCGATGATCATCGTCGGTGGTCTTGGGAGCGTGCTCGGGTCGATTTTCGGTGCGATCTTCATGACGTTGGTTCCTGAACTGCTCAATGTTCTATCCGGTTTCGCCAGGCACTTCGTACCAGGCCTAGAACAGTTGTTCATCCCGATGAAGGAGGTGATCTTCGGGGCCCTGATTGTTTTCTTCTTGGTGTTCGAACCGCATGGTTTAGCGGAAATATGGCACCGCATCAAGAATTCTTTCACGCTGTGGCCGTTTTCCTACTGAGTTCCTCAGTAGCGGCCCCAAGCGTTCCAATGTCAAAGCGGGAGGGAGTCATGAGAAGATCCGGTTTGTCGGCGTTTACGAAGTTCGTGGGAGTGCTTCTCGTAACCGGCCTGTTTGTGGGCCAGGCTGTGGCCCAGGAGATCAAGGTCGGCGCGGTCCAACCCATCACAGGTCGCTTCGCATTTGCAGGCGTCATGATCAACGCGGGCCTCGAGGATGCGCTCATGATCGCCAACAACGAAGGAGGCATTAACGGCAAGAAAATCAAGTACATCATGGAAGACGGGGAATATAAGCTCGACGTGGCGACCGCGGCTTTCAAGAGAATCATGTCGAGAGACAACCCGATGATCATGTACGGAGAGAGCACCGGTTTGGGGAAAGCTATGGCGCCGGAAATCAAGGACCGGTACAAATGCCTCTACAGCTCGACATCCTTTTCCGGAGAGTTGGCTGACTATAAAGCCAACCCGTACATTTTTGTTCCGGGTCCCACCTATGCCGATATGTTCGGGATTCTGCTCAATTTTATCGCAAAGGAAAAGCCCGGGGCCAAGGTCGCATTCTTCTATAGCGATACGGAGTTCGGAAAGGACCCGATCCCGGAAGCTCGGGAAATGTGCAAGAAGTTGAAGCTCGATCTGGTGGCAGAGGCCGTTGCCGCGGTGGGCGCAGTGGATGTCACGTCTCAGGTGCTAACCCTGAAAGGCAAGAATCCCGACTACGTGATCTTCCAGGGCTTCGTTATGGACCCAGTGGCAACCGTCATCAAACAATGCCGGGACTTCGGCATACAGTGCAAGTTTATGGGGACGTTCTGGGGCGCCACCAAACCCCTCCTGGACAATCTCGGGCCGCTGGCCGAAGGGTACCTCGTGGTTAACCCGTACATGTACTGGTGGAACGAAGATGTCCCCATGATCAAAAAGATCCGAGAATACACCGCGAAGAAATATCCGGACGTCAAATTCCGCGACAATTCCTACTTTCAGGGATTCATAACGGGCCTTATCTTCGTTGAATGCCTCAAACGGGCGGACAAGGCCGGTCAACTCAATGGAGAAGGTCTGGTGAAGGCCCTTGAGTCTCTGAAAGATTTTGAAACGGGAGGCCTATCAGCCCCCTTAACCATTAAGAACAATAAGTTCCCGGTGGCTCGCATCTGGAAATCGAACGTCCAGAAGAAGATCTACGAGCCGGTCTCGGATTGGATGAGACTTGAATGATGTAATTTGGTCGGTGGACCTCCACCCACCTCGGGAGGTCCACCTCTCTGGAAGAGCACAGTCATGGCTTTGACACTCCCACACCTTCTCTTGGAAACCGCCCGACGGTACGGGCGGAGCAAAGTAGCGCTCCGAGAGAAGGAATTCGGTATCTGGCAATCCGTCACCTGGCTTGAATACTTGGAGAATGTCCAAAACCTGGCGCTGGGGCTCGTCGCTCTGGGTTATCAGCCGGGAGACAAGCTGGCCATTCTCGGCGACAACCGCCCTGAATGGCTCTACGCAGAGTTAGCCGTTCAATCGCTGGGCGGCGCGGCCGTCGGGATCTTTCCCGACAGCCATATTGACCAGGTAAAGTACATTATCGACCATTCCGATGCAGCGTTTCTCGTGGTGGAGGACCAGGAGCAGACGGATAAGTTCCTGGAAATCAAAGCCTCGTGCCCCAAGGTCAGACGCCTCATCGTGGACGACATGAAAGGGATGAGGCATTACGACGATCCGATCATCATCCCTCTCGCCGCGGTGCGCGAGATGGGCGTCGAACTGGGCCGGCAGAAGCCGGGCCTCTTTCAGGAATACCTTGATGGCCTCACGGATGACACGGTCGCGGTGATTGCTTACACGTCCGGCACCACAGGCCTGCCCAAGGGAGCGATGCTCACCCACGGCAACATGATCGCGATGGCCCGGAGCCAGGAGCAGGTGGACCCTGCGCTGCCTACGGACAATCACGTCTCCTTCTTGCCGTTGCCGTGGGTGGGGGAGCAGATGACCGCGGTTTCGTGGAACCTCTATCGGGGTTTCACGGTGAATTTCCCCGAGAAGGTGGAAACAGTCGCGGAGAATATTCGAGAAGTAGGGCCTCAGATCCTCTTCGCGCCCCCGAGGTTCTGGGAAAAGATCTGTTCGGATATTCAGGTGCGGATTCAGGACGCTGTTTGGATAAAGCGGTTCTTCTACAATCTCTGCATGCCCGTAGGATACAGGGCAGCCGAGGTCAGGCTGGCCAATAAGCGGCCCGGCCTATTGCTTGGCGTGCTGGAAAAGGCAGCTTATCAGCTCCTGTTCCGGTCCCTGAAAAGCTACTTCGGGCTGAAGAACCTACGGAACGTGTACACCGGCGGAGCGGCCCTGGGCCCCGAAATTTTCAACCTCTTCCAGGCGCTTGGCGTCAACATCAAGCAGCTCTACGGGCAGACTGAAACCGCGGGCATCGCCGTAGGCCACCGAAATGGCGACATTAAACTGACTACCGTTGGAGTTCCGATCCCTGACGTAGAAGTGACCATTTCGGAGACCGGAGAAATTCTTGTCCAAGGTCCTACGGTCTTCGCCGGGTACTACAAAAACGAAGAGGCGACCGGGAAAGTGATGAACGGCGGCTGGCTCCACACGGGTGACCAGGGACTGCTGGACGAGGACGGTCACCTGATCATGATCGACCGGATGAAGGACGTGATGGAACTGGCCGACGGGACGAAGTTTTCACCCCAGCTCATCGAGAACAAGCTCAAGTTCAGCATGTATATTTCCGAGGCGGTCGTGGTAGGGAAGAATCGGCCCCACGTGGGCGCCATGATCAACATGGACATGGCCAACGTCGGCAAGTGGGCAGAAAACAACAGGATTACGTACACGACTTACACGGACCTCTCTCAGAAAGACGAGGTGTACGACCTGATCGCCAGGGAGATTGCGAGCGCCAACAAGTCGCTTCCGAAAGCCGCCCGAGTGAGGAAGTTCGTCATGCTCCATAAGGAGCTTGACGCGGACGACGAAGAGATGACCCGGACACGCAAAGTAAGGAGATCTTTTGTCGAAGAGCGCTACGGGCAACTCATCGAAGCATTGTACGGAGAGAAGGAAAGGCTCGCTGTGACATCGGACGTTCGCTATCGCGACGGCAAGGAATTCAGAATGGAGACTCGAGTCCGGATTCGGTCCGTGCCGGAGTCGTGACACTGCAGGCCATGGAACGGGTTTAATGAGGCGAGGATGACCGATTCCCCAGACGGCAGGCTGAGTCCGGAGTTCCAGCTCGAAGTGCAGGGGCTCTTTCTCCAATTCGGAGGAGTTCAGGTGCTCGCCGACGTGTCTGCGGGGGTGCGCCAGGGAGAAATCTTGGCGATTATCGGGCCCAACGGCGCGGGAAAAACGTGTCTGCTGAATTGTATCAATCGATTCTATCACCCCAGCGAGGGGAAGATCATCTTTGAAGGCCGCGACATAACTCCGCTCAGGCCCTATAGAATCCCCGAACTCGGCATCGCGCGAACCTTCCAGAACGTTGAGCTTTTCAAGGGGATGACGGTGCTGGACAACATCAAGCTCGGCCGGCACGTGCATCTCTCCACGGGCCTCTTTTCAGCAGGCTTCTACTTTGGCAACGCACGTCGAACCGAGCTGGCCCTGCGAAAAGAGATCGAGGAGACGATAATCGACCTTCTCGAAATCGAGCACATTCGCAAGCGAATCGTGGGGACCCTGCCGTACGGCCTTCAAAAGCGAGTCGAGTTGGCACGGGCCCTCGCAATGAAACCCAGGCTTCTCCTACTCGACGAGCCGGTGACGGGAATGAACCTCGAAGAAACTGAGGACATTGCCAGGTTCATCCTCGACATACATGATGAATGGGGCGTCACGATAGTGCTCATCGAACATGATATGGGAGTGGTCATGGATATCTCCGATCGAGTCTGCGTGCTGGATTTCGGGGTGAAGATCGCCGAAGGGCCACCGGAAGAGATTCGCCACAACGAGCAGGTGATCAAGGCTTACCTCGGCGAAGAGGACCTAGCTTATTCCCGGCTGGGGGCTTAGCCGTCAATGGGCGCCATGCTGGAAGTCAACAACATCGAAGTGATCTACAACGAAGTCATTCTCGTCCTCAAAGGACTCTCCCTCTCGGTGGAGCAAGGGCGAATCGTGACCATTCTGGGTAACAATGGGGCCGGCAAGAGCACCTCTCTCAAGGCAATCTCGGGGTTGCTGAAGTCGGAAGGCGGGGAAGTGAGCGACGGCTCCATCTCGTTTATGGGCGAGCGCATTGACCGGGCGGACCCCGAGAAGATCGTGAGGAAGGGCATCTTCCAGGTTATGGAGGGTCGAAAAGCCTTTGAGGATCTGACGGTCGAGGAGAACCTCCTCGTAGGGGCCCACACCATAACCAACAGGAAGCAAATAAGAAAAGACCTGGAGATGGTGTACCGTTACTTCCCGCGGCTCACCCAGAGAAAGAGCTTCCTTGCAGGATATATCAGCGGCGGCGAGCAACAGATGCTGGTCATCGGCCGCGGCTTGATGGCCCATCCTCGGTTGCTGCTCCTCGACGAGCCGTCCATGGGTTTGAGCCCCATGCTCGTAGCGGAGATCTTCGGGATCATTCAGCGCATCAACAGGGAAGAAGGCGTCACCATTCTTCTGGTGGAGCAGAATGCTCGATTGGCCCTGAACATCGCGCACCACGGGTACGTCATGGAGAACGGCCGCATCGTCCTCGACGACACCGTTGAAAAGCTGCGAGAGAATGCCAACATAAAGGAGTTCTACCTCGGACTCACGGAGATGGGGACAAAGAAGAGCTACCAGGACGTCAAACACTACAAGCGTCGCAAGCGATGGCTGACCTAGATACCCTGGGGCAGCACTGCAGTGGCCTACTTGGGGTGCCCCCGCCTTTAAAGCCGTTACCGTTAACTTCACCGGTAATACTGTTACAGGGCTCGATTCACTTCGACAGCTTCAAGAGACTTGCAGCGTTCTCGTAGTAAATTCTCCGCTCCAGAGACTTGTCCCCTTCACAGGCTTTGGCCACAGAAGCGATGCTGGTCTTGCGATCGCCCCAGGGCCAGTCCGAGGCATACAGGACCCTCTCCGCACCGAAGGCCTTTACAAGTTCTTTGATTCTCTTGGGAGACTGAAAAGAAACATCCACGGAGACGTTCTTTATACCGCTGAAAAGCTCAATGGTGTCCCTGTATTGAAGAACACCGGCGTGACCGACGATGAAGCGAACCCGGGGGAAAGCGGTAGAGAGCTTCACCGCCTCCTTTACGTCTCCATATTCTGGCTTTTGCTTCTCCTCTTTCTCTTTGCCCAGGTAGTAGGACTGAATCCCTCCGTGGAACAGGACCGGTAAGTCGTGAGGGGCGAAGGCCTCGACCACCTCCAAGGTCCTCTTGCTGGACAGTCGCTCCTGCTGAATAATAGGGTGCAGTTTCAGCCCCTTAGCCCCTGCGGCTACATGATTTTTCAGGACTGCCTCCACCTCGTGATTCAGAGAGAAGTCAACAGTGGTGAAAGGGATAATGCTGACATCGGCATCCGCCGCCCTCTTGAGGTCATCAAAAGTCACGTACGGGGCTACTGGCATGCAGGCCGACTTCTCCACGCCGTTCTGATCCATTGACAGCCTGCAATTCTCCAGGGTAGCCGTTAAGTTGCGCGCTCTACACGCCTTGGTGACCAGGTCCTCGAACAGGGTTGTGAGGACCCACTCGGAAACGGGATTCGTGTTGTACAAACCCCATTCTGCCACGGTGACAAGATCCAGGACCCGCTGCTTTCGGACTCCTTTCCGAAAGATCAGGTCCCCACCGTTTGGGGCAAGGATGTCGCCCAAGTGGGTGTGAATGTCGATGATCATGGTCCCCTCCTCCAAGAAATGACTTCGGCCGGAATGGCTGTTTGAATGTACCGGGTTTCGGGGCATTGAATCCGGAGGTTTTGACCCGTCCTGATTGCTCTCCTCTGCAGAGTGCCTCCCTATGCGTGAAGACCAGGAGCAGAATGATCCGAACCAATCTCGGCAAGCGTCACGATGACGGATCATGACGGCCTCAAAGTCTGCCCGCTTGTTTCATTCGCGCGATTGCCTCGTCTCTCAATGCCTTCTTGAACAGTTTTTCCGTGGCTGTCGTAGGAATGCTGTCCCTGAATTCTATGAATTTGGGGACTGCATATGGCGGCAAGTGCTCACGGCAAAACTCTCTAATGTCCTCGGGCCTCACTGTGTCCGCGTTCTCGGCTCTTAGCTGAATCGCGGCCATTATTCGTTCGCTGCCCGGAGTATCGGGATCAGGCACTCCAAAGGACGCGGCCATGAGAACGTGTGGATGCTTGAAGAGAACTTCGTCAACGTCGGTCGTGTACACCTTGTTTCCTGAAACGTTAACCATGTCCTTGATTCGGTCGCTCAGGTGGAAGAAGCCGTCGGGCTCCATGTAACCGATGTCACCGGTATGCAACCAACCGTCCCGATCAAGTCCTGTCCCGGCCTCCGGCCAGTACCCTTTCATGATCTGCGGACCTCGTACCACAATTTCTCCAGCCTCGCCCACGGGGACGTCCTGACCGGTAAGAGGATTGACCAGTTTACATTCGGTGTCCGGCGCAGGGACCCCCAACCCGTGCTTCTCCTTTGGCATGAACCCGGTGATCTTGGAAAAGGCGGTGATGTTGAAGTGGGTAAGCGGCCCGGTCTCAGTAAGCCCATATCCCTCTGAAATAGGAGAGCCTATCTCTTTCTTTATTTTCTCTGCCACCTCCACAGGAAGGGGTGCTGCACCACTCATCGGAATAGCGTTCAGCCTCCCGATGTTGGCCTCCGCGAGCCGCATGAGCTGTGTTGGGACGGCCGGGATCAACAAAGGGCGGTACTTCCGGATGTATTCAACCATCAGAGGAATGTCTCGCGGGTCCGGCATGAGGATGATCCTCAACCCGAGGTATACGGCTGCCTGGGCTATGTAGTGCCCATAAGAATGAAAGATGGGCACCGGGAGAAAGAATGAGGCCTTACCTGCTATGCCCTTGATCATGGGCTTCAGGATCCAAGGAAAGCCCTGCCGGAGATTGCAGTACCGATTGAAATGGGTAAGCATCACCCCCTTCGGCACGCCGGTGGCCCCTCCGGTAAAGGCCAAGATGGCCAAGTCCTGTTTCGGATTGATCGTCACCTCAAGAGGATTGGGCGGGTTGTCCATGATCAATTTGCGGAACTCGTGTACCCCCTTGGGAAGAGTCAAGCCTACAGGCTCTACATCGTACCCCTTAGTTGACGTAACGATGATGTGCTCTACGTCACACTGAGATCTGATGTTGAGCGCTCGCTCCAGATGCTCCTCTCTGCAAATGATCGCTCTGCTACCGGAACTGCCTGCTTCGTGGAGCAGGCCCTCGTCAGTGCGAAGGATGCTCACAGGAACAATGGCCGCTCCGGTTTTCAGGACCGCCCAATCCCCAATGATGAACTCGGGACAGTTCGGAAGGTACAGACAAACCCTGTCTCCCTTCCGCACCCCGAGCCTGGCTAGGCCGGCGGCCAACCTGTCTGCTCGTTCCTTAAGATCTCTATACGTGCTACCCCTTTCGAGAAACAGGATGGCAGTCTGTCCTGGGTATTTCGCGGCGGCAGCGTCCAACGCGCTAAAGAGCGGCACCTCGGGATACGGTGCCAAGCTTGTTTCTAATTTGTACGGTCCCAGCTTGTAGCTGGCGAACCACGGCTTGTCTGTGTAACACAAGGTGCTGTTCCCTCCACGGTAGGGCAATGCCCAGGATCTCCTGCTTGCCCGAATGAAAACGGGGACTTAAGATGCCCACATGTCGTGGATCAGGTCTTCCAGGGCTAGCTCTTTGAGTTTCTCGGGGGTGGGTTTTCCTGTCTCCAAGTCCCAACCCCGGTACCCGTAATAGGCGTCTTTGAGCTTCTCGAGTAGGGACTCATCCATCACCATGCCCTCGGCAGGCCCTTCGGGCAGCGGGTCCTTCGTCAGGCGTCCAGGGAGCATATCGGCTGCGCGATCTACGCCTTCTCGCACGCAAAACGCTCGCATCAGATTGTAAACCCGTTCACCGGACAGACGAAACCCGCTTTCGTCCATGTCCCATCCCAGTGCAGCGTTGATCAACTCGAGGTAATCCGGGGCCTGTAACAGGAGTGCCATGAACTTGCAGGCGCCGATGCAATCGAACACCGTGAGGGCGTTCTCCAGGTCCACCAGGATCTTCGCCTCTTCCGGTTTTGGCGTGAAGGGATCCTCGATCTGGCTTTCCGGCACCAGAAGAATCGGCGTGTCAATAAATGCCGGCGCCTCGATGAAGCCTGTAATGTGATCGCCCCCGCGATTAGCCGTTACGTAACCCAATCCACAAATCTTCGCGGCGCGAGGGTCGTAGCCTGGGAGTTCCAGGCCCTTGACGTTCATGGCGAAATGTTCAGTGCCCCGGCCCAGCTTTTGAGCCATGAGGCGAGTGCCTTCAGCGAGAAGATTCCCCACACCCTCGCGGAGGGCGATCTTTTTCACCAAGTCAACCACGATGTCTGCATCGCCGAAATCGAGCCTCAGCCCTCTCGTCTCCTCGTGGGCGAGTATTCCTTTTTCAAAGCATTCCATGGCGAAGGCGATGGTTGAGCCCGTACTGATGGTATCCAGGCCATATTCATTGCACAGGTAGTTCGCCATGGTGACTACGTTCAGATCGGAGACGCCGCACAGGGCCCCCAACGTGTTGGCTGATTCGTATTCGGGCCCTTCGCCCTTGCGCCCCTTGAACTTGCCATCTCGGATCTCAGATCCCCTTCCACAGGCAATGGGGCACGCAAAGCATGAAACACCGCGAACCAGGACCTTGTCGGACAGAGCTTGGCCGTTGACGTCGTCGATTTGATCGAAAACTCCGCTCTGCCAATTGCGCGTGGGATAACCTCCGCGGACGTTGACCATGTCGGAGACCATGTTGGTGCCGAAACTCTAAAAACCGACTTTGAGGATCGATTCATCGATCAGATCGATCTGCCTTTTGGCGGAAAGCTTGAACTGGTCCGGGTCGGCTAATTTGACGGATGTCTTTCCGCCGCAAGCAACCGCTTTCAGCCTTTTGGAGCCCATCACCGCGCCGAGGCCGCAACGCCCGGCCGCACGATGCTTGTTGTTCATGATAGCCGCAAATCGCACCAGATTTTCGCCGCCAGGGCCGATGCTGGCTATGGTGAGCTTCGTATCAGTGGCTGCATGAATGGCGTCTTCGGTCTCTGAAACCGTCTTGCCCCACAATCCTTCCGCATCACAGAGCTCAGCTTCGCCGTCGGTCAGCTTCAAATACACGGGTCTCGGCGACATTCCCTCCACGATGATCCCGTCAAATCCGGAACGTTTAAGCGCGGGTCCAAAGTGGCCGCCGGAATTGGCCTGTCCCCAAAGCCCTGTCAATGGCGATTTCGCGACCACCGAATAACGGCTGGCACTGGCCGAGGCTGTTCCGGTCAGAGGACCGCTCATGAAGATCAGCTTGTTCTCAGGCCCGAGGGCATCCACGCCCTTGGGGACCTCTTCGTAGAGATATTTGGTTGCGAGACCTGCGCCTCCCAGGAACTTCACGGCCCAATCGTGACGGATCTCTTCTTTGGTGATCTTTCCTCGGGACAGATCCACTCGAAGTATCTGCCCCATGTATCCAAACGCCACGGTCTCACCTCCCGGAATGTTGCGTCGTCACGTCAACGTCTCGGACCGACGGGCAACGATAACCGTTGATCTCCGAGCGTCCGGTCGGCGGCACTGCGCCTGCCACATCGACGCATCTTGTGCCGCATCGGCCGGTTCACTCTGGCACGTTCCCCCGGCTAAACACCAAGCTCTGCCCTGAATGTCTCCACGTGCGAGCGGTACGCTTCAAGCTCTTCAGAAGTCATCTCGTCCGGGAACTGAAGATCCATCCGTGTAATGGCATCGACGATGGTGTTGGCATATGGCGCCACCATCACGACTTTTTTGATGTCGCCATGTTCCAGCTTTATCTTCCCGCCCATAAAATCCGCAGTGAATTTGCCCTGTTTTCTGAGAATCCGTTTCCATTCTTGCGGCGGCGCGGCCAACAGGAAATCGCCTTCTTTGACTGCATCCTCTTCCGCGAAGAAACCGATCCTGATCAGCTTGCCTGCGTCGAAAAAAGCCCCGAAAATGATGTCTCGGTCGATTCCCCACTGCGGTTCCGCTTGCACCCTGAAGCAGAATTTCCATGACACTTTCTTGAGTTTCTCTTCAAATTCGGTGGTGGCACGGTAGTTCTTGGCGCTCTCTTCAAGCCATTCCGGCGTGCAATATCGATATGGTGACATTCCCTCCCCTCCTGACGGGTTTGCGGGCTCAGAATAGTCCGGACACGCATGTGGCGCCGGGCCGTTCAAGTATTGCCCCCGGATTCACGTAATCGTTAAATGTACTGCGTGGCAATCTCTTCGACTGGAATGTCTTTCTTCAACTGATCCAGGAAGACTTTACTGTCAACGATTCCTTCCGGTGCGCAGACACCTGTGTTCTCGATCTGACCGTTGACAAGCATAGCGGCGCCCAGAACGGCCGGGAGCGCGGTGAGCAAGTCGGCCTCCGAATGACAGCATCGGTAAGAATACTGTGCCGGCCTGCCATTCTTTTCACCTTTCACATCTACTCGGAGGGCGACCCCCTGTATGCCGAACTCGCCGTATCGATCCACGGTTTCCTCAATCATGCTCTCGATCAGGTCTGTGGCGACGGTCGGCAGCGCCAGGACTATGGCGGTGGCGACGTCGCGAGCATAGACCGTATGCTCATTTACCTTCATCTCAGTGAGTTCCGGCAGGCCGATGCTCTTTATGAACATTGCGATCTCGGTAAATCGCGGCGGCCATACGCCGCCATTGTTGGTTACATTTTTGACGCCCTTGATATACCGCGGGATGGTTACCGGCTCAGGGTGGCCGACTTCTTTGACCTCGAAAAACCCTATGGGATGCGAGAACTCCATGGATCGGGTGACGGACATTGCGGGGATTTCGACCCAGTCACCATCGCGGAACGTTATGATGTTTCCGGATATCGCGTGGAAGTAGTGATCAATGATCGCCCGTCCCGTCATCTTGGGGTCCATGGCAGTCCACGCCCATGCGGTGTGGATGTCATCCACCCGATCCAGCTTTGCTGCGCCCTCCGCAGCCATGAGATTGGTGATACCAGGGGTGGCTCCCAGGCCTACTACGATTGGAATTCCTGCGTCTCGCGCGGCCTGGTCGTGCTTCAGCATGCTGACCGTCGCATCGCCATCGTCGCACACGTCCACCAGCGGAACTTTTGCCTCTATGGCCGCCTTGACGATGGGCTCCCCGAAAACATAGTACGGTCCCACATAGTTGATGACCGCGTCGGCGCCTCTAAGCGTATTCACCAGCGAATCAAAATCCCTTGCGTCGACCTTTATCGCGGAGGCGTTTCCACCTACTTCCTTTACGAGGGCTTGCGCGGCATCGAGGTCGTAGTCCGCGACAATTGCTTCGATGTCCGGGTAGCGTTTCACCAACTCGCGCACACCTCCCGCGCCGATGTGTCCTCCTCCACCGAGTGAGATAATCTTCTTCATCTTGTCTCCCCTTTTTACGTTTCCTGCACGGCCTGTCGAAAACTCCCTCATTCGTCCGGAGAGAGTGGGTATTCACTCTCTCAACCGGAGAAAAAAATCCACAAGCTAGTTGAAAATCATCCTCACCGATTTCATGAGAAGGGAAACCTTCTCTTCATCGGTCATCTCCTCACCCTCTCTGCCGAAGTAGATCTGAAGCCGCATGGCGAAGTGTTTGGAGGCCAGTGAATAGATTAACAGATTAAGATGATTATCGATATAGTACGCGGCTGACTCATCCACGATATGCTCTTTAATTTCCCCCTTTTCCTTCGCTTTCCTGACGAGTGCCAGCCAGAACCGCTTCGCCTCCTCCTCAAGCTTCCGGGAAACGCTGGAAGAGAGTTCGTTCATTGCGCACGAGCCGATATCGGTGTAAATGGCCAGCAGGTCCCCGTGTGTTTTCGCAAGATCGACCAGATCTCGGAAGATCGCAGAGAGTGTGTCGTAGATGGGTGCGTCGCTACCGACATGCTTGGCGAACAGTTTCGACACCATGGCATCTACCATGAAGTCAAAAATGGAGCGGTACACGGACTCCTTGTTTTTGAAATACTTGTAAAGGGCTCCATTTGAAATGCCAGCTTCCTTGCAGATGTCCGCAACGTTTGCCTGATAGTAGCCCTTTTCAGCGAAGATCCTAGCCGCGGCATTGAGAATGACGAGCTGTTTCTCTTCGGGTAATTTTTTGAACGTGGTTTCCACGGAAGGGCATCCTTGCCGGAGAGTGATCGCTCGCTCTCTCTAACACGCGCATCAAAATCGTGTCAAGGACTTTTTTCTGCCCTCCTCTCACTTCTTTTGTGACGTCCTGGAATCCCCTTGACCGTCGCTATGATACCACCATTGCGTGAGAAGATTATTTATTTTCTGTCTCCAACATACCGATTTCAGCGATACGCTTTGTTGATTTGGCGCTCTCTACCTCACTCCTGCTTCGCAGTTGCTCATCCCTTTCTTTCCATGCCTCATGAGACAGGTTTGTCGCTGGGATCCGGAGAAAACCGGTTTTCTCAATAGCTTGACAATGATTGTGCTTCCAGGTACGCTCCTCTGAGGCGGTGCGGCCACGCTACAGGAAACGAAGGATCCATTTCGACAAAGTTTACCGAGACTCATCGTCATCAGGGAGCCCGGCCGTGTCCGGTAATGTCAATCGACGTGTCACGTGGATATTGTTCATCGTTCTTCTTCTCACGATACCGGTCCCCTTTTATATGGTGGTCGTCGGCGGCTTGATACCTACCGGCATCATTATTCTGCTCACACTCCGAGGAATGATCGTGGCCATTCCGAAGTTGAGTAGCGAGGGCTTTGTCATGTTGGGCATCCTGGGAGCGCACGTGGCGATCCTCGGCGGGCTGTTGTATCTTCTCGCCGCGGGCGTGGCCAGAATGCTTTGTTGGATGCTGTCAAAGGGTTACGCGGTGATGGTGGCAATGATCCTCGTGGCCGCGTTGATTGCCCTATCATGCTTTGACATCTACCGTCTCCCCAGCCATCACGTGGCGCGTCCGGCCAATCTTGTGGAGGTATTTCGGGCCTTCGCATATTAGAAACACTACAAAGGTTGCGGCCGTGCATGCTTCTTGAGATAATCCAGCAAAGGACGACTGAGTTCGGGAATCGTGAGATCGTCAAATGCGACGTGATAGGTGATTTCTCTGCTCTCAACCGAGATGCTATAAGAAAAAATGTCACGCGCTGCTATTTTTGAAAGTTTGATCTTGTACTTTGCCACACCGCCGACTTCAACCCTTTTGCGCTTCAGGACACCACCGATTTTGACCAAGTTCTCGATCTCAGCGGCTTCGGCCCCAGGCAGCGCCCGGGTATCTATCTCACAACCTAGATTCAAGCCCGCAACGCCGCCGAATTGATGAAACCTTATCTTCATTTGAAAAGCCCTCGGGGTAAGCATTTTCCCGAAAGAAAGGGAAATTTAAAATAGCACTACCTTTGGCGGGTCATATTGCATGTTCACAGACCCTCCTAACAGTACAGGTACGAGCAAAAAAGGGAACGCGAACTTGGCAAACAGAAAGCTTGCCGCGTTTGCTACGAGAGATATCATGAAAGTTCGCCCGGCAGTGACCGGCCGATCAAGCAGGCCGCGACGTAGCATCCTCGTGAAAATCCATCTGAGAAGAAAGAACTGCACTATCACAACAATCAGCTCGATGACGCATAATAGAGCCAAGAAAATCATCTCTGATCCGAGGGCGAGAGGATCTGCTATAAAGAGCCAGGCGGCTTCCGCCGCTGGAACGGTGATTGTGTTAAGGAATAGTACCCACAGAAAAAGCTGCATCCTGCCTTTGGCGGGCCACCCGAGAAGACATGAGACGATAATGTATTCAACAATCACCGTTGGACAAAACACCGGAAGGAACAGCACGGCGAAAGTCTCAAGATCCCAGGAACGGATCTCCTCGTAGAAGGGCACTTTCGGCCCACCATCCGCAGAAGCCAATCCATGACACACCATAGTGAAACAAAGACTCGCAATCAGCTGCACTAATTGCGTGTACCTTGGTATCCAGCGGCCCCCATACAAGGTATCATCAGGTGCGATCCCATTTTGAAGCGAAACAACGGGTCGAGTTGTCACGGAAAATCTCCCGTTCATCCTTCAGCCGTACACCGAACCGGCGGGCGGCCCTCTCATCTTTGCGAGCAAGAGGCTCTTTCCAAGAGCGGCTTCACAACCTCCCGTGGCTCTCTGAACCAGCCGTGTTCAGAGCGTCGGAGACGATCTGAGAGGGGCCTTGCTCCCCCGCAAAAAAAGACTCTCCGGGGCTAGGCTCTTTTACCACCTCACCAGGTCACCGTGTCAATCGCGGAAATCATTTCGGGCCGACGAGGGGTTCTTTTTTTTCTTCTCGTTCTCAGGCCCCAGCCTGGGAACGAGGAAAGAGAAAGCTTTTCATCGCTACCAGCAGATGTCACTCAATCATCAGCCGCAGCCGTCTCACCAGCCTGCCGCTTCTTGCCGATAGAGGAGAAATTCGTGATTCTCACTTTGCCTTCGGGGAAACGAGCCACGATGTCGAGGGTCCCTCCCATGGCTTCAATCGTCGCTCGCAACGTTGAGATATAGATATCGGTGCGCTTTTCCAGCTTGGCAACATTAGGCTGTTTGATGTGCAACGCCTTGGCAAGCCTCTCTTGAGATATTCCCCGCGCACGCCTCAATTCATGCAGCGCCATTTCAGCAACCATTTTGTGATAACGCTCATCAGAACGGGCGATTGCTTCGTCGGACATTTTAGCTTCCAGTTCAGCAAATTTACGAGCCATTTCTTCAGTCCTCTTTCTCTATCTGCAGTGCTTCCAACTTCAATGTTTCCAAGTGAACTCAAAAAGAGGACATTCCTCTTTTTTCACCGGCAGCACGTCACGCCGATCGAAGCTCGCTTGTTTCTCGGCATACGCCCACCTTCTTCAACTAGAGAAAAGAGGAATGTCCCCTTTTACCCCTTCCCCTTTTACCCCTTCGGCAATACCCTTGTAGCCCTTACTAGCGCTCTTGCGGTGAAGAATGATTCTTAGTCTCTTTCTCGGCCCCGCAACTATGTCCGTGCGCCTTCACGACGCAGATAATCGCCGACATACCAAGAAGGTAGGCAAGCAGTTGCTGGAGCAGAGGGAGATCGCGAGCTGTCAAGATCATGAAAAGGGCCCATGATGCTCCCCCCAAAATGCTATAGGTCCGATTGCTCAAAGTAATCCGCATCGCAGCCTCCGCGTCTTCGCCAGAAAGAAGCTCTCTCCAAGAGCAGTCTCAAAACTCCCATGCCCCACCGAACCGGCCGAATTCAGCGCGTCGGAGAAGACCAAGGAAGGGCCCTACTCCGCCCTCCAGCAGCCCTCCGATGCCAGGCTCCATTAGCACTTCACGAGGCCCGTATGTCAATCGAGAAAACCACTTCGGACCGACGAGGTTCTTTTTTTTCGGTCTAGCGAAAAAAATTCCTTGACAAATCGGAAAAAGCGGAAATAATGGAAATACAGGCAATACCGGAAAAGTCTTCCGGGCATATCAGCCGGGAGGTAGTCCAATGGAAGTCCTCACGGTTTACCAGGCAAGCAAGTACTGCAGCGTTTCCCCCAAGACCGTCTCCAACTGGATCGACGAAGGACATATCAAGGCTTTCCGGACGGTCGGGGGGCATCGTCGGATCAGAAAGGAAGATCTGGATGCTTTCCTGCGCAAGCAGGGCATCCCGATCCCCAGCGAATTCGAAGATGGGGACCGTAAGAAGATCCTCGTAATCGACGACGACCGGTTGATCGTGGAGACCATCGTCAGCTCTTTGGAAGAAGAGCCGCACAACTACGAGATCATCTCCGCGTCCGACGGTTTCGAGGCCGGCATCCAGGTGAGCCACTTCCGACCCGACTTGATGATCCTGGACATCATGATGCCCGATATCGACGGTTATGAGGTGTGCAAGAGGGTCAAGCAAGATCCCGCGACCTGCGCCACCAAGATCGTCGTGCTCTCCGCGTACATGGATGAGGAGAATTACCAGAGAATGAAGGAATACGGCGCCGACGTCTGTTTCTCCAAACCACTGCCCCTGGAGAAGCTGAAAAAGGAAGTGGCGGGACTTCTGGGGCTCCTCTGAAGCTAACCCGCGCAACGGGAGGGGGAGTCAGGCAATGAGTCTGAAAGAAGCGCTGGGAACAAAGAAGTTCATTATCACCTCCGAGATACATTTGCCCTACGGGAAATCCGCGGAGGATTACCTCGACGAAATCTACAACCTCTGGGGCCGCGTCGACGGCGTGCGATTCCAGCCGTTTTCCGCAGATGCCGCGGTGAGCGACTCCCTGTCTCTTTGTCGCCTGCTCCGACAGAAGAAGTTCGACCCGGTTTTCCAGGTCGGCACGCGCGACCGCAATCGGCTGGAGATTCAGGAAGCGCTCGTGCAGGCGTCATCCGTCGGTGTGGAGAACCTCCTCGTGTTCACGGAGGATTACCGGGTAACCGGCGACTCCTTGCAGGAGATGATGTTTTTCCACGTGGACGTCGGCAAGTTCTTCTCCGTGATCGATTCGCTAAAAAAGGGAACGGACATCAGCGGCAAGAACCTGGACGGGGAAAAGGAATTCTTCATCGGGTCGGGAGTCGATGCGAGCGGAGGAGGTAAGGCTCCGGATATGGAACTGCGCGAGATGGAGCAACTGGTGGCGCAGGGAGCGAAGTACTTCCTCACTACGCCGGTGTTCGACGTGGACCAGTTCGCGCAGTTCGTGAAACGCGTTGCACCGCTGGGCCTTCCGGTCATTGCGGAACTTATTATGCTGCACTCTGCCATGGAAGCCAGGATGTTGAAACGCGTGGGGGGAGTCAACATTCCTGATCGGATCATAGAGAGGCTTGAAAAGGCGCCGGTAAAGTTCGACGAGTCTGCCAAGATCCTGCTGGAGACCATCGAAGCGCTCAAGGACATTTGTCACGGCGTTCACGTGCTTCCCTTCGGATGGGAAGGAAAGATCGGCCAGTTGTTGCAACAGATCAGGAGATAACCGACCGGTTCGGGCGATCCACGCGAGGCGTGCTCCTCGCGGCCCCATGAGTCTGACGCGACCGCTCGTCCCAACCTCTTGCACCGGATCGCCGAATCAGCCCCAGCCGCCTCTTTTTCTCAAGGATGTGCAGCGTGGAGACCGTTACGATCACCCTTAACGGTCGGCAATTCGCGGGGCCGCCCGGCACCACAATCCTTGAACTTGCCAAGCAGGTGGGGGTGCAGATACCCACCCTCTGCCATCACCCTCTTCTGAGAACCGCAGGGGCCTGCCGCGTGTGCCTTGTGGAGGACGTGAAAACAGGCAGGCTCGTGGCCTCCTGCGTTACTCCCATCGCGGCGGGGATGGAGATTCAAACCGATTCCTCTGCCGCGTTCAAGGCAAGGCGGGGGGTGCTGGAGCTGATCCTCTCGGACCATCCTTCAGCGTGCGTGGTCTGCAGCAAGGGGAACCAATGCGTCCTGCGCTCCCTCGCGAAAGACCACGGCATCTGCGACCCTGAGCTGGAGCCGTTGAGAAGATGGCGACCCATGGAAGAGGTGAACCCCTTTATTGTAAGGGACCTCACCAAGTGCGTGCTCTGTGGGCGGTGCATAAGGGTTTGCCAGGACTTCGAGGCAGTCGGCGCGGTGGATCATATGGATCGCGGGTACGCCAGCCATCCTGGGACAGCGTCGCGCACGCCTCTTGAAGGATCCGAGTGCAACTTTTGCGGCTCCTGTGTCTCTCTTTGCCCCACCGATGCCTTGGCGGAACGCGACCGCGCGGCGATTACCTCAGGCAAGGAGCGTGCCCACGGAATATGCTCCTATTGCGGCACCGGGTGCCATCTCGAATATGAGCTGTCCGACAAGATCGTCGTGGCCGCGCGGGGTGTTCCCGGCTCGCCGGTAAACAGCCTTTCTCTGTGCGTCCGGGGACATTACGGCCAGGATGCGCTACGTTCACATGAAAGGCTCCGAGAGCCGCTGGTCCGCAACGAAGACGGGACATATCGACAGGCGTCCTGGACCGAGGCCATCGCTGACGCTGCCGGCCGCCTCAAGCAGATCATCAAACACTATGGGCCCTCAAGCGTTGGTGTGGTGGTGGGGACGCAATGCTCCAACGAAGAGATGTACCTCGCTGCAAGATTCGCCAGAGCGACCGTGGGCACGCCCAACATAGATAGCACAACAAGGTTCACCTCCGCAGCGATCGTGGACGGCCTGGCCGCCCACTTTAGAGGTATGAGGCCAGGGGTATCACTCGATCTCTT
>Ga0233422_10000399_pt1 | contig 22108 bp, 35 predicted proteins | sample Watercolumn_Mata_2_FD_182724 | JGI IMG/M metagenome (GOLD analysis project Ga0233422, IMG submission 182724) | Freshwater microbial communities from Lake Matano, South Sulawesi, Indonesia - Watercolumn_Matano_2014_110_MG | ecosystem: Environmental > Aquatic > Freshwater > Lake | place...
CCGGCGAAGTCCTCATCGTGGATCTTGTCCCGATCCACCCCGCCGCCGACGTTCTTGTCCATTTGGCGCTCGGCCAGCGCCGCCGCCTCGCTCACCGGCACGTACACCGTCGTCGGCAGCACCTTCTCCGGCTCCCCCAACGTCACCGTCCCATCATCCGCCACCACGTAAGTGCGCTTATAGATCGCCCCATCGCGCTCGTCGTTGTACACGAACCAGGTATCATACATGTCACGCACCCACATGCCGGCGATAACGTTCACCTCCGCTCCTGATCGCCGCGGATTCACCGCCTGCTGGAGAAGCTGGCGCACCTCCTCGTAGCTCCGTTCCGCCTCGTGCAGCGCGTTTCCCTCTGCCGCACCGCCGCGCTGCGCCTCCGCTGCCGGTTGATCATCGGCCGCACCGCCGGCCTCTGCCTCCAGGTCAGCCCAGTTCTTTCTCAGCGCCGCCGCAACCGCGGTCAACGCCTCGCCGATCTCCTGCGGCAAGGCCCTGTCCGCCAGCAGCAGCCGCACGTCCCGCAGCAATCCCTTCGCCCTCGCCTTCGTCGTAACCGCCATCGCAACCCCTTTCCCGTCTCTCATACATCCCCTAAGAAACGATTAGGCAATGCGCTCCTGCCCCACCCTCACGGACTCACCACCAACCACCGGAACCAATCCGTCTGCGCATTCGCCCGCGCACAATACACGAACAACAGGCCCTGCAACACCAGCGCCTCCATCGTGTTGGTGTAGTAGTATGCCGACGTGCTATACAAACACTGCGTCTCCGTCAGATTCTTGTACCCCACGATCGCATACACCGAATTGGTGTCTGGCTGCGTCGTCCACGCGCTGGTCAGCGTCAACTGCGTCGCCGTATTCGACGCAATGAAGCGGGTCTGACCAGCCCCCGTGCCGTACACGATCCACACCTGGCAATTCGCATACGCATTGGTCAGCCACGTCTTGCCAGAATCGGATAGCGTCGCAGACGTAATGGCCGTCGGGCTGCCGCTGTCGAACACCGGATAGAGAATCTCATACGTGCAGCCAGACGCAGGATTCTCACTCCATCCCGGCTCCACCCACAAGGCCGTCGCCGTATTGCTCACGATCCGCCGCATCTGCTGTGCGCCCGTGCCCGTCAACGTCCGCACGTGGAACCCCGCCCACTGGTTCACCTGCCAACTTTTGCCGGCGTCTATCAACTGATTATCGCTGCCACTCGTCGCCGTCCCGCTCTCCTGCGCGCCCGTCAGATTCACCTTCACCTTGTTGATCTGCCGCGTCCCGCCCTCGATCCAGAACAGCTCATTGCGCTCCGCTGCATAACACGCATTCGATCCGGTCGTCAGCGTGCCCGCGCTCTGCTTGATCACCAACGCGCCCAAAATGCTGTTCGCGCTGATCGAGTACAGATAGCACATGCGCTGCCCCGCCCCCTGCATCACCAACAATTGATCCGCATTCACGCCAGACAGCCAGAACAACCGCGCGCCCTGGCTGGGCGCCGCGGGCAAGATGTTCGTCCCCAGCTCGCTCCAGGCGTTCGTGCTGATCGCATAGCGATACAGCTTCAACGACGAACCGTTCGCCGCAAAGTAGTAGATGTAGTTGTCGTTCGCCGCCGCAACTACCTGGTTGCAGGTATGCACCAGCGATGCGCCCGCACCAGCGGACTCACTCAAACTGACCAGCGCCCCCGACCACGCCCCGGCCCGCACGTCGAAGTAGTAGAATGATGTGCTGCCGCCGAACACCGCCCAGATGCGCTGCATGGACTCATCATACGCCAGCGCCGACTGAAACGCGCTCGTACTCGGCGCCACCGGCGCGCTCGCCAACTGCGTCCAGCCATCCGTCCACGCATCGTACCGGTAGAACGTCGCGTTGCCGTATCCCGGCAGCCAATAGATGTAGCGCTTGCCATCCGTCGTGAACGCACTGCCGTGAACGTTGTAGCTATACGGCATGATCGCAAGCTGCTGCATCACCGGCAGATCAATCCCGAATTTCAGATTCGCCGTCGCCATCGCTCACCTCATGTAAAACTCAACAGGCTGCGTTGCTGCTGCCAGCGTTGATTCGTGAACTGCTGCCCCTCGAACGCGATCGTCAGGTGGGACACATGCATCATCAACCACGGATAGCTCAGGATCGTCGCATTCGTATCCGACACCACCCGCAACTGATTCGCCGCATTCACGCTCATCCCCAGCGGAATCTTGCTCAGAATCGCCCGCAGCAGCTCCTCCGAACCGGGATTGACCACCGCCCCCGCCGCGTCCTGCACCTGCACCGCCGTCTGATACGCCATCGCTCGTCTCCCAACCTCCCAACCTCCCAACCTCCCAATCTACCAACCTACACAATCCACCAATTCGTCCCGTCGCTCTCCAGGTCCAAACTGGTATACTGCCGGCGGATGTTCACCGACGCATAACCGTCAATCGTCTGGCTGCCCGCGGCGTCCACCACCACCGCATTCTCCGTCGCGTCCGTCTTCTTCACCACCACCCGCTGCCACACATCCGCTGCGCTCGCCAGCGTCACCGTCACCGGCCCCGCGCTCGCATCGGCCAGAATCATCCGATCTAACACCGAACACGTCGCATCGGCCGTCACCGTCCGCGGCCGTGGTCCCCCCATCGGCGCCAACACCCGCATACCGCCTCCTGTCCCCTGACTCCTGACTCCTGACTCCTGTTACCCGACCACCGTCACCCGGAACTCATTCGTCGCCGGCGCCACCGCGAACTTCAGTGTCAGCGTGTTGGCGTCCGTGACCTCCGCGTCGGTGATGATCTCCGCATACGGGGTGCTGGCCTGGCGCACCTTCCACACGATGTCTGACGTGCCCAGGTTGTGCGTCACCGCAATCGTCGTGCTCGACCCGTTGCCGATGTTGGCGCTGTACTTCTTCGGATACGTCCCGTCGTGGTTATGATTGCCCGCCGCCGCCTGCGCAGCGCCCGTGCCCAGCGTGCGCATCGAAGCCACGCCCGCGCTGCCGTCCTTGTTGGCCGCCGCCACCTGCGTGTCGGTGATCCCGCCGTCCGCCACCTTCAACCCGCCGGTCGAGCGATCCAACGTCGTCCCGTTCAGCTTCACCCGCATTGCGCCAGAGTTGAACTCCAACGCGCCCGCCGCATCCAGGCTGGCTGCGATCTTCTTGTTGGGCGACGTGCCGGTCAGCGTCATGCCGGCCGTCGTATCCACGTCCGCGCTGATCGCATCGGCCGCCACCGCGATGCCGTCCCCCTTGCCCACGTCCACCGTGCGGTTCGTGGTCAAGTCGCCGCCGCCGGTCAGACCGTTGCCGGCCGTAATCGTGATCGCGCTGCGCGCCAGCGTGCTGTCGGCGGCGTGAGTATGGGTAGTCGTGGTAACCGCGTTGGTCGAGGAGGCCGTGACCGAGGAGGGCGTGCCCAGCGCCAGACCATTCGCATCGCGCGCCAGGCCGTGATTCGTGGGCAGCTTGATCCGTTCCGCGCCGGCGTTGAACTCCAGCCCGCCGGCCGCGTCCTGGCTCACCTGGATCTTCTTCGGCGTCGAAGCGTCGAACTTCAACCCCGCCGCCGTATCGATGTTCACCACCACCGTGTCCGCGCCGATCGTCAACCCGTCCTGGTTGTTGCTGCCGCCCGCCAGGTTGAGCGTGTTGCCGCTCTTGGTCAACCCCAGCCCGGCCACGATCTGGCCCGCGCCCGAAAACTGCGTGAACGACAGCGCCGTCGTGTTCAGCGTGATCGGGTTGTTCGTGATCAGAATCCAACCGCTGTCCGCATTGACCGTACCCTCTTCCACGAACACGTACAACCCGCTGTTCACCTCGGCCGACGAATCCGCGTCCGTCGTGCGCTTCAGCTTCCACGGATTACTGGCGTCGCCCACCAGCTCCACATAGTAGATGCCGTTTTCCAGATGCGTGCCGCTGCCCTCATCCTTCACCAGCACCCGATCATTGAGGACCAGCGTCACCCCGTCCAGTGACCCAATCGCCCCGTTGACGCTGGCCGTCAGCCGGTTGTTGCCAGCATCGAACGTATGCGCCGGCAGCGCGCCCGTCGTCGCCGCCCGCACGCTCTCCTTCGCATCCAGCCCCTGCGCGCTGGCGTCCACGTAGGCTTTTGTCGCCGCATCCTGCGCCGCGCTCGGGTCCGCAAACTGCGCCCGGCCGCTGCCGTCGCGCAACACCAGCTTGCTCGCCGTCGCCGCGCTGGTCGCATCGTCCAGCTTCGCCTTGTCCGTGTTCGCCATGAACCCGCTGGCCCCGCTGGTCGCCAGCCCTGGCATGGCGTGAACGTGATCCGCGCGCGCCAGATGCTCAGATGTGCCAGTGACCGCCGTGGCGCCGATCGTCTCGTTTGCAGGCGCCTGGTTCGCTGTTAATGCATGTCCATGATCGCCACGCGAAAACAGAGATTGCACCCCGGCTCCCCCAGACGATGCAGCTGTCAATGTCGTGGGCTGCATATTGTACGGCGGCGGTACCTTTGTCCACCCGTAAGCCGAGCTGTACACGAACATACAATACTGCACCGTATTGTAGTAAACTTGCCCCTCCACCGGCGAACTCGGCGCACTCGCCAGATTCTGAATCCTGGCATTCTGCAGCTCGTTCTTGTTCAGATCAATGTTGTTGAGAATCTTCACTTCTTCTGCCTCCTGACCCCTGACTCCTAGTTACAATACGCCTTCCCCGCAAACGCCCCCGAAAAGGCCACCCGCAGGCTGTCCTGGTCCAGGTACTCCACGTCCCCCACCACCCAACTGCCGGCCGAATCCACCACGCTCACTGCCGGATACTTCGCCAGGGCGTGCGTGATCAGCCAGATCGCCGCCGGAACATCCTGCGTGTGCCGATAGAACTTGTCGCCCCCCACCAGCTCGATAGCCGGCGCCACCGTCAGCGCCACCACCTCCGGCGCCACCGTCACCGCCACCTGCTGTTCCTGCACCGTCACCGGCGTCGTAGCCAGCGAAACCGTCACCGGCGTCGCGGCCGGCTGCACCACCACGCCAATCGTCTCGGCCTGCACGATCACCGTCGGCTCGCTCACCGCGTCACCTCGTAATCTCAAGCGCCAACGTCACTGCCCCCTGCAACAACCGATACACCGTCCCATCGGCCAGCACGACCTCCAAATCATACACGGCGCGTGTGAAGCTCAACCCCGTCGTCGTCTCAGCCGTCAGCGTCAACGTCAGCGTTGCGTGCTGCGTATCACTTACTGCGATCACGATCCGGCCATTGGCTGTAGACAACTCCACTACCGGCGTCACGCTGGTCACCACCAGCCGCGCCTGCATCCGCGCTGTCGCACCCGTCAAGTCCAGGCCCGTTACCTGGACGACCAACCGCCAGGTCGCACCCTGCTCGATCACGATGTCATAATACCCTGCGGCCATGCTTCATTCCCTAACAATCACTTAGCCTCTGAGCGCACCCGCCGATACAGACAATCGCACCGGCAACCCGGAAACCGCAGCGGCCGCTCGTGCCCGCTCGGAAACTGCTCATCCAACGGAATCCACCCTGCCGCCTCGTTTGTCCGGCAACCCTCACTCACCCGGTCGTCTCCCACCGTCAGCCACTTCTTCTCCATCGTCAGTCCGGCCGCCGCCATCTCCTGCGCCACGATCCGATTGCCTTCTTCATACGCGTTTCCGGTCTCCGTCACCGCTACCAGGTGCGCCCGACTGTCAATATGCAGCTGCGGCTTCCCCTCGGCAAACTCCGCAAACCGGTCGGTGATCTCCTCTGCGATCTGATCGTAACTCCAACCTTCCTCCGTCCCCCGCTTCACGATGTCACGGATTTCCGCGCGGGTCGTATCGTTCACTTTCGTGACCAACTGCGCCCCGTAGCCGCGCACGTACTCCACAGCACGAGGATTCTTCAAGCTGAACGAAATACCATACTCCGCTGCCAGCGCCTGCCCCCCGGCCTCCAGCGCCCCCTCGACGGCGACCTGCACCGCCCGGCTCATCCGTGGCGTCCCAGCCGACAACGCGGCCTCCGTGGCCGCAGCTACGTCCGCCCCATCCGCGACGGCCCCCTCGAACGTCGTGCCCTGCTCACGAAATGCCTTCCCAGCCTCATCCTCCAGCCGCTCGCCGACCTTCTGCAGCGCGCGACGCTTCCCTGCGCGCCCCGCTGCCTCCAGGAAACGATCCAACAATGCCAGCAGGTGCCGGCCAGCTTCCGACTTCCAGCTCCTAGCTCCCAGCGCCATACTTCTCCACGAACCCTCGCACCGCTTCCCGCAACTCCCGCACCGCCTCCGTGAACGTCGCCTCCGCTCCCTGCTCCCCGATTCCCGACTCCCCTGGCTTCGCCAGCCTGTCCTGGCGAAGCAAGGGGACAGGCTGACCCCTGCCCTCGTCTGGATAGAGCCGGTCGAGCAGATCGTCTACATCGTCCTCGCCCAACGCTGTCAACAGCAGCCGCGCCAGCGTCCGGTCGTCCATCGTGCCGGCCGGCGGATGCCCCTGCAGCGTCGCCGCGTCCACGATCGCCCCCACACGCGCCTGCACGTCATGTTCCAGGATCGGCGGATAGTCCACGTCCACCGTCAAGTCCAGCGCCTGGCCGGTCTCCGGGTCTCGCAGCGTCACCAGTGGCGTCCCGTCATCTTCCTCCACCACCGACCCCAGCGCGTGGAGCGGCCCGCTCGGCGCTCGCACTGCCCAGACGATCACGAACCCGATGATCCCCTTCAACACATCGGCCCACAGCATCTGCCTGGCCCTCATTTGCAACTCCGTAGGACGATCCAGGCTCTTCGCCGTTGCCAGCGTCCCCACGCTCACGTCCCCGAAGAAGCTCTCCGGCAGCCCCGTCGTCGCCGCCACCATCAATAGCAGCCGCCGGCCATCCTCCGCGCTCGTCGTCGCGCCCGCCGTGCGGATCGGCGACAGCTGCGTCCCCTCGCCCGCAATGAACGCCGCCCCCGTCACCGGCGGCGGATTCGTCTCCGCCGCGGTCGGGCTGCTCCCATAGGTCGTCGCCAACTTCCCCTTGGCCGCCGCGATCCCCGCCTTGCCCCCCTTCGTCGTCACCTGCCAGGCGAACCGGCTATAGGCCCGCACGATCGTCACCCAGTCCTCCAGGAATTCCTTATATGCCTTCGCCCAGTCAATTGCCGCGTACACCTCGCTCACACCGAAACGCATGTCGCTCAGCGCGTTGACCTTCACGTGATAGACTGGCGTCTCCCACCGCACCTCATGCGGCCCGATGCGCACCGGCTTGACTCTCGGCGTATACCGCCAATCGGGATAGTACGCCGTGCGCTGCGTGGTCGCTATCCCTCCGCTATCCATATCGAGCTTCTGTTCCTGCCACGTGCGCCGATAGAACCACGGCTCCTTGCCGTCCTCGGGATTGCAAATGATCTCCTCGACCTCATCCGGCTGGATCGTCCGCACCCGCACCCGCCCCGACGACCGATTGACGAAGAACACGAAGAACAGATTGCTGAAGAGCTGCAGCTCCATCTCCTTCTGCATCGACGCCTGTTGACTCGTCAACTCCGCCTGGTTCTTGGCGTCATCCAGGAACTTCTGCACCACGGCATTCACCGCCGGCACCCGGCCATACACGTTCACTCCCTGGCCGAACACGTAGAGGGTCTGGACCCCCACCCCACGCTTGATCAGCGGACTCTTCAGCCACATCACCCGCGCCAGCCGGTTGATCTGCCGCAGCCCCTCCCGGCTGAACTCCTGCTCGGCCTGAAACGTCACCCGCAACCAGCTCACGTCCTCCAGCGCCAGCTCCAGGTCGGCCATCCGCTCACGCAGCGCCGTCAGCTGCGCATCTTGGTCGCGCGTCGCCTCTCTCAGCCGCGACAGATCATCCGCCGCCAGCCGCCGACCCACCTCCTGCAGAATGCTCATCCCGTGTCCTCGTCCCCAAGCGGAATTTTCGGGCCATCCTCACTTCTGGCGACCGTCGTGTGTGGGTAGTCGCTATGACTATCCGAAGTAATACCGTCCATCTCCCCCTCTCCCACCGCCCAATCCGCCGCCGGCGTCCACCTCAACACGTCGCTCGCCCGCCGCCGCCCTCTACTCACTGATCCCTGACTCCCCTGGCTTCGCCAGCCTGTCCTGGCGAAGCCAGGGGACACGCTGCCCACTACCCCCTGGCGTTTCTTCCGGCACGAACACTGCCAGCCCAGGTATGTCTTCCCGCACCGATGACAGACCAGCGGCTTCCGGCGTGGCATCTCTCACTCTCCCACGCCGCCAACCCTCACACACACCCTCGACTGCCGTGTGATCCCTGGTAGGCTGCGCACCCGGTCCTGCCGGTGGTACACCGCCGCCTGGAAGATCCCCCGCGCCGGCGTCCAACCCGCCGCCAGATAGCGCGACAACGGCGCTGCTTCCTGCCCGGGCGGCTGCCACGGATCCATCAACTGCCCATCCTCCAGATCGAGCCGCAGCAGCCACGTCCAATGCGTCTGCACCGACCCGCCCGGAACGAAATCGAAACACGCCAGCACTCCGGCCCCGCGCGCGATCTTCTGCCGTAAGCGTTCCACCGGCGCCGCTACGTCGGGGCAATCAATGAACTCCTCAAACCGCGCCCCGGCCAGCCCGTTCACGCTCGCAAAGACAAACAGCCCGCCCTCGACGTACCCGCCCACCTGGCGCAGATACTCGTTGAGCCGCCTGGGATCGGTGTCCGCGCCCCAACTTGCCAGCAACGCCGCTGCGGCCGTCACCAAACAGCCTGCTTGCCCCAGCGTGTACTCGCTCGTACCCAGCCGCTCGTTGGCCCACCTGGGATCGCGTTGGCTGAACGCAACTATCGCCTGACCCTGACGCGCAAACGCCAGGCCCCCACGCCTGGCGTTCATCCCAACAGCCACGTCACCCAGCCGGCCGGCCCCGCCGTCTGCCCCCTGCTCAAGCCGATCTCCGACCGGGAAGCTGCATACGTCTCGATCAACTTCGCCGCCACGCCCAGCACGATCACCACTGCAGGGACCCAAAGCTGTCCCGCGAACCAGTCCCCTTGCAGCCAACCGATCAGCGCCACGATCAGCGCCACCCACGCCGTCCCTGGCAATCTCATGTTGACCTCCTGCGGTTAAAACAACGAGGCATCCTCGTCACCGAGGATGCCTCGTTCACCGAGCCACATCCGGCTCATTCACTAAGGTTGGATTAGCAGAAGCGCACCACGCATCACCTGGCAGGGACGCTCCCTGACGGTCGCCTCGTTCCCTGCGAAGGTGTCACTGCCAGTTGACCGTGTTTCTCGATCACCACTCGCACGTCTCCTGGCGCGCCATTGATCGTCACCTTCCAGTGCACCCCAGAGCGGATCACCGGCGCAACCTCATCCCTGAGCCATTGCTCCAGCGCCTTCACCACGCTCTCGGCCTGCCCCGCGCTCTGCTGCTGCACAAACCAATTCTACCACACATCACACGGCTTGTCAACGAATTTCGCCGTGCGAGAGTCCCCTCTTGGCGAACCTCCGTACTCGATCTCACCCATACTTCCTGTCGCCCCACCTGGTCCAGGAATCGGCCCCGCCAACAGAATGCCGCCCATCCCGCGAGCGACGATCGCGGGGTCATAGCCGAATCGTCGTCGAAACAACGCCCGCGCCTCGCGTTCGGACGTGTCCGGCGTATAGCCGCGATAGAACGCCCCGCGCACGAACTCGTTCACGAACGTCGCCGCAGGCGCACAACGATCGTTACGAAGTTCGTAACGAGCCGCATCGTCTCCAGGCGAAACGGAAGCTGCGTCCAGATCGAGCGCCAATTGTCCGAATAGTGATGTCATGGCGTCAACCTCTCTCCCCCCTTCAATCCCCACAAAAACCCCATACATTACCCCGCGCCCAGCTCGTGGGCTGTTTGCGGGTTTTGCGGGGGGTCAGCTTGTCAGATCGTCGCCCCAGTCCGCGGGACCCAGCTCGCGCAGTTCTGCGTCTATCGGCGGTTCTGGGGGCGCGCCGCGCAGTGTGCCGGCCTGGTAAGCGGCGCGCAGTAGCTCAGGAAACGCGCCGCCTTGCGCTTGGGCCGGGAGCTGTAGCAACTTCACTTCGGGGGCTAGGGCCTGCCGGCCGTCTATCACCCGCTCGCGGATGATTTGCCGCCCCTCGTGGTAGACGTGCTTTTCGATCACGGGCGGGTTATCGGTCTTGCGATAGGCCCGGATCGCGAAGGCGCTGGCCGCGATGATGCCCGCGACCACGAGGCCGCCAACGAGGATCACAGCCAGGATAAAGAGCCGCTCCGAGCCGATCAGGTACACGGATAGCAGAGCCGCCGCCGCCAGGGTCAGGGCCAGGGCGATACCCAGGCCGCTTACCGTTTCGCTTTTCATCCTCTCCCCCTGTAGTTGTCGCGCAGCCGGCGCGCCCGGTCCCAGCCGATACCAAACTCTCCGCGCAGATCGTCAGCTGTCGCGCCGTCTGCAAGGGCCTGGTCAATGCGCGCATACTCCGCCGGACCAAGCTCCCGCCGGCCTTGACCGCCGCGGGTGTCGCGCGCCAGGTCAGCGAAAAGCGCCAGGCTGGGCAGATCGCTGTCCAGGGTGTCCACCTGGTCAGCGCGCGGCAAGCTCCGATACTGCCGGCCGGTCATCATAGGGACCTGTAGCCGAATCGTGCCATCGGCCGTAATCAGCAGGAAGTCCCCGCGCCCCAAAAGCTGATCAGCCATCGTGCGCGCGCGGCCGGCCGCGCCGTAGGTCAGGGTCGCACTTGCCACGCGCCCCAGCAGGCGAGCGGGGAAGTTGGCCAGCGCATCACCCAGGGACCGCGCGCCGGGCTGTTGGGTCGTTGCCACGAGATGCACGCCCAGGCCGCGGCCGATTTGCGCAATCCTGGCCAGCAGATCGCCGGCCGTGGGGGTCGTCTTCAACACGTCCGCCACCTCTTCCAGGATCACCACGAGCCGGGGCCGCCGGGTGCTGGTCGCGGCGCGCCGGTCAAGCTCGCCCTCAACCCAGGCCAGCACGCGCGCCACATCCAACGGGTTGCTCGTGACCGGGTGGAGCAAGTGGGGCACGTGGGCGAAGGGCTGCAACTCGCCGCGCTTGGGGTCCAGGGCCAGCACGCGCAGCGTATCCGGGCCGTTTTGCAGCAAGAGCCGGGTCAAGAGCCAGTGCAGCGCGACCGTCTTCCCGCTGCCCGTGGTCCCGCCGATGATGACATGGCAGGTTCTTTCGTCGGCCAGGTCAAACCACACCGGCCGGCCGCCGGTGGCCAGGCCCAGCGAGACCGCCGTCGCGCAGGAGGGCGTCAACGTTTCGAGCCGGTCAGCGCGCAGGATCGTCCGCTTTTCCGAGGGTTTGGGGATCTCGATCAGCAACTTGCCGGCGTCACGGGCCACGCGCGCCGAGTCCGCGCCCGCGGCCATGGCCAGGGCCGGCCCGAGGGCCTCCACGCGCCGGGGGTCTTCGCCCAGGCCCAGCGAGACCGCAAAGGCCCACACTTGCGGGCCATCGTAGAGCAGGGCGACCATAGCTGTAACACGCCGCGCCGAAAGGGTCGCCTGCAGCAACGCGGCCGTGAAGTTCGCCTCTCCTCCCGCCGCCGGCGTCGTCTGCGGCGCTCCCGCCACAAACGCCGGCCGCTCCTCATTTGCCATATCCTCTCTCTCCCATTACAATCACACCCGCCGGCGCAGATTCTCTCTCCCCGCCGGCCCCCAGGTGTTGCAGCCACCTGGGGTTCTTCATTTTCCCCCCACCCCCCGCTACAATCGCCTCCTACGCCCATTTTCGTTCACGAGGCATCTTTACTCACCGCGTCCCACAGAATCGCTCTACGACCTTCCTGCGCAGTCAACTGTCCCCGCCGACGGGGCCATGCGACGGGGCCTTCGTTGTCCCCGTCGAAGTCCCCGTCGAAGTCCCCGTCAACTGTCCCCGTCACTGCAACTCGTCGTCCATTCCTCGGGAATCACCAGATTCCACGAGAACTGCAGCGTCCGCGCCGGCTCCTTCGCAGCCATCAGAGCGTTGCGTAACTCCTGGTCGCCGCAGCGCAGCCGGTGCACGCCATAGGCCAGCAAAAACGCCGCCGCCTGCGACGCCGAGGTGTCGAACTGGTCATCGTTCGCCAGCGCCTCGATGCTCTGCTTCAGCCACGGCGGCAGATCATACTTCACCCGCACCCGCTGCCGATCCTGCCGCTGCTTCTTCGATAGAGCAGCCTTGTTCTCGGCCGCCGCCACCACCCACTGCACCACCGCCGGATCAATGGTCTGCGTCGCCAATCCGCCCACCCGCTGGTTCTTCGTGGTTATCGCCATCACACGCCTCCCAGGTTTTCCGCGCACCGGCTCACGATCTGCTGCATCGCCCGCGTCACCTTCGCCTTCGGCGCGTGATCGAAAATCACCGTCCCGTAGGCGCTGGCCTCGGCCACGTCCACCGCCAGCGGGATCGGCGGCCAGACCGTCGCGCCGAACGCCGCTACCAGATCGCGCATCTGCGCCTGGTGCTCCTTCGTCTGGCGCACCATGTTCGGCGCCACCCCCAACAACCGCGGCCCAAGCCCACGCCGCCGCAGCTCCTCGGCCATCTGCGCCATCAACACGACACCTTCCAGCGCCAGCCGCTCGAGTTGCGTCGGCACGATCACCCATTGGCTCGCCTGCAGCATCTCCGCGAACCCCGCCGCCCGGCTGGGCGGCATGTCCAGCAGCACGATCTCCGCTGCCTGGCGCAGCGGCTCCAGCAAACCCGGAATCGCCGCCAGCCGGCCCGTCGCCGCCAGAAACGCCATCGCCTCCCCGGTCCGGCTGTTGCCCGGCAGCAGCCCCACCCCCCACCGCTGCGCCGTCCGCATCACCTTGACCAGCGGATCGCCCACTACCAGCAGTCGGAACAGTCCCGCGTCAGACACGTCCCCGTCCAGCAGCCACGACGAGGCGTTCCCCTGCGGATCCGCGTCCACGATCGCCACCCGCCGCCCCATCCGCGCCAGCCCCACCGCCAGATGGATCGTCAGCGTCGTCTTTCCCACCCCACCCTTTTGATTCGCCAGGCTGATAATGACACCCATAGCCTCGTCTCCTAATAATGCCTTAGCCCCTGTAGTCACCGCCGATCAACACGTGGGCATATCCACAGGAGCCATTGAGCGCCATCCGCCAATTGCTACCGGCACAAAGATGACATCCTCTTGGCGCAATGGCGCCCCCTCATCTGGCCGAATACGCCCACACCCCCCACCGCTCAGAACTCCGCGTCGTCATCCGCGTCATCGTCTACTTCATCCACGTCGTCTATGTCCATGTCCCGCGCGCCCTCGCCGACCGGCTGGCCTACTAGCATCGCCGCCTGCGCCGGATCATCCACTGTCAGCATCACTCCCTCTGGCGGCAGCCTCCGTTTCGCATACCGCTCCGCGCCCGCCAGACTGAAGGTTGCCGCGATCATCTCACGGCATGATCTTCGCTCAACATTCACCTCAGTAGGTATGACCAGCATCAACGCGCCCAGCCCATCATAGACTACTCGATACCGCGGCCCTTCGTAATACTTGGGCGCACAGCCCACGGTCTCCAGCGCCTCGTCTACTTGCTCATGCACCACTTTCTTGACTTCCGCCAGCAGCGCGTTCGTCGTCGCCTGCGCATCTTCATCTTCGCCGATCTGCGCAGTCAAGGTCAGCGAGGGTTTCACATTGCAGTATTCTGGCAGCGAGCAGGTCTCGCTCCAGCCGACGGTGATAGTTGTAATGTTCATGGCTCCTCCAAGCCGTATAGTTGCAATGAGATCAGCGCGCCCCACCGCGCGCCAACGCCAACATCTGCTCCAAATCGCGATACGCCACGCCCAGATCGCTCACCGGCCGCTCCTCGCTGTAATCCCGCGGCGGCGGCAGCCCGTGAAGCACGAAGACCTCCTCCAGCGTCCCGATCCGCTCTGACAACTTCTCTACCTGCTCCCGCAAATACCGCACCTCACCCGCTATCTGTTGCGTGTTCATCCCTCCCCTCCCGCAGTCCTGCCCCGATCCCCGCCACCGCCAGATACATCAGCCCCGCCCCGATCGCCAGCGCCATGATCCACCCGATCAGCTCCATCCATCCCTCCTCGCAGCCATTTGCGCAGTCCCAACGCTCCGCCCGCCCGCCACAAATCCGTCACGTCATGCGCAGGCGCTGGCGAGATCGTCGCCACCCGCTCGCTCAAGGCCGCCAGCTGCAATCGTCCCGCCTCCCCGGCCTCATCCGTATCGTAAGCCGCCAAAATCCGCCGGCAGCGCAGCAGATACACCGCATCCTCGATCCGCAGCCGTTGCCGCGCCCCCCCAATCGTCGCCGCGTCCACCAGGTCGCCGGCGGCGGTCCACAGGCACAGCGCATCGAACTCCCCCTCGCATAGCACCAGGAACTCGGCCCCCCGCAACAAATCCACCCCGAACAGCCGCCGGATGCCGCCCCGCACCCCTGCATACTTCACACCCTTCAACCCGCTCACCGGCCCGATCAACTTTGCCAGGCTATCCCCCGGCAGCGGCCGGCGCACGTTGATAAAGACCGGCTCCCCGCCGATCAACGTCGGAATCACGATCCCCCGTGCGCACCATACCGGCTTGTCATCCGCGATTCCCCAGCGCGCCGCGCTATCCCGCACATCCGTCGGATTGTACCCGATCCGCCACACATCCAGCGCCTCCGGCGACAACCCCCGCTCCAGCGCCAGGTACTCTATCAGGTCCCCACGCTTGTGAAGCTGCTCCTGGCTATAGGCCACAAACGCCAACCCGCGCGCCGTCCACGTCGCCCCCGGCGTCACCGGCTCCGGCGCTGGCGTCGCCGCCTGCTCTGCCTGGCCGCCCAACACCACGTACACCCCATAGCGGCGGGCCAGCTCCGCCACCGCCGTCCGAAAATCCACCTTCCGCCAGCGCATGTAAAAGCTAAGCGCATCCCCATCGTTGGCATCCTTCGGGCAGTTTGTGAAACAATGCCATCTGAGCCGATCCCCCGCTCCCTTATAGAGGTGAAACGCCGAGGGATTCTTACCCCCATGCAACGGACAAGGCGACGAATTCCCGCGGCCCCTGAACCTGGCCCCTGCCTCCTCCGCCAGCTCCCGCAGATCGAGCCGCTCCAACAACGGCCGAATGTCCATCACATCACCTCGCGCCCCCGCAGTCTCAAGAGTATCAACAGTCTCAAGAGTCTCAAGAGTATCAACAGTCTCAAGAGTATCAACAGTCTCAAGAGTATCACTGTCTCACTGTCTCAGCGGGCCACGACGAGGGGGTATCTTAAAACAGTGATACTCTTGAGACTCTTGAGACTGTTCCGCCCTCACCCTTCCGCTCTCGCCCTGCTGCCCTCGTCCTTCCGCAGTCGCCACAGATTTTCCGGCGACTTCCTCCCACCCGTATTCTCGATTACTTCATCCATTTCCTCGCGCGCGCGATAGATCATCGCCCGGCTGAATCCCGCCTCCGCCCCCAACGCCACCAACTCCTTTGGCGCCATTTCGCCCCCCGCCTCCTGCAGCGTCGTCACGATCCATTGCTGGCACGTATTCGCCTTCGTTGGCTCTACGTACTCGGTCGGCGCCGCCCCCCAGCGCAACATGACCCCGCGTGGATGCAGCGGCAGAAACTCGCACCCGATCGGCTCAGGATACGCCGCCAGATTGGTCTTCACGATCTGCAACCGCCGTGGCCCGTTGCGATTCGGCTCCGGCCCGGTCTGAACGATATTCAGCCCCAGCACGCTGCGCGCCATCGCGATGATATGCCCGGATCCCCTGAAATCATCCGCGCTCAATTGATCCGCCAGCAGTGGCAATTGACTGTGCTTGCGCAGGTGATGGATCAGCAACATCCCGCACTCGAAACTACCAGCGACAGCGTTCAGAAACGAAAGCAGGCTCCGCACATCCTCGATGTTGTTCTCCCCCCGGCTGCTGATGGAGGAAAGGCTATCCACGATCACCAGCGCCGGCGCAATCACGTGCATCATCTCCACCAGCCGATCCCGATACCGTTCCAGCGAAAGATCGAGGATCTCGCTCTCGTCGGGCAACATCAAAAACAACCTGCGCCGATCCATCCCCCACACTTCGGCGCGCTCATTGATGAGCTGCGGCACATTCTCCGCATCAATGTACAGCACCGCATTGCCGGCATAGAGGGGGTCCATCACCGCGCCATCCGGCCACGTCTCCCTCGCAATCACCCGCCGCGCCAGGTCCAGCGCGACGAACGACTTCCCCGCACCCGGCGCCGCGCCAATCAACGACAGCATCGCCAGTGGCAGCCAGTTCGGCCACAACCACCGGATCGCCGGCAACTCAGCCGCCACATCCAGCAGCGACGGAAACATTGGCAACTGCTGGCCCGGCACGGTCGCCAGGATCGCACCGATGATGTTCTGCTGCTCCCCCTCGCTGTATGGCCGCAGCGCCTCGCGCAGCGCAATCAGCCGCAAATCCACCGGCGTCTCCACGATCGCCGCATAACACGTTCGCCACGGCTCCTGAAATTCCCGTGACCGCCGTCGTTGCCTCGGCTGGCCGGCCAGCAAATCCGCCAGCATCTGGAGTTGCATTGCTCGAGTAAGCATTATGACCTCAAAGAAAAAGGGGAGGCTGCTGATCGTGGCGCTCGACGCGCTGATCCGGGTGGAGCGCCTGCCACCGCTCGATCCAGTTCTCGGCGAACGCGGTCATGTTTGCCTGGGCCTTCTGCAGACCCGCCCCATGATTCGCCCCGCTGCACACACAGTCACACCGCCTGTGCCTGGCCTCGTAGCAACGCGCATCGCACCGTCCCACGCACCCCTCCGAGTTATGCACCGACAACAGCGTCGCCATATCCCACCCTGCCCACCTCTACCCCTAATAACGCATGTTCAGCCGCTCGCCGGTGTCATGTCCGTGTCACGCGCCGCGGCGCGCGTCGGCGGGTCGGCTCCACGCGGTGGTTAGGCCCCGCTCACAGCCCGTTCGATCTGCCTGTCGCTGTATCCTCGGTTATTGAACAGCATGGCGATTTCGTTGACTCGCTCTTTCGCTTCCTTGCTCGCGTGTCCGGCGTGCGCGGCGCGGAGCAGAGATTCGAATTCTTCCCATTCCGGTTCTCGCTTGAGAACCGCATGTGCGGAGATATTGGCAGCCAGCTCCGCACGTCGTACACGCTCGGCCCGGCTGACATGTCCCCAAGGATTGTATGTGCGAATCATAGCACGCGCTCCGCATCGCGGATGGCGTCGCAGATCGCGCAGTCGTAGATGAGGCCGGCGATCTGCTCTGTGCTCAGGTTGCGGCACCGTTCGGGCAGGGCCGCGATCAGGTCCTGCCAGCAATCGGCCACCTCGGCGGCCAGCGCATTGATTTGCGCAACGATGTCAGAGATGTCCATCACTAACCCCCTACCAGGAATCAACCTGGCGCCCGCAAAATGGCCGGCCGGCCGTATCTATCGCCATCTGCCGACCAGCCGGACACACGAACTTCGCCGAATCCAGGGTCTGCGTCCAGGTGGGTTCATCTCCCACCCCGCCGCCGCAGGCCAACAGCGCCAACACCACCATCACTACCGCCACCCCAATGCACACGCGCCTCATTCGCTCCTCCCCATTCTTCTCCACAAGCTGCAATGGCTCTGCGGATCCACTCGCTCCACCAGGTCGCCGTCCGCCAATCTCCGCAGCACACGAGCCGCCCGCTTCCCCGAGATGCCAAGCAGCGCCCCGATGTCGCTTGCCAATCGCCCGGCCGGAAACTGATCTAGGAACGCCAGCACCAACCCTTCGATAGCCTCGGCAGCTGTCGCCCCCGGCCTGGCGTATTCTGGCTCGGTCCACGCTGTTCGCCTATACGGTGGCGCCTCGTCGCACAATCTATCAGCCCATGAGCGCACATCGTCCATTGGCAGCATCATCGCTCTCCTTCGGCCTGGGCAGCGCCAACCGCTCAGGTGGCAGAATACACACGTGCGGCACGATCGCCGCCCGTGGGTCGCGCTCATCAGGCAACGATGCCGCCCAGAATGCGAGCGGCACACCAACAAGCGCGAACAGCAGCACCATGACCACCGCCACGACGCCGCCTACTACTGCCGCAGACCAACCGGTAATGAACGGGTCAGGGTGTACGATGCCGATCAAAATGGCCGCCAGGATCAGCACGGCCATGCCAGACGCCAAGCGCCGCGCAACTCGCTGTTGCGTCATGATCCCTCCCCCTTCTGCCGCCCCGTGAACCAGCGCCAATAGGCCGCCCATGGGATCGGCTCATTGTTGCTCGCGCTCACGTGCCACAGCAACAGCAAAAACGTCACTGCGGGCGCAAACAACACTCCCAGCAAAACCCCGATCACGATAGATGTCACGTCCATTGGTCGCCTCCTTCTCCTGTAGTCAGATAACCCGCCGGATCAACCGTGAAGACCCGCACGACCGGCGCAGACGGCGCAGACGGCAGAACAAGCTCGACTGGAATGTGCAGCGCCGTCGCCACCGCCCCCAGCGCCGCCCGAAACCCCCGCCGATACGCCGCCGCATGTGGACTCTGTACGCTATCCGGCACGCTGCGCAGCGTCACATCCAACGCCGCCAACATCGCCCCAATGTCACGCCTCAAGAAGATTTCCGATGCAATGAAGCTTTTCTGAGCGCCAAACATCCGATTCCTCCCTCCCGCCCCCCAATCCAGCCCCCTCATCTGCTAATTGAGAATTAGGCAATGTATCACCCCGTCACCCCTTCACCCCCTCCTCCTCCCACCACACCTTCCACCGCTCCGCCAGCCGATTCCAAAACGGATTCTTCACCCCCTGCCGCTTCGACACATAGATCGTCGTCGTCGCCAGATTGCTATGGTGCATCTGCACCTGCACCTCGTTCAACCGGCCCTCGGCCACCTCCACCATCGTCAACCCCGCCGTGTGCCGCAACATGTGCACGTGCACCCCCTTCGGATCAATCTCCGCCAGCACACAATACCGCCGCAACAACCGATTCACCTCGTTCTCGCTCAACGGCCCCCCGCCCTTGGCCCCTGTCCCCAGCCGCCGCCAACACTCCGAGTGCGCCACAAACACGTAATCCTCCGGCTTGATCGTCTCCAGCCGGCCCGCCAGCTTCAGATACTCCCGCAGCCACCACCACACCGGCGCCGGCAGCTCATCCACCTGCTCCTTCCCCTTATTGTTCCAATGATACGTCGCACTCCGCCCGCGCACCCGAATGTCCCCCCACCTCAGCTCCCTGATTTCGGCATTCCGCGCCCCCGTCAACAGATACCCCAGAAACAACGCCATGTTGCGCGTCGCCGTAATCGGATGCCGCTTCCGATCCCGCTCGATCGCATTCAACAGCGCCCGCACCTGCGCATCGTCGAAATCCCCACACTTGTCATACGGCGACACCACCGGCCGCACCACACACTGCTCCTGGCACGGATTCGGCCCCTCGAACAACCGCTCCCGCCGGCCGTCCTCCAGCGCCACCGCATACCGCTCGGCAAAACTGTAAAACGACGAAATCGCCGCCAGATACTGCGCCACCGTGCTCTCGCTATATCCCGCCTGTCCCTCCTCTCGCCGGCCCGCCGCCACCAGCCCCTTCGCCACCCGCTCGGCCAACGACCGGCTGCGCAGCTCCTCCAGCCACTCCTGCACCTCGCGCCCCGTCACCCGCCACTCCTGACAACGTGACCCGATGAACAGCCGAAAGTCCTCCCACGCCGCCCGATACGCCGCCATCGTCTTCTCGGCCCGGGGCCGCAGCCCCTTGCGTTGATCCCTGGCCAGCCACTCGTCCCACGCCCGTGGCCACCAGCGCGCCCGCTCCGTCTCGCTCAACCCTCGCCGTGGCGCCGGCGCCTCGGGCCCCGCCACGGCCAACCCGCACAACATCGCAAACGCCGCCAACCGTGGATCATCCGCCGCCAGCCCGTGCCGCTGCGCCAGCCGCAGCAAATCCGTCGCCAGCGCCTCGGCCGCCGCCTCCTCGGCCGTCAACACCTTCACCTGGCGCGCCGGCTGCGCCGGCCGCATCAACGCCAACTGCTGCTCAGCCATCGCCCAACCTCCGCTCAGCAGCGATCTCCTTGAGCGCCGCCAGAGCCTCGCCGATCTCAGCCAACGCCAGCCCGATTTGCGCCATCAAAAAGGCGGCCAGGGTGGGGCCAGGCTGCTCATCGAGGATGCGGCGGCAATAACTACGCGCACTACGATTGGCAGACTGGGCGCGCGCAATCTCCTGGCGCCAAATGTAGCCGTTGATGCGCCGTTGCGTCATGCGTCGTCCTCCTGAGCAGTCGAGCCGGCGCTGGCCAGGATGGTGCGCGCCAGCTCGGCCGCCACGGACGCATCGTGGCGCCGGCGGTTGGTGTGGCGCCACCACGAACCCAAAATCATCGGCACGCCGGCAGCCGTGTTGAAGGCCAGACAGACGCCCGCAGCGCGAGGATCATAAGCCAGAGCTACGGCCGCGCAGATGACGAGATTCCCGCCCGCGACCAGAAAAGCCACATAACCCTCGCTACGCCCAGTGCGTTCCACCCAGGCGACCAGGACGTTGTAGACCAGCCCAAAAGCAAACAGAACGATGAAAGTTGCGATGATTACCGGTTGCATGATGTTTGGTTCCCCTTTGTGGTCGTGGGCGGTAGAATACGCTATCATCCACTGGCAAGTGAGTCAGCTACCAGACCCAGGGATTTTGGATATAGCCAGGGAGGGTGGGGCAGCCCCAAACCCAAACGCGCTGGCCCCAGGCAAACGACCGATGAGAGGAAAAAGAAGACCAGCCGCCGGCGTCGAGGTGGACGCTGACCCAGTAGGGGGCGGGGGCGCCGGAGCGGTTGGGGGTGATGTTGACGACCCGGCCCCAGGCGCCACAGCCGGCGTGGGCCTGGTGGGTAGCCAGGCTGCCGAGCAGAAAGGCGCAGATGATAGCGAGCAGGATGGTGCGCATGGCAGTCTCCTTACCAGGTGGGGGCCACGGCGGGCGCGGTGGGCGCCGGCCAGGATGATGACCAGAACGATGAGGATGCGGCCGGCGACGAAAGGGTTCATGGGGCGCGCTCGATTTCGCACCAGCAGAATTCCACGCCTCGGTAGAGGGCGAGATCACGGGTTTTGGGTGTGAGCATCCGCCGGGCGAACGGTCGCCCCTCACTTTCGGCCGGCACGCCAAAGGCAGCCCGGCAAATGCTGATCTCCATCACCGAGGGCGCAACATCGGGCCGCTTCATGGTCAAACACCACCGCTCGTCCGCGCGCGAAAGCACCAATTCGAGACCCCCGCTCAGCCGCCAGGCGGCATACGCGGCGTCGCCACTATTGATCTGGCCGCGCAAACGGGCAGCGATGTCGGTCAGCGTAAGTTTCGTGGTCATAGGGCTGGCTGTCCTGTTTCGTGGCTCCGATCCACAGCCGACAGCCCGGCGTCGCCCAGCTCGCCCGCCGGCCGATACACCGTGTCGGCCATCTCTGCCTGCCGCAGCCGCTTGATTTCGCTCTGCATCCGCTGCAGCCTGGCGATGGTATGGCCGAGGAGGAGATCGAGTTCTGTCAGCGTTTCGGCGTCGAGAGTCATGCCGGCTCCTGCAGTGGCTCATCTGCGCCCGGCCGGCGCAGACGGCTCAACCAGTGGCTCTTGTGTAACGCGATCTGTGACATGAGGACCTCCTTTCGATAGACCCATTTATGCTACCAGGCAACGAGAGCCGGTGGTCGCCAGCCCACCGGCGGCGGATAACCACACCCGCTGGCGCGGGGCAACCCTACCAGGATGGATTATTGTGACTGCCGCCGATCACGGCCGCCACGATGATGATCAGGAAGATGAGGAGGATCGTCAGATCTATCATTACATGAGTTCCTTTCGGTTTCCTCTCCGGCGTCGGTCAGATACCGCTCAAGCGCATGATAGCGACAGTCGGCGCTGGCGCAGATGTGCAGCGTGTGACGCGTGCTGGTCAAGCAGCAAGGCAAACCACCCGGACATGCCTGCCCACACACATAGCGGCGCGTCATGCGGGCTGGTCCTGAGTGGCTTTCGCGATGGCTGCCCGCAGCACCGCGAGTTCCGTGGTCACATCCGTGCCGAAGGCACTTTGCGGCTCGGCGTCCATGGCCGCCAGCAAATCGC
>Ga0233422_10000401_pt1 | contig 22076 bp, 22 predicted proteins | sample Watercolumn_Mata_2_FD_182724 | JGI IMG/M metagenome (GOLD analysis project Ga0233422, IMG submission 182724) | Freshwater microbial communities from Lake Matano, South Sulawesi, Indonesia - Watercolumn_Matano_2014_110_MG | ecosystem: Environmental > Aquatic > Freshwater > Lake | place...
TGCTTATGGTAATTCTATTACATGTCCATACTGTAGCCACAGCGAGAAGGCGAACAGGGCAATTCAGGAAGAATTTGTTTGTGTGAAGTGTGGTGTTTCACGCAATGCCGATACTGTCGGTGCGACAAATTCACTGGCTCGATTCGCTTTGGGTACTTACGGTTCCCAATACAAACAAATGTTCTTGGTTAAACATCCTTATTACCACTCAGGTGATAAGGTAATTTCTTCCAATTTCATTTGAACGGTTATACAACGTGGGAATCCCTGCCTGTTAAACCGCTTCCAGATAGGAACAACATAGTTGTAACGAGCAAGGATGTGAGCATACCTGGTTGCGTGGTGGTTAACGACCCAGCGTCAATCGTCAAGCGTCACGAACGTGGTGATGAATTCGTCGTTATAGGTGGCGGGACGATGTACGAGTACTTCATGGGACACGCGTCGAAGATGTACCTCACGATAGTTGACAACACGTTCAATGCCGACGTGTTATTCCCTGACATTGATTACAGCAAGTGGTATGTGTCGAGAACCGAGTTCGTAGCAAAGGAACGGGAGGATGGTTTCGACTTGAGCTTCACAGATTTCACGAGGATTTGTGAATGAAAAAAAAGCGGTGGTTGTTATCAATCACCGCTTTTTTATTTGTGTCTATTAAGCCTGAACGCCAGCGTGTGTTGGCTTTGCTATGTTGAAATCCCTCAAGCTCGCGCCTGGTGTTGTGAAGTGGTCGTGTACTTTCGCTCTTTCTTCGTGTGGTAAAGAATCCCACACGGTTATGAGAGAACTCATTATGTTATTGAACCCAGTGTCGTTGCGGTTGGGCAGTAGTTTTATCAAGCGCAGAAAATCATCGAACGTGCCGGATACTTCTTCGTTTATCTTCGATACCGCCTCGTGTAGCTCGAATGAAGGTGCGAAGTTGGTCATTATCGGCGTGTTTCTATCTTTACCGAGTAATTGCCCATACGTTTCGATGTGCTCGAAAATAACTTTTATATTTTCTTCCATGGTTGTTGTGTGTTTATTGTTATTTATGTTATTTTTGTACGTGATGTACGCTCGTTAAATCGGGGTCTTTATTTAAGATAAATAATAAAAAAACATTTCTTGCATGAATTTGAACGAGTTCACCGCCAAGGTGTCATCTGTTATAAACAACAACGGTATTTTGAAGAATAATACGGTGTTACGTGCTGTACTGGAAAGCGTTAAGCACAATGGCAGTGACGAGGATTACCTTGTTTCCCTTAAAGAGGGTTTGACGAGCGTAAACGAGTACATAAAAAGCGATGATATAGCATCTATCGTTGCTTCTGTAAACGAGAAGATAAACGAGGCCAAGGCGAGTGACATCGACGGGTTTGTCAGGAAGGTATGCAACGAGTTCGACGTTGTGTCGTTATGTGAGTCGATAGTTAACAGCATCAACGACCCTGCTGTTCTAGGTATAGCCCGCTCGGTTATAAACGAGTGTTCTGATAAATCGAGACCCACGTACTTGTACTTGGTACCAGTGGCTAACGCTCTGTCGGCTTACTCTGAATACCCCGTCGTCAAGGAATCAATCGACAAGATAAACGCTTACATCTCCAACAACAAGGAGAAGCTCATCATAGCTGACCAGATTAACTACATCGCTTCCACCAAGAACATGGTCGCCGATTCCAAGACCACCGGTATATTGAAGCAGTGCTTGTTCGAATCGCAGTACAACCCTGACGTGATAGCTTTGAAGCTAGGTGGTGTATCCAAGATGGGTACCATTTCGACGATGCTAGAATCGTTGCGTGCTGTTAGGAACGAGAAGTCGAACGGTTTTGATATAGGTTCTGGCAACATGGATACTGTTATCTACAACCACATCGGTCCAGTCTTGAAGGAGGGCAAGAACCTTATGTTGTACCACTCGGGTAGCTTCATACAAATTACACCTGATGCTCAGGAGAAGAAGTTCATAAAGAAGACCGTGTCCGCATCGTCAGACGTGAAGCTGTACGAGATGACCGACGTGTACGTGTACAACACCGAGCGCGAGTTCTATAATTCAGCCAAGGCTTACGAGGCGTTGAGATTCAAGACCACTTCTAGTGGTTCCGTCTCTAAATTGAGGAACAACACCATAGCGTTCAACGTGAACGAGAACATGAATACAGTTCTCGTCGTTAACGGCAACGTGGTGTCTGATATCAAGCGCGAGAAGGCTAACGGGTCTCTGGTCACTGAAGGTAGCGAGGTTAGGACTTGCGTGTTCAACGTGTTCGATAACGTCGACAAGATACACAACGTGGCGTTCGTGAAACACGTGGTTAACGAGCGCAGGAACGCGAAGGCTATGGTTATCAATGTTGGTAAGGATTTCTACGTTTATGACCATGTTAACGAGACCAAGACCGATGTTTACAAGCTATCCGCGTACAAGCTGTACGAGTTTGTTAACAAGAAGTTCGGATATGATATCTCGAAGGTGTTCGGGTTCAAGGTTAATTCGGATAAATCCAAGATAAACGCGATAGTAGAGCAGAAGAACGCTGCCATGGACAACATCAACAAGTACAAAGAGGCTATCGTTAAGATAGACGAGTCGTTAAAACGTGGTTTGAGGGATGAGGATGTTGCTTCTTTGAACACCATAAAGGCATCGTTCGGTAAGGAGATAGAGCGTATGTGTTCGCTGTATGAGTCCATATGTTCGGATATAGACGCTTGTTTATTATCAGGTGGTGATTTGATAACAGAGGGTGAATCTTTCGAAGCCAACGTCAATAAAGACAAGGCTGCTCAGGCTACCGAGGAGAAAAAAGCAACTGACGAGGATGCCAAGGTTGAAGACGAACTTGTGGCTCAAGAACCAGTGTCTGCCGGTGATGGTGGTGAGAAAGATGATGGTGGCGGTAAACCAGAAGATAAGGTTAACGAGTCATTAGAACCTATGGAGCTTATCATCCCCGACTGGGCGTTGACTGTTATAACCACTAGCCAGGCAGATGGTCTCACAGATGTGCAGAAGGAAGCTGTTGCTAAATTCACACAGGAGTTAATGTCGAAGTACAGCGACGGAGAGTTTCAAGTTGGCGAGTCTATCGGTGAACAAGATGTTAACGACATAGACGACATCAAGACCACATGCACGAAGGTTACTTTCATACCTTCTGTTAACGAGTCGGCTATCGCTGGCGAGTTCGTGTTGCCGGCATGGGCTATAGAATCTATGGACAAGAACGACAAGACGATGCTTACCGAATCACAGAGGGAATCTTTTGAATCGTTCCTCGCTTCTATTTACGAGAAGCACGGTAACGGCAGGTTCGCTATAAACGAGCATATCGGCGTGTCCAATGTGAATGATGTTGATTCTAACGCGGCTGATTGCACCAAGGTTTTTTTTTGCAAAGTGGCGGCGAACAAGTAAACGAGGGGCTAGGTAAGGCGTTAAGCTGGGTTGGCGACAAGGTAGGTGGTCTTTTCAAGTTCGGCAAGGGTGTCGTTGATACCCAGTTGTTCAAGAAGTACCTAAAGGATTACAACCAGGAGATATACATGGCGGTAAAGGACAGGTTGCGTGCCGAGGTCGAACTAGAACTTGCCAAGAAGGCTAAGATAAACACGTCGGACATAAAACGCCGTTTCGATAACATGAAGAAGCACGAGGACGCTATTGATGCGGAACTCGATGCTAAATTGAACAAGCTTAAAGCGGATAACCCTAAGTGGTCAGCACACGTTGACATGCTTAGGGCTACCGCTACCAAGCAGAAGTACGTTTCCATAAACAACGCGTTGGAATCTTTACAGGGCGACGAGAAGTACAGGGATGCCGATATAGTGTTGTCCAAGATAGCCAAGGTTAAACTTGCGAACAAGGCTATCGACGACGAGATAGCGGCTATGGAGTCTAAGTTGAAGGATGATGCTGGTAAAGAAGGTGGCGAGAAGGAATCACAAGCACCTGTTAAGAAGTCACCTAATGCCGTCAAGTACATCAGTGCTATGCGCGACATGAAGATTGATGTTGATGCTGAGATAAAGAACATCAAGAAGAAGCTGGAGGAAGTACACGCGAGCAATGATGATGACGGTATAAAGAAATACACCAACACGTTGAAACTAGCCGAAGAGATAAAGAAAAACGGTATAGATAAGACCATGGAGAAGTATTCCGGTGGGTCTACGGAGCAAGGTGGTAAGTCCAAGTCGGTTGATTTCAAAAAAGGCAGCGATTTCTAACATGGGTACAACTATAACAAGTTACCACGATATAATGAACGAGATGCTCGTGCCGGAGATGTCTGACCACGCGAAGATAGTGGATGTCGTCGTAATATTCTTGGAGATACAAGACCCGCTTATCAATGTAAGCGTCAAGACATCAGGTAATGTTTGCATATCGTACAGGTTGAACGGATTCAAGTACGAGATGCTTGGCAAGATGAACGACGGTGTGCTGACGATAACCTCTATGAACAGGAAGGGTGATGGTGATTACCTAGAGTTCGACATACCGAGCGGTGCATTGAAGCCACTACTTGATATCCGTGGGATATACGACAAGTTCATATCTAAATTGAACGGCTTGTTGAACAAAAAGATGACATAATTTCAATAAAATATATAAAAACAATGACAATTTGTCATTGTTTTTATATTGGCACGGTGGTTGTAATATTAATGTTTAAATTTTAATATATATTTTTTATGATAAAAAGTGGGTTTACAGTCTGTGAATTAGAAAGAATCTTATCTAATGAGTTCTTTAAGTCGGTGACGGCTAGTAATGATGTTAAGGATGGTGGTGGCAAGTGTTGCCGTATTAAGAATGACGTGGAGTTTATAACAAAAAAAGTCGACAACACATACACGGCTTGGTTCATGCTGCCAGGGTTCAAGAAGACGGATGTCTCGGTGAGCGTGGATGGTGATATAATCAACATCAAGTCCAACGAGTCGGTTAAAAGCAACGAGCTGCTGTTCTCTTTCGACAAGAAGTACAACAAGCCAGATGGCGCGGACCTATCAAAGCTCCACGCCAAGATGGAAGATGGTATCCTGACGGTCGTGATACCGCTCGATGGTAAGGTTAACAGGAACGTGACGGTTCTTTAAATCAGAATGAAAGGTTGGTGGAAACACCAACCTTTTTCGATTATAAATAATCGTATATGACCTTTAAAAATATTTTATTATGTACTTGAAAATTAAAATGCCAACATTCGATGAATTCTTCTTGGCCGAGAGTGATTTTAATGATGATTCAGTTAATATAATGGAAACCGAGAACAAAAAAAGATTGGAGAGTTTACAAACGTTTGTATTCGATGTATTTGTTGCGTGCAATAGGAATTATTACAATTTCGTACCTATTGATGATGCAAATGACGTGAATACAAAAGCTGATTCTAAGGCTGAAATTGGATTAATTGATGAGTCTGGTGCAGAATACAAGTATTCATTTGGTTTTTACCCATCGCCTTTATCGAAAGACAGGTCTATCTTGGTAAGTGAAATCAAGGAATTGTATCTTGAAATGAAGGAGAAGTATGGTGATGATTTCTGGATCGAGCGTAGCACGGGTAAAATATTTGGCGTTTATGATGGCAATGCTTATAGCAAGATGGAGCATGTTTTCTTGAAGAAAGTTAATTTAGATTGGGTTAAGAAAAAAAAATAGGGAAATGCTTGACTTTACATATAATTATTTACTATATTTGTACAAATAATTTAAGTGAAGTTAATTTTAATAAAAAGCAATAATGTTATGGGAACGAATGATAAAATGGTTGCAGCGTTGTGCGTGTTTAACAATTTCCTATCTTATAGGAGCATGATTGAAGGTAAACAATGCACGTTTGCTAGTATAGACCACATGTTGTGTGAATTTAACAAAGTTGTCGAAAAGTCGTTTGGTTCGTTAGAAGAACGCCAGAATATCAATGAAGTTATCAACGGAGTTGATTTCAAGGGTGTTATTAATGAATCCCTTTTGATAAAGGAGTCTATCGGTAACAGTAGTATCTTTGATATGCGCATGGAATCTATAAATCGCATCAACTCTGTTAACGAGAGTACGTTTAACAATACGTTGGCGTATATATGTGGCGTAAATATATCCAATATACGTGTGGATTAACGAATTTTTACAGCCAAATCTAAATGGTCACACCCACCAGGGAAAGTTCATACCTTCTAACCCAGAGAAGTACATCGGTGATGTAGGTAAGATAATATACAGGTCTGGGTGGGAATTTGATTTCCTGAAATGGTGCGACACCACCCCGAGCATAATAAAGTACGGGGCGGAAGCCATGTGTGTGACGTATATAAACCCTATAGATATGAGGCAGCACAGGTACTTCGTGGACATGTACATGGAGATGTTGCTGTCTGATAACACGACTGTTGTCAAGTGGCTCATAGAGGTTAAACCCAGGGAACACACCGAGTACCCGAAGCGACCGAGGAAGCTTACGACGGAATCTAGGAAGAAGTACAGGAAGGCGTGCGAGCTGGTGGAGGTGAACATAGCCAAGTTCAGGGCTGCTAAGTCGTGCTGTGAAAGTAATGATATGATGTTCGGTGTCGTGTGCATGAATAGGAAGACGAGGAAGTTCGAGTTTATAGAGTGGGTCGATGATGTTAGTTACGTCAACCTGTGCAGGGTTGGCGAGAGGTCTATATTCTCTTGATGATAATTATATAGACCGTTCGTGCGTTTATAAATAGTGCAGTAAAAACTTATCATGCTGGTTGATATGAAGCGTGGTTCTTTTAACAAGACGCACATTAATATAAAATAATCGTCATATATTGGCAGGTTTTTTTAACAAACAGGGTGGTGATAATCAAGACCCGCTATCCAAGATAAATGGTAAGTTTGACGGGCTGTTGGTTAAGAACTCGAAGGCCATAGGGTACATACAGGGTGAGATGTCGCAGCGTGGCAACTTCGGAGATTCCTTCTTCGATTACTCGCTCGCGCTTGCCGATACCACATCTAGGTACAGGACTAAATCAATAGCGTTCTTCAACCTTGATTACCAGACGAAGCGCCAGAAGCTAAGGGATCTGGCATCTAATGCCGAGATAGATTTCGTTATAGACAACATAGCGAACGATGTCATAGTATACGACCAGAACAACATGTTCTGCCACCCGGCTGACATACGCAAGGCATTGAGGACTAGGAGCGCGATACGTTCCATGAAAGACGAGAAGATAGACGAGGAGCAGTTGATGAACGAGTACATGGACACGTTCGACGACATCTACTCGGCGTGGGGCTTCGATAACGGTATCACGGCTTGGCAGATGTTCTACCAGTACCTAATAGATGGTTCGCTCGCCTACGAGATAATATACGATAACCCGGCTAAACCTAAGCGTATAATTAGTTTCAAGGAGCTTGACCCCGCCACGCTTTACCCTATTGGCAAGCAGGACTCGTCTGGCGGCGTGTACATCGAGTGGGTGCAGAGGGTTGGTAATGATTACAGGACACTAGGGGATAACCAGATAATATACATCCAGTACTCGTCCAATGCCAAGTCGCAGAGGATATCTTTCGTCGAGGGGATGGTTCGTCCTTTCAACGTCCTGAGGCTAACCGAGTATTCGAAGATAATGTGGCATATGATGTACGGTGCCGTGAGGCTGAACACGCAGATCCCGATAGGCACTAAGATGGTTGACCGCGCCAAGGAGGAGATGCGCGAGTACATGAACCTTTTCAAGGAGGACATACACTTTAACCAGGATACGGGCGAGATGCTAGTCGATGGTCAGCCGAAGTTACATTACTTCAAGAATTACGTCACTCCCGTTAACAAGTCTGGTGAATCTATAAAGATAGAGCCGATGACGTTCGAGGGTCCTGACTTGCAGGACTCGCAGCTGTTGAACTACTTCTTCAAGCAGTTGAAGTTGTGTTCCAAGTTGCCGTTCTCTAGGTGGGATTACAACGAGGGTGGTGGTTCTTACCTGATGTCGCCGGATAGCGTGACACGCGAGGAGAACGCATACACGAGGTTCATAGACAGGTTGAGGACGCATTTCTGCGAGGTGATGACTAAACCGATATACATCCAGATGTGCTTGAACAACGACTTGTTGAAGAAGAATACAAGGTTGAGGAACATGATAGGCATCAAGTACAACGACGAGAAGATATTCGAGCGCATGAAGAAGTCAGAGATAAACGAGCGCGGTGCTAAAACCGTCAAGACGTTGTACGAGATGAAGGACGAGAACGACTTGCCGAAGTTCGACCTCGACTTGCTGATGAGGGAGTACATGGATTTGAGCGAGGAGTTCTTACATGAGAATGACCTTGCCAAAGCCAAGAAGAAGGTGTTGAAACCGAACTCCGAATTCGGCGGTGAAGGTGCACAAGCACAACCAGCACAAGCACAAGCACAACCGGCACAAGCACAAGCATAACGGTAATGCACTTCAAAAAAAGACACGGTGTATGTATACCGTGTCTTTTTTGTTTGTAAGTTTGCCTTGTATAAATAACATAAATACACCAGCCAACACATGTCTGAACAAACTCAATCCTTGTTGGAAGAGGCTCGCGGGATACATAGTTTCCTCGAGTACTCCCTTGATGCGATGATGGAACGGTACGATGGTATCGAGAAGGTCATGTACAACATAGTGGATTCGTTGGCTGACATATCTAAATCGCTCGATAAGTTCGCCGAGGCTACGGGGGATTCAAAGAAAACGATGGCTAGTAACGCGGCGGCTGCTGGCGAGAGTGGTTCAAAGGCTGGTGCTGGTACGACGGCTACCAAGAATACCATTGATTTATCGGGGTTGAAGGATATAGCGGCGTCTTTACCTCAATTGACAACGGGTCTTATAATGTTCAAGGTCGCTGGTCAGCCTGGCAAGTTCACTGCTTTCATACGCGATTTAACCAACGCGGTGACGCTCGACGGAAAGTTGCAGGATGCTGCTGCCGTCAGCAGCATGTTCAAGGCTGTTACTACTATATTCAAGGAACTTGGTGATAATATCACGCCGATCGCCAAGGGGGTATCGTTGTTCGAGAAGACAGACCCGTTCAAGTTCACTGCTTTCATACGCAGCATAACTAATGCGATGACATTGGATGGCAAGGTACAGAAGCCAGAAGAGATATCCAAGCTGTACACGTCCATGTCCACCGTTATAGATTCGCTTGGTTCCAACATAAGCAAGATGAGCGTAGGGTTGATGTTGTTCAGCATGGCTGACAAGATGAACGGTCCGAAGAAGTTCATTGATTTCATATCTGACTTCATGAGCAAGGACAGGATGAAAGACCTTAACCCAGAGAAGGCTGATAAAGTCGGCAAGGCACTCGATACTATATCAGGTGGTATATTCAAGTTCTCGCTCGCGGCAGCAGCGTCAACACCCCTCCTGTTGATAGGGATACCGGGGTTGATGCTGCTATCGCCAGTACTCGCACTCACCACTATAGCGATGGACAAGATAGGCAAGGACAAGGATAAGTCCAAGGATGCCAACATGTCGATGATGTATATCGCTGGTGCTATCGGTGTGTTCACGCTCGCTTTATTCGCCACAAGGATATTGACACCAACCGATCTATTGATGGGCGTGGGTCTCGTCGCCGTGTTCTCTTTATTTGCCGTGTCCATGGCTATGATTAATAAAATAGGTGGTGGCAAGGCGGTAGAGGATAGTTCTAAAGCCATGGTGGGTTTCAGCGTGGCACTAGGCGTGATGGCTTTATCTGTCATATTGATGAAGTACGTAGAGCCTGCCGACTTGATGAAATCGGCTGTGCTTGTCGCCATCTTCGGTGGTGCCGCGTTCATACTCGGTAAAGCCAAGGATACAGCCAAGGATGGTGCGGTTGCTTTGGTAGCCATAGCTGGTGCGGTTGCCGTCGCCACTTTGTCGGTTATGTTGATGAAGTTCGTTGAACCAGCTGACTTGATAAAGGCTAGTGTCCTCATGGTCGGTCTCGGTGGTGCCGCGTTGCTGTTAGGTCTAGCCAAGAACGTGGCAAATAGTGGTGCTGTTATCTTAATCGCCATAGCTGGTTCGCTGCTTATAGCCACGTTTTCCGTGATGTTGTTGAAGTCTGTATCGTGGGAGGATATAGGCAAGGCTGGCGCGATAATAGGTGGTTTAACAGCCGCGACCATCGCGCTGGGTATAGCTGCCCCTCTCGCTATACTTGGTGCTGCTTCGTTGCTGGTGATATCCGTGTCTATGATTGTAGCTGCGTTCGGTATAAAGATGCTGTCGACGGTCACGGACGAGCAGGTGGAGAGGGTGAACAACGTGGTAAATAACGTGGCTATAAGCTCGTTCAGCTTGCTCGGGCTTGCCGCGATATTGATAATACCAGGTGCCGCCGCGTTGATAATGGTGTCCGTGTCCATGATATTCCTTGCCGCTGGTATGGCTATCATGAACAAGGTTGATTTGAACAAGACTAACCCCGAAACGATGTCCAACTTGCTGGATAGCCTCGGTTCATCTTACGCGTGGTTGGGCTTGAAGTCGCCGTTGATATTGCTCGGCGCAGCGTCGATGGTCGTCATAGGGGTTTCGCTCATCACGATAGGTTCTGGTCTGCTGTTGTTCAGCAAGCTCAATGTGCCGCTAGACAAGTTGACCGGCGAGGACGGGTTGATAAACAAGGTTATCACTGCCGTTGCCAGACCGTTCGCCGAGATAGGTAAGGGCAATATGACCGACGAGAACTCCCCCGTATCTAGGGGTATAAGGGCTGTGCAGGGTGTCGGTGATGTCCTTGTCGGTATAGCCAAGGGCGTGCAGGAGTTCGCCAACCTCACCTATGTGGATAGCAAGGGTAACAGGGTGCAGCTCACGACCGCAGCCATGGAGACCGTATCGACCAACATGAAGATGGTTATAGGTGCCGTTGGTTCCTCGTTCGCCGAGATAGGGATGACGAACGGTAACGTCGAGTGGTTCAAGTACGACATGATAAAGAAAGGTGTCGAGTCTGTTTCAGGCGTGGGTGATAACCTGGTAAGCATAGCCAAGGCGACGCAGGATTTCGCGAACCTGACTTTCATCGGCTCGGATGGCAAGCGTGTCAACATGACAAAGGACCAGCTCGTTCTGGTCGGTGATAATATAAAGACCATGATCATGTCCATCACGTCGGCACTTGGCGAGATAGGCGCGAACCCCAACGCTGATAGGGGTTGGTGGTTCGGCAAGTCGAATATAGAGAAGGGTATGAATGCCATAAAGGGTGTCGGCAACAACCTAGGTAGCATAGTTAACGTCGTGAAGGGTGTTTCCGATTTGATAGGTAAGAAAATCAACATGGATGCTGTCGCGGTATCTTTGAAGAAGATGATATCGTCTACCATCGCGCCGTTCACTGACAAGAAGATAATTGGTGATATGACCAAGGTCGGTGATGATATTGATATCATAAACAAGTCCATGGGTGTCATATCCGATGTTTCCATGAAGGCTTTCGGTATATTCGACGCTTATTCGAAGCACAAGAACTTCGATGCATCTTACCCCAAGCTTATGAACACTCTTGTCACGTCGTTCAGCAAGTTCTCGTCGCTCGAGATGACAAAGTCGGATAGCTTCACGAAGATCGGCGAGACTATAATTAACATCGCCAATAAGAATTCCGAGCTTACCAAATCAGCGTCGGCGATAGAGAAGATAGGTAACTCGTTCGAGAAGACGTTCAACGCGATGGGTAAGCTGGCAGACGACAAGATAAAGAAGGTCGACGAGTTGTTCACCAAGATAGTCAAGATAGACGAGTACAACAACGAGAAGCTTGGTAGGACGATAGACAACATGAGCATCGCCAAACAAGGCGGTAACATCGGTGGCGGTAACAGCGGTGGCGACAGCAATGCGATAAATGAATTGAGGTCGGAGATACAGATGATAAACAAAAACATGGAGTCGATGCTTATGGTGTTGAACAAGATATCGATGTCGTTGAACAAGACGTTGAGTGTCGAGATAGAAGGTGGTGATATTAACAGGTATATTTACAAGTAAAAAAGAATATAGTATGGAAGAGTACATCGGTAAGATTAATAGTATAATACAAAGGTACAAGGAATTGTACGCCAAGTATGACGGTATTACGGAATCTATTGACGGCATGAAGTTAAAGATTGCCGAGCTGGAGATCGAACAGAAGGAGATTGCGGTGTCTCTAGGTTTGTTAAGGATGGAGGAAACCGAGTTGCTACACGATATACGCAGCAATGACCCGAAGACTTATGCTGATATAATGTGCAGCATATCCAATCTCAAGATTTAGTCTTACCGCAACAACCTTGTTTCGGTCTTGGTGCGTCTGTACCTGTTGATGTTCTCTTCAATAATGGTGTGCTGTAGGGTCTAGTCTGCTTCTGTGCTAGTTTCTCCTTGATTGACATCTTAGGCATGTTCGGTGTTTCTTTTTTATTTATATCGTTGTGCTGTATAAATAAAAATAAACCCAATTTAATGTTGTTTATACCAAGCGTCGTCACCTACGATGATTTCATATTGATAGAAGCTAAGAAGAAGAACACGGGTGTAGTTGATGCCACTAAGTGTATATTATTTACTGATATAAAGGGTAGTTCGTCGTTGTGGAATGATAACGAGGACAAGATGTACGAGGCACTAATGGAACACGAGGAAAGGGTGTTCAAGTTCGCCGACAATAACGACGGTGATGTCATAAAATCAATCGGCGATGCTTATTTCATCACGTTCGATACGCTTAAAGATGGTATCAGGTTCGCGGTCGACGTGCAGTCAGACTTGGAAGACAACAAGTTGAAGGTAGGTAAAGGTAATATAATGCTCCGTATCGGCATGTGCTACGGTGATGTCAAGCAGAGGGATACCAAGAGACAGGGCAAGTCGCTCGTTGATTACTTCGGCAACGTAGTGAACACTGCATCTAGGTTGGAATCGAAGGTTTCCGGTGTCGGTGGTTTCGCGTTCGCCTTCCATTCGGCATTGAGCGATAAAGAACAGGAAGGTATAGTGAAGATGCTCGAGGATAATGGTATCAAGTACAAGGTCATTGATTACGAGGACAAGCACGAGAAACACGGCAACAGGGTCAGGTCAGGTAGGTTGCTGGACGATGCACACAGGATAATGTACAGGTCAATCGATAAGCTGAATGGTGTCGACGACGTGGTAGTTTATGACTGTACTATCGAATAAATAATAAAAAAAATACAACGTTATATTATGGTATCTTTATTCGAGAAAAAGGCTATTCGTGTCGATTATGTCGATAGTAGCATAAACGAGGGTTCTTTGAAGAACATAGCGTTGGCAACGATGATGGGTGCGTCTGCCTTATCCGGGTTTGCTGGTGGTAAGGGTGATAAGGGTAATATCAACCCAGATGATAAGAAGCACATCGAGGTTAAATCGAAGAAAATCGCCGATAATTATGTTAAGCTAGGTTGGACGCTTGAAAACACAAGCGTTCTAAACCTTATAGATGAGATAGTAGAGGATTCCGTCGCGGAGATGGTCAAGTACGAGCTTGATTTATCTAATTCGTTCGAGAGTGGTAGGTTCATTTTGGATACGAAGAGCAAGGATAGCATAGCCAATATGTTCAATAGTATAATGGCAGATGGTGCTAACGTGAGCAAGATTGCCATAGAATCTTCAACCGATAAAACACCGATATCGGCAAGAATGAAGGAAGAGACTGGTATAATGAATAACACGCAGCTATCTCAGAAACGTTCAGAGTCTATCATAGACCATTTGAAATCTAACAACTTTTTATCGGCATCTAACGTTGATAGCGTTGAAGTGAATAACCTGGTTGAGCAAGGTGGTAAGGATGATCCTACGGCTAGATACGTTAAGCTCGTTGTGTTTACCGTTAAAAAAGTCGCTAATGAAGATGCGGGTACAACTTATAAAACGGACACAACGTATCATTTATCTAAGGAAAAAACTCCCGGTATACCTTTTGGTGATCGTGTTGCACATAAAAAGACAATCAAGCATTTCACAAAGAAAAATGTTGATAAACTTAAATCAATAGCTTGTCCCAACTATTAATTTGATATTGTATGGCGGGTGTGTGTATCATTCACCCGCCATATTGCATTCAACCATGTTGTTGTATATGGTTACATCATTGCCGTTGAATTTATACTTGTAGCCACTTTGTCTATCCGTCACTAGATCCCTGTGGTTGATGTTTGACGAGTTGGTCGCTATGTACGTTTTGATATTGCTGTTGCTGAATGCCGATATGAATCTCTCTATACGATCTTTTTGTAATTTGGTCGGTACGTGTTTATCGCCTATCTTCGATTTACATATCATTTCCTGACATTCTCCCGCACCCACGCCTGTAGAACCACATATAGACTGTATTATGAGAGTTGAGCTTTTAACGAGCCTTAAATCTCGTCGTATTTCTTCCGGTGTTGTTGGTTCTCTGTTTATGAAGATCATCGCGGTTTTAGGGTCACCGTGACATAACAGGACGAGCGTGTCCGATGTCTTGCATGATTCGATTATATCCTTGATGTTCGTGTTGGGGTATTCGAATAGCCTCACTTCTTTCCCGTTATGCTTGGCTATCTCCATCATGGTTTTTATCTTGTCGCGCGAGCGTGGTGTTTCTATGCTGTACCCGACGACGACGGTCATTGCATTCCTGGCTTCTACTTGAGTTGATGCTACAAGCATTACCATTAATATCGTCGCTGTCAGTTTCATAGTTGAGAGGTTTAATGGTTAATTAATATGATTGTCGTACAAAGGTAAACACTTTTTTTGGAATACACGCTATAATTTAGCTTGTATTTTACGCGTTATTATAAAAAAAATAACAACTCGTGCTTGTTTACTTGTTAAGGTGTTGCGACTCTGATGGTAATATGTCCTACAAGATAGGTGTCACCAAGTCCGACATAATGGGTAGGGTCAGGCAGTTGCAGACCGGAAACCCGTACAACATAGAGGTGATGGCTATATTCAAGAGCAAGCACGCGTTCAAGGTGGAGTCTTATCTGCACAAGTATTACGGCACGGAGAATATACGCAACGAGTGGTTCTCGCTTGATGCCATGCAAGTGGGCGATTTCGCGAACAGGTGCGGTATTGTCGAGAAGATGTTCTGCTGTATACAAGATAGCAACACTTACGTCAACAAGACTCTCAACGTGTTGTCGTTCGGCTTGTTCTAGTAGTGTTCCATGAATATGAAGTCGGGGGTGTTCTCCTCCTCTATGGTCTTCTTTATCTCTGCTAGTTCGTCTTCGGCACCCTTGGCTATGGCAGAGTAGTTGAGCTTGAACGAACCAGGTAGCTGGAAGTCACCCATGAACGATAGCATCTCGTTGGTGCGTATCTTGGCCTTAGCCCTCACGTACCTCTGGAACAACTCGTTCTCGTACAGGTAGGCATCGTCTATCTTCTTGCTCACCATCATGTAAACATCAACCCTTGGTGTGCGCCCGAGGATTTGAAGGAAATGTGTGCTGTGGTTGTAGTCGAACGCTATGGTGTCTAGCGTAAGGTTCTTGGTTATGTCGAGGAACGAGAACATGGCTACCCTGTACACGAGTGATTCGCCGATGAATGGTGTCATGAACAGTTCGGAACCGACGAACTTCTGGTCGCCGAGGTCTCTGTCTATCGACCCGAATATGCTGTTACCCTTTAGCTCTTTCAGGTCGTGGACGTACTTGACGCAATCCGGTAGCACGATGCCACGGTGCGTTGCGAAGCTGGGGTGCTGGAACACCGACTTGGGGATGACGAGGTTCTTCTTCTGCAACGCATATCTCCAGTAGTCGTAGAAGTAGTTCTTGGCGTTGGTTATCACGCGGTCCACTTCTTTGTCTGGTATCTTGTAAGGCAATGCGCCCGAGAAAGTTACTTCGTCTATTATATCCTTCACCAGCTCCTTGTGTAGCATGTGCGGTTGTTTTTTTATTATTTATCTTAAATAATTTGGATGTGATGTTTTTTGATTATATTTGCGCAGTGTTGTTTTTTTGGTATATTAGGGATACAAAAACAACAGCTTATGGTTCGTGATAATGTTAAGTTCGAGCGCGTGTACGTGGAATACTCTGGTTATGTCAAGCGTGTTTGCAAGAAGTACTTCGTGGATGTGATGGATGCCGAGGATGTGGCGCACGATGTCTTCGTGAAGGTGAGTGGCATGATGGACAAGGTTGACCCGGATTGCTGTAAATCGTTCCTGTACAAGGTCGCGACAACGCATTGCCTCGATGTTATCCGCAGGCGCAAGGTTAGGATGAACGTGGCTGTTAACTCCGTGAAGACCGCCGGTATGCTCAAGTCTGATGTTGCTGGTGGCACTCTACCTTCGGGTGTTGACCAGCGGTACACGATGGATTGCAAGTTCCACGTCGTGCCTGATTTCATCCACGGTTCTTGTGCTGATTGCGGTAGCGATTACGAGTACATCAACATGTGCGAGTTCATAAACGATAATGTCATGTCCATGGGTGACAGGAAGAACAAGGTGTTCAACATGTTCGCGATCGAGGGTATATGCCACACGGATATAGCCAAGAGCATGAACATGAATATAAATACAGTACGGGTTGACTACATGAAAGTCAGAAACAAGTTGAGGAAGGTTCTCGATGAAGAGAACCTGGTTTAAAAAATAAATCTATGGTTAAAGGTTTTTTGAGATTAGTATTTGTTGTGTTTTTTATTTTAGTTGTAGTGTCTTCTGTTTGTAACGGTATGTTTGAAAAGGTTGATTATGTGGATGTTAAGAAAGAATATTATGGTGTTTGTATATCTAGGATACGCGATTCTATATGCGTGTATGTAGATGGTGTCAGGAACAGCGGCGGCAAGGGTGCTATCAAGAAGATGGTCGAGTCGGTACCTGATGAGCACATCGCTTCGATGGAGTTTTACAGGGTTATTTACAATGTCCCGCCCGAGTATTTTTACAGAATGATTTATTCAGAATCGTCTTTCAACCACGAGTGTGTCAATAGTTACACGCAGGTTACTAGGATAGCGTGGGATGAATACGCGGCGGGTGCAGGTGTCACTTGTCCCAAGGGTTCGGCAACAGCGGTGGATTACATACGTGTCGGCGCGTACATGATGATGTGTCTCGAATCGTATTGGAAGGAGCGTGGGTTAAGTGGGGATAGATTGTGGGAGCGTGTCGTGGCTTCTTACAATGTGGGTCAATACGCTGCCGTTAATGGTTTGAAATCCAACCGCAGTGTCAAACGGTACGTGAGCGGTATAGTTTTTTAACGAGAAGAGCGGGTGTCTAACGCCCGCTCTTTTTTTTATATTTTAATAACAAAATATTGGGAAACTATTTTTTTGAATATATTTTTATTGTAAATATGCAATATTATCAATCGATTTAAATATTAAAGATATGTTAGTTAATGGAATCAAGTTGAGTGAAGACGGTACCACGCTTTTACATGTCGATGTTGGCGTTGTTAGCGTGATAATCCCTGATTCGGTCACGTGTATTGGTAAATACGCATTCAAAAAGTGCGTGGATTTAACATCAATAGCCATCCCGGATTCTGTTACACGTATAAGTGATTTTGCGTTCTATGGATGCAATTGTGTTGAATCAATCGCCATACCCGACTCGGTTACGAGCATAGGTGATAATGCGTTCCATGGTTGCAGGTCTTTAACATCGTTATCCATACCACGATCTATTAGTATTATAAGTGATTTCATGTTCTATGATTGTGAATCTTTAACGTCGATAGCAATTCCAGATTCTATTACGTATGTCGGGGATTATGCTTTCTATGGATGTTCTCGTTTAACATCAATGGTTATCCCGGATTCTGTGACGGTAATAGGTAAACTCGTGTTCAGTGGTTGCGTGTCCTTGACATCTATAACTATCCCATGTTCTGTGACGCATATTGGTGATTATGCTTTCTATGGATGTTCTCGTTTAACATCAATGGTTATCCCGGATTCCGTTACTGACATAGGCGAGGGTGTTTTCGGTAGTTGTATCGGGTTGATATCTGTGGTTATATCAAGTAATGTCAAGAGTATATGCTCGTATGCCTTCCATAATTGCGGGAGGTTAACTTCTGTTATTATACCAGATTCGGTGACGAGCATAGGTAATTGTGCTTTCTATTATTGTTTTGGTTTAACCTCGGTAGTTATACCTGATTCCGTAACGAGCATAGATAGTGACGCTTTCGGCTTTTGTGAGTGTTTAACTTCTGTAACTATACCCGAATCGGTGGCTCGCATCGAGTATGCTGCTTTCAATGGTTGCACTAGGTTAACATCAATAGCTATCCCTGATTCTGTAACGTATATTGGTGATAATGTTTTCAACGGTTGTGAAGATTTAAAATCAATAACCATACGTGGTACTGTGTACGATGTTATCGTTAGTGATGATTTCGTGTACTTTTACGACAAGTCGAGACATCATACAATTAACCATCCTGTTATGTCATTCGTTGGTGTTTATGCTGGTGCAATGTGTTTCAATGGTATCAAAAACGGCGAGTTGAAACTATCGGATGAGCTTGTGGTGGTGTGCCACGAGCCGTTTTTGTTGCACGTACATGCTAAAACATTGAACGCGGCAGTTAGGAATTTACGCCGGAAGTACAATTCATGTATTTGTATCAAGTGATGTTGTAGAAACAAAAATGGAGTGAATCAAGTTTCACTCCATTTTCATTATCCCGCTATGACAACATCCTTGCCTACCACGTACTCGTCGGGGAATTTAGTCTTGAGTATCTCTGCGACCTTAACCAGAGATTCCTGTACAGACTCGTGTTTTATCTCAAGAGACTCGAGTGCTTTAATCGTCGCGTTGCCTATCTTACCATCGACCTCGCCGAGGTGACACCCGCAGCGTATCAAGAAGAACTGCAATGTTGCCTCGTCCTTACATTTCGAAAACACATCAACACCTTGTCCGATCGCGAGTATCCCGCTAATGGCGGCAGCCGTGTACGATTTTATCTTCTTTTTTTCCAACCTGCCGTAATAGTTGAGGACTACCTTGTGGCTACCGAGGTTGTCGAAATGCCACGCCTCGCTCATCGTTGCCACCGGTTCATGTATCACCGGGCTGAACCCGAATCTCTTCGATACCCCCCAGAATTGAGCGAGTGTCATGCCGAGGTCGGCTATTGATATATCTATCGCCCTACCAGCCTCGTGGAAGCTACCGCCGGGTGGTGGGCTGAACGCTGTCTTCTTCTTGTTCCTGAAATCGAGGTGAGCTTGTAACTGCATATCGTAGCTCCTGTACATGTCGCTAAGTACTAGATAGCCGCACTGTATTGCCATCTCGTCTTGCAACAACTCTATGCTACGCGCCATGTCTGGTGTTGCCAATGCTAACCTCTTGGGTAGATCTATGTGTAATTCCTTATCCTTGCCTCTGTATATGGATTTGACTTGTACCTCGACTAGTGGCGTGTATATCGTGTTAATCTCGCTTGCCATCATATTGGTTATTGTTATTTGAATTGCGTGTCAAGCTCCCAGTTAGGCATGCCTGAATCAATCTTGGATAGTATATCCCTGAACTTGTTCTCCTCTTCTATCTGCTCGTTAACGAATGATAGGGCGAACGATAGCGTGGCGTTATCACCTTCTTGTTTCGCTACATTCGCTATGTTGTTCCACGCGTTAGATAAGACGATCTCGTGCGCGAGTGAAGTCGCTATCACATCCCTGACATCGGTGAACTCGACCCTCACGTCAAGAACGTTCTTGGGTACAACAGGTGTGCAGTTCATGTCGAACATGTAACCATATATCTTGTTGGCGTGGTCGTGTTCTTCGTTAGATTCGTCGAAGAAGTACTTGGAAGCGTTCAACATATCGTTGTCGTGCAGGTATATTGACATTGCTTTGTAGATTCTCTCCGAATCTATCTCGTTCATTATCTGTGTGTTGAGTAGATTAAGTATATTTATTGACAGTCTCGGTACCTTGGATGCCTCTACTTTCTGTGTGAAATCTTCGAATAATGGCACTATTGAATTATTAATCATGCTGTATTTATTTTTATTTATACGTGGTTTCACATCTGCGTATAAATAACGGTATAAACAAATATTTCGTGATGGATAGCGTTGTGAATCTTATAGTTTCCCTCGTCAATATGCTGTTTTCGGGTGTTAACGGCAATAAATCTAAGAAGTCTACTGATTCTGTCACCAAGGTTACCAAACTGATAGTAACCTTCATGGTTGTATCAATGATTTTGGTGTCTTTCATATTCTCGATGAATTATTTCATATCTTCCGGGAATAAGGATTCAGGTTGTGCTGACTTGAGGCTATCGTTTGATACGTTGAATGTAAAATACGCTAAACTACATAATGACTTGAGGATATTGAAGATAAAATACGATAACGTTGATTTCGAGAAGTACCCGTTCGATATATCGTGTTCGGACGTGTTGACATTGCAGGATAAGATTGACGACCTTGTGTTGGATGTTGGTGCAACGAGGGCTAACATCAGCATATTCCATAACCCTAGGGGTGTTGGGTACACGCCAAGGAATATAAACGGGCACAAGATGTACATGTACTCATCCCAGATAGTATCCTCGCGTGAAGGTTACATAGGTTCTTATGACAACGTGTTGTACCAGAATGTCCCACTCATAATATTCAATGATTTGTTTGAAAGTGGGTTGGATAGGCTTGTAATAAACAAAGGCGATGTGCGTGATGTAGATATGAGGCTATTGATGTTATTATACATCGATTACGATAAAGTGCAGACATCATACTTGTACGGTATACCCAATTTAGATAACATCAAGAAGTATGGTAAGTTCGCCGGCGTGTTGGTGATAGATGAGATGAATGGTAACAAGATAACTACACGGGATGGTTTTATGGTAGATAAGACGGTAGAAGATATAAGCGAGTACCTCAGCGAAAGGCGCAGGAAGGAAGATACCGGTGTATTTTCATCAAGTGTTGTGAAGAATACACCAACTAAATTAAACTGTCTTAATACTATAAATGATGTGAAGTAACCGGTATATATACTACACTATCGTATCTCCGAATATGGTGTGCCTCTTGGCGACTCTACAGAAGTCATCTAGGAATAAAACGAACAGCATGTTGTCGAGCGTTAACCTCTCGAACGGTGGCAGGTCATCCTGTCTCAGTATGGGATGCATTAGCCTAATAATTCTCTTGAATGGTGGACCGACGTAAGTACACCCGACCCCGATAACCACGTAATTCAATACCTTGGCTTTAGCCAGTTTTTCGTATGCTTCCTTTAATTTATCGCTATCTATAACAAGGTGTGACATGTTAAAGTCAACCAAGCTACTAGCTGCCGCTATCGCTATCTCCCCTAGTTTCTTCGCGAGCCCCTCAGGATCCAGTATGCTGTCCAGCAACCCTAAATCTTTCATCAATTTATGCACGTTGTTCATTATAACCAACGGTTTCAATATTGCCTCCAGTGATGTTATCAACGGCTTCATGATAGTGCTATCGGGGTCTATTATCGTTTCGATTATCTTGTATATTTGCTGCTTTACCTGGTCGCTCAAATTATCAGACATCTCCTCTAATGAATCTATCCACCCGTCGAACATATCGAGTATCTTGTCCTTGTACACCGATGTGTCGATTACGATTGGTTGTATAAGCGGTATACCCGGTTCTATCTTTATAGAACTTAATACTGCTAACGGTGCTGCCAGTAATTTCATCAAATCGGCTAGGTTCGTGTTAAGCCCGGCTGGTATATCCACGTCGGGTATGATGTTGTCTATTATGTTCATCAAGATGTCCATGATCATGTTGCGGGTGAACGACCTGGGGTTTATAGACAGGAAGTCACCAAGGTTTATACCCTTCAATAGCGATTTGATATTCTCGAATAGGGCATTTAATGCACCAAGGGGGTCTATCGCCGGTATCGTGAATTGCTTGTAACACCCGAATAAACTTATGTTCAGCTTCTTGTTGTAAAGCGCAGTGAACAACTCTAGGTTCGCGAAGTTGTTCGGGTTTATAGCATCAATTGCGATATCTAGTATA
>Ga0233422_10000404_pt1 | contig 21992 bp, 26 predicted proteins | sample Watercolumn_Mata_2_FD_182724 | JGI IMG/M metagenome (GOLD analysis project Ga0233422, IMG submission 182724) | Freshwater microbial communities from Lake Matano, South Sulawesi, Indonesia - Watercolumn_Matano_2014_110_MG | ecosystem: Environmental > Aquatic > Freshwater > Lake | place...
CGTTTCGATTATCGCCGACGGGGGTATTCAGCATCCGGGAGACATGTCCAAGGCGATAGCCGCCGGCGCGTCTTCGGTGATGGTCGGCGCGCTTTTGGGCGGGACGGACGAGGCGCCGGGCGTTACAATGATCAGAAACGGGCGAAAATATAAAATATCGCGTGGAATGGCGTCGTTCGGCGCGAATATGGGACGGCGCGCGAACGGCAATAGGCCAGCTGATAATTCGGCGGTTATTGATTATGTGCCGGAGGGGGTGGAGGCGATGGTGCCTTACCGCGGAACCGTTGCCGAAGTAATTCAACAACTGGTCGGCGGGCTTCGTTCAGGAATGAGCTATTCAAACGCGAGAACGATTGTGGAATTATGGCAAAACGCGGCATTTGTTAAAATGACTTCCGCCGGCCTTCGCGAAAGTTTTTCGCACGACGTGGAGGTAATACAATAATGATTTAGCATTTTAAAAAACAAATTTTTATCAACTAAGAAAACAAAAATCCCACTTAAGATGCGCGCCGGAGTGGGATTTTTGTTTTAATGATTAAATTATGGTTTTGTATTCGGGGAAGCGGTTGATAAGTCAATTCCGGCAAAGGGGTTTTTGAAAGCATCAAAGTTTGGCGATGGGCGTGATGTCTTCAGTTGCAGATTTTGTTTGACTTTGTTAAAAATTTCGATGCCCACCGCCTCTATTGCGAATTCTGTTTTGAGTTTCGAGATTGTCGTTGCTTGAGTGATGGTTTGATAAAAATTGTTATACAAGAAAACAGTTGTAAAAGCAGTAACAAGAAAGATTGCGACAAAAATAATGACAAGATTTATTTTTAACAAAAGATTTATTTTTATCTTCATAATTTTAATTCAAATTATTATGCCACTCTGACGTTACGTCGGGGCAAGGTCCGATTTATTTTTGCCAATAGGTGTAACCTTTTAAAAGCGCACGTACGCTGCCCGAAATATCGCTCGTCTTTGAGGCGATGGACATATTTTCGATAATTAAATAAAATTGCGTTTTTGCCAAATTATCTAGATATTTTAAGATGTCTAAATAATCGCCATTTAAGCTTATCTCAATGGGCACCTTTCGTTTATTCTGCATAACAGCTTCTCCATTTTTAGTGTCAAAATTAATTGTTTGTGAAACGCTATATTTATTAGCAATTGCCTCAAGCGCGGTTATAAATTCAAGTTCCGCGCCTGTCCGCAGAAAGATTGCGTTAGTTAGCTCGGGAATTTTTGGACTTAACTGGTTGTAATTTTGTATAGACTCTCGAGTGTTTAATCTGTTCTTATAGCGAGATTCTAAGAGCGTTCTTTGTCCCAGGATGTCCGCATTAATTGCTTTTATGCTTTTTACGGTCGGCGTAATTATCAGAATAACTAAAACTAGAATCAAAATAGATAGAATAACGATTGAGATAATTGACCTTAAAAAACGTTTATTCATAGATAGTTGTTCAATTATTGTTTTTCCGGCGCCTCTTCGGGTAAGATTTTATCGATCTTTATGTCTGTAGTGAAAGAAAAATTTATATTATGGGGCATAAGCAAATTTACAAGCGGGAAATTAATGTTGGTGAGATAGGGGATTCTTTCTATATGCTGTTTAAAATTTAAAAGATTGGCACGCTCAACCGCGAAGCCGCTTATAGCCGCTGTCTTTTCGTTTTTATTGATACTTATGTTAAAGAGCCGAACGCCGGCCGGTATTTTTTCATTTATGCCCGCGAGAAACAGCGACCATGGAACAAAAGCTTGCTGTACTGTCGAACAATCCTTTAAATCGTTATTTATTTTTTTGATATTTTGGTTAATTAGGCCGAATTCCTGATTTATCAAAACATTCTGCGCTTTCATGGCGTTGAAATTATCTTCAAGCATGATCTTAGCGGCCAGAAGAAGCATGCTATTTATAATCAAAACAAAAAGAATAATCTGCATCATATTGCTGGTGATGCTAAAAGCAAGATTTGTTATCATTTCTTGTTTTTTATGCGGAGGTAATAAGTTTAATGGCATTATATGTTGTTAAAAATATCATTGGTTGCTGCCCGTTTAGCAAGGCCAATGGCAGTTGTAAGTGAAAGAAATTTGTTCTGGTTAAGGATAAGAAAGCGAGGTTTTTTTAAAGATAGCTGCGGCATTGCCCCGCTTGTTTTTATTTTGAGTTCTCGCGCCAAGGTATTTCCCAGCTTATCCATATTTGCTCCACCACCGCAAGTTAATATTTTTTCTACAAGCGCATTAGGGGCGACATATCCCTGATAATAACGGATAGCCAGTCGGACATTTTCAATCAATTTTTTTAAGTGGTTGAGCAGGATCGGCTTGATGGATGTTTCGCACTTGGAGGGGTCAAGCCCGCATTGCAATTTTAGTTTTTCCGCCTCTTCAAGATTGATTTTTTCTTTTTCGGCGATCGCCTTGGTCAGCAGAGAACCGGAGATTTCGCTTGAAATACTAAGGCGCACATTGTTATTTTCGCAAAAAATGATTTCCGTACGCGCTCCGCCGAAGTCAATAATTACGGTTGTTCGGTCTGGCAAGGAGGCGCTTCCATCTTCCAAGAGCGCTCGGACAATAGACAGGCTTTCTGGCTCAAGGACAAGCGGCGTAATTCCGCTTTCTTCAAAAAATGCGAGATATCCGTCAATCAAACTCTTTGGCGTTGCCCCGACCAGGAGCTTTGTTTTGCCGCTCGTCTGCATTTCCACAGTTTGCCAATCAAGATAAAGGTCATCAACATTGGCTGGGATCTGTTTTTCTAATTCTTGCTTTAAAAAGGAAGCGATGTCCGTATTGGCAGCATTCGGTACAATAATTTCTTTGAGAAAGGTCCTGTTTTCTGGAAGCGAGGCAAAAACATTTTTTAAGTTTATCGGGCCATTGACTGCTTGCTGGAGCAGTGTTTCTAGGTAGATGCGCAGCTTTTTCGCATCTTTAATTTCTCCGTCTTTAACTAGGCCGGACGGGATTTCTATCGCATTGTAATTTTTTAAGAAATACGATCGTTTTTTATGTAATCCCCCGCGATATTCAATCAAGGCGACTTTTAATGAAAAGTCGTCGATATCCAGACCAAAGGCTCGCGGCATGATGTCTAAAAACATAATTTATTTATAAATTGACTATTGATTTTTAGCGTTCAGCGCTTAATATTTGTGATTATGTCGGTTAATCTAAAGTGTCGGGTGTTAACTACACTTCCTGCCAAGTGCCCTTTTTTAACACCCAACTGCCGTCGGGACCAGTGGAAAATGAGGCATTGGCAAGGCCGCTTTCGTAAGTAACGGTGGCTGATTGCCCTATTTTAAGCATAAGGGCAGTTGCTTCTTTAAGACCAACTGAATTTGAAAGACTTATAGCGCCGTTTGGCGCGAAAAGAATCGCCGTAGCGGTGCCGTTAGCCATAATTATTGCTTCATCCCCGTCGGCGGTTCCCGGATACTCGGAAATTACAAGAAGATAGCTGCCAGATACGCCCGTTCCCGAAAGTTGTGCCTGATTTCCAATATTAATTTTTCCGCTTACCACAAGCATAGTGCCATTTGCGCCGAATACGGGATCGATATACACAGTTGATTGGTTTTGGAGAGTAAGATTACCGGTAATCCAAACTGGTCCGGTTATTTTGATTGAAGCGCTACTGGAAAGTGATACGTTTCCATTGATTTTTCGCGGCCCCAGAGAAAGCGTGTCTGACTGCGAGAGCGAGATTGAATCGGAAGTCCCGCCTGCGGCGGCCGCGTCTTTCCATTCCTGCATCTGGCCGGAAGAAATCGGCATATTTTGCGGGGCGGGGTCTGGTTCGCCGTTTCCGGAATAGGTGTGTCCGCCGACAGTTGTGCCGGGTGTGCTATTGGCATAGGCGTCACGAATAATCGTTGAATCATTGATGATCGCGGCGCGACCATCGCGTCCAATCCACGAATCATCAATGAGTTGGGCGTAAGCATCTCTGTCTACATGGACATTGGAAAGCGTGTTGGCTTTGGCATCATTGCCGACAGCGACATCTTGGATTTTGGTGGTGAACCCGCCGGACCATATTTTAAAATTAAAATCGCCTCCGGCGTCGGTCCAAGTCGGCGATGAAGCGTTCCAATTGGCGCTAAACATCGCCTTTCCGTTTCCGTAACCATTTTGGTCGTCAAGCCCTAGCGTCCAGTATTTTGAAGATTTGGCGCTTGTATCTATTGAGAACCAATAGGTTGTATTAGCGAGAAGGCTCGGCGGCAAGCTTAAAGTTACATCAACCCAGCTGTAATTGGAGGTTACTTGGGATGCATTGAGAGTGCCCGATCCCAAGACAATTTTGCTTGGGACGCCATTCATATCGGCGAGAATTCTTAAAGTGGCATCTGGCGGCGCGCCGGTTTTTTTAATATATAAAGATATCTTATTTAATGAACTATCAGTAGAAATTTTAAAACTTTGGGCAATATCAAGTTGGGGTGAAGTTTTACCGAAGAGAAAAGCGCTTCTTTGCGCGGTATCTTCCTGGTCATTAACAAGAGCTGTTCCGCCGGCGACGATTGCGTCGCCGGTTATCTCTGCGGAATTTCCGCCGATAATGGAGCCATTGGTGTAAACATTGCCAATAATTGTCGCCGAGTTTTGCATTTGAATGCCGCCGAGTCCGGCCTGAATGCCGTAATTAAAATTGATTACGTCGGTATTTATAGTCACTGATGTTTTGAGCGTCACCTGCTCTTGCGGGTTAGCCGCGTTTGGAATATAACCGGTTGAGGTAATGCTTTTGGTTAGCGTGTCAATGGTAGTAATGCTGGTGGTAAAGGTTCCGCCTCCAAGCGCTATATTGTTTTCGCCGACATAAGTTTCGCCAAAATTTCCGCCGCACCTATCGCCGACAGTTTGATTGAGACAAAAAATCGCTTTTTCAATTCCGGCCTCGGCCAAGGTGCGCGCCGCGATGCGCTTATTGACGTCGCGGCTTTCTTTTGAGAGATTAAGACTGCGGTTAACAATAGCAACGCTTAGCGCTAAGACAATTCCGACAAAAATGGTGGCCAAAATGAGCGCCTGTCCGCGATGATCGCATGTTTTTTTTCTATAGACAACGTGTTTTTTATGAGCGCGATATTTTTTAATCATTGTTTATTTTGAAAATATATGCTTGTGGAATTGGAGAAAATTTTTTGCTGGCCGCGCAGGGTTTTAGTAATCTCAAGAAGAAAAGTTATTTCGGTTGAATTGGCGGGCGTACTATTATTATACCCAAAAATAACCTTGGAAGCAAACTTTGAAAGAAGGCGGCTGCCATCTTTTCTAAGCCCAGTTCCGGCCGCATCGGTATATTCATAGAAATAAGTTGAGGTTGGACTTTTTAAAAAACCAAGATAATCGTAATAATTAGCGACAATGTTGCCGGAAAGGTCTAGGTGCGGAAGTTCAAAAACGGCAGTACTGCTAGACGAAGTTAGGAGTGTGCCGCTAAAATTATGCGAGGCAACAATCCCGCGGCTTTCTCTAGCGAGTTTGGAAAGTCGTTCCATAATCGTCAGATTTTCGGCATGAATATCGTTTTCAATTGAGGAGGCGTCATAAATTTTATAATGGCTCACGATCGCCGAATTGATGGATAACACAAAAACGGTCAGAAGGGCCATACCGATAATTATTTCAACCAAGCTGACTCCCGCTTTGTTTGTCTTCATAAAAAATTCGCGAGTTAACTATAAGTTTTTTAGCGTGATTAACTCCGCTGATCTTGTTTGGTTGCTCTCTAGCCAAGTAACGCGGACAATAATCGTTTTGAGCGTGGAGATACTGGGAAAAGTATTGGCTATAGTGAGATATCCATGCCCTTCGGGAAGATCAAAAAGGCCAAAGCGGGCGAAGGCGCTTGGAAGGGCGCCAACTGCATCGGCGTCAAAATTCCAACTGTTGGCAAGAGTGCCGGTAATATCGGCATTATCTATACTAATTTTTGTGCCGTTTCCGGAAAAGAAGCCTAATTTTCCCTGCGCAAAGGCATTATCGCTTGCGCTACCGACTTGCGTGTCGTTCAGGAAGAGGGTTAGATTGGCTCCCGAAGAAGTAGCTTTAAGTTTATACCAGGTGTTCGCCGTAAAGGTTTGCGACGCGCTCCAGAGTATTGTCGTAGCGCCATTTTGTATTTTTTCCAAAGATAAAAGGTTATTTTTGATGCTTAAGCGGTAATAATTTTGGGCGTCTTTCGCCCGAATAATCATTCCCGCCAAGGTTGAGGTGGAAATGGAGGTCGTGAGTTTTATTTGTGCCTCAAAAGAGAAGTCGGAATAATCGCCGTTACCCGGTAAAATTAACGCGCCCGAAAGACCGGTTTCGGCAATACTCCGGGTTACATCAAGCGCAAGAACGTTGTTACTGCTTGGGGCGGTTGCGTCATTTATCACCTTCCAACCCCCTTGATTATAAAAAGTATTTTTTAGGTTGCCGTTAATAGTATCAATAAGATCGCTTGCGGGGAGATTTTGCACAATTTCCAGTTCTTCAGAAGCGACGCGGTAAGCTTGTTCTTCAAAACCGATTTTGCGCCCGAGCCGCATCGTGTTTATGGTGGTTGCTAAGATGAGGATGATTATTAACAAAATTCCAAGCGAAATTAGGATTTCAATTAAGGTAATCCCTCGCGGTTTTATTTGTCGTCGCTTGATGATTCGTATGCGGGCGGAAAGAATCTTCATAAATTTTTATAGTTTAACATTTAGATCTGTTCGGAAAGCGAATAAATCGGCGAGATTACTGCCACTGCCATGCCAGCCACAACCGCGCCCAGGAAAATAATAATTACCGGTTCGATGATTGACGAGAGCGATTTGGTGATATCGCTGACCTCGGCTTCATAAAAATCGGCGAGCTCGGCAAGCAATTGGTCGGTATTGCCAGACCGTTCTCCGACCGCGACCATTTGCGTGACGAGAGGCGGGAAAAGGTAAGGATATTTTTTAAGATTGTCAGTGATTGAGGACCCCTCTTTTAATGTATCCGCGGTTCGGTTAAGCGCATTGCTATAGGAGATATTGCCGACCACCGTCGCTGTAATTTGAAAGCTTCTTATAATTTGGATATCGGTTGAAAGGAGCGATGACAGCGTGCGCGAGAATCGCGCTAAATTTATCTTTTTGATGATATTGCCGAAAATTGGGATCCGAAGCAGAACGTGATGGAAGACTGGTCGGCCGCGTGTGCTTCGTACGGTAAGCATAAAAAGCGTGGAAAGTATTATGACCGCAATTCCTATGTATATTCCATAATTGAGAAGGGAGCTACTGATAGCAATTAAAATGCGCGTTGCGAGCGGAAGCTTGATGTTGATATCGGCAAAAATCGAAAGAATGCTCGGCAAGACATAGATAATCATCAGAATACCGACACAGACGGTAGCGGCGACAATTACTATCGGGTAGGCCATAGCAGATTTTATTTTAGAGAGAAGTTCGTTGTCTTTTTTCATTTGCAGGGAAATTTCTTCAAGGTTTTTTTCAAGCATCCCCGAGGCTTCGCCGGCCTGAACCATGTTTATTACGAATGAAGAAAAGATTTTTGGATAACGCGCGAATGAGGTTGAAAGCGCATCGCCTTTTTCGACCGAAGCGCGGATTTCATCAATGACGCCTTTGAACTTTTTATTGTTCGTTTGCATAGCGAGCGTTACCAGCGCTTCGGTAAAGGATAAGCCCGCCTTAAGCATTACGCGTAGATTTTCAATAAAAAAAAGTTTTTCTTTAAGCGAAACTGTTTGATATTTGATGAGAATTTTGGAGACCGTCTGTTTGAAAGACACTATTTGAGATTTAATATTTAATATTTGACATCGTTGTCAATTATCGAATATTAAATATTAGGTTTATTCTTGCGTTACGCGGAGCACTTCTTCCAAACTTGTTAAACCACTGATAGCCTTAATAAACGCATGATCTAGCATTGTGATCATCCCTTGGCGCACGACTTCCCTTTGGATTTCCGACGCATCCGCGCGTTTGTGGATTAGTTCAATAATCTGCTTATTAGCTTCAAGAAGCTCATAAATGCCCATTCGGCCCCTGTATCCTTCATTGCATTTATCGCATCCTTTTGGTCGCTTGAAATCGACATCGGCTAGATCCTGGTTTGTTTTTAAAATTTTTAGTTCGCGCATTTTTTTGTCACTGCCTCAATATCTATCTTTTTGTGTAGCTCCTCAAGGTCTACTTTTGTAAGACGGTATTTTTCCGCGCACAGCGGGCAGAGTTTGCGCGTAAGGCGCTGGGCAATAATGAGATTTGTAGTAAACGCGATCAGGAATGAGGGTATGCCCATATCAATCAAGCGCGGAAGGGAAGTTGCGGCGTCATTTGTGTGGAGCGTGGAGAGAACGAGGTGTCCAGTCAATGCTGAATGGACAGCGATGTCCGCGGTTTCCACGTCGCGGATTTCGCCGACCATAATAATATTTGGATCTTGACGGAGAAGAGAGCGGAGCCCCACCGCAAAAGTGAACCCAATGCGTGGGTTGACCTGACTTTGGTTAATGCCGGCCATTCGGTATTCTACGGGGTCTTCTATGGTGGAAATGTTAACTTTTGGAGAATTTAAGACGCTTAAAACAGAATAAAGGGTTGTGGTTTTACCGCTTCCCGTCGGACCGGTCACTAGCAAGATGCCGTGCGGTTTAGCTATATTGCGTTTTAGGATTTCAAGCTGCGATGGCTCAAACCCGAGTTGTTCTAAGGTGTAAGCCTCTGCGCCCTCGTTTAGTAGACGCATCACGATTTTCTCTCCGTCCATTATTGGGATAATAGAAACACGGACAGAGAATTTGGCATTTTGCGCCGTGATTTTGAAGCGGCCGTCTTGCGGCAAGCGATGCTCATCAAGTTTTAGGTTAGAAAGAATTTTAATGCGCGCGACAATGCCTGCTTGTACCAATGCTGGGAGCGTCATTACATTTCGCAAGATGCCGTCAATACGATAACGCACGGCTAGCTCTTTTTCTGCCGGTTCAATATGTATATCTGAAGCGCGTTCAAAAATCGCATGCTCCAAGAGGCTGTCCACGACGCGAATAACTGGCAGGTCTTCGGCTAGTTTTTTTAGTTTCTCCGGCTCCTCTTTTTGTTCTTCGGCCTTGGTAAGCGCGGAAAATTCGGCCTTTAGAGAAGTGCGGTATTGCTTTAATACTTCTGCGAAAATTCGCGGAGTAGTTAGATGAATTGACGATTTTAATCCGGTGCGACGGCTGATAAATTCGAAGATTTGAAGATCGTCCGGGTTGGTTGTGGCAAGCTTCGTTTCTTTTTTATCTTGTTCAAAAGCGACGACATAATGCGTTGTGGCGATAGATTCCGGAACAATATACAAAATATCCTTACGGATTATTCGCGATTCGAGGTCAATAAAAGGCAACTTTAAAATAAGAGCCGCCTCATGGTAAAGCTTGTCTTCCGTGATCAATTTATCTTCCAAGATAACTTGCTCAAGGGATACTTTTTTTCTTCCGCCTTGGCTTCAACCGCTTTAATATCAGCCGCTTTTAAGAGCTTGACTTCGCGCAGTAATTTTTTCACTGTAAGGTCTGATAGCATATGTAGTATTTTTTCAAATTAGAGGATTTTTATATTGCCCATAGTCTAATCGCACCACTCGTGCAGAGTGGAGCGCATGATTGGCTACGGTATCCTCGCAGCCCACTCTTTATAAGGGCTATTGCTATAGGTTAATTATAGCACAATATAGCCCAAATAAATTAATTAACATATATATTATATCATATGTAAGATCGAATAAATAAATGAGGCTTCCAATTATAAACTTATTATGATAATCTATTTGTATATGGAAATCAAAAAATTGATTAATCCTCTGGCTCTTTCTGATCGTATTGTCTGGTGGAGCTTTTTTGTTATAGCGCCATTTATAAATATACTCTCCTTTGTTTTGATCTTGTGGAAAATTTTACCTCTCCGCTCCTCGCGCGACGCTTTCGCCTTGCACTATAATGTATATTTCGGCATAGATTCAATTGGGTCGTGGTATCAAATGTTTTTTTTGTCCGCCTTAGCGTTAATTTTTACAATTATTAATTTAATCATCGCCTCGGTTTCTTACAATGCTAGTCGTACGTTGGCATATTTTGCGATCGGAATCACGCTTTTTTTGCAGGTTTTAGTTTTTGCGGCAACGATATTCACGGTGCTTTTAAATCTTTAACGGTATGTCAGATTTTTGCGAGAGTTATATCAAAAAAATAGATTTTCCAGCGCGGACGCTCGAAGATTTTATTCGCGAGATTTTTATTGCTTGGAAGCGCATCCGCCGCTGGCAGGGAAAAGAGGGCGCGAGTTATGAAAACGATTTAGAGCACAGTTTTAAGACCGCCATCCAAACGATGCTTTTTTTGGAAATTGAGGGGCGCAAAACCGGAATTGACCCGTTTGAAATGCTCGTTCTTGCGGTGCTCCACGATGTCGGAGAAGGTTGCACCGGCGTTGATATCCGTTATGACGTTAAAAACGATTCGCGGATGCGCGGCGCGCTCGCCATGCTTGAGGAAAAGAATTTTGATTCGCGATTCGGCGAACTGCCTCGGGGAGTCAAGGACGAGCTCGTCCGCATTTATCACTTGCAAGATGATAAAAATGCGTCCGGCGGAAAGTTTTTCGCGGCGGTGGAGCAGATGGGGTATGCCTTTTTCGCGCGTGAAGAAGTGGCAATGCCGAATCTTCTGCCGTCCACAGTGTTGGATTTCGCGCAAGTGATTGAGCGGGTGCGCCGCGATCTTCCTCCATTGATAGAGGATTTTTCGCGGTTGAAAGATTTTGTCGCGCTGCTTTTTGTGCCGGGCGCGAAAAAAATTGCCGAGCTGGAATTTGAGCCGCTTGTTCGCCGGATTATCGCCTCATGGAAGTCCGTTAAGGCCTGGCCGGAATTTGCGGCCGAGGAGGATCTTTTGGAGCGGGTGATGAAGGGCGTGTTTTTGGGATGCGCGATGCTCGCGGTTGAGCGTCGCGAGCGGCCGAATTTTGACGCTTATAAAGTGCTTTCCGCGCTTTTGGTCCGCAATTTCAGCAAGGCGACATATCCTGTTTGGCCGTGGCGGATGAAGCACGATAAAGACTTTCCCGATGGCGCGAGCGACGAGCTTGAGCGCGAGCATTTTATGGCAATGGCGAAGGAATTTCCGGAATCAATGCGCGCGTTTCTTTCCGATTGTTTTGAGCTGAAAAAGGACGCGCAGTCGTTTGAAGGAAAGATTTACAAGGCAATCAAGCTTTTTGGTTACGGGCTTTTTGCGCTTTACGAGTTTGAGCGCGGCGCTCGCGAATATGGCGAAGTGCTTTACAATGTGACAAAAGTTTTGGATCCGCTCTCTGAAGAAATCGTTTCGCTTAAAATGTTTTACGCCCCGCTCCGCCCACGTTTTGACTGCGGCGCGCTGTATTGGAAAGATTTGCACAAAATAGCGTAAAACTAGATATCTCGGTAAAAAATTAACCCGTCAATTAGACGGGTTTTTTTAAAAAGGAAATATAATCCTTGTACCATTGAATTTTTTCTCCGAGCGGCATTTTTTCAAGCTCGGCGTATCGGTTTGCCAAATCAAGATGGATGAAAATATCGGCGTGGCATTTGGGGCAATACTCGGCGGTTTTATCTGGTTCAAATAATTTTCCGCCGGGCCTCATAACACACTCAGGGCTGTCGCAATGTCCGACTCCAAGCGCGTGTCCAATTTCGTGAATAAGGGTGATGCAGATTTCTTTGTTGAACAAGTCGATATTTCCATGAGATATAAACCGTAGTATCGGAAACATTGATGAGATTATGGAAACCGTCCCCTTGGTCGGCAAGCCGAGATCGCTTACGCCCTCCGCTAAAAGTCCGTTTGCCGCGTGATACAAAAACGCGTCGGTTAGGCAAACAACGCGGGTTTCTTTCGGTATCCGATCGCGGACATAGTTTGACAGCCTGTCGGTTTCGTAAGCGGTTCGTTCTTCCAGAAAACAGTCATCGGGCAGGGCGATTTCTTCAAGGCATTCGCAGGCGACGCCGTAGGTCGCGTCAATCGTCAGGGTCGCGATTTGCACAAATGTTTCAGGAATATTACCGAGCGGTAGAATTTTAAAGACAAAATTCGGATAGCTTTGCCCGCGCATCTTTGTCTCCTTGCAAGGAACTATTTTTATCTAATCATAAAAAGATGGCCAGCGCAACCATCTTTTTTGTAGTCCGTAGTCTGTAGTCTAACTCCGATATCCCGCTGTTGACCCAAGCCCTCCGCGGTTTGGGCTGTCAATCGTTGCCGTTTCCTCCAGCTCGCATTTCTCGATTTTGGCGATGATGACTTGCGCCAGCCGCTCGCCGCGCTTAACTTCCACCGGCGCGTCCGTAAGGTTTAAAAGTTCAAGATGCAATTCGTCATTCGGGCCGCAATAGTCTTGGTCCAAGATGCCGACGCAGTTGGCAAGCGTAAGGCCTTTTTTAATCGGCAAGGAACTGCGCGGCGCGATCATTGTCATATATCCAGGCGGTGTGCAGATAATCAGATTCGCCGGCACGAGTTTAATTCCGCGTGGTGGCACCACCGCGTCTTCGCGCGAGCCGACGTCAAAAGCCACTGAGCCCGGAGTTTTGTATTCGGGCAGGGGCAGTGTGGGATCAATGCGTTTGATTTTAAGTTTCATAGTACTGGTGGTTGAATCGTTTCCAATATCACCGCACCCTCTTTGGAGGGCATCTTTTCGATTTCACTACCGAAGATTTGTTGGATGCGGGCGTTCCACCCTGGATTTTCTTTGTAAATATCGACCACGATGCCGGCGGAGCGTAAGATTTCTATCACCTGCTCGCATCGGTAGAATTTTCCGATAACAACACGTTTGATTTTGGCGGCAATGATATATTTCGCGCAGTGGATGCAGGGAGAGGATTTGGTATAAAGGGTCGCGCCGTCAGTGGAGAGCCCGCCGACAATCGCAGCCTGCAGAATCGCGTTATGCTCCGCGTGGATGGTGCGGACGCAATGTCCCTCTTCCATCAAGTGTCCGGCTTCGCTATCGCAATGCGGCTGGCTAGCGGGCGAGCCGTTATAGCCGGTAGAAATTATCCGGTTGTCTTTGACCAAGACTGCACCGGCGCGAAGGCGGTCGCAAGTGGAGCGCGTCGCTACAATCCGCGCGATGGCCATAAAATAATCATCCCATACCGGACGGGAATACTCCATACTATTGACAATTTTTTATTAACGATTTATAACTAAATTAGAATTATTAAGAAAAAAACCCTGCTAAGGTTTTGTCCTTATCGGGGGTTTTTTCTTTTTAGTTCAATTTTTCCTTTTATTTCATTTAAAAAAGTGATTGGCGCGCCAGTGCGTTTTAATAGAATAGAACACTTTTCATTGGCGCTGGGCGACAAAAAAGTATAGCCGGCTTCTTGCAAAAAGGCGTATAAGTCTTTTTCTTTTGGCACTAAACCTATAAAATAGTATGCCCTGACAATATTATATTTATCTGTAAGCCATTTTCTAAAACGATGGAAATCCAATTTCCATCCGCAGTCATTAATCCCGCGGTATAGGTTATTGCCGTCTATGTAGGCGTAATTTTTTTCCATATGTTATATAGTGCGCATCTTTACAGTTATTTTATCGCATCCTTGTCAAAAATCCAAATCGTATGTTAAGCTGTTTGAAACACTGTTCTTTTGTGGGGAGGAAAAATGCCGCGTTTCGCAAAATATACTCGCGAAGGAAAAGTTTGGATGGGTCTTTGTATTTTGTTTGCGTCCGTTATGTTTTTTACAGTATTATTTTGCGTGAGCTGTCTTATTTTTAAGAAACCTATCTTGTATACTCAGGCCTTTCCAGTTATTTTGATAGATGCGCCCTTTTTCATTGCAGCGTTGGTTGGTTTCTGGATGCGGGAAGAGCATTGCCTTAAGGGCGATGTCCCAGAAGAAGATTCCGAAGGGATCGTTTTTCAGGTATACAATGGCGGCGGCAAGGGCTACGGCAAAGATGCAAAAAGAGAGTTTAGAGTTATAGAAGGGAAGGGCAAGTAGCGCGCAAAATCAAAACCGTCCCGATGGATATCGAGGCGGTTTTTAAATTATCTATGGAAATCGGCCAGCAATCTCCGCCAGAGGCGGACAGGCGCGAGAATCCTAAATAGACACTCTCATAGCCGGGCCCATTGAGGGGGCGAGGTAGACGTCTTGTATATAAGTTCCCTTGGCCGAAGCAGGTTTTGCTTTGCGGACGGCGTCAATGACGGCGAGAAGGTTTTCTTTAATCTTCGCGCTCTCGGTGGAAACCTTGCCGATCATCTGATGGATGTTTCCGGTGTCGTCATTTTTGAAAGTAATTTTTCCGCGCTTAACTTCTTCAATCATTTTTTTGACATTCGGCCCGACTGTTTCAGTTTTCGGATTAGGCATCAGACCCTTTGGTCCCAAGATTTTTGCGACTTTTGCAAGCTTAGGCATCATATCCGGGGTGGCGACGGCAACTTCAAAATCGCACTTTCCGGATTTGGCGATTTCGTTGATCAATTCCTCGCCGCCGACTATTTCCGCGCCGGCTTCGGTGGCCTCTTTTTGTTTATCCGCGCTTACAAAGGCCGCGACTTTTTTTGATTTGCCGAAATTGTGCGGCAAAATTATCGTTCCGCGCACTTGCTGGTCGCTTTTTGTGGTATTAATCCCCAGTCGAAAATGGATGTCAATGGAAGCGTCAAATTTAGCAACTGAAACTTTTTTTGTAAGTTCAATCGCTTCGTCTACAGAATAAACCTTTTTGGGGTCTACCATCTTTTTTGCTTCTTCGCGTTTTTTGTTCATATAGTGATTTGACTACGGACTACCGACTACGGACTACGGCTTGTTCTGTATCCTGTAGTCTGTCGTCTGTGGTCTGTGGTCTGTGATCTATTCTTTCACCTCCAGCCCCATCTGTTTGGCGGTTCCTTCCACCATTCTCATCGCGGCGTCAACGTCAGTAGTGTTTAAATCTGGCATCTTTTTTTCGGCAATTTGTCTGATTTGCGCGCGCGTTACCTTGCCAACTTTTTCGCGATTCGGTTTGCCCGAGCCCTTTTCAATCCCGGCCGCTTTTTTGAGAAGTTCCGGCACTGGCGGCGTCTTTAAGATAAAGCTATAAGTGCGGTCCTCAAAGACCGTAATTTCAACTGGCGTAATATCGCCGCCCAAATTTGCGGTCGCGGCATTGAATTTTTGGCAAAATTCAGCGATATTAAGCCCGTGTTGGCCGAGTGCCGGCCCTACCGGCGGCGCCGGGTTGGCCTTGCCGGCTGGAATTTGGAGTTTGATGATGGTTTTTATCTTCTTAGCCATATTCTTGTTGTCTCAAACGAGTGATGGTAGAAGCGCCCATCGCGTCTTTGATACTTTTTTAATTCGAAATTCGAATCTCGAAATTCGAAACAATATCTAAATTCAAAATTTTTTAAATGTTTTAAACTTTTGAATTTTGGTCATTGGAATTTGTTTCGGATTTCGTGCTTCGGATTTATATTTTTTTAATCTGCAGGAAATCAAGCTCCACCGGAGTCTCGCGGCCGAAGAGATTGACGAGTACCTTTACCTTGCCGCGTTCGGAATCTATTTCGGCAATTTTGCCTTCAAAATTCTTGAACGGTCCGTCGGTGATGCGTACGGCGTCGCCAACTTCGGCATCAAGTTTGTATTGCGGCTCTTCCACGCCCATGCGTTTTTGGAGCGTTTTAATTTCTTCTTCGTCAATCGGAGTCGGGGTGGTGCCGGCGCCGATAAATCCGGTGACATTCGGCGTGTTTCGGACAGCATACCACGAATCGTCGGTGACGACCATTTCGACCAAAACATAGCCGGGAAAAATTTTTTCGGTGATAACCTTGCGCTTGCCGTTTTTAATCTTAATTTTCTTTTCCGTAGGAATTAAGACATTAAAAACCTTATCTTCCATGCCGTAAGAGGCGATTCTGCGCTCTAAATTTTCGGCCACATTCTCTTCGTATCCGGAATAAGTGTGAATTGCGTACCATCTGCGGCCTTGCCGTATTGTTTGTTTTGGCATTATTTTGCCGCCCACTACACTTGCTTGGCAATTGTTAAATTGGCAAAGTCAAGCGCGGTTGAGCAATAAAGGGCGATTAACTAGCGAGCAGTATGTAGTAAGCAGTAAGCGTTTTTGCGTACTAGTTGCTACGCGCTACTTACTACTATTTTATCAAAATAAATTTTTGCAATCCGAAATTAAAGATATAATCCATTACGCCCAAGAAAATGGCGACGCCCAAGCTTACGCCGATTACAAGAAGGGTGTGGTTGGTTGTTTCTTTTTTTGAGGGCCAAACGACTTTTTTTAATTCCGTTTTTGATTCTTTGACGTAGTTTATGACTTTATTGATTGGTTCGGACATATATTTTGTCTTCAGCTTTCGGTCTTCGGGCTTCAGTAATCGGTTAAGGCCGAAGCCTGAAGTCTCTTAGCCGAAGTCTGTATAATCTGATTCTAAAAAGACCCCCTGCGGGTCTTATGCTTATAAGATAATATAAAAGAATGTGGATGTCAAGGGGATGTTTTGGATTTAAAACAAATATTTAAATATCTAAATTTTTTACATTTTTTGCGTGTGTTTGGATGAAGCGTTTGCGGGGTTCAACGTCCGCGCCCATCAAAATATCAAACACCTCGTCCGCCTTTGCGGCGTCTTCGACGGCAACGCGCTTCATCAAACGGCGGCTTGGGTCCATGGTGGTTTCCCAGAGTTGTTCTGGGTTCATTTCGCCTAAACCTTTGTAGCGTTGAATATTGATGCCGGAAACCACAACCGTACCCTCGTCATTTTCCACAATTTCGGTAGTTTCTTCTTCTGTTTTTTGCTTCTTGGCTTCGATGTTTCGTTGGTTCGACGTCTTTTGTAATTCCGCGATAAATTTATCTTTCTCCTCATCGGTGTAGGCATATCTCGCTTCTTTTCCTTTTTGGATTTTGTAAAGCGGTGGCTGGGCAATATAGATGTGTCCTTTTAAAATCAGTTCCGGGAAATGACGGTAAAAAAGCGTAAGAAGCAGGGTGCGGATATGCGCGCCGTCAACATCGGCATCGGTCATAATGACGATGCGGTCGTAGCGGAGATTTTCCAAATTAAACTGCTCGCCGATGTTTGTGCCCATTGCAACCACAAGGGCGCGGAGTTCGTTGTTTGCGAGCATTTTGTCAAGGCGAGCGCGCTCAACGTTTAAGATTTTTCCGCGTAGCGGAAGAATGGCTTGAAATTCGCGGTTCCGGCCTTGTTTTGCCGAGCCGCCAGCCGAATCGCCCTCAACAATAAAAAGTTCGGAAACGCTCGCGTCTTTTGACGAGCAGTCGGCCAATTTTCCGGGGAGCGTCAGCCCTTCAAGCGCGCCTTTGCGGAGAACAGTTTCGCGGGCGGCGCGGGCCGCTAAACGGGCGCGCGAGGCAAGCAAGCACTTTTCTAAAACTGCCTGCGCGTCTTTCGGGTGCTCTTCCAAAAAAGTCGCGAATGATTCGCCAAAAATCGCTTCCATCGCGGTTCGGACTTCCGGATTGCCGAGCTTGGCCTTAGTTTGGCCTTCAAACTGTGGGTTTTTAATCTTGACGCTGATGACGGCGGTAAGTCCCTCGCGCACATCTTCGCCGCTCAAATTATCATCCTTTTCTTTTAAATATCCCTGTTTGCGCGCGTAGCTGTTTAAGACGCGAGTGAGCGCGGTGCGGAAGCCGACCAAATGAGTGCCGCCGTCGGGATTATAGATGTTATTGGCAAAACAAAGGAGCGTTTCTTTGTAATCGTTCGTATACTGGAGTGCGATTTCGGCTTCGATCTCATCCTGTGGCTTGGAAATATAAAAAACATTTTCGTGTTTTGGTTCGTTGTAGTGGTTCAAGTGTCGGACAAAAGAAGCAACGCCGCCTTCAAAATGGAAGACATAGGAAAGTTTTGCGTCTTTTACGCGGTTGTCGTGAAGAAAAATTTTTACGCCCTTGGTGAGATATGCTTGCTGGCGCAAGTGGTCTAAAATTGTTTTCCAATTAAATTCAATCGTTTGAAAGATTTCCGCGTCCGGCTCAAAAGTAATCGTGGTGCCGTGGGCTTTACTTTTGCCGACTTTTTTTGCCTTCGCGAGCGGTTTGCCGCGTTTATATTCTTGCATCCACGCCTCACCGTCGCGTTCAACCTCGGCTTTCATATGTATAGAAAGCGCGTTCACAACCGAAACGCCGACGCCGTGCAAGCCGCCGGAAACTTTATAGCCGCCTTCGCCGAATTTGCCGCCGGCATGGAGCTTGGTCATCACGAGTTCGAGCGCGGAAACCTTGAATTGCTTGTGGATATCAACTGGAATACCGCGGCCATTGTCGCTTACGGAAACTTTATTTCCGGGATGCAGTGTAACGATGACGGTATCACAAAAACCTCCCATTGCTTCGTCAATGGAGTTATCAACAACTTCCCAAATTAAATGATGCAGGCCATCGGCTCCGGTTCCGCCGATATACATTCCCGGTCGTTTGCGGACCGGCTCTAAACCCTCTAAAACAGTAATTTGTTCGGCGCCGTAACCATTGCTTTTTTTGGATTTGATTTTGGACATAGATTTGACTTCAGACTTCGGACTTCGGTAATAAAAATATACGGCATATGGCCGATGACTGAAGTCTGACGACAGAAGACAATAATTTTCAATTCCTCCTCGGAACGTTCAGTGTTCCCGAGTATATTTTACACCTCTCCAGGGAGCCTTGACAAGGGATTATGATATTTTTTTGTAAAAATTTGATATAATAAAATATATAGCGGGTATTAACTTAACAACCAACTGTCATTCTGAGCGAAGCGAAGAATCTCGAGTCATTTTTACAAATAACTCGCTACAAGAATAGGAGTTAAATTTTATGCCATTCATCTCAAGTCAAAATAACGAGGATGCGGAAGAGCGAGAGATCGCTTTTCGCCTCTGGGTGATAAATCATTACCGACAAATTAAATTTGCGGTTATTGCCGCGATGATTGTAATTTCAGCAATTTCTTGGGGATACACCATTTATGGATTTTTGGATTACTATTTTATCACTGGGCCGAAAGAACGGCTGGCATTTAATGAACTTGCGGTGGAACTTTTAAATCCAGAAATGCTCGCGGCGCGCCGTCCGCGGGAATTAGCGGTTGAAGATGTTAAGATTTTTAGTAGCGGCGATAAATACGATCTCGTGGTTCGCGTTGCCAATCCCAATCCAAATTGGTATGTTGTTTTTAGTTATAAATTTGTGGGAAGCGACAAAGAGCTTCCGGGCCGCGCGGGATTTATTTTGCCGGGAGAAGAAAAATTTTTGATGAATCTCGGCGTCGCGCCGGCCGATAAGCCCGCAAGTCCCGCGGTTGTTTTTTATGATACCAAGTGGCAACGAATCGACGCGCATCAGCTTCCTGATTATAAAGAGTGGGGCGGCGATCATCTTAATTTTGAGATCAGTAACAAAAAGTTTGGCGCAATCGACGCTACTGGAAATTTTAATCAATTGGATTTCAAGATTAAAAACGCTACGGCCTATAGTTATTGGAATGTGGATACGGCGATTTTGCTGTTGCGAGGCTCAACGCTTCAGGGCGTGAATTTTATCAACTTGAATAAGTTTTTGTCCGGCGAGGAGCGTGATATTTCGCTTGTGTGGAAAGATTCGGATCTCGCGCCTACGGAAATCGAAATCGCGCCGAGCGTTAATATCTTTGATCCGAGCGTGTATATGCCGGTAAAATAATAAATCAAAAATCAAAAATCAAAATGCAAAATTAAGGAGCCCCGATTGATATAGGAGCGACATCCGAGATTTTGACTTTTGAGTTTTGGCTTTTGATTTTTTATTATGTTTACCGGACTGCGAGAGGAGGCGCGAAAATTTGATTGGCTAAGTTTTTTAGCCGTTGGCGCGCTTGTGGCGATTGGGCTTACGGCAATCTATAGCGTGGAGTTATCTCGCGATAATCCCGACTTTTTGAATTTTAAAAAACAGGTCGGGTTCGTAATTGCGGGCATTGTCTTAATGTTCTTTTTTGCTTTCGCAAATTATCGGCAGCTTAGAAATTATAGCAAATTTTTAATCGTCCTTTCACTCTTGTCGCTTCTTACGGTTTTATTTTTCGGTCAGACAATCCGCGGACATACGGCATGGCTTCGACTGGGAGGATTCGGGCTTCAGCCGGTTGAATTTGTAAAAATCGTTTTGCTTGTGGCGATGGCGAAGTTTTTTAGCGAGCACGATATGCGGGTTGAGCCTGTAAGAAATATTTTAAAAAGTGGATTTTTGCTGGCGCTTTTGACGACGCCCATTTTGCTTCAGCCGGACATAGGATCGGTTATTATTTTGGGCGGCGCATGGTTTTTTATGCTGGCGCTTTCCGGCATTCGCGCGCGGTACCTTGTGATACTTTTTTTTATCATCGCGCTTTTGGGGACAATGGGTTGGTTTTTTATTCTTAAAGATTATCAGCGCGCGCGGCTCGCGACCTTTGTAAATCCCGCGAGCGATCCCTTGGGCGCCGGTTATAATATCGCGCAAGCGACCATCGCTATTGGTTCCGGCGGATTTTGGGGAAAGGGAATTGGCCTGGGTTCGCAAAGCCAGCTCAAGTTTTTGCCGGAGAGCCACACGGATTTTATTTTCGCGGTTATCGCCGAGGAGATGGGTTTCGCGATTGTCTTTTTGATCCTCGCGTTGTTTATTTTTTATTTTTATCGCATTGTTAAAATGGCGGAAGGGGCGCGTGATAATTTTACTTTATTTTTATGCATCGGCGCGGTAATTCTTTTTGTTTTGCAAAACTTTATTAATATAGGTATGAATCTCGGGGTTGCGCCCGTTACCGGCGTGCCGCTTACATTTATAAGCTATGGCGGCAGTTCGTTGATTTCAAGTTTTATTCTCGTCGGAATTCTGCAAAGCGTTAGGATCAAAAACAAAGCTTGACATTTGTTCAACTAATTTAGTAAAATGATTCGCGATGATAAAATTTGAAGATTATTATGAGCTCACAAAATTTTTTTGAACGAATTTTAAAGATAGTAAAAAAAACAGGCGATAAAGTTATTTGGATAAATCCAGATGACGGCGAGCCGTATGTTGTGATGGGACTTGCGGATTACGAGAAAATTTTTTCATCCCGGAAGCCGTCTAATGGATCCACCCCATCTTCTTCCACGCCGTTGACATCCGCGCCGGCGAGATTGACCGAGGAAGAGCTTTTTTCAAAAATGAATCAAGAAATTTCCGCGTGGAGAGAGGTGGAAACTAAAATGGCGCCACGATTTGATGTTTTGGAAGAAAAATCGACGTCAAATTCGGCTATGTCCGATCTCGAGGAAGAGGAAAAATATTATCTGGAGCCGTTGGAATAGCCCATACGAAATTTTATGAAAAGTTTGAAAGTCGATTTGTGTATTTTTATCCGCCTGCGTCATGTGCAAGATGTTCGTATTGACATATTTTTTGCCCCATGTTATACTTAATAAAGTAATTTGGCATTACATTTAAAAATTAGCTAAAATATAATAAAAAAGTTCTAAGCCATTTGCCAATAATCAAATTAAAAACTATTGGCTACCAGTATTTGGCTATGAACTGCATAATGTATGGCTGACAAATTTGAACGAACAAAGCCGCACGTTAATGTGGGCACCATCGGTCACGTCGATCATGGTAAAACAACGCTTACTGCCGCAATTTTGCAGGTTCTCCGCTCGAAGGGCGGGGTGGCGCAAAATAAGGGCGTTGATGATTTGGACAAAGCGCCGGAGTCAAAAGCCCGCGGTATTACTATTGCTACCGCGCATGTTGAGTATGAAACCGAGAAGCGTCACTATGCGCACGTTGATTGTCCGGGCCACGCAGATTACATTAAAAATATGATTACCGGCGCCGCCAAAATGGATGGTGCGATTTTGGTTGTTTCGGCCGCCGATGGTCCAATGCCGCAAACTCGTGA
>Ga0233422_10000405_pt1 | contig 21980 bp, 19 predicted proteins | sample Watercolumn_Mata_2_FD_182724 | JGI IMG/M metagenome (GOLD analysis project Ga0233422, IMG submission 182724) | Freshwater microbial communities from Lake Matano, South Sulawesi, Indonesia - Watercolumn_Matano_2014_110_MG | ecosystem: Environmental > Aquatic > Freshwater > Lake | place...
ACCGCGGACCGGAACCCGGACGGATGCTCCACGCGGGTTATACCAACCGACGAACACATGTTCGCCGGCTTGACGAACACCGGGAAAGTGGATTGGCCGAGTCTGGCGAGTATGCGCTCCTGGTCGTGCCTCCATTCAGAGCGCAGAAACCAGAAGAAGGGCGCGATTTCAAGGCCCGCGTCACGGAATGCGGCTTTCATGAGCACCTTGTCCATGCCCACCGCTGAAGCGAGCACACCGCAACCGACATAGGGGATATCGGCCAGTTCCAGCAGTCCCTGGACGGTTCCATCCTCGCCGTACGGGCCATGAAGCACCGGAAAAACCACGTCTACGCGGATAGGGCCCGGGCGATCCTTTTCACTCACGTGCCGGAATCCGCCATGACTTGGATCGGGCGAAGCTAGAATTCGGTCTTCCTCACGAAGCGATGGGCAGTCCTCAAACGAACCGATCTCCGCGGGTCGCCGGTACCACGCTCCCTCACGTGTGAGCAGGATCGGGAGGGGCTCGTACCTGCGTTTATCCATAGCCTCGAACACGGATCTCGCGGAACGAAGTGAGACCTCGTGCTCCGCTGAACGTCCCCCAAACAACAGCGCTACTCGTAACGGTCCGTCCGGCATATTACCTCCCCGACGCTCCATCGCGACCGGGTGAATAGCACAATGCGGCCCTCGCGTTCAAGGGCGAGCCCGCGGCTGCCGGCAGCTCTCAGTTCCGCAGGGAAGTCCTGTAGGGGCAGACCCGCGCGTCTGCCCTGATTTGGGCGGACACGCTGGTCCGCGCCGTACGAAAGATGTCCCGGAATTATGAGTTCTGGGATACTCTCGGACTATTGGCGCTCACCAGTACTTCCCCGGAGTGGAAGGAACCGGTCTTACCCCGGGTTCAGGAGCCTTTTTTCGGGCTCTTCCGGGATCCTTGAGGAGCTCGTCCATCCATTCCTGGATCTTTTGCCTCCATTTGGGCGAGGTTTCCACTTCCAAGGCTTTTTCCAGGTAGGTCATGGCTTCCAAGGATCTCCCGGCCAACATGCAGGCTCGACCCATGTTGAGCAGGGCCTCGGGGCTGCGCGGCTTGATCTTGAGCACCCATTGGTAGTCTTTGATGGCTTCGTCGTATTTGGCCATGCCGGTATAGGCCAGACCGCGGCCGAGGTAGGCTTCCTGAGATCTTGGAGCGGACTTTATCGCGTTGCTGTAGTCTGAGACAGCCGCTTCATACTCGTGATTCAGTACACGCGCGTCCCCGCGGAGAATATAGGTTTCAGAGTCCGAAGGATTGAGCTCGATGGAGCGGCTATAGTCTTTGATAGCTCTTGAAGGTACCCCGGACTTATCGAAGGCTTTCCCGCGAAGCTTGTACACTTCAGCCGGCGCGTCTCCCCTTCGGATGGCTGCCGAGAAGTGTCTTATTGCCAGCGCGTACCGTCCACTCTCGAGGAGTCTCTTACCTTCTTGGACGGAGCCCGTGGACAGCGCTTCGCGCGGCCGCACAGTGCGGGAAGGACCTTGCGCGAAGAGGTCCTGTGCCAAGGCAATAACAGCACAAGCCGTGAATATGGCGAAAATCGGCACAGGACGCAGAGACAATCGCGCACCCATTGCTCTGTAGTCGGCAATCATTGAACTCGACGTCCACCTCGGTTTGCCATTATCAGGGGGCGGCTGGCGGTGTCAATGTCGATGCGTCCGGCAGCGTAATCATTCCCTTACGAGCGGGAATGCGAAAGATTCATTCGGGGACACAGTAGGACCAGCATCCTGGCGGTACCTGGACGGGGCGCCGGAGTTCGCTGGACCGGCAGGATGCCGGTCCTACTGAGCGCATTCATTCGAGGACGAAAACCTTCTTCCCAACCGTCAGTCAAGAGTCATTCGGCTGCGAACAGCCTGGACCGTTCGCCTAGTGCACCGGTAGACTGGCGACACTCCGATGATGTATAGGAAAGAAACGTCTCTTCCAACCGAGTGACGGATCAGGGGGCGGGCTAACCATCAGAGCCTGTAAGGCAAAATTCCAATAAGGGGTGTTTGCATGGACTACAAGAATATTCTGGTAGGTACGGAGGGTCCGATCGGTCTCATAACGCTTAATTCACCGCAGACGATGAACGCGCTCTCGAAGAACATGATTGGGGAGTTGATACGCGCGTTCAGGAGTATGGGGAAGGATCCGGCGGTTCGGGCGATCATCGTGAAGGCAAACGGTAAGAACTTCTGCGCAGGCCACTTCCTGAAGGAAATGGTCGACGGGGACGTCGTTGAATACAAGTTCATCTTTGATCAGTGCTCGGAAATGATGATGACCGTTCATGAGGTCCCGCAGCCGGTCATCGCTCAGGTGCACGGCGTCGCCACAGCCGCAGGTTGTCAACTTGTAGCAACATGCGATCTGGCCGTCGCGGACGACACTTCCAGGTTCGCGACGCCCGGCGTGCGAATCGGCCTTTTCTGCACTACGCCTATGGTGGCTTTGAGCCGGGCGGTCCCGAGAAAGCACGCGATGGATATGCTGTTGACAGGCCGGATGATATCGGTTGATGAAGCTTTGCGGTTTGGATTGGTTAACAAGGTGGTGCCTGAGGCGGACCTGGAGAAAACCACTATGGAGCTTGCCCTTTCTCTGGCAGAGTCGAGTCCTCTCGTATTGGCAATGGGCAAACGTGCTTTCTACGCGCAGATCGACCTGGACGAACCTCGGGCCTATGAGTACGCGGGAGGCGTCATTACAGTGAACCTCATGGCGGAAGACGCGCAAGAGGGGATCAAGGCCTTCCTCGAGAAGAGAAAACAGACCTGGAAAGGGAGATAAGGGTAGGCTTATACAAACTCGCTCAACGCCTACGATTCCGTCATGTGTTCCGTAGGGGCAGGCCTTGTGCCTGCCCGCATTTCATAGGGCACCCACAAGGGGCGCCCCTACGACGCATGGCAGGATGCGGTTGTTGAAGTGGTTGGGAAACCGGCGGGCTCGATTCCTGAACCCTCGCCCCCCAAAGGGGGGAGAGGGCAGGGTGAGGAGGGAAAACCTAGATTCCGCCACCCAGTCGCAACATGGCGCATCTGCCCGTCCAGGTCGGCTACTTATCCGTTGCCGTGAGGACTTCCCTCACCCAGCCGAATGCGGCTATCATGGACGGAAAGCCGACGAGGGTCGAGGAAACAAGCACAGTCTGGAGCACCTCCTCATCCGTAGCCCCTACGTCAAGAGCGCGGCGGGCGTGGGAGCGTACTCCGCCAGGGGAAGCGAGTCCTATGGACACTCCCAGCTGAATCAGGTGCTGCGTCTTCGGATTAAGCGGCCCGGCCTGAGACGATAGGTCTCCTACCTTCCGGTATGCGTCCAACACCTCAGGGTACTTGCTCTGAAACGTCTTAAAGATCTCAGGTAGATACATGTTCCTGCTCCGTGCGGTATGGTGAAGCAGCCGCGGATGTTTTGCGGCGCCTCTCGACGACGTCAGTCTACCACAGATCCATGCCTGCTGCGCGCGGTTCAGGGCTGCTTCCGTTGACATCGTGACCCGGAGTCCGGATAATTTAGGATGAACAGGATTGACGGAGCGTCGCGTTCAAGACAGCAGCAGAATTGACACGCGAACGACGTTTCAAAATGGCCCCGATCTGCTCCAACAGATAATCACTCTAGAATTGAAAGCGAAGTTGTAAAACATGTTCCAGGAATCTTCCTCTTTTCTTTCCAGGCATGAGAGGCATCCGGATATGGCGGTGCAGGGAGACATCCCTAAGAAGTTGGTCCAGTCCATCTCCAGTGTCCTTATCGGCAAAGAAGAGCAAGTGGGCATGGTTGTCAGCGCTCTACTGGCCGGCGGACATGTCCTGATCGAAGATATCCCCGGTGTGGGCAAGACCCTTCTGGCTCTGGCCACCGCCAGATCCACGGGGGTGCGTTTTCGCCGTATCCAATTCACCAGCGACACGCTGCCCTCGGATGTGATCGGGGTCAACGTGTTCAATCCCAAGACCTCCGAATTTGAGTTCAAATCGGGTCCACTCTTCACCGAGGTCCTCCTCGCCGATGAGATCAACCGCACTTCCCCGAGAACTCAGTCGGCCCTCATGGAAGCCATGGCGGAGGGAAAAGTCTCGCTGGACGGAACCACGTACGAGCTGGCCAAGCCGTTCTTTGTGCTGGCCACCATGAACCCTATCGAGCGCTTCGGATCGTTCGAGCTGCCGGAGAGCCAACTGGACAGGTTCATGATCTCCATCAGTCTCGGATACCCGGATCGCAGTCACGAACTGGAGATCTTGCACCGGGACCTGGAACATTCCCATGCAGAGGAACTTCAGCCCATCACCGACCCGAAAACCATACGAGCGCTTCAGGAAGAGGTGCGCGGGATCAGGGTCGATACGGGCGTAATGGAGTACCTGCTGGACCTCGTCGCTGCAACCCGAGAAAGTCCCGAGGTCCGTCTGGGCCTGTCCTCCCGGGGCGCGTTGCACCTGAAACGCGCGATGCAGGCTATGGCTCTATTGGGAGGCCGGGATTATGTAATTCCGGAGGACTTGCGCAGGGTCTTTATTCCGGTCTCGGTCCACCGGATTTTCCTTTCCGGGTCTTCACTTCACGCGGCAGGGTCCGACGAAAAGAGGCGCGTGCTCGATGAAATCCTCGGGTCTGTCGAGGGTCCGGTATGAGGATCGGAAGTCTTTGAGAAGTACGGAAAAGGTTTCCGTCCGTCTAACTGCGGCCGGATGGCTCACCCTGTTCCTTCTGGTCTGGGTCCCGGTCGCCGGGACCATGACGGGCAACAATTTTCTTTTTATCATTTTTGGCATGGTGGCGGGGCTCGTGATCGTTTCCCACGGGTTGGCACGCCGCAACATTCGTTCGGTGCGATTCACGCGGAAATTTCCCGACGAGATCTTCGCCGGAACGCGATTCAGCGTCCGGTACCAAGTCGGCAGCGGTGGGCGACTCAAGAGAGGGCCGGCGTGCCTGGTTCTCAATGATGCGCCACCCCTGGACCTGGTCCGCGGAGGTGTTGCGGTTCCGTACGCGCCTTCAAGCGGAAACGCGCCGTACCGAGGGGAGGCCAAGATCGAATCGCGAGGAGATTGTACCATCGGTCCCGCCCTTCTCTCCTCCACATTCCCTTTCGGGCTGGCCCATTATGTTAGGCGGACCGGTCCCACGCAAACGGTCCTCGTGTTTCCACGCATACGGCCTGTGGACCCGATGACGTACAGGGGTGGCCGAGGATTGGGGAGAAGTTCGGAGCGCCAGGACGCGTATGGAACCGTGCCCCACCACTTCCGCGAGTACGTTGCGGGAGACCCTTACAAGCACATCGATTGGAAGAAGAGTGCCCGGACCGGACAACTCATCACCCGGGTGCTCTCGGAGGAGGCAGCCGGCGAGGTTACCGTGCGTCTACCGGATAGGGCCTCGGAAGACGCCATCTCAGAGGCGGCCTCCTTGGTGGCTCATTACGGCACAGTGGGGGTGCCGGTCTCTTTGAAAGGACCTGGGCTGTTCGTCGAGGCTGGAGTGGGACCGGCCTTCACTCGGAAACTCCTCACGATATTAGCCAGGTGGGAAAGCTCCGATCCTACGCGCGAAGAAGGAAACGTCGTCCCGGTAGGACGAGGGCAGCCGTATGGGCGAACTTCGTAGCATTCTGACAACGCCCCTGACAAGAGAAGGGCTGAGGCGCTTGGCTCAAACGCGGGCGACCGTCTCAATCGTGCCCGGTCGAGATCGCGTCTTCAGATTATTCTTCAGTGCGCTTGGGGCCCTTTCCGTTGTGGCTGTGTGTATCGAGAACGGCCTGCACCCTTTGTTCTTGCTCCTTGTTCCTGTAGTAATCGTGGGTCTGATGCGCGATGATTACGCTTTACCGTTGATCGGGTCGGAGAAAAGTCTCGCCGGTCTGCTGCCGGTTTACGGTGTTCTCGCTTCTCTGGTCATCATTTTCACGTCGGGGAAGCTGTCTCTACCGCTGTTTCTCGTCTACTTCACCGTCGGCATTGTGATAGTGAGGGCCCTTCTGCCTCTGACTGACAGGAACATCTCCCAACTGATCCTCTTGAGTGCGGGCTTGGTGTTGATCAACTGCATATTGACCAACAACATTCTCTTCGGTGTTACCTTGGTCCTGTACCTGTTCTCCCTCATGGGCACTTTGCTTTATTTTAACCTGGCCAGGAATCGCGCGGCGTTAACCGTCGCGAGCTTTCGTCAATCCGCGAAACGATACCCCCAGAGGTGGCTAATCACCCTGGCAAAGAGCGTTGGAGTAATCTTGGTCCTGTGCGCGGGCTTGTTCATCGTTGCGCCGAGGCCATATGCGTTGATTCCAGGAATAAGAGGCTCAATTCCCGGGGCCGGCGGCGATATGCGACGTCAGATAAGTTACCGGGACATGGCGAACATGGCCGGGCTCCACAGAATCGCGTTCCGCGTGAGGTCCAACCAAGCACCTTTGAGTGGTAGCCCGTATTGGCGAGGGAGCGTGCTTGACCACACTGACGGGGCCGGTTGGTCCGCCTCGGAGAGAGTTCAGTCGAGGTTTGGGATTGATCGGTCATTTCGAAGCAGGAGATTCTCGTATGCAATTCTGCCCTATCGGCTTCAATCGAGTATCGTATGCGTCACCGGCACCCCCGTGCTGGCTTACGGGCGTGACGGCAGGTCCCTCCCGATCAACGCCAGGCGCGAAGTGTTGGTCAACAATGTTTTTCTCTTCTCCGACGCGTATGAGGTCTATGCGGTCGACGATCCCATACCGTTTTCATCGCATGATAAAGGCTACGATGATGCGACAGCGGTCACCCCGCGAATCAAGGAACTGGCCCTCGCCTGGACACAGGGTGCGACCACCGCGAGACAAAAAGCGCAAGCCTTAATGGCCCGATTAAAGACCGGCTTCCGGTACGAGCTCCGTCTTCCCCCTCCGCCTGCGGACGTGAACCCGATCGAGCATTTCCTCTTTGTTACCCGCAAGGGAAACTGCGAGTATTTTGCGGGTGCCATGGGACTGATGCTCCGCGCTGTGGGCGTGCCGTGCCGTTTGGTGGAAGGATTCATGGGGATGGAGGAGACGGATGAGCCGAACGAGTACGTGGTGCGCTTCTATCACGCCCACGCATGGGTGGAAGCTCTTCTTGACGAATCACATTGGACCGCTCTCGACCCAACACCGCCCGGAACGCTCCATGTACCAAATAGAATCTGGCTTTGGCTAACCGATGTATTAGATTACGTGGAGTTCGAATGGCTTCGAAGCGTGGTGAATTTTGACCGGTCAGACCAGTTGAAGCTTTTGCGAGGCCTTTCCGAACTTCACCTCGGTGGCTTCCAGTCACCTGTCTCGGTGCTCTTGTCGGCCCCGCGAGCGTATTTTGGCATTGCAGTCGCGGCAGTACTTTTGTTGATCATTGCTCTGATCGCGCGAAGTTCCTTGATCCGCGGGAAATCCCCGTCAAGGATCTACATGAATACCATGAAAGCTATGGTTCGCAAGGGCATGTTGAAGCAAGTGCACCCTTGGCACGAACAAAATGTGCAGGAGATCGTCCGAAAGGCGCCCTCTGTCGACAAAGCCCTTGCAGCTTTTATGGAAGCTTACCTCCGAGCAAGATTCGATCCTCGAGCCAAGGGCCCATCGCCCAGCCTGCGGCAAGCCCGACGGCAGCTGCTCGCGGAAGCCGGTCATAGCCATTCGCCGTCAATGCGGGGCTGAGGGCTGGCTAGGATTGGGGGCGGCCCCGCAACCGTACTCGGTCTTTTCTTGCTCCCATATCGGATCGTACAAGGCCCTCAGCTTGGCCCCGTACGAATCGAGCTGGTCTTGGATCTTGGTAAAGACGTCATCCGCTCCGTCATGTGTCGGATATGCACAACATTTTCGGACCACGTCGCGATAGATGTGGGGATTGTCAATAATCATGCACGGAGTGAGCAGGTTCTCCGAATATGGCTGCAGCGACCGAATGGTCTTGAAGAAGTCACTGTTGAGCACTTCAACGAGGCTCTTGTCATAGATCTTCTCAACTGCGACATGGGTGAAGACGCAGGGTTCCACGTCTCCTTTGGGCGTAATGTGAATGTAGTTCCTGCCCCCTGCTATACACCCGCCCACATACGGTGCATCGTTCCAGAAGTCCGCAATGAAGATGGGCACCTTGGCCCTGAGTTCTTGATCCCGTTGCCTCAGATAATTCCGCTGCTCGGGGGTGGGCATGAGCGAAACGTCCGGGTCCTTCCCGACCGGCATGAACAGGAAGAACCAGCAGACCATGACGCCTTTCTTCCAAAGGTGCTCGAAGAACTCGTCGCTCGTTATGTGCTCGACGTTCTTGCTCGTAGCGGTGAGCGAAGTCCCGAAGGGCACACCTCGGGCTTTGAGCCGGTCCATTGCGTCCATGATCTTTTGGTAGACGCCCTTGCCGCGGCGTCCATCAGTCTCTTCTTCGAATCCCTCCATGCTGATCACCGCTCCCGCGTTGCCCAGTCTGTACAATTCATCCGCTACCGCGTCGTCGATCAACGTCCCGTTCGTGTAGAACATGAAGTACATGTCATTGTACTTCTTAATTAACCGGAACAGATCATCCTTCCGGAGCAGTGGTTCGCCGCCGCTGAATACGATGAAAAGACTGCCTATATCTCGCCCTTCACTGAGAATTCGGTCCATCAACTCGTAGGACAAGCCTTTTTCCCGCGCGTAACGACCTGAATAACATCCTGTGCATTGGAGATTGCACTGCATGGAAGGGCTGATAAGAAGTGTGAACGGCGGGGCGAAACCGTGTTTCCGGGTGAATTGGTCGCGGATAGCGGAACTTTTCAGGAGCCCATTGATGAATAGGGTGCGAGCAACCGTCTTCAGGCAATGCGGCGATAGTTCGGTCATGACCCGCCGAAACATGCGAGTCGCTTGGCCGTTCTCGCCCTCCCTTAGGCTCTCTACAACCGCACTGACGGCAGCGTTTGCCGATTCTCCTTCAATGAGCTTGGAGGAAAACATGGCCAACTTCATGAACGTGTCAGGAGACACATGGGTCAAGAGGTCGACCATCGCGTGCGCGATCTGTTCCCGAGTCATCGACTTGATTCGCTCCATGAATTCCATGACGATCCTCCTCCGTTTGGAACGGCTAAGCCCAGTGTACCCTGCCCCCCCTTGCTCGGGCCGGGACCACATTTGTCCGGTTTTCACGGTCGACGAGAGTGCGGCGACTAGGTTTGCTGTTATTCTACCCCCACTGGATTCAGCGATCAATCAAAAATTGGCGCGTCTAGTTTTCGTGCACGGAGAGGGCCTACATCTTATGAGCAGCCCGTGGTGCCACCGCAGTTGAGGCATTTGTAGCAAGAACCATTTCGAACCATGATGGCGCCGCAGTCCGGGCACGCGGGTGCATCTGCTTGGGGATGGAATTCGTGGCCGTTTTCCATTCTCCCCCGGGGGGGCAGACTCGTCGGTGTGGCGTTCCCGAACGGCCCTGGCAAATCCTCACCGGCTGGTAGGAGTCCCGCTGCCTCCTGCTGTGCCTTATTGAGAAATCGCGTCCCGAGATACCGAAAGATGTAGTCGGTGAGCGATTTGGCAATGGGGATCTCCGGGTTATTGGTGAAGCCGGACGGCTCGAACCGGACGTGGCTGAACTTACTGACGAGCGCTTCCAGAGGGACGCCGTACTGCAACGCAATTGACGTAAGCGTGGCAATGGTGTCCATAAGGCCGGATATGGTGCTCCCTTCCTTGGCCATGCGGATGAAGATCTCACCGACCGTGCCGTCTTCATAAAATCCGGTGTGGATATACCCTTTTTGACCCGCAACCTGGAACTTGTGACGAGCGCTCTTGCAGTCCACGGGCAATCGGCGACGCTCGGGACTGAACGCGCGCACCGCGGTCGGCTCTGCAAGACCCACAGGTTGCACGGCCTTGCACCCATCGCGATACACGGCGATTGCCTTGAGTCCGAGCTTCCACGCGAGCAGGAATATCTCTTCAATCTCTTCGACCGTGGTTTCGTTCGGGAGGTTTATGGTCTTGCTGATCGCGCCCGACAGGAAAGGCTGAACCGCGGCCATCATGCGCAGGTGCCCTTCCGCTGAAATACTTCTTTTCCCATTGACAGGCCGAAATGCACAGTCGAATACCGGCAGGTGCTCCGCCGCGAGGTCCGCAATCCCTTCAATGGCGCCGGTCTCTTCGACCTTCTGTACAATGCTTTGCACTACATCCGGAGAATATCCCAGCCTGTCCAGGGCGCGCGCGACGGTTCGATTCACGATCTTGAGATGGCCCCCGCCCGCGAGGCTTTTGTACTTTACCAGCGCCAGTTCAGGTTCGACGCCCGTGGTGTCGCAGTCCATCATGAATCCTACGGTCCCCGTGGGGGCGAGCACCGTGGCCTGACAATTCCGGTATCCGTGCTCGTGGCCCAATTCGAGCGCAATGTCCCAGGAGCGGACCGCCTCCGACAAAAGCTCTGACGGGACCACGTCCCCGCTGATTTGCATTGCATGCTGCCTGTGCAATTGCATCACCGCCAGCATCGCCTCCCGGTTCTTTTCGAATTCTGAGAAAGCCCCCTTGACCGAGGCGAGCCGACCCGATTGCAGGTACGCCTCCCCGGTCATGAGTGCGGTGACCGTTGCAGCCCACGCTCGACCTTGATCCGAATCGTACGGCAAGCCCAGCGTCATGAGCATAGCGCCAAGGTCCGCGTATCCCAATCCCAGCGCCCTCATACGGTGTGAATTCTCTTTGATGAGGGCCGACGGATATCCGCTTTTGTCTACGATGATGTCCTGAGCAGTGATCGTCACGTCTACCGCGTGACGGAACGCGTCCGATCGGAAGCCCTCCCCGTCAAGAAACGCCGTCAGTTTCAACGACGCGAGATTGCACGCGGAATCATCCACGTGCATGTATTCCGAGCATGGATTGGAAGATCTAATCGGCGCGGTTTCCGGGCACGTATGCCACCTGTTGACCGTCGTGTGAAACTGCATGCCGGGATCGCCGCATGCATGCGCGGCTCGGGCGATTTCCCTCAGCATCTCCCGAGCCGGATAGGTTCCCGCGGTCTCGCCGGTAAGTCGAAACCGCGTACGCCACTCTTCATTGTTTTCCACTGCCTGCATAAATTCATCGGTGACCCGAACCGAGTGGTTGGAATTCTGAAACGCGACCGTTGCGTACGCTTCTCCCTCGAACGAACCGCCGAACCCGGCCCTGGCAAGGATGCGCGCCTTGGTCTCTTCCTGTGCTTTGGAACGGATGAAATCGAGGATGTCCGGGTGGTCCGCTTCCAGAATAACCATTTTGGCCGCCCGTCGCGTCTTCCCTCCAGACTTGATGACCCCCGCCGAAGCGTCCGCTGCCTTCATGAACGATACCGGTCCGGACGCGGTGCCGCCCCCTCCCAGGGGTTCCCTCCTTGACCGCAGAAGCGACAGGTTCACCCCCGATCCTGACCCACCCTTGAAGATGAGGCCCTCCTGACGATACCAATCGAGGATCGAGTCCATGGTATCATCCACGCTGAGTATGAAGCATGCCGAACACTGGGGGGTCTTCTCTATCCCTACGTTGAACCATACCGGGCTGTTGAAGGACGCCCTCTGATGCAAGAGGAGAAGGATCAATTCGTCACGAAATATGCTCGCGTCCTCCTCCGACGCGAAGTAACCTTGCTCGATTCCCCACCCGTGAATGGTGTCAGCAACCCGTAGAATGAGGTGGCGGATGCTGCGCTCCCGATCCGTTGACCCGGACCGGCCGCGAAAATACCGGGAAGCCACCACGTTGACCGCCATCTCCGACCACGTCACGGGCGCTTCCACGGAAGATTGCTCGAAAAACACTTCCCCGCTTTCGTTGCGGATCACCGCTGAACGGTCCACCCACTGCACCGTCTGCATGGGATCCTGTCCCTGCACCGAGAAGAACCGACGAAACTTCAACCCCATCTCGGTAGCGTCTACCGTGGATGATAGGGGTTTTCGGTTTCCATCTCGAAGCGATCGAACTCGATTAGACATGCCGATCCTCCGCGGACAGTTAAGTCCTTCTTTTTCTTATTATAATCTAATATTCGGCTTCGATCAAGTCAAGAATGATGTGGGAGGCAAGTATGCCGGGGGAGAGGAGGGTTTTTTCTCTCGTTCCCAGGCTCCAGCCTGGGAACGGGTGCCTGGAGGCTCCAGCCTCTCTGAGAGATGACATCATTGTTGGGACAATCAGTGTGGGCCGGGCGTGAGCCCGGGAGGACATGCGTTCCCAGGCTGGAGCCTGGCAACGAGAGATTGCGGCAACCTTAGGGAGACGCTACCGCGGCCTCGCCATCCCCGACAAATACGAGCCGCGGGAGCTTCCTGCGCAAACGCCTGAGATTGACCCCGCTGCATCGAGGGCAAGTGCTGAAGTGGTAGGCTGAATCAAAGCCGCAGAACGAGCAGTGGTACATGCGGGATACGTTTTCCATCCGGACAAAGGGAATATGAGACGCGGCCTTGCCGGACCTCATTTCCAGACGCCGTGCCAGGTCTTCCTCGCTGAGGAGGCCTCCATGGAAAAGGCGTGAATAGATTTTTTCGAGTTGAGGCCAGGTCAGTTGATATCGTTCGAGGAGTTCCTCATCCGTTGTATCTGACTTAAGCTCACGCAGTATCTCGGAAATGGGAATGAGTCGGGATACTTTCCTAATTATGATTATTTTTCGCATATATGAGTCTCCAATCAAGAAATATTATTAATTATAGCAGATAATATTTTGATATTTCAACTCTAAATGTGCATAAATGCCGAGTCGTTCCATGCGGGGGCTAGTGGCTATTTCGTGAAGGGGTCGGTGCCTGATACGCTCTTGGAAGCTTTGGACATGGTATCGGGACGAGGGTACTTCATTGAAGGCCCTCTCTCACCAGAAGCTGTGGAACGGTTGTAGCATCTCACTCCTGAAAGGCCGCAACCACTGCGCCATCATCGATAGGGCCAGGAATAGGGCTAAAAAGAATATATAGAATCACCGGCAAGATGATCCATCCGACCGCAATACCAGGTTCCTGCTGACCGTTCATGGCAAGACCTCCTTTCATGCACGGTGCGCATTTCTTTTTATCAGGTCTATCCCTCTGGAAAGACCCACAAACCCATAGACATAGTCTTATGATTATGAGGGGATATGATTTAAGCTGGAATAAAGTGACTCACAGGACGGCAGGAAGTCCTCGTCGGAAGGACAAAGGACCGTCATAAGCTGGTGGAACCGGACTGAAGAGACCTCTGTCGGCGTAAATGCACCATGAAATCGGTGATTCAAAGAGGATTCGTGGGGAAAATCGGAACGTGGATCGGCGGTACATCCAAGAATTGGGCTTGTTTCCTTGAAGAAGCGTTTGCGAGTCTGCCATGACCCGATCACGGCCGCTCTCCCAATCAGAGTAGCTGAGGATGGGATCATCCGTGAGGCTGCAGTGACTATGGCACGACTTGGCGCGAGGAGCCGGGAACTGTCGGGAAAGGGCCATGACAACATTCCGCTGAAAAGAATCAACCAGCCCTATCAATGGAAGGGGCGACACCGAAGTGGCGTTTGTATTCACGGCTGAATTGTGCCGGACTGTTGTAGCCCACCTTGTAGCCCGCTTCGCTGACACTCATGCCTTCCAGGATGTGGGTCTGTGCTTTATTCAGTTTGACCTGCTTGGCATACTGAAGTGGCGCCAGGTGCATCACCTCCTTGAATTTCTTGTGAAAGGCCGAGCTGCTCATGTTCACCAGTGCGGCCAGTTCATCCACGGAGACAGGTTCCGACAGGTTCCGGTGAACATGCTCCACCGCCCGGGCGATCTGGTGGATCTGCCCCCGCTGCTGCAGAAGTTGTGGTAACGCGCCGCCTCGTTCATGTTTCAGGATACGGAAATAGATTTCGTCGATGACGGCCTCACCTACAACAGCGGCTTCGGCAGGGCTGTCCAGCGTTTTCAACAATCGGATTGCTGCGTCCAGGAGTTGGTCATTCACGGGTGCCGTGAAGATGGCGGATGGATTTATTTCTCCAGGCCTGGCCGGGGCCTGTTCCACCTGATCAATTCTCATCAGGATATTGAGTATCCTCTGGCGGTCCAGAAGGATTGCGATCGCCAGCAGCGGTCTGTCCTGACTGGCTTCAAATACCTGGCATTCCAGCGGCATGGGCGCTAACGTTACGAGAAAATGACCGGCGTCGTACTCATAGGTGAGATTGTCGAGTACACTCCTTTTCCTTCCCTGCGCAATGAAAACGAAAAAGGGTTTGTACAGCAGAGGCTTGGGTTTGTACGGCTCCGATTCACGGTATAGCTCTAAGTATGGTAACATAGTTACATTCATCCCCTCTTCTGGTGCATTCTTTTCAACCAGCCCTATCAACTCCGCCATTCTGTCCGATTTCTGTTCCACGGCGATCTCCCTTCATCTCCAACCACAATATAGCAGCACGTGAGTCTTTCCGCACATCATTCTGTCCTCACTTTGAGGATTGTGCAAGAAAACAGTGGGACTGTGTATTCAAACTGGGGAGTCGGAAGACTATAGTCGATACGTGGTTACGGCCGGCAACTGGCCGGGAAGACAGTAACTAAGATCAACGGATAGTCCGAGAGTGGAGGAGACGCAATGCGAGACTTTACATTCTTCAACCCGACGAGAATTGAGTTCGGGAAAGGCAAGAAACCAATATCGGCCGGTATGTGAACGAGTTCGGCCTCAGTAGCGTTCTGATTCTATACGGGTCCGACCGGATCAAGCGGGATGGTCTGTTTGACCGTGTATCGACCTCTCAGCAGGGACAGTGTGTTTCGTACGAGGAACTGGGCGGTGTGGTGAGCAACCCGAAGCTGAGCCACGTCAAGGAGGCTATCTGCATCGTGAAGGAAAAGAAGTTGCAGGCGGTTGTGGCTGTGGGCGGCGGTTTAGTGCTGGATTCCGCAAAAGCCATTGCGGCTGGGGCAAAGTATGACGGCGATGTTTGGGACTTCTTCATCAATAAGGCAGTGACGCCGACTCAGAGTCGAAATCCTTGGGGAAGACGGATTTGGGCTCAAGACAACGGACGGCTGTAGAGTCGCGGCATAATTCCCGCAACCTCTGATTCTTCGGGGCCAACTTCTTCCCAGACTACAATAACAAAAGGAATAGGCCGGAATAGATCCGTACCTTGTTGACCACTGAGCATGAACCACTCACGAAGATAAACCTCCAGAGAAAGGAGAAGGGAATGATTTCCATCAACGTCAACGGCAAGGATCATCGTGTCGACGTTCCACCAGACACTTCCTTGCTGTGGGTCATCAGGGATGAGCTGAAGCTCACGGGGACGAAGTTCGGCTGCGGTGTTGGAGAGTGCGGATCCTGCACGGTCCACATTGACGGGAAGGCCAAGAGGTCGTGCACCGTTTCTGTGGGCGAGGTAGGGAGTGCCAAGATCACCACCATCGAGGGCCTCAGCGAAGATCATCCGGTGAAGAAGGCCTGGATAGAAGAGCAGGTGGTGCAGTGCGGGTATTGCCAGCCCGGCATCATGATGGAAACGGCCTCTCTCTTGGCCGAAAGCCCCAAGCCCGACGCGGACAAGATTATCGGCTCTCTTGATGACATGATCTGCCGCTGCGGCACCCACCCCCGTATCAAGAAGGGCATCAGAAAGGCCATTAAGATCATGGCTAAAGAGGGGAGGTAATCATGACGACATCCTTTTCACGCCGAGAGTTCTTGATAGGATCCCTGGCCGCCTCCGGCTTGACCATTATTGCGACGGTAACGCCGGCGGGAGTGAAGTTGGCGAATGCCTCGGACACCAAGGGAGAGATCTCAGGCCTTCAGCCCACCGCTTACTTTGTCGTCACGCCCGATGATGTGGTCAAGGTCATGGTGCCAAGTTCCGAGATGGGTCAAGGAATCCGAACTACTCTTCCGATGATCGTTGCGGACGAGCTTGAAGCAGATTGGGCGAAGATCGAGGTATTGCAGGCACCAGCAGGCGATGCCTTCAAGAGTCCGATCCTCAAGACTCAGTTGACCGTTGGCAGTGCCAGCATTCGCGGCTGGTACATGCCACTGAGGAAAGCTGGAGCCGCAGGGCGGGCCATGCTCATTGAGGCTGCCGCTAAGAAATTGAATGTGCCTGCCTCCGAGTGTGTGGCTGAAAAAGGTATTGTGCGGCATGAGAAATCAAAAAAGAGCCTGACCTACGGCCAATTGGCCACAGAAGCGGCCAAGCTCCCCGTACCCCAAGACCCGCCGCTCAAGAAGGCAAGTGACTTCAGGTATATTGGCGGGTTCGTTCCCAGAGTGGATATCCCGGAGAAGGTCAGCGGCAAGGCCGTGTTCGGCTATGACGTTGATCTACCTAGTCTTCATTACGCGGTTCTCGCACGTCCTCCAGCGTATGGGGCCAAGGCAGAGTCGTTCGATGAAAAGGCGGCTACCGCGGTCGATGGAGTCATCAAAGTGGTGCAAACACCTTTCGGGATCGCCGTGTGCGCCAAGAGCACTGCAGCCGCACTGAAAGGGCGGGAGGCACTCAACGCGAAGTGGGGTCCGGGGTCCCATCCGGACTTGGACACAGCCTCTCTGGAAAAGGACCTTCGGGACGGTTTGAACAAACCGGGAGCCAACGCCCTGACCAAGGGCGAGCCGAAGAAGGCCCTGGAAAAGGCCAAGAAGGTTCTCGAGGCGAGCTATTACATCCCGTGTGTTGCGCATGCCACTATGGAGCCCATGAATTTCACTGCCTATGTCCAGAAAGACCGATGCGATCTCTGGGGTCCGACTCAGGCTCAGACATTGACCCAGGGCGTCGCGGCACAGGTGTCGGGCCTGCCGCTGGAGAAAGTCTTTGTGAACACCACACTCCTTGGCTGCGGACTGGGCAGGAGGGCTCGACCCGACTTTGTCATTGAAGCGATCATCGCGTCAAAGGCTCTCGGAAAGCCGGTCAAGGTTCTCTGGAGCCGAGAAGAGGACATTCGACACGACTTCTTCCGAGCACCCATGGCTCACCAGATAAAGGCCGGCCTCGACGACAAGGGTAACCTGATAGCCTGGGCCCACAAGACGGCGACCATCTCCATCCTGAAAGGTTTTGGGGAGACGCCCAAGGACGGGATCGACGGGTTCGCGCTGTTGGGTCTGGTCGACAGCGACGATTCGCCGACCCGAAGCCCTTTTGCATATGGCATACCCAACTTTTCCGTAGATCTTGTTCTCTCCGATCTGCCTGTGCCCGTCACTCCCTGGCGCTCGGTGCAAAATGCTCCGAACGCCTTTGCAACCGAGTCCTTCATGGATGAGCTGGCCCACTTGGCCAAGAAGGATCCAGTGGAATTCCGTCTGAGCGTCCTGAAAGACAACAAGCGAGTTACCCGGGTTCTTGAGACCCTGGCAAAGAACTCGAACTGGGGAAAACCGCTTCCCAATGGATCGGGACGCGGCATTGCCCACCACTACTGCTTTGGAACCTCTATCGCTGAGGTTGCCGAAGTATTCGTTGAAAAAGACGGAACCGTAAAGGTCCACCGCGTAGACGTGGCCGTGGACTGCGGGCCGGCGGTCAATCCCGATGCTTTGAAAGCCCAGATAGAAGGAGCAGTCATCATGGCCTTGAGCACCGCCTTGTTCGAGGAAGTGCAATTCGCCAAAGGCGGGGTTTCGTCAGAGAACTTCGGGGATTATCGAATCATTCGCATGAGCGAAGTACCTGAAATCAATGTGCATATCATCAAGACCGACGCAGATGCTCCCCTGGGAGGAATCGGTGAGCCGGGAGTAACCCCGCTTGCTCCGGCCGTGGCTAACGCGGTTTTCAACGCTACCGGCAAGCGCTTGAGGCGTATGCCCCTCAAGCTGTAGTACGGGTGCCCATTTGTTGCAGTTGCCAAGTGTATTTTCCGATTCGAACCGAGCCGCGAGGAGTTATTCATGAAATCATCCGCCTGGTTTGCTGATTCCGTTGAAGAGGCGGAATCACGCCTCCGGAACAGCCTGAATGAAGGATTGAACCCGTCTTTGGCAATCGTGTTTGCGTGCCAGACGCACGACCTTAAAGCGCTGGGCGCCTGTTTTGCACGGCATGACGTAGACGTTCTCGGCTCGGGCAGCTCAGGTGAGATCCTCAATGAGGAAGTTCGGGAAGGATCCATTGTCGCTATGCTATTGGAGATCGACCGTGAAGCGTATCGCGTGCGCCTCTTTGACGGGGCGAGCAAGACTCACGAAGAGCTGGGAAACGGCATAGGGGAATGGGCCGGAACGGCCTTTCCCCATCCCGGTATCATTGTAACTGTGGGCGGAGCGCTTGCCGACGGAGATCTCATCATCAAGGGAATAATGGAAACAATGGGACGCCAAATCCCCCTCTTCGGAGGTCTGGCCGGCAACAACCAATCCGTGCCGGAAACGGTTGTATTCGACTCTTCACGGGTTGTACCCAACGGCGCTTGCGCGCTGGTCATCGACACGGATGTCATAGAACTGCGGGGAGTTGCGGCAAGTGGATGGATGGGCATCGGCACGGTAAAAACGGTTAGCAAATCCGAAGGTAACGTTGTGTATGAAATCGATAGCGAGCCCGTGCACTCCGTCTACAACAAGTACTTGGGCGTCGAAGACAACCTGTCCGTTGCCTGCGAGTATCCGTTGCTAGTCATGCGTGACAATGACTCCTATGTTGTCAGAGCCCCTTTGATCATTAACGAAGACGGCTCCATGACCTACAGCGGCTCCGTCCCGCAGGGTTCCAAGGTTCGATTCAGCATTCCTCCGGGGCTTGAAATAGTCGATTACTGTATGGAGCAAATCTCCAAAGTTATCCAACCGGAATACCGTCCGGAAGCGATAGTGTTGTTCTCCTGCAAGGCCAGGCATAATGCTCTCGGACCGCTCATAGAAAACGAGCTAATCGCAATCCGGGATCGCTGGCCGGTGCCAATGGTAGGATTCTTCACGTTCGGCGAAATCGGCCCGCATCCCAACGGACAATGCGACTTTCACGGCACCGCGATAGTTCCAGTCTTGATTAGTAAGAAATCAGCCGTTTAAGGGTATGAAAATGGAAATCGAATGGGACCGGTTTAAGGATGCGCTACATCGTCTCCCAGAAACGGACGACGGCAAGGAGGACCTGCTCAAACGGCTCGAATTGACGGCCAAGGAAATCAATAAGATCGAATTCAGGTTGGAGCGAGCGCTGAAAGACAAGATCGATCTTTTGAGACTGCTCTCCCGCACGTCCGAAGACCTTGAGAGATCGACCGAGTTCATCAAGAAGATGTTCGGCCGCTATTTGTCCACAGAGGTGATGAACTCCCTGCTTGACGATCCTACTGCGCTTGAGCTCGGAGGCGAACGACGAACGGTAACCATCATGATGTCGGATCTGCGGGGATTCACGGCAGTGTCCGAACGCTTGAAACCCGAGCAAGTAGTTCAGATGCTGAATTCGTACTTTGATGTCATGGTGGACGTGATCCTGGATCATTATGGGACGATCAATGAGATTATCGGCGACGCCCTGCTGGTCATTTTTGGAGCGCCCAAAGAAATGCCCGACCAAGCTCAGAGGGCAATTGCCTGCGCAATAGAAATGCAGAATGCAATGGGGAAGGTCAATGAACGTAACGTATCCGAAGATTTGCCTGAACTGGAGATGGGTATTGGGCTCAACCAAGCTGAAGTTGTCGTCGGGAACATAGGTTCAAGCAAGAGAAGCAAGTATGCGGTGGTGGGTAGCGGAGTAAACATGGCGGGCCGCATCGAATCCTATACGGTGGGAGGACAGATTCTGATTTCGGAATCCGTTCTCGAAGCAGCGGGGGACATTCTGCATATTGTCGATCAAAGGGAGGTATTTCCAAAAGGATCTGAAACCCATCTGAAACTCTACGAGATTGGTGGAATTGCAGGGCGCTACAACCTTGCGCTCGTACCGAGACAGGCGGATCTTGTCCGCCTTGAATGTCGAATTCCAATCACATACGCGATCCTGGAAGGAAAGGATGTGGTTGAAAGCAGTTTCCAGGGCACTATCATAAGGCTTTCAAAGAATTCAGCGGAGGTTGAGGTGGAATACCCGATGACGGCCTTCAGTAATCTCAAACTGAGATTGAGAAATGTGCATGGAAGACTCGCCACGGTGGATTTCTACGCAAAGGTCATCGAACGGCCGGACAAGAAAGGCCCGTTCCAACTGATTCGCTTTACCTCAGCCCCTCCTGAGGTCGACGCCTACTTCCAGGCTCACCTTCACCACGTAACCCAGGATCTGTAACGGAATTGTCCAAACCATCGGGGAGTTCATGCTAAACTTTTGGGGCAAAGTGAGACTTCTGCAAAAGAAGAGGAATTCCGATTTGCAGAGATTCTTGACAGTCAAGCCTTAGTTTTTTTCGGAAAGATCGCCTCCGGAACGGGGTCTTTGACCCCGATATTGGCCTTTTCAGGTCGAGCGGGCGCACTTCTCCCTTTAGGAAAGCATTGTTGCACCCTTTCGGAGGTTGAAGGCAATCGAACAGAGCAATAACTCCCCTTGTGTTTTCAGTCTGCCAATGTAGCGCGCCCGGAATAGGCCGTATCTCCGCTTGAGGGTCCCGAAAGTCTGCTCTACCACGTAACGGATTTGGCTGATACTTCTATTGCGGGCCTTCTCGTCTTCTGTCAACGATCGTCCTCGGGCTGCTCGACTCATGATCCCATCGGTGTAGCCTCTGTCTTGCAGGTACCCCCGGTTCTTGGCGCTCGCATATCCTCCCAGATGAGAAAGGAAACCACCATGAGTGATTTCCCCAACCGCAAGATGCCATTCAAACACTTCCGACGACTATCGTTTTTTACCGGAAAAGAGGGAGGTGTCAAGAAGAAATGCGGGTGTTCAGCGTGGCGCAAGCCTCGGAAGATATTTCTGTTGAAACAGAGCATCCCGATGCGGTAATCTACGCTGTTGGTGTGATCAATGGAGGCACATTTCCTAGAGGAGGTTGAACAATGGTCCACCGCATCGTGAACTTCAATCCGGGACCGGCAGCTCTTCCCATCGAAGTTCTCGAAGAGGCCAAGGAGGAATTCCTCGACTTTAAAGGCTCGGGAATGTCCATCACCGAAATCAGTCACCGATCCGCGCTCTTCGAGGGGGTCTTGAATGACGCGGCTGCGCGGCTTACGCGGCTGGTGAATATCCCCGGAAATTTCAAAATCCTCTTTCTTCAGGGCGGCGCGAGCACTCAATTCTTCATGGTCCCGATGAACCTGATCCCTGAAGGCTCGTCTGCGGACTACATCCACACGGGGTCGTGGTCGAAGAACGCGATCAAAGAAGCCGGTATCCTGAAGAAACCCCATAAGGTGATCGCTTCGAGCGAAGACCGTAACTTTACGTACATTCCAAAGAATTACACGGTATCCCCGGGGGCCGCGTACCTTCACTTCACCTCGAACAACACCATCGAGGGCACCCAATGGCCGCGCTTTCCGGACTCAGGTGATGTTCCGCTCGTTTCGGACATGTCATCGGACATTCTGTGCAAACCCTTTGACGTGAAACCGTTCGGGTTGATCTACGCGGGCGCTCAAAAGAACCTCGGTCCGGCCGGGGTAACGGTCGTCATCATACGTGATGATATGTTGGCACGAGCGCCCAAGGACATACCCACCATGTTGCGCTATGAGACCCATGCTGCGAAGAATTCCCTGTACAACACGCCGCCGTGCGCAGCCATCTACTTGGTGCAACTCGTGCTGAAATGGATCGAAGAAAAGATCGGCGGATTGCAGGAGATGGAGCGAAGGAACAAGGCCAAGGCCGACCTGCTCTACTCATGCATCAACGGGTATCCGGGTTTCTACAGGGGAACAGCGGAGCCGGACAGCCGTTCGATGATGAATGTCACATTTCGTTTACCGAACGAGGATTTGGAGAAGAAATTCATCGCTGAAGCCCAAGGCAGCGGCC
>Ga0233422_10000407_pt1 | contig 21819 bp, 26 predicted proteins | sample Watercolumn_Mata_2_FD_182724 | JGI IMG/M metagenome (GOLD analysis project Ga0233422, IMG submission 182724) | Freshwater microbial communities from Lake Matano, South Sulawesi, Indonesia - Watercolumn_Matano_2014_110_MG | ecosystem: Environmental > Aquatic > Freshwater > Lake | place...
TGTCCAGACGGGCAGATAATACCAGATTTCAAATAAATTGAAACAGGTTTATTATAATCCCTAAAAACTTTATGATCAATATATCCGATCTCTCCAACAGAAGATCCTGCCGCCGACACAAGATTCTTATCAGTATAATTCATATAACGACATATTGCTGTCTGATTATATTCAGGCCAATGATACCACTTCTTAGCTGTCAACGAAAAACCCCATGCACTAGTCGGATAATTAAATGAATCCGCAGGGTAAATACATATAATAGAGTTAAGCTGTCTGTCATAGACAGACTGCATATATTTAGCTCTATTAAAATTAACTCCATCTCTCCACAATGGCTGAATGTCCAAAGATAAAAGACTAGTGTCAATCTCAGAAATTTTATCGGTACTTTCAAACTGATGCCATCCCCAATCAGATGGAAAGAAAATGTTCTTTTCAGTAGCTACTACAGCATTATGCGATATACAACCTATGCCATCAGAAATCTTAGAATAAGTAAATACAGTATCTGTTTCAAACTGAATTGGAGTTACTTTATAAAGTGACAATCTTTTTGAAACATATAAATTACCAAAGAACGGCGGGAATATGGCCGTTATTCCATCAGGATCTCCATCATTTGGGTCAAGATCTAAAGCAAATGCGTCACCTGTAGTAAAATCTGTGGGGTCTCCAGTCTTGCTGAATAATATCCTGCCAGGAATACTTGGATCTGGAACAATCAATCTATTCAACCAAACCCTTCCAAACGACGCAAGTGGAGCGGTTGGAGATAAATTTTGAATAAATCCCGATTGTGTCCAATATTTTGGTATAGTATTATTATCCTGAAAGAAAATAATAACTACACCGTAGTATGGTACAAAAGTTACAGCCTCATCGGTGGGTAAAACAAAACCATTGTTTAAGTTGTCAATGTTCTGCGTAAGAGGATTAATAGCTTGCAACTTCTGTCCATCCCACGTTATCAAACGCTGCGTCCCTAAACGCCAGTAATCATACATACCTATCATTCTTCTATGAACCGTATTTAAATCATCAAATAAATATGTAAGCCCCGGACGCTTTTTCTTGGTAGTGTAAGTAGTATAAACTATATTTCCAGAATAAGATACATCTTCTGGCTTTATAAGAATAGGATTCTTCGTTGAATCCTGACCACCGTCATAAGGATATATCTTATGCTGTAAATATGATTCGCCCATAATTAATATTCTAAAGCTCTAGAGATCCTAAACATTCTATCAGAATCAGATTGCATCGTACTATAGCGCCTGTATCTTAAAGAACTTGGTATAAACCTGGGTTTAGTTTGGCCATTTCTATGTTCATTGCGCATCTCACGAAGGATCATTTTACCATCTCTTAATTGTTTTTCAGCTTCAGTTTTTTGGCCCTTATCACTAAACCATTCATAAAGAGCAAAGTGAACAAGCATCCAACGATTATCCGAAGGTATAGCCGGCTCATCGTTTTCATTTAAAAGAGGAGTAAAGGTCTTACAATAATTCAAATGTATAGGTCTAATTTTATCAGGTTCTATAGGAAATATTCTAAGCCTTTCTGTCTTAGATTGAACATCTCCACCCAAAAAATCATAGTCTAATAACATCTCATCTAACGGTGGCAAATATGAATTAATATAAGTTTTACCATCTCTACAATACCCAGTAGGAGCGCCAACCCATGTAGAATTTATTGAAAGATTTCTATTGAATTCAGGTAAACTTAATTCAGTTAACTCTCCTTCGTTTATATTTAATCCAAATTCATTATAAATATAAATATTATTTATTGCATCACAATCAGGCGGTAACGGAAATTCATATCCATATAATCTAAAAGTAGCCAAAGCATTATCATCATCTGCATAAGCAGACTCAAGATACATCTTATTAGTAGATGTATTAACTCCTATTATACGATACAACTCATCAGTGCCATCTATGCGTATAGATCTTCCAAGATAAATGTTGCTTACAGTTAAACCAGCAAATGTTATTATTTTACTACCCTGAGTAACTGCCACAGTTCCGGTTGTTATAGCCGGTTCAATGTTAAAAGACCTATCAAAGGATCTCCATGGCCAATTACGCTCTGTAGTAATACGTTCATTATATTCTTGAATATATCCCTTTATAAGATCCCGATCATTTTCTTTAACCGTACCTATAATACGACCCCTCGCTTCACATATTTCAAGAATATTTTGAAATGTCTTAGCTACTGTTGGTACTGACATATTAACCTTTCCATTTTACTTTTATCCACTCCCACATCATTGTAATGAAAACGCCAATGGTAGCACATACTCCCATTCCCCACTTTATATAACCATCATGTTTATCAACTCTGGAATGGAGCTTATCTAATTTACCTTCAAAACACTTATGAGACTCTACTAAATGGGTGACATTGGAGGCTATCTCCGCAGTCTTTCCATACATCTCAAGTATTATTTTTTCGGTATCCATTATTTCTTTTCTGTAGCTACGAGTTTACCTTCTTTAATGGCATTGCCTACCTCAGTCTGACATTGCTGAAATCCCTTGATCATCAAGGATTGTTTATATCCTTGAGTCATCTGAAATAAGATATAAGCGTTAAATATCAAGGATGCTGCAAGAACTACCAAGCCAACTATCAACGGAACCTTTTTCATCTTTTCTCCTTAGTCTGTTATCTCATTATAACTACCCATTCTATCGAATTGTTTGAATCATCAATCTTAATCGCTCTTCTCCATTCTTTCTTCCATTAATTTTCATTCTTCTTCTCCATTCCCTTTTTCTTTTCACAACACAATCTACGCACCAACTATCGTAAAACCTTCTTCTAATTTCAGACTTTGGATTATTAAGTCTAAAACAAAACTTGGACAATGGTTTAACTTTTCCACATAGACTGCATGGTTTTTTATTCTTCCATTCAACAGCATGTTCGATACGATGTTTCCCATTAGTCATTACCTTTAAGTTTTCAATTCTATTATCTGTCTTGTTACCGTTTATATGATGTATATGTTCCGTTATCAATAACTTCCTACCCAAATGTTGTTCCATCACATATCTATGTTCCTTAACAGACTTACCTTGTATCCGTATCTTTTTATATCCATATCCATCAACATAACCAGTCCCACGCTTTCTACTCTTTTCTGTTTCTGGAACTCCATTTCGTTTCCATACTTGATAATGTTTACTACAAAAACCTTTTGCTAAATGATCTCTTTCGCATCCATTTACAGAACATTTTCTAATTTCATTCATATATCCTCCTTTTTAGGAGAATATATTTTAAATCATACCAGTTGTCAATAAACTAATTGTCTCAGTTGCTCGATCTGGAAACTTCATACCAATCTGAATCTCCAGAATCCCACGCAAGCGTAAGGGTGTCTCCCTTACCAAGCGTCATGCTAACGCCACCAGAAAGTTGAATGTTAGTATTGTCTGCGAAGGTAACCGTGTTAGTATCATTGGTTCCTTGAATAATAAGGAACTGACCATCATCCTGACCATTCGCAACTGAAGGACTCGTATCCAAGACAACCGCTCCACCACTTCCAACAACACGCATAATTGCTTTAGTAGGAGTCATTGTTGCGTCATTAGCTAACGATGTATCACCAGAAGGATTGAATGCCTGTTGGCCTCCATTGTAAATATCTCCGGCTTGTCCATAGAACGAGTAGTTTATTACATCGCTACCTGTTGCGTTACCCAAAACGCCGACATTCCATCCACCAGAATGGGCTGTTATGGCTTGACCTTCAACACCTATTGAAGAATCAGTATCAGTAGAAAGTCCGGGCCTTGCAAAACCAGCCACTCCTATTGCAGATGTATCTGCGTCTCCCTTTGCGCTACCAACTATGGCCATGGTATCTTTATCTGAGTTCGCAACAGCTTCAACAACCAAGCCAATCTCATTGCCTGTAAGTGTTTGAGTTGCTTCACCTTCGGATATGCCTACAAAGAAACTACCCCAATCTGCCGCAACAAAAGTAGAACCAATGACAACTTCATCCTCGTTATAAATTTGTCCTTCTGTCCCGTAGAACGAATAATTGGTAGCTCCGCCAGAAGCATCTCCCCAAACTGCTGCGTTCCTTCCACCTACATGCGTGGCAGTTGACAAACCCTTAAGTCCTATAGCGTCCGCATTGTCTGCGGTGTTATCTACAAGAGCAACGCCTCTTACTCCAACGCCATCTTTGCCTGCTAGGGTCTGACCGATACCATGAATACCAACACCTTCTATTACCCCTCCAGCCTTCGCTTCTCCAACAACACCGATATTATCTACAGAGGTCTGCGCAGTATTAGCGGTTGAGAAGAAAGCCTCTGCCGCAGCAAAGTCTGCAAAGTTAGCCGCAGAACCTGCGGCAACTTTCTCTAGATTGAATAAATTTCCAAGAAGCCCATAGAACGAATAATCTTCATCTCCACCAGAAGCAGTAGAAAAAACTCCTATATTATCTCCAGCAGAATGTGACGACGTGGCATTAGCGACAACTCCGTAAGCGGTACCGCTATCCGACGCACCTGTTTGAACCGTTGCCGTACCAGCTATACCAACTGCAAATTTATTGTCTGTGACTCTTGCAAACCCACGCACTCCGTAAGCATTGTATGTTCCATCGGCTTCTGCTTCAGCTACAATGGCAATATTGGAAGCGGTATCTGTAACTCCCGTGTTGTCCATGCTAAAAATAGAAAACGCTTCTGGGAAATCAACAAGGCTGGCATCGACTCCTTCTATAAAACCACCTTCCGCAGTCATAAAGCCAATTTTTTCAGAAGCCTCAAAATCAAATTCCCACTTATCTCCTACGGTATAAACAGTCCCCATTGGATTGTCTTGATAATTTGTAACGTAAACTATAACCCCATTGTTTAAATTATAAGGGCCAACAACAGATGCGGCTATTAAGTCAATGCCTGAATCTTCCCATGTAGCACCATTATCATCAGACCATCTAAATGTAGGATTTGGAGAACCAGCATCTATTTCAATTACATACTGAGTAGGAGCCACTCCAGTATAAACGTTTTCAACAATAGAAATAGTAGATTCAACGCTGTCTGTTACTGAAACATCTATTCCGGTAACACCAAACCCAACAATAGGGCCATTATAAAATTCTAATAAATCAGATTCATAAAGAAGCTTGAAAGTATTCCCGATTTTTATCGCCTCAGCCCCAGCTGAATCTGGAGTATGCCCCTGTATTTTAAGGTCATCTATAAAGGCTTCGAGCATGTCTGCCTTTATATAATCATCGCTCATCGCAAATGAAGGATTTGAACCATGTGTAAACGACCATTCACTTTCGCCTCCAACATCAGGGTCTAAAAACATATCCCATGTCTGATCTGAGTTGAACGTTACAGCTCCATTAGTAGATGTCCCATCTGGTATCCTAATCTGGTCACCAAACCTAGTTTTTCCTTCATTAACAATACCAAACGCATTAGTAATGGTGGCTCCCGTGCTTGCAATCGGGTCGTCTTTAATATAAACTGTCGAAGCTTCTGTGATAGTCCCGCCACCACCAGCGATCCTATAAGTAGGAGCATCAATATACATATTGTGCTGGGCTGCAATATTACCTTCGAGCCACTCTTTAGTCCCTGAATCAAACCAGAATTCTGGACTTATCAACGTGGCCGCTATCCCGTCCATCGTCCCACCATACAAGTATAGAACTTGTGGGGCCGAGCTTCCAGTGGTGTTATCCTGTATAACTCTAATGCCTCCGTGGTTGATGATGCCAAACCTGTTATCATAAACTGGAGAACCAGCAACAACACTCAAAGTATCAACAACTCTAAACAAATATCCCTCATCCCAATCCGTGGTCGGGCCAATTATAAAAGCATCTTTACCGGCACCACTTGTGGCTGCGTTATAAATATAAGTACCATCAGAATCATCTGGATATATTGAAGTGTGCCATGAATAACTACCAAGTGAATTAAGGTATATGTCAACTGAACCGTTATTAGCTACACCGAACGGAGTTCCTACTCCAAGATTTATATATCCTCCGTTATTGGCTCCCGCTGGTCCTACACCATAACTAGCATTAATCATAATATCGTTACCAGCAGAAGAACCAGCCGCATCCGGTGCATCTATCTCTCCACCGCCATCTACACCATTGGGAGAGAAATGAAAGAAGTTGGTTCCATCTACCCGCATATCCACCTTACCCTCATCACCAGCACCGCTTTCATCACCGGCATTTAATATTATATCTCCGCCGTCAGTATCACCAGTACCACCTGAAGCGGCGTTTAATTCAACACTACCACCAGCTGTAGCTGGAGGAGCATCAGCAGACCCAAGGATTAAACCGTTGGAACCGTCATATCCGATGAAACCAAAACTTGTTCCATTTCTTTCAAACTCTAACGAACCCCATTCTGCCGTCCCAGTATAGACTCCAACATCGAATATGATAGAACCACCGTCATTGTTACCGGCTCCTTTTGCATCTCCAGCAGAGAAGCTTATATTACCACCTACTCCTCCGGTAGTATCAGTTCCAGCATCTCCAGCCTCCAAGAAATATCCATAACCATCTTCAACAACAGCACCTTTATCCGTAACTGAATCCAAAACACCAGATGCACTTCCCGTTCTATCAAGATATTCAACGCCGCCGTTCCAAAACCTAGTTGTGTCATCATCGGCAGTTTGTTCAACTGTGACTAAGGTATCTTTATCTGCGTCGTAGATTAGAGCGGTTTCCTTAATACAAGTACCACTAAAATCGGTATAACCAGATGCGCAAGAAGTACAAGTTGCTCCAGCATACCCGACATCGCAGTTGCAGTATGCCGCATTCCACGCAGCATTAAATGCTGTTAATAAACAGTTCACGCCGGAGCCGTGAGTCAACGCATCACAATACAAATCCCACGATGCTTTAGATGAAGCAGTAGGGTCTCCGGCATCAGTGTCTGGAGCGCAGTTCAAGCCCAACATTACGTTATTTCCGGCACCGCAGTTCTGACCGGCATAAGATGTATAACATTGGTAAGGAGTGGACCAGGCTGTTGTCGCCATTGCCATTATAATGGCAACCAAGAACGAAGTTAGTATCTTTTTCATTTTATTCTCCTATTAGCCCTTGCAACACGCATACTTCTTGCTCATTGCGCACCCTGACAAATAAGCCTTGTCAGTGTTGAGATTCCAATACGCTCCATAATATCCAACTGCCACCGAGGTCCACCCGTCGCAATCGTTAGAGAATGAAGTGTACCCTGGGGCGCCATCAAGAACCCATACTTCATCAGTGGCTCCACCAAATGTTTCTCCATCAGCCATTAAAAAAGCTATATCAAGATCGGTGCATGGACGGGCATCTGCATCTGCAGTGTCTGTGGCACACTGAGTTGTTATTGCGGTATAAGATCCCATGGCATCGCCATCGTAGGTTGCTGTAGTAAGACCTACATAACTTACTTGGCCTACGGGAGTAATGCCTCCAGATGTTATTTGAATAACATTGCAAGCCGGGCTGGATGACATGTAATAAAGCTCAGTAACGCCCGCCAACTCTTTAGTAAAAATAACGCCCCTATCTGCTTGGCAAGTAGGATTAGAACTTTGCTCATAAAACCAACGAGGACCAGTATATTCAATGTTTGGCCCAGCGGATGGAGTTGATTCATCAATGTTGGGACCACCCGCAGCTATTAACATTGGCAAAACAGCCAACAACAAATATTTAATTTTAAACATTTTTTACCTCGCTATGTCATGTACTTCGGCATTAATGGTAAAAGTTCCACTTGCAGCACCAGCTCCAACCTTAACGTTCCAAACTCTAAAATATTTATAAGTTGTCTCAGTATCTATGGGAATAGGAATGTTAGATTGAGATGCCGTAAATCTATAAACTCTATTGTGTGGAATTAAAACGCCACCACCTATAGACTCCCAAGACTGTTCCCTTCCCGCCGTACCAGTCTTTGTTCTATAAAAAGTAACCCATATATCAACTCCATCTTCTGTCCCCTTTGTATAATCAAGCCAGAGAGTAAAAGACTCTCCAGTTAAATTACTTTGAACATCACCAACAGCTGTTGCAGCATCAGCCACAGGATCAGAAGATCCACTATGCAACTGTTTGGTGGTACTAATTATTTCATGTAAATTGTGAGCTAAGCCACCCATATCAACCTCCTAGAAAAATAAAACCCGATAAGTCCTTGCCTATCGGGTTTTATTTTATTCATTCGTTGTTCTCTTTTTTTTAAAAAAATCATTCCACCTCAAAATCATGCACCAGCCATAATACCACCAGCGGCATTCGATTGAGGCTGATCTGTAAATACTGTATCGGCGCCAGCACTATCCCACGCAGCATAACCCAGTGAAGAACAACCATGCATTACCAACTTACCATTGTTAGGAAGAGTTCCACCAACTAAACTGGTCTGATCAGAAATCACTCCTTCGTTATAGTTAGAGAAGTGGCAATTCATGAAATATTGATTGCGGTTAATAGCGTCACCAGCTCCATCAAACCTAATACCAAGATGTCCGGCCTGACCTGATGTTGTCTGAGAAAGCGTAATACAATCTTTAAATACGTTACGAGCACAACCAGAAGAGAACTCTATATCATACGTTGTAAGAGTTCCAACTCTATTGATCGTATCCGTTCCAAATACGCATTTTTCAAAAGTATTTTCTGACGCACCTATAAGTTCAAGGTTAACTGCATCTGCAGCCGCCGAAGGCGTTGCATGACCAGCGCCTACTGCATGAACGTTATAAAAATAGTTTCTATTTCCAGAAACTTGTAAACAACCAAGAGCCGCAGCATCTGATCCACCATTAAACATACTAAGATTGTAAAAAGCATTAGCGTGACCAGAAACCTTAATTAAATAAGGAGCCGTCAATAAAGTCGAAGCATTTGCAATTCTTGCTCTCTGAGCAAACATTGTAGGAGCAGTAACGCCTACAACTGTTATGCCAGATTTAGTCCAATCAAGAGCTGCATCAAGATATGAAGTATGATCAGCTGATGTTGCTGACGCAAACGAAAGAAGTATTATAGCATCACCACGACCAGTTACACACTTATCATATGCTGATTTCAACGTATTAAGCGGTTTTGCTTTTGTTCCAGGATTGCCAGCAAGACCTACTTTCGGATCTACAAAGAAAACCTTACCACGAATCGCTGGAATGTTTCCATATACTGGAATACCAAAGCTCGTTATCCCATTAGGATAATTAGTAAAACTCATAGTAACCTCCCGTTATCGGTTAACCTATTTAGCTACAGATAGGTTAATGGGCGGGAGTTTCACCCGCCCTTTACCCAATTTATTTACCGTAACCCTTACCCTTTTTACCTTTTTTCTTTTTCACTTTATGCTCCTGCGTTTCCACATATAGCTCTCCAGTTAGAATAACCAACATCCCAACGTGAGAAGCACATAAGTTCCCAAGCTCTTGCTTCTTTATCATAATCCGAATCAGTTGACATGGCTTCTCTGCTCATAAACATAAGCCAATGTTCAGCCTTATCACCAACCAAGAAGAACGCTGTGTCACTATCAAGGTACTGCCAATAATTACCAGGCAGCAATGCAATAGTATCATAAACCGTATTGATAGCGTTGTTCGCATCTTCGGGGTTATACTGCGACTTCACTATTTCCTGACCTAAATCCTGTAGTGCTTGAGGCAACACAAGGAACTTAGGCATGTACTTAACGAACTGTCCATCTTCGTTAAGCGTATTCTGGAACAAATTGCGAAGATCACGATAAGATGTGATCGACAACTCTGCCGCCGTCCCAAGGTTATCACCAACTACGCCACCACCATTTTCAAGTGGATGCGAATTGGAGAACAAAGGAACGCCATCATAACCATTGGTCGTAAAGCCGTTATCAAATATATCGGCTGCAGCAATTTCCTTAACTTCAAACATGCCCTTAGAAAAAGACTTCGTAGCACGTTCAATGAAACCAAACTTACCATCATCCACCGCTTCCTTAGAAATCCTGTAGCCCGTTCCCCACTTCGTAGCTGTGTACGTTTTGGGATAGCCACTCTTGATCGTCTGGAACTGAACAGGAACGTTTTCACCAACCTGAATAGGATTCCTGAGTCCTGACATCGTTGTATGCTGAGCAATATCCGTAGTCATTCCTTCCTCGTTAAAGAGAATAGGAATCATACTAGGATACGATTCTGTCGTAGCTTCAATAACTGCTTGAAGCTCCGGCAATTTAGATGTACCAAAAAAATCTACAAAATTTGAACGTAAGTTAGTTGCCATATGGCCTCCTTATGCTTTTATACACGTAGGTGTAATTTTAACTTCTAAAGCAACATTCGCCCCAAGCGAGTTGCCAACCGCATCCTGAGCTTGTGCTATCCTGAGAATAGAAACTGGTTTATCTGTAGCGTGGGAAGAATCACCGTCGATCTCAAAAATCGAACGACGTGTTGTAGCATTAGGAGCACCAACAACAAAATCATAAGTAAGATCCATATCAGCCTGCGCTGCTATTGTTGCATCATCAACCTGCGCTCGCATGACCAAACCATCTGCCGGGTAGTATTTTATGCTACCGCCGCTATTCGCAGCTTTATACTCAGCAGCCACACCAACCACCCTGGTCTATGCTGCTTGAGCTTGCTGGAGATAACCATCTGTATGCATCTCCAAAGGATCAAAATAACCTATAGCATTATTGCTAGCGGATATCAATCCTTCCTCTGTTGACAAGTCTCTGCCGTTCTCGTACTTCAGCGGCTCAAACCCACTCGGAAAATCTGTGTTGGCCATACCTGACCTCCTTTATTTATTATGTTCCTTCTTCCGATGAAGAAACAAAACCTTTTTCCAAATCTGCCTTGGGGCTAAATCCCCTCAAATTTGGATCAAGTGTGATGATCTCTGATATATCCCGGTTTCCATGCAATATTTCCCACTCCTTCTTTCTTAATTCATATTCTTTTCTAGGGAGATACGCTAAAACCATTTCGTTTCGGTGTATATAGTTATCAACACCCTTGTTAAATTTATCCCTAACATCTTCAGTAAGATGTTCATTTGTCTTAAAAAGCTCGTAACCATTATGATGCCACATGCCTGACTTTTCTAACCGATTCATATTTACCCATACAAAATATTTATCAGGATGAGCGTTTATTATTTCAGTCGGAATAGTAAGACGCATCTTTCGATTCAACGCCCTTATCATCATGTCACGCTTCGCCGTCACTTTATCAATCGTATTAGACATTCCAACCTTTGTCGGAGTATCAGTAGCTGCCTTTCTACGCCTTATTTGACTTACATTTGACGGTTCAATAACTTCAGAATTTTTTGGTTCCATGGTCATCTTTTTCCTCCTTATAACATGAAAAGTTTTTTTTGTAAAGAAAATAATTACTTAGCCCTAATCCCTAGAATTTGCTTTAATTTTCTTAAGCTTCTCCTCAAACTTATCTTTCTTAACCCCAAAAGACGCAGCAAAATCAATAGCTTTTTGGCTTACCTTATCATCTGCCGCAGGCCTTGCCCCTCCAGCCGGACCCATTGCATTCATGCTTCGGATCGTCTTAATGTCTACAGGCATTATACCTAAAACATTAGCAGCCTTAATAACAGCAACCGAAGTGCCATCGGCAGATTCCCTAACAGCCTTTGAAAGCTTCTGATACTCTATTTGAGATTGCTTAAAAAGCTCAGACTTTTTATTTAAAATCTGAGGATAAAGAGAAGCAACTTCAGACTCAGCAGTATCCTTATCCTTTTCATACTTAGAAAGAGCTTGAATCTCACCCTTTATTTCATTCTTAACCTTAGGATTTTCTTTAGTTAAAACCTTATTAAAAATTCTAAGCAAAGCCTTAGCCTGGGTTTCATCAACCCTTAAATCCGAAAGATCATCTTCAAATTCTTTTAATGCGTCATCATAAGAAAATGAACCAGGATCATCATCTTTAACTTGTTTCTGATCTGCTATCTTCTCAAGAACAGTATTCAATAATGAAGTGTTTTGATTCTTTATCTCTTCCATAAGCTCTTCCTTGTTAATTGTTTGAGGAACTTTAGAATCTCCTGACGAAGTACCGTCGGGCGGGGTTACAGTATTTTTATTGGGTTCTGTCATTTTTTTCTCCTTATTTCTTTTTAGAACTTTTTTTCACCGAAGGCTTCTTTACCGACTTGGCACAAGAACATCCTTTCGGACCCTTCAAACGCATGTCTTTCATAGCTCTGCTGACGTTAGCCATACTATTCTCCTTTCTTTATATTGTCGTTCTCTATGATATATATATACCTTTTTAACAACTCTTCTCTCCTAAAACGCAGCGCCATCATTTGCTCATACCTTCCTTCATTCTTAGCCACTGCCTCACCATAACTCTTCTTCTTCTCAAGCTCTGTCGATACGTTAAAAATATTAGTCATGATCTCACCAATAAGATTGTTCTCAAATTCAAGATACTTCTTAAATTGAGGCATGCCTAAAAGCTCATGGAGCGCCCTTGCTATCTCTATCTCTTTATCAGAAATATTATACTTTATAGCCTTGCCTTTTTCTTTCACCTCCTTTCTGGCTTCAGCCATAACTTCATTCATCCTTTCAATATAACTACTCATTGATTACCTCCCTGGGGTTGAGGCCGACCTTGGGGTGCCGGTCTCGGTTGCGGTTGTGGCGGTTGGGGTTGTTCTTGCTCCGGCGCTTCCTGCCCTTCATTCAAACCAAGCGTCGGACTCTGATTGTTACCGTACGGATTCTGTACATTGCTCGGCTGCTGCATCATCTCAAAATATCTGGTGTGTTCTTTGATAGCTTGTTTCAATTTCTCCATAGCGTTAGGAGCTACCTTGCCATATTGAACTTCTAACTTAGCTTGATCAGGATCTATGGATTCATATACTTCGATCTTACTCTCATGCTCTGGATCGTTCGGAGCTATCGGAGGCATCTGACCCTGCATTATCATTGCCAACTCCATATCAATCGGAAGCGCCCTGGCCTCTGTAGGCTTCTTAATGAAACGTTCAGGATTCAATGTCCCTATGCTTCTATGGAACTCTTCCATTATATTATAAACCTCGTTCGGCACTACAATGCCAAGCTCTATCGGCAACTTCTGGAAACTAAATTGCGCCACCGCCGCAGCGTTCTCCTTGATCACATCTCTATTAATGTTCAAAGAGTTTGCATAAATACCAAAATGTACCTTTGTGGAAAGCTCACTTAACGTAATATCTTCCTTCATTAAATTGCCCTCTTCATCAACAAGTGGAGTTCCATCCATACCCGTCACCGTCAACTTCTGAACCTCCGGCATCCTGTCAAGACAATCAAGATATAACCCCTCAAATAGATCAGATATGCAGATCTTCACCCTCTTAATTATAGGATCCATTATCATGGAAGCATTCCTGTCCAAAGCGTTCACACCACTCGTAGAACGCAACGCCCCAACCCTGGCGCCTACCTGCCCCATCTGGCTCGGCCCCATCCCAGTCAACTGCTGAGCCATTGATATTAAACTGCTCTGTATCCCTGACGACCAATTAGGATTAACGTTCCATGTGAAAAACCTTATGTCACTGTTAGGATCGTCACACTTAATGCCAAGACCAGGACCTATCTTAACCTCTCCAGGATCAAATGTGCTGTCACCCTTATATCCAAACATCGGATTGTTCGCTAACATGCCGGCATCTATCGACTGGTTAAGCAGTATATCTAAACCATCGTTAATAGAAAACATCGTGTGCGTTATACCTCTCCCTATACTGCACCTCGGCCTCCTGTATAAATGCGCCATGTGCAACGGTATCTTACCGTTTGAACTAACTCTGTCCAAATATGTCCACCTCGCTAAACTCTTCGTGTCTACATGAACATAATACTGTAACCTGTCCGCTAACTCCTTGTTCTTATCCTTAGGATCTAAATTCGTAGTATCGTAAACACAAAGAAATTCCCAAACACCACTGCTCGCAGAAGATGATTCAACGTTAACACCAGTCTGACGCTGCTCAACTCTTCTCCGATCACTGTCCAACCTCTGCCCACCTATCTTCAATGGAGGAGTTTCTAAAATCTTGTCCACAACCTCTTCATCCATCCATTCACTATCTTTAAAAGATATAAGTTCGTTCTGATTAAAATAACATACCTTGATAACAGTTTCATGCCTGTTCAGATCAGTACAATCAACAACATCACCCTGAAATAAAATAAATACAGGATTCTCCGCAGTAATGGTAGGCCCGTTGAAAACTGTTCTTATTATAGACTTCTCAACGTATGGCATATTAATAAACTCGTTAGCCAATATTCCAAAATCTTTCTCTTCAGTGTCATCTAACATCTTCTGCAAATTTAATCGCTGAGATTTGAAATCATCATTCTTCTCTATAGTGTAAAACCTTCTCTGTATAACATCCCAACCCCTGCTAAATATGGCCATACCCTCACCACAAAGATCGTTAGCCCAATCATCTACTGTTAAATAAATACCGTTGTGATAATTTACATACCGCTCCAATACATATTTCAAAAACCTCTCTATCTTCTTGATACGATACATGTCTATATCTTCCTGAGGATCTACATAGAACCACGGATATTGAAAAAATATAGCCTGCATGATCATGGCGTGCATCGCATTCTTCTGGATCTCCGTTAACGGAAAATGAAAATTAGCACTGCCTTCCCATAAACCCTTGAACGGAGAAGAAAGATAATCTTCACTGGAAAGATAGAACTGCTCCCTCCTCTTCATCCACTCACTTCTGTCATTCTCAAATTGCCCAAACTTCTCTATTGCCCTATTGACAAGATGTTGCGCATCAATAGTTTTTTTCGGGATCCTGAATATAGGATCCACTGGCATTACTTTCCTCATAACTGTATCTCCCTTCTATATGCACCATTGTAAGTGCGGGTTATAAAATTTTGCTCGCCAGGCGTTATAAACTTCGGAGCTATCGACTCTATATACCTACTGCAATCTATGCGTTCGTTATACTTCGGTATCGGCCTCACCTCCGATGAAGAAATGTTCTCCGGCCACTGATAATGCAATAACTCATATCTATACTTTGGAACCGAATGACGAAATAAATATTCAGTCGGCATCACCCTGTCACTTTCAGAAGCCTGCACTATCGGCTTGAAAAGATCCCGTAACTTCTTAATGCCAGGTAACAACCAACCCTTCTTAACTGCCATTACCGGCATAACCACCTCCCCAGCATCACGAAGAGAACGATTTAACTCGTCACGCATGTTTATCTTGAACTGCCAATCCTCCACGTTCACCGATGTGTCACTTACACTCTTTATCAACGTCGCACCACCAGCAGTTAAACGCCTTCGCACCTTCGCTAACTCTTGGCCAAAATCATAGATACCACCATCAAAATCCAACTCCGCACATGAATAACGAAAATTGTTCCTGTCCAACGCCTTCCATAACGCAGCGTTAGGCTTACTCTCATGCGGATCTAAACCTTCAAAAATAACAAAATCTGAAGTTAACTCAAATTCATCTATATCAGAAAACTCGGGACGATAACTGTCGATCACCACTCCCTGTAACTTCTTAAACAAACCTTCAATACGAACTTCCCTCTCCTGCGGAGTACATTCAGCTGCTAAAATGTCCAACGTCTTTTTGTTGACATATGGATTGTCGTAAGATGACCAGTTAAAACAATCTATGTATTCCTTCTGACCATGCACGCCAGGCAACCATAACTCGTCATAGATCCACGCCTCTCGCAACGGCGTCATACTAAACCACATTAAACCACCACGATCTACTATACTTCGTAAATTCGCTATGTAAATGTTGCGCGGCGGCGGCTCGTCGAAACATACGAAATCAGCGTCACCACCCTCTGCGGTACCAGCCTCCTGCTGATACGCTCCAAACGTGATACGGCTGCCATTGGCAAAGTTTATCCCGGAAAGGTATCCCTGCGCACTCTTCATGTACGGTTTCGCAGAATCCAATGCGCTCTTCGGCAACCACTTCTCAAACTTTGGACCAAATGTTTCCAAAGTCACTATCGGAAACGTGTCGCCGTAAAGCTTCCCCTTATTCGGAACCGGAATCTTGTGATATGGATGTATGCCAAGCGACAACCAAATAGCTTCGATCGTGCTAGCTTCTGATTTGCCCGAATTCGAATGTATTATACCATCAGATGTTACATAGTTATGAACGTTCTCAACCGTCATATCCCAATACCATTCTTCTTTTGTCAACTTTTCTATTGATTTAATTCTGGAAATAGTATAGGAACTATTGTATGACGATACACAAAGAACCTTACATTGGCTGGAAGAATCAAATAATTCAACTTTCCCATCCTGAATTAAGCTCCAAAGAAATTGCAGAGAAGATCCATTGCCCTCATAAATACGTTGAAGCAATCCGTAAAAAGCTCGATCTTCCAAGGCAGTTAAGAACTGGCCCAAAAAGAGGCGTACATCATCCTCAATTTCAAACAGGCTTTTCCATTGACAAGGATGGCTATGTTTTAATTTCTGTATCCCCTCAATTCCAACAAGCAAGAAAATCACACAATAGACAAACGAAACGAATGTTATTGCATCGTTATATCGTTTCAAAAATAATCGGTAGGCCTCTAACAAAAATGGAAGTTGTCGATCATATAAATAATTGCAAACTCGATAACCACCCACGCAACCTTCGCCTGTTCCCCTCAAATGCAACTCATTTGAAAAATACGATCTCTGGCCAAGTGCCGAAATGGAGTCGTGCGGGCAAACAAAACATAAATCGCCACATTGAAGATCACGAACGTATTCATACTTACCTTGAACAGAAAAGATCCGGTGCCGTCCGTCAGCGACAAATTCTCCAGCTTCGTGAACTACGCGATATTGATGAGAACGTCCCTTTGCAAATGGATATATTGCTCGATTCCAAACAAATTGATTGGATCTTTGATCAAAACTTAAAACCTCCTCACACATTCCTGCAATATCACCAATCGCTTTTAAACCATTCTTTGTAATTATTTTTTGATCTTCCCGCAAACAACGATTCCCCGCTACCAATAATCGTATTTGCTTCGAAGATTTGTGAAAGCCTATTTGCCCGGTCTTAGTAGATTCGTCAAAACCACCGCGACCATCGTGCGGACGATACAAACCAAGCTTGTTGTTCTCGTAAGCTTGCAATTGCTCGTCAAGCATCTTGATCGTTTCGATCAAATCAGCTTTGCTCTGCGTCGCTGGATTCAATTACAGGTTCCTCAACTATTTCAGCGTCCACCGCCGGCGGCGCCAAAGTTAAACCCGGCGCCAAACGCTGTAACTTCTCTATCCTAGACTGCAATATAGCCGACAACTGATCCACTTCCATCTTCTCATATACTACATTGTGCTCCACCTTCTGGATGGGTCCATGACCAGCCTGCGATAAAATATACTTCGCAGCGTCCAACCTCGTGGCGTCCGAAGGCGAATTCTGCATAATATCAATTACATTGTACTCAGCTAACGGCGCCGCATCCAACTTCATCTTGGCTATGTTCTTGTCCTTAAGCGCCCTCAATGCGCTAGATCGCCAATCATACGGCGTTGCACTGTCAAATGATAACTCCGATATATCTTCCCACTCGCTTAACACCTCAGATATACTCGTCTTTTTAGCAGATGATAATCCCATTGGTGGTGTGGGATATAACATAAAAAAAAATAAAAATCAAATAAAAACGTAAGAATAGTGGATCCGGGGAGCGGGGTGGGGTGGATGGGGTGGATGGGGTGGGGACCTTGTGATGGTTGCGATACTCCACCCAAGGCCAGCGCCGCCCGAACCCTTCATTGAAATTATGCGTCATTTTAAAGTCGCATAACACTTAAAAACGTCGCATTAATACGTCGCAAAACGTCTTTTAATTAGTCGGATAAGCGGTATTATGTCAAATTCATTTTTAAGTTATTGAAAAATAAAGACATTATATTTTTGGGATATCCTAAGACAATGACTAACCTTATGCGCCGCATTACATTTTTGTAACACCCTTACATTTTTGTAATGGCACTTTATACTTGAATATCAACACTTTGGGTAAAAAGCCTTACATCACTATATAATATAGTAGTAGTAGTAGTATATATATATTATAAGACACGTCGCATTATTACTCTTTCCGCTATATATTTATTGTTTTTTGGAGTTTGTAATGATTTCGCCTAAGTATATGATAAATAACAATATACAGCATTACAAGTCATTTTTCGATACTTTTTTGATACACTGCTATCGTGTAACGTAGCATTATATAAAGAGAATTAGCCTTACATTTTTGTAATGCTACCCTTTTTTTATCATTTTTTTGTAATGATATCGTGTAACGTAGCATTATATAAAAGATTTTAGCATTACATTTTATTATTCGACGCAACACTTTTATGCATTTTATGCATATTTAATCGTTTTGATGCAGTATCTTAAAGTTTTACTTCATTTTTAGCATGATAACTTGCTAATAAATTTACTTTTTTAAAAAATCAAAAAAAATGCATTTTTTTATTGCAATAAAAAATTAGATATGCGATATCTAATCTTGTTTTTAATGTTCATTGAAAACTTAATAAGTAGAAGCTATTAAAAAATTGCATGACTTGCCTTGCATTTTAAGAGGTAAAAAATGCAAATATCAAATATAATTTCCATAAATGTCAACAAGCTTTTGGCCGTTCTCACCAATAAATATGGTATAACAGGCACTAGCAAGTTTGACAAGGTGAATATTGACTTATCGGCAATGTCAATGCCGTCATATACTGGCAAGGCGTGGTTGGTTGGCAATGAGTTTATCGCTAATTTATCAATGCCAAAGGCGCTTATGCGTGAAACTGTAAAATTCGAAAGCTATGCGCTTAATCTTGTTTTTGGCGTGATTAAAGCCCTGTTTGACGCCAAGAGTAAAGATTTTGAAAAGGAAGCCGTCATATCCGCCATTGATAAACTTGGCGTAAGGGTAGTAAAGAACGCGCAAGGTATCCGTTCTTTATCAGGCGTTTTACCCGACGATATACTTGAAGCAATAGACGTTCCGCCAGTATGGAAGCCAAAAAAGACCAAGGGAAGCAAACAGGTAAAATTCTCTTGTTGCGGTAACAGTATTTACATACCTGATGGCGTGAATAAGTCGGCGGCAAGCATAGCAGGTCTAATCACTTGTGATTTATGCGGCAAGTCATTCAACAAGGATAGTGATAATCGTTTACCAGTAAGGATACAGGAAAGTTTACTTAATGCATAAGGCATTTGATACCATAAAGGGCGTCAAAATTCCTTATGACTAACGGCAAGGCAAGTCATTCAATTTTTTAATAACATATTGAAAAATAAAAAATTTTTTGAAGGGATAGAATTTTTTAAGGTGATATTTGGTTGTTAACAACCAAATTATACTGAAATGATAGAGGGAAGGCGGCAAAAATGAGTATACATAGGAAGCGGCGCAGATACCGAAGCAGGAATGCTTGGAGCTATCAGCCAAGGCGTAGCGTACCCGACCGAATATCGGAAGCGGGTTTTGCTACTATTTGGGACAGAAGCGTTTTCGACCATGTATTTGATAAGATGGCGAACGCCTCTAATCCTAGCCAAATTATGGCATTATACACTGGTTGCCCGTTATCAGTGGGTGATTATCGGGACGTAGCACAAGCATGTTCATTGACAATTTAAAGCTCCTAGATGGTTATCGGTAGTCGGCAACCATTTGGTTGAGCCAATATAGCCGAATAGCGGCGGAAAGGTGATATTATGAAGTGTCCAAAGTGTGGAAAGCTTTTGAAGGAAGGTACCGACGGCGACGACAGATTTTGTCAAGGTCATAGTCCTTTAGAGGGAATAAACACGACCGCAAAGGTGGAGAGCGCAGTTATACGATTTTGTAACAGGTGTGACAGGCGCACTTACCATAAGAGGGTGAGCGATAACGCTTGGGTGTGTGAAGTGTGTTCTGTTAACCTGTGATTTTTTAGTTAACAACCGAAAGGAGGTGAGAACAATGGGACGTTATTATCATGGCGACATAGAAGGCAAGTTTTGGTTTGGCATACAGCATTCAGATGCTGGTGAGAGGTTCGGATGCGAAGCGCAAGAGCCTAGTGTGATTAATTATTACATCCACAGAGATAAGTTGCCAGAGGTTAAGGAAGAAATAGCGAGCATAGAAATGGTTATGGGAGATTGGCTACCCAAGCTGAACAAATTCTTTGAGGAGAACGACAGTTATAATGACGACATGTTGATTGCGGCGGGCTTTCCTAAGGATAAGCTTGGGCATTTACTTTCTGAGTATGCCGATCTTTGCTTGGGGTGGAAAATAGCCAAGTGCCTCGAGGAGCAGGAGTCATGTTATTTTGAGGCAGAGTTATAAACAAAGGAGCAATGTATGACGCTTAACGAAGGCGGCCAACAGGTCAACAGCATGGATGATTTTGAAGAGTTTTTGGAGCTTGCGACGGAAGGTGAATATGTTGGACGTTGCAAGAAGTGCGGGCATATCCAATATGGTTGTGAAACGGACGCGCAGAACTATGAATGCGAAGAGTGTGGCGCCAAGGCGGTAGATGGTGCGATGTATGCGTTGATGTAAGGAGGAAAACAATGAGAGAAGAAGATGTAATAATAAGCGGAGAGGTACAATGTCCATGGTGTAAACATATTAACAAGAACGCTGATGAAAAGTGGTGTTTGCACGATGGAGAACAGCATGGTTTATTTTGTAGTAAGTGTGGCAAGAATTTTTATGTGAGGGTGGAAAGACCTATAGAGTATGCAATTTCAAAGGAGCCGATATGAATGAACAGGAAAGACCGCATCAGCATATAGTTATAGAAGTGTTAGAGGAGTTACAGAGAGCCGAGGTAAGGCAGTTAGAGGAGGATCTTTTAGAGATGCAGAAGAGCAGGCGTTCTGATGAAGAGCCGATAAATAATTTATCGTACGCTTTTCGCAAGGCTGGCGTAGCTTTGAATTAAGTATTTCCACCAAAGAAAGGAGGTGAGAATATGACGATAAAGAAAAGACAGTATGCTTATCATGTTAAAGAGCTTCAAGATGGAAAAGGTTCTAAGATGTTTACGGAGATAGGCGTAGCTTATCTTACTAAAGATGGAGTAAATGTAATTTTAAATGCTCTACCTGCAGATGGCAAGTTGTTCATTTGTGATAAAAAAAGAAAGGAGATAGGAAATGAGCTTTGAATTACCGATAGAAAAAAAGATGGACTATCACAGTAATGTCAACCAAAAGATAGTTGGCAAGTTAGTGGATAGAGAGGTTATCCGTTGTATGTCGTGGGAGATTGAAAAGTTGTTAGAGATAAACGCAAAATTATTTGAAGCCGATCTCCCAAGTTATGACGATATAGCGCAGATTTACCAATATGTATGTCCGGATTGCGGTTATGGAGTTCAGGAATTGGACGAAGTAAGATTTGATGCAGATGATGGAAGTGATGTTTGGACTTGTCCTAGTTGTAAATTTACAACTGCTGATGAGTGGGACAACGAGCCGCAGGAGATATTTGAATGGTGGTTGGTGAGCGAGTGGTTTGCGGACAAATTAAAGAAGCATGGCGAACCAATACTTGAATGGGGCAATGGTACTTATTGGGGCAGGACTTGCACGGGGCAAGCTCTTCAGCTTGATTATGTGATGTGTAGGATAGCCGAAGATATGGAGATCTTAGCGGGTCAAAAGAACAGTTGAGGATAGATGAAT
>Ga0233422_10000408_pt1 | contig 21773 bp, 18 predicted proteins | sample Watercolumn_Mata_2_FD_182724 | JGI IMG/M metagenome (GOLD analysis project Ga0233422, IMG submission 182724) | Freshwater microbial communities from Lake Matano, South Sulawesi, Indonesia - Watercolumn_Matano_2014_110_MG | ecosystem: Environmental > Aquatic > Freshwater > Lake | place...
TCATTGCAAGCAGTTTTTTCATGAGAGCCTCCGGATGTTCATGGTTTCTTGAATCGTGGAATAATACCTGTCATGTCGCGTATGATTTGACGCCATATTTTTTCCGGTCAGGCGCCAGACATTGAAGTGGAGCCCAGGCAGCGGACAAAAACAGGCTGAATTTAAGCTGGTAACCCGCCGGTTGTTCATGCAGCCCCCCTGCTGCTGCGCTGTTTGGAACCTGAGGGACTCCATTTACTTACGCCTCTGAAATGCTCCCGCGTCCCTGAGATGCACCGTCCCTGACTCCATACGGCAAAAAGGCATATCGCCCGTGACTGCCGGCCCTGACACTGAAGCAATGGTCGCCCTTCAGGAGTGCAGCCAGAGGCTCCGCAACCTGCAGAACAGCGTCATCGACATCAACAAAGAGCTCCCTGAGATCACCCGGCTTCTTGACAACGCCACAAAGAAACTCAACCTCAGAGGACAGGCGGATTCTCATGTTGAAATCGAAATCGCCAACGAAATCGTTGTTGCTGTAACCGAAAAGCGCTCGCTGTGCGCTCTTTCTAAAATAAACCGGATTCTTCAGTTAGGGGTGCTCCTTCAGGATGACACGAAAAAAGGAATGGAAACCCTGAAACGAAAAAAGCTCCCGGTGTTTCCGGAAGCTTTTCTTTTTCAGCGGAGAGGGTGGGATTCGAACCCACGGTACACTTGCGCGCACAACGGTTTTCGAGACCGCCCGATTCAACCACTCTCGCACCTCTCCGTAGAGTGTTCAATCAGAGAGTGAGAATATAATTGGTCAATAAAGTATTACCAAGAATTATCTGAGAGAAGCGCGTCGATTCAGATGTATGCATGGAGATGCTTTGCCGTGCCTTTTGCCTGAAAACACAAAAGGCCTCCGTGACGGAGGCCTTTTGATCGATGGAGCGGGAAACGAGACTCGAACTCGCGACCCCAACCTTGGCAAGGTTGTGCTCTACCAGCTGAGCTATTCCCGCATCTGGTTGAGAGTGCTTATTATAGGGAAAAATCTTTTTTCCTGCAACAGGAACAGGGAAAAATAGTGGCAGACGAAAAGTGAGGGGATATCTGCATGGGGAAAAAGAAAATAGTCAGCAGGAATCTGCTTGGTTTTTCCATACAATCTTTTGTTCCTGTGAGCGGTAAAGTGCCTCGGCACGTGTAAATCACCATAAAACAAAAAAGCCTCCGGATTCGGAGGCTTTTGATCGATGGAGCGGGAAACGAGACTCGAACTCGCGACCCCAACCTTGGCAAGGTTGTGCTCTACCAGCTGAGCTATTCCCGCATCTGGTCAAGTGGGCTTAGTATAGAGAAAAAGCTGTTTTCATGCAAGAGGGAAAAGAAAAAAAAATGCTGTATGTGTGATAATGGGTTTTGTGAGCTGACACGGACGACAGGGGAAACAAGAGCTGCCGGGGCGGGTTTTATGCCCGCCCGGCAACAGGTATCCAGACAAATCGGGATGACCCTACAGTTTGAGCTCATGCATGATGGTGCCCATATCCTTGTCACCCCGGCCAGAGAGGTTGACCACGATGATCGACTCCTTCGGCAATTCGGCAGCGCGCTTCATGGCGTAGTGCATGGCGTGGGCCGATTCGAGCGCACAGATGATGCCTTCGGTTTTGGCAAGTGTGTCGAGAGCCGCTAATGCTTCCGTGTCAGTGGTAGAGGTGTAGCTGACAAGGCCAAGTTTCTGCAGGTAGCAGTGCTCCGGGCCGACACCGGGATAGTCCAGACCGGCGGAGATTGAGTGCGCTTCCTGAACCTGACCGTGTTCATCCTGAAGCAGTTTCATCATGGCTCCGTGCAATACGCCGATTTCGCCTTTGGTGAGTGAGGCGGCATGTTTGCCATCAAGTCCTTCACCGGCAGCTTCGACGCCAATCAGCTCGACCTCTTTGGCGTCGGGCAGGAATTCGTAGAACATTCCGATGGCGTTACTGCCTCCACCGACACAGGCTACAACCACATCGGGCAGACGACCTGCCTGTTCGACGACCTGCCGGCGGGTTTCGCGTCCGATCACCGACTGGAAATCTCTAACCATCATGGGGTAGGGGTGCATACCGACTACCGATCCTATGATGTAGAAGGTCTCTTCGGGATTGTTCATCCAGTCTCGAATTGCCTCGCTGGTGGCGTCCTTGAGTGTTCTGGTGCCGGAGGTGACCGGGCGGACATCTGCGCCGAGCAGCTTCATGCGGGCAACATTGGGGGCCTGCCGGCGCATATCCTCTTCGCCCATATAGACGATGCAGTCGAGATCGAAAAGGGCACAGACCGTTGCCGTCGCTACGCCATGCTGGCCTGCACCGGTTTCTGCGATCACTCTTCGCTTGCCCATGCGTCTGGCCAGAAGCACCTGTCCGAGTGCGTTGTTGATTTTATGGGCTCCGGTATGGCAAAGGTCTTCCCGTTTGAGCCAGATCGCCGCTCCTCCCTGTTTCTCGCTGAGTCGAGCAGCAAGATAGAGCGGTGTGGGGCGACCGACATAGTCGCGAAGCAGGTTTTCGAGTGTTTTGGTGAATTCAGGATCGTTTTTTGCCCTGAGGTATTCCCGTTCGAGATCCGCTGCGTTTTTGACCAGTGTCTCGGGAATGAATTTACCTCCGAATGTACCGAAATGGCCGAATTCATCGGGTGCGGAGTAGATAACCTTCTGCGTCATAGAACCTGGAAAAGGTGAAATGGCAATTGTTGTAAGTTTGCTGAGGGGCGATTGACAGTGGAGCCCTTCTGATTTTTGTGAATCTTGCCCGTTATCGGGTATTTCACAGGCAATATAGAAACCTTCAGCCCATTTATCCATGTTCGGTCTTCTTTCTGTCTGACTGTTTCCTGACTTCTGTTGTCATGTATCGATAAAGGGCAAACGTTTCATATATTCATCTTCGTCATGTTTTAAACGTTGTTTCCTGTGCCCGCTAATCCAGCATGAATTGCCCGTGAAATTCATCAAGTCTCTCAAACTCCTGGCTTTACTGCTCTTCATACAGTCGTACGAGGGTATTTTGCCGTTACGGGCGGGCGAAAACGCATCAAAGCCAGTAAGAGCCCCGGTGGTTGTTCCTCCGGACAGTCTGGCGAAGAGGAATGACGATATTGATACTACAGTTGTGTATACGGCGCGCGATTCCCTGATCTACAATTTCAACCGTCGAACGGTCGATCTTTTCGGCAAGGCCAGAGTCGATTACAAGGACAGTCGGATTGAGGGCCCAAGAATCACTGTCGAACAGGTCACCTCCACCGCTCATGCCAGTGCATTGCGTGATTCCCTCGGACGTCCTCATGATCTTCCGGTTTTTACCGACAAGTCCGGTTCGTTTGCGTCGGAAACGATGGCGTATAACTACAAGACGAGGATTGGCACGGCATCGGATGTGTCATCGAAGAGTGAGCAGGGTATCTTTTCGGGACAGGATGTGAAACGCCTGCCGTCTGGTGAGATGGAAGTCGAGAATGGTATTTACACTACCTGTGATCTTGATGAGCCGCATTACTGGTTCTCGGGAAAGCATATGAGAATCATTCCGGAGGATCGGCTGATTTCACGGCCCTTCATCATGTACATTCATCCGGAGATTTTCAACCGGCGTCTTCCGGTGATTCCGATAATGTATCTGCCATACCTGTCAGTGCCTGTCTCGAACAAACGTTCGTCAGGATTCCTGTTCCCGAAAATAGGTCAGAGTGGTGATCGGGGCGTCTACTTGTCGAATCTCGGCTATTTCTGGGCAATCAACGATTATGCAGATCTTCGGGTTGAGGGTGACGTTTCGTTCAACGGAAGCTGGAGGGCTGGACAGCGCTTCAGATACAGGAACGGTGATCTCTACAGCGGTATGATCACGGGCCAGTATGAAAAAATAGTACTTAATGACCCGGATGACCCCGATTATGCCCGCTATATCAATCGGGATTTTCGAATTGTTCACCATCAGCAGTTCAATCCTGCCACCAAGCTCGATATCAATCTTCAATATCTGGGCGGAGATCGCTATTACAGTTCCAGTTCTATCGACGCGGAGTCGATTGTAACCCAGCAGGCTACTTCGTATGCTTCTTTTTCAAAATCGTGGGATGAGGGCGACCGGGTGCTCATTACCGGTTACCAGAGGGTGGACAATCTCGTCAGCAGCGATCTGACCCAGACGGTAACGGCCTCACTCTACCAGAACCGTATTTATCCGTTCCGGTTCCGCACAACTCTGCCGGACTCTGACTGGCGGTCCCGCTTTTTCATTCAGCCAACCTTGTCGGGCAGTGGTCAGTTTGTCGATACCGCTGGTATCGACACCGATTACTACACAGGCAATGCCGGAGCAGATATCGGATATCTGCATGATTTTTCTCCGGGATACCGGGCATTGTTCACTCAGGGAGTCCATTTTCAGGCTCTGCACAAAACGGTAAGTGAGCTGGATGACCTGAATGCAACCAGCATCAGGATTCCCTTCAAGGTGCAGTCCACGCTTTTCAGATATCTGAATCTGACGCCGTCGCTGACCTTCTCCCGTTTCAGGGTCAACAGCACGGTACGGAAATATTATGATACCACCACAGGCGATGTGGTGACGGAAACGGTCAGCAATCCGGATGAATATTCGACAACTTTTTTTTCGGTTGATGCCCAGACACGACTTTACGGGGTGATGAATACCGGATTTCTGGACAGGCTTGTCGGCCTGAAAGCTCTGCGTCACACCTTCATTCCGACAATCGCCTTCACCTGGAATCCCGATTATACGGGAAGCGGTTACAATACTTATGATTCATATTACGATCCGATTGAACAGAAGATGGTTCGTTACAACCGGTTCGGGGAATCCCTGTATTCAACCGTTCCTGAAAAACAGACTTCGGTAGGCATAAATTTCCAGAACCTTTTTCAAGGGAAGTTCAGAAGTGACGACTCGGCGAATGGCACCGGTTACAAGACGGTGCAACTGCTCTCCCTCACAGCATCCTCAGGCTACAATTTCGCAGCCGATTCGCTGCGCATCGCTCCACTGGTCGTGACGGCTTCGAGCAATGTTTTTTCACCTGCGCTGATGTTCAGTGGCGGAGCTACCTATGATTTTTATACCTATGATCCGGTGAGCGGTGAACGGATGGACAAACTTGCCATGGATGACGGCAAAGGGTTACTTCGTTTCGTCAGCGGGTTTCTCAATATGAGCGTCAGTGTCAGCGGTCACCTTCGTTCCGGTTATGAAGCTGTTGATGCCGGTACAGGGGATACGGTCGTCAGGCAGGATACAACTCCTGTAGAACAGGCGATATTCAGGGAACGCTTCAGCAACGATGAACTGGTGAAATTTCAGTCATCGTTGCCCTGGTCTCTGCGCATGTCGCTCTATCTGGTCAGTGACAAGAGCGATCCGTTCAATCCATCTTCAACGGCACTGCTCAACTCGGCGGCCAGGCTTGCTCTTTCGAGGAACTGGCAGGTTGGGTTCAATGCTGGTTACGATCTCAGGAACAGCCAGTTCGTTTATCCGGCGCTTATGGTTAACAGGGATCTTCACGATTTTCAGTTCAGCGCCCAATGGGTGCCGTCAGGTCAGTATAAAGGTTATCTGTTACAGATCGCCATGAAACCCGCTCACCTCAAATACCTGAAATTGCAGGCGGGCAGGGGTGATATGATTCAGTCATTGCAGTAGGCGGCGAAAGTTTTCCGGGGTACGGTATCCACTCTCAGCCCAGACGACCAAGGAACTGTTCCATCCATGCGTTGAAGGTTTCGTGTGCATCGTGATGACTGCAATGGCCAGCCTTGGGAATGATATAGGCGCCCGCCTGCGGAAGCAGCTCCTGAAATTCAGGAATGATCTTGTGCGGGGGCAGCGCAGTGTCTTCGGCGCCCCACAGCAGCCAGGCATCTCCTTTGTAGTTACAGGGTTTGATACCTTCGAGCATGAAATCGTTCGGACGTCTTGATGGGGAGAGGTAGGAGAAGACGGCTCCCCGGTCCTGCAGGGGACGCGCAAACTGGTTGATCAGATTCAGATCGACCTTTTTCTGGTTGTAGTAAGTCGGGGTGAGGCTCTGACTGACACCGACAGGATTTGCGAAAGCCGCGAAAAGCATCTCTCCGATCAGTGGAGAGCCTACCAGGCCGAAGAATACCCTGGCCATACCATCCATACTGTCTCCATAAAGGCCGGATGGATTGGCAAGAATGAGTGCATGTACGCTTTCAGGATTGTGATGAGCATAAATGATGCTGCTGGCCGCACCCATCGAGTGACCTACCAGAATGACCTTGTCGAGCTTTTTCAGATGCATGAACGCCTTGATCTGCGCTGCGAAAAGAGCCAGGCTGTAGCGGATATTGGGCTTGCCGGACTGGCCGAAACCGATCAGATCCATGGCGTATATTCTGTATCGGTCGTCGAATGCCGGTATGTTCTCGTCCCAATGCTCGATCATGCCTCCATACCCGTGAATGAAGAGTATCGGAGTGAATGGGGAATGCTCCGGGCCGTATTCGCGATAGCGTATTTTCGCTTCCACGTTTTCGGTGAGTTGCCAGATGAACCAGCGGTCTTGCGATTGTGTTTTCATGCGTTGATCCGGAACCGTGTTGCCGGAATGAAGAGATTGATGGAACTTTTCCTGTAAAATAATCCGGCAGTCTGAAAGAATAAAAGCAGAATGGGGAATTTCCTGAAACAGGTGCAGGTTTATCCAGTTTTATCTTCCATTCTCATTCCGATTTATGCTGCAAGTATCCAGAAAATTCGAATATGGCCTGCACGCAGTGACCTATCTTGCCATGAAGGGCCCTGAGCGGGTCGTGACGGTCAAGGATCTGGCTGCCGAAATAGGCTTTTCCCAGGTTTTTCTCGCCAAAGCGATGCAGAATCTCAACAAGGCGGGTATCACCAGGTCGGTACAGGGGGTCAAGGGGGGTTACACTCTTGCCAAAGTGCCCGAACAGATCACTGTCGGCGATATTGGTGTTGCCATCGAAGGGGAACCCCACCTTATGCGCTGCTCCCAGGCGGATTGCCAGTGTGAAATCGAATCGACCTGCTCCCACAAGGGCTATATGTTCAATCTTCAGAAAAGAATTCAGCAGCTTCTTGCTGAAACAACCGTAGCCATGCTTCTGGACAGATACAGATAATGCTGTAGAGCTGTTTATGCCGTTCCTGTTCATTGAACGGAGATTGTTTCGTTTATTGTCTGATCGTCATTGGATTGCCTTCAGCCCGTTATGTCTTATGGGTAAGGGCATCCTCATATAGCCAGTTATCATTGCATTGCATGCCATCCATACAGAATTCAGGGATCAAGCCTGACGAAACGAATACGATGACCCGTCCGTATAACGGAACTGAATCAGATCTACCCGATATCGTTCTTGGCGGTGTTTCCACGCACAATCTCAAACATGTCAACGTAAGGATTCCCCGGAACCGTTTTGTCGTTCTGACCGGCCTGAGCGGTTCGGGCAAGTCAAGCCTTGCATTTGATACGCTTTATGCCGAGGGGCACCGGCGTTATGTGGAATCCCTGTCGGCCTATGTCCGGCAGTTTCTCGAGCGGATGCCGAAGCCTGAAATCGAGACCGTCGAGGGCATTGCACCGGCCATAGCCATCGAACAGAAAGCCATTCCAAAAAATCCTCGCTCGACGGTTGGTACCGTTTCAGAGATTTATGACTACCTGCGCCTGCTCTATGCCCGCGTCGGCAAGATCTATTCGCGTGATACCGGCGAACTGGTGCTGAAGCACACGCCGGAGGATGTGAGCTTGCAGGCACGATTTTTCGAAGATGGTACCCGGTATTATGTCGGTTACCCGTTTCCGGGTCATCACGATCAGCAGCACCATGACCGGACGGTCTCCGATGAGCTGAAAAACCTGCTTCAGAAAGGTTTTTTCAGACTGCTGAAAGAAGAGACCATACTCGATATTTCCGATGAGAAGATTCGCCACTCTGTTGGGGAGATGGATCGCAGGGAACGGTCAGGCCTGCTTGTGCTGGTTGATCGTTTCGTGGCAAAGAAAGACGAGAAGGTATACGGGAGGGTTACGCAGGCGGCCGAGACCTGTTTTGCCGAATCGGGCGGCAATGCGATTATCAGGCTGACCGGCGGCAAGGAGTACCGTTTCAGCGACCGCCTCGAACTGAACGGCGTGGTCTATCAGGAGCCCTCGCCCCAGCTGTTCGCGTTCAATTCTCCGATAGGTGCATGTACCGCTTGTCAGGGGTTCGGACGAATCGCCGGCATCGATGAAGATGCCGTCGTGCCAGACAAGTCGCTGAGTCTAAGGGAAGGGGCAATCTCATGCTGGAATTCCGAAAAGTATTCCTGGTACCTCAGGCAGTTGCTGAAGATTGCTCCTGAGGTGGGCATTCCGGTGGATGTGCCTTACGAGAAGCTTGGGCGGATGCACAAGGAGATGCTCTGGAAAGGGATTTCTGAACGGAATTTCAAGGGATTATGGCCCTTTTTCGAGGATATCGAAAAGGATGCCGGTTACAAGGTGCACTACCGGGTGTTTCTGAGCCGGTACCGCGGTTATGCGACCTGTCCGGAATGTGAGGGTTCCCGACTCAATCCCGATGCTCGCCTGGTGCGGGTTTCAGGAAAAAATATCGGTGAGGTGACCCGGATGACCATTGCCGATGCCCAGGCCTTTTTTGAATCACTCGATATTTCCCCTTTTGACCGTTCGGTTGCCGATGTCGTGCTCAGGGAGATCACCAAACGGCTTGGTTACCTGATGGATGTCGGACTTGATTATCTGAGCCTGGATCGCCTGACTCACACACTGAGCGGCGGCGAGTTTCAGCGCATCAACCTTTCGACCTCGCTCGGATCACCTCTGGTTGGCGCGATCTATATTCTCGATGAGCCGAGTATCGGTCTGCATCAGAGCGATTCGGCGAGGCTTGTCGCTCTTCTCAGGCGTCTGAGAGACCTGGGAAACACGGTCGTGGTTGTCGAGCATGACCGCGAGATTATCGAGGCTGCTGACGAGGTGATCGATCTTGGCCCGCGAGCAGGGCGGCTGGGCGGAGAGATTGTTTTCCACGGTCCCCCGTCTGCAATGGGGGCAGCTGAGGGTTCTCTGACGGCTGAGTATCTCAGAGGCAAAAGAGATATCGCCGTGCCGGCACTCCGCCGGCAACCCGATTTTTCCCGTTGCATCGAAATCCGGGGTGCCATGCAGAACAATCTGCGCAACATCGATGTCAGGTTTCCTCTCGGGGTGATGACCTGCGTCACCGGTGTCAGCGGTTCAGGCAAATCGACGCTGGTGAACGACATTCTCAAGCTTGGCATCATCAGAGAAAAAGAGGGGTCACGGGAAAAGGTGGGAACGCACCGCTCCATCAGGGGGGCCGAACTGATTGTTCGGGTCGAGCATGTCGATCAGTCGCCCATCGGAAAGTCGAGCCGCAGTAATCCTGCAACCTATCTCAAAATATTCGACGACATCCGCCAGTTGTTTGCTTCAACACGCGAAAGCAAAGCTCGTGGCTGGAAGCCCGGATATTTCTCGTTCAATATACCCGGCGGCCGTTGCGAAGCCTGTGCAGGCGAGGGGAGTGTCAAAATCGAGATGCAGTTCCTGGCCGATATTGAAGCGATCTGCGAGGAGTGCGGCGGAAAGCGGTACAAGAACTCAACGCTTGAAGTCAGATATAACGAACTGTCGATCGCGGAAGTGCTCGACCTGACCGTCGAGGAGGCTATCGGGTTTTTCAGCTCGGAAAAGGTGATCCAGAAAAAGCTACAGGTGCTGCAAGAGGTGGGACTCGAATACATACGTCTTGGCCAGTCCTCCAGCACTCTTTCGGGTGGCGAGGCACAACGGCTCAAGCTCGCTCATTTCATTTCGCGACCGGATGTCAGCAACACCCTGTTCATATTCGATGAACCTACCACCGGTCTTCATTTCGATGACATCGCCAAACTGGTTCGCTGCTTTGAAAAGCTGATGTCCCAGGATAATACCCTGGTGATCATCGAACACAACCCTGACATTATCAAGCAAGCCGACTGGATTATCGATCTCGGCCCGGGCGCGGGGGTGAGAGGGGGTGATATAGTGGCTGTCGGCACACCGGAGGAGATTGCTGGTTGCGAGCGATCACTCACAGGCAGGCATTTGCGGGGGTATGTGTAGGAGAAGAACAGGAGAAGAAAAGGACGGCAGGGAGCTCCCTTTTTTCAGATATTCATCTTCAGCGGATCGTCTTCCAGTGCGCCGCCGTGCAGGCGGATGTGAGGATAGTGCGATCCGGAGGTTCGCTCCGTCCAGGCGCTTCCCCCTTGTTCAACAACTGATTCATTCTGTTTCACTGAAATCCGGTTCATGGAAAGGGAGACGATCTCCCGCAGAATGTCATGATTGTTTCTGTCAGCCTCTGTCGCGACGTTATCACTGATTTTCGAACTGATGCTCTCCAGCTTTTCCAGGGTCACCTTGCCGATGGTGAAAAGCGCCTCTTGACTCTTTATGTTCTGATTGACTGCTTTCATATCGAAGGTTCATTTTTCAGGGTTTGCGGCAGCCTTACGATAAAAAAATATTTGCTGTCCGGAAATCTTTTTTTTATAATTATCCCAGCTGTTAGCACTCCTGTTTGGTGAGTGCTAACAGCTCCGGACTACCTGTCCGGGAAGTTTCAGACTTCAAAAGAGACAAACGATTCACTAACAAACTCAAACGAGAAAGAAGACAATGAACTTGAAACCATTAGCTGATCGAGTTATTGTTAAGCCCGCGCCTGCAGAGGAGAAAACAAAGGGCGGCCTCTACATTCCCGATACCGGTAAGGAAAAGCCGCAGTACGGCGAAGTTGTTGCCGTTGGTGCCGGCAAGGTTGCAGATAACGGCCAGCTGCTCCAGATGCAGGTGAACGTCGGAGACAAAGTACTTTATGGCAAATATTCAGGTACTGAAGTTCACGTTGAAGGTGAGGATTATCTCATCATGCGCGAGTCTGACATTTTTGCGATTCTTGGCTGATCAATTCACAAATCGTTTTTAAAAAAATCCTTAAGGAGGAAGACTTTACAATGACTGCCAAAGATATTCTCTTTGACGCCGAGGCGAGGACCAAACTCAAGGTTGGCGTCGATAAACTTGCCAATGCTGTGAAAGTGACGCTTGGCCCAGCAGGCCGCAACGTGCTCATCGACAAAAAGTTCGGTGCTCCGACCTCGACCAAGGACGGCGTTACTGTTGCAAAAGAGATCGAGCTTTCTGATCCGGTCGAGAACATGGGTGCCCAGATGGTTCGCGAAGTGGCTTCCAAGACCAGCGATGTCGCCGGTGACGGCACCACCACCGCAACAGTGCTTGCCCAGGCTATCTACCGCGAAGGTCTGAAGAACGTCACTGCCGGAGCACGCCCTATTGACCTCAAGAGGGGTATTGACCGCGCCGTCAAAGAGGTGGTCGCCGAGCTGCGCGCCATCAGCCGCACTATCTCCGGCAAGAAAGAGATCGCCCAGGTAGGTACCATCTCTGCCAATAACGATCCGGAAATCGGTGAACTGATCGCCGAGGCTATGGAGAAGGTCGGCAAAGATGGCGTCATCACCGTCGAAGAGGCTAAAGGCATGGATACCGAGCTGAAGGTTGTGGAAGGTATGCAGTTCGATCGTGGCTACCTCTCACCCTATTTCGTGACAAACCCCGAGACCATGGAAGCCGAGCTCGACGAGGCTCTCATCCTGATCTATGACAAGAAGATCAGCAACATGAAAGAGTTGCTTCCGATTCTTGAAAAAGCTGCCCAGTCCGGTCGTCCGCTGCTCATTATCGCTGAAGACATTGAAGGCGAAGCACTGGCCACCCTCGTGGTCAACAAGCTTCGCGGCACTCTGAAAGTCGCGGCTGTCAAGGCTCCAGGCTTCGGTGACCGCCGCAAGGCCATGCTTGAAGATATCTCCATTCTCACCGGTGGTACCGTTATCTCCGAAGAGAAAGGCTACAAGCTCGAAAATGCCACGATGGCTTACCTCGGCCAGGCTTCCCGCATCACTATCGACAAGGACAATACCACGGTCGTTGAAGGTCGCGGCAAGCAGGATGAAATCAAAGCCCGCATCAACGAGATCAAGGGCCAGATCGACAAATCGACCTCCGAGTATGACACCGAGAAGCTCCAGGAGCGCCTTGCAAAGCTCTCCGGTGGTGTTGCTGTGCTCAACATCGGTGCATCGACCGAAGTCGAGATGAAAGAGAAAAAAGCCCGCGTCGAGGATGCGCTGCACGCTACCCGCGCAGCTGTTCAGGAAGGTATCGTCGTTGGCGGTGGTGTGGCGCTCATCCGCGCAGCCAGGGGTCTGACCAATGCCGTTGCCGACAACGAAGACCAGAAGACCGGTATCGAAATCGTCCGCCGCGCGCTCGAAGAGCCGCTCCGCCAGATCGTGGCCAACACCGGCACGACCGATGGCGCCGTCGTCCTTGAAAAGGTGAAAAACGCTGAAGGCGACTTTGGCTTCAACGCCCGCACCGAAGTGTATGAGAATCTGGTGGAAGCCGGTGTGGTCGATCCGACCAAGGTTACCCGCAGCGCGCTCGAGAACGCCGCTTCGGTTGCCAGCATCCTGCTTACCACAGAAGCTGCCATCACCGACATCAAGGAAGACAAACCCGATATGCCCGCAATGCCTCCTGGCGGCATGGGTGGCATGGGCGGTATGTACTGAGCCCCCGATTGTCCATGACAACACAGAAGCCCCGGATTTCCGGGGCTTCTGCGTTAGGGGATTCCTGTCATTTTTATCGCATTCCGATCAGACCGGATCGGCCTGTGGATGGGGTTGTTACTTCAATTCAGGCGAAAATCGCGGTGATGGCGCTGGTCAGCTCGCTTATTCTGAAGGGTTTGCGAATGAAGTGTGCCTCTTTTTCAGAGACCCCTTTCAGAGCAGTCATTTCGAGAGTGTAACCGGACATGAACAGTGTTTTCATCTGCGGGTATAAAGAGAGGAGTTTTATCGACAGCTCCTTTCCGTTCATCTCAGGCATGACCATATCGGTCAGCAACAGATCGATAGTCTCTTTCGAATCAGACACCATGCCGATTGCCTCATTCGGGGAGGTGGCCGTGAGCACTTGATATCCTTTTTTAACAAGCATGCTTTTGATGACCTGAACGATGGCCTGGTTGTCATCGACCAGGAGTACCGTTTTCAGGCCATCATGTTTTACCGGATTTTCAGGGAGTCGTGTTCCGGTCTGTCTGACCTGATTTTCGAAAAGAGGCAGGTAAACCGTAAAACGGGTGCCCTTGCCCGGAGCGCTCTGGCAGTCGAGCCAGCCCTTGTTCTGTTTGACAATGCCATAGACGGTCGAGAGTCCGTGTCCAGTGCCTTTTCCGACCTCTTTGGTGCTGAAAAAGGGTTCAAAAATGTGAGGAAGCACATTTTTATCAATGCCGCAGCCTGTGTCGCTTACAGAAATACTTGCAAAGCTGCCCGGTGTCTGGCAGGGATGTCCCGCATAGCAATCGGAAGATTCCACACTGACGACAGATGTTTCGATAATCACGGAGCCCTGTTGGGTGATGGCATCGCGTGCGTTTGCGCACAGGCTCGTCATTAACTGGTCAAGCTGTGAGGGATCCATAAGAATCCTTGCATCATGAGTGCCGGAATGCCATTCGAAACTGGCCTGTTCTCCGACAACTTCACGCAGTAACGGAATCTGTTCTTCGAGAACTGCATCGAGAAGCACTATTTTCGGTTGAATCGTCTGTCTGCGCGCAAAGGCCAGCAACTGCTGTATAAGATCAGCGGCGCGTATCGTCGATTTCTGGATATTCCGGAGGTTTTCGGTTAAAGGGTTCTCCGGGCTCATCCTGTCGATGACTATTTCGCTGTGTCCCAGAATAGCTGCGAGCACATTGTTGATGTCATGAGCAATGCCGCCGGCGAGTCTGCCGATCAGCTCCATTTTCTGTGTATGCTGCAAGGCCTCCTGCATCTTGTGTTCCGACTCTTCGGCAAACTTTTTTGCAATGATGTCCCAGCCGACTCCGGCAAGTAAGCTGACCAGCCTGATGTCGTTCTCATCGTAATCGACCGGCTTGTTGCCAATCTCAAGCGTTGCCATGACCTTGCCGTTTCGAATGATCGGCACGATAAGCTCTCGACTGGCCTTCACGTGGTTGACAAACTCGCCGTTGCAGTGTCTGAGTGTGGCTTGATCGTTGTGAATTACGGCGCATTTTTTGCTGATAACGTCTGCTGATACTCCGAAATCGATCACCGTCGGATGGGGAGCATGACCGCAATTATCGGTCCGGGAACTGGTCGAACAGGCGTGTCTCAGAACCGATTGATTGTCCGAGATGAAATTGAAAAATCCGAGCGTGCTGCCGGTCAGGCGTTCCGCTTCGTTGAGTGTGAAGGAGAGCAACTCCTCTGTTGAGGTGTTATCGGCCATTTCAAGCAGGTTGCGCCGGAACTCAGTCAGCGCCTCGAAATGCTGGCGCTCGCTGTTATCCTGCACAATGAAGAAAAGAACGGTTTTGCTTTGCAGGGTTGCAGTGCCAAATCTCACCTCCACATGACGTAGTGTGTCGTCGATCCTGCGGTGCATGGTCAGGAAACGGCCGTGCCCGTCTGAGGCCAATTTTTTCAGCCATGACTCATCCCGGGTCCATGACGGAGCGTCGATCTCATGCAGATGCAATTCGCTGATCTGCTCGGCAGACCAGCCATAAAACCCTGTTGCCGCAGTGTTGGCATACATGATGCCGCCTGTTTCCGGATCGATCAGCAGAATCACAGCATCATGGTTCTCGAGCACATTCAGAAAAAAGGCTTTGCTGCTGAACGATCCGTCCGGATGCACTTCATCCGCTTGTATGGATTCTGTGAGCGTTACTCTTGTGTTTTCAGTCTGGTCGTTGGGCATGGCAAGCATTTCGTTTTGTGAAGAGGCAGCTGAAGAACTGCGAAACGATCTCATTTTATAATGATACTTGTTTTTTTGACAACACAGAGAAGGGCAGGAATTTTTCTGATGACGTTTTCTATGCCTTTCCGGATGATCGGCACGATTGAAAAAAAACTTTAAGTATTTCAGTGATATTTGAAATGTCGGACGTCAAGATTGCCTTGGGTTTCAGCCGGGGGGAAGAGAAATTCAGAAAGTTTCCTCCTTTTTGATGGGTGTCAGCCCGGTTTCCTGATTGCCGCCATTCTGAAATCGTCGGATGCCCGATAAACGAATTTTCATGATGAACCGTAGGTAGGTGTTCCGGGATTACGCCACCCTGTTTTATTTATCTCTCAGATTCCGTACAATTAACAACAATCTTTTTTCGTTATCACGACCTGAATTTATGAGAGCTGTGCTTCTGATCAGTGGCGGAATGGATAGCCTCCTGGCGACCGCTCTGGCGCATCGTGAGGGGTTCGAACTGGCAGCCATGCATGTCAATTACGGGCAGCGGACGTGGCAGAAGGAGCTCGACTGCTTCCGGCAGATTTGCGATTACTACGGCATCGAAAAGCGGCTTGAGGTCGATGCATTGTTTCTCAGGGCCATCGGAGGTTCGTCGCTTACCGATACGGCCATACCGGTTGGCCCGGCTGATCTTGCGGGCACCGATATTCCCACCAGTTATGTGCCTTTCCGCAACGCCAATTTCCTCTCGATGGCCGTGAGCTGGTCGGAGGTGATTGGAGCAAACCGCATTTTCATCGGTGCGGTCGAAGAGGATTCGTCGGGCTATCCCGATTGCCGTAAAGTGTTTTACGAGGCTTATAATAAAGTTATCGGTCTCGGTACGCGGCCCGAGACCAGTATCGAAATCGTGACGCCGCTCATCTCAATGAACAAGGCTCAGATTGTCGCAAAAGGGATGGAACTCGACGTTCCTTTTCATTTCAGCTGGTCCTGTTACAAGAGCGAGGGCAAAGCGTGCGGCGTGTGCGACAGCTGTGCCCGGCGGCTTCGGGCCTTCGCGTCCCTTGGCATTTCCGATCCGGTCGACTACGAGGTCAGGCCGAACTATCTGCAATAATTATAAAAACTTTGTAATCCCTTAAGATTCATGGAAAAGGCTAATGCTCTCGAATCCACATCATCTTCGCTTAACGAGCGTTTCAATCTTGCTTTTGGTCTGACAGCCCTCATCTGGATCACCGGCCTCGTCGGTCATTTCACGCCGCTGCTCGAATGGCCTGCGCTGGCGCTTTACGTGATCGGCTCGATTGCGGTCGTCATCTGGCGCGGAAAGAGCAAAGGCGAGTGGGCCGAGATGTACCTCGCGGGTGGCGATCGCGGCAAATCCCTGAAATGGGGCGGTATCGCGGGCGGCATCCTCTTCTGTATGTTCAACACCGTGATGAGGTACAAGAGCGGCAAGCCGCCGATGATGGACATGCAAGGCATCCTCGTGAACATGAACTTCCTCTACTTTTTCCCGGTACTCGTGCTGGCCGAGGAGTTCCTGTGGCGCGGCCTGATGCTCTCTTCGATGGTCGAGAAGGGCATCAATCCGCACCTGAGCGTCTTCGTGACCGCCATCTGCTATGTGCTGAACCACTACGCCGTCGCGCCGGTCGGGATGCAGGAGCGCGGTCTGATGGCGATGATGGCCTTCCCGATTGGTATCCTTGGCGGCTATATCGTGCTCAAGTCGAAGAACGTCTGGGGCAGCGTGCTGGTGCACATGGTGACCATGTTTTCGATGATACTCGATATTTTCGTCATTCCGAACCTTGTTTACTCATACTTTCACTGATTTTAGCACATGTCTGAAAACCGAATCACCCGGCTGGTGGAGCAGGACAAGAAGCTGCTCATCGCCTACTATATGCCTGAATTTCCCGTGCCGGACGCGACTTTGCCCGTGCTCGAAGCGTTGCAGGAGAGCGGGGCCGATCTCATCGAGCTTGGAATGCCCTACTCCGATCCCATCGGCGACGGGCCGGTCATCCAGGACGCGGCGCACAAGGCAATCAGTCACGGTGTGAACGTTGGCACCATCTTCGAGCTCGTCAGGCGCGCGCGTAAAGGCGAGGGGTGCAAAAAGATCACCGTGCCCATCCTGCTCATGGGTTACAGCAATCCGCTCATCGCCTATGGTGGCGACTGCTTCATGGAGGACGCGGTCGAGGCTGGTGTCGATGGCCTGTTGATTCCCGATCTGCCGCCGGAGGAGTCAGAGGATTTTCTTGAACGTGCCAAACACTTCGGTCTGTCGGTGATCTACCTCATTTCGCCGGTGACACCACCCGAGAGGATTGAACTGATCGACAGCATGTCTACCGATTTTTCCTACTGTCTTGCGGTCAATGCGACCACGGGCACAGGAAAGCTCGATACTGCCGGTATGGATGAAAAGATTACGGAGTATCTGAATCGGGTGCGCAACCACGCACGGAAGAAGTTCGTGGTCGGCTTCGGAATCAAGGATCGCGAGCGTGTACAGAAGATGTGGGAACTGGCCGATGGAGCCGTTGTCGGTTCAGCGCTTCTGCAGCATGTGGCAGATGCCCGTACACCCGGGGAGAGTGCGGCTCTTGCCGCAGCTTTCTGGAAATCATTGCAGTGAACCCTCTGGCAGAGTCCCTGCCGGCGCTCCGCCATTTCCTCGCATTCCGAATCGCCTTACCATGCAAGCATCGAGCAAAGCCAATCCGAAGGTGATGGTCATCGTTCCGCATCTCAGGAACCGCCCGATGCTTGAATCCTGCCTCGACGCTCTTCGCAAAAGCACCTTTACCGACTTCGCTGTTCTTGTTGTCGATAATGGCGGAGAGGATTCCGATCTTGCCGGTATCGAACACGACCGGCCTGATATCTCGGTGCTGCGCTTATCCGCCAATGCCGGTTATGCTGGCGGATGCAACGCCGGACTACGGCAGGTTACGTCGCCTTATGTGGTTTTCATGAATGACGATGCCATCGTCGAGCCTGACTGGTTGGGTTATCTTGTCGAAGCAGCTGAAGCCGATACGAAGATCGGCGCGTTGCAGCCTAAAATTCTCTCGCTTCCAGGGTATCGTGAAGGGAAAAAGATATTCGACTATGCCGGGGCGGCTGGAGGCCTTATCGACCGGCTGGGCTATCCTTACTGCCTCGGCAGGACGTTTCGTGAGCGGGAGACGGATGCCGGCCAGTATGACCGGTCGCAGGAGATTTTCTGGGCCTCTGGTGTGGCTCTTTTTGCCCGCCGGGAGTTGCTGATGAAACTTGGAGGGTTTGAAGGAAGCTTTTTCATGCACATGGAGGAGATCGACCTCTGCTGGCGTATGAAGCTACATGGTTATCATGTGCGTTCCGTGCCCCGATCGGTAGTCTGGCACGAGGGGGGAGCCTCGCTGCATGAAGGTTCCCCGATGAAAGTTTTTTTCAACCACCGCAACGCACTGCTCATGCTGTTCCGGAACCGCGGGATGGCAGCGCTGGTATTCATGTTGCCGTTGCGCCTTTTTCTCGAAGTGGTTTCGATTTTTTTCTATCTGGCTGACGGAAGGTCGGGATGGAGCAAAGCGGTTCAGGTTCCGAAGGCTTTCGCGAGTGCGCTCGGCAGACTCGGCATGACGTTACGCCAGCGCCGTTCGATTCAGCGGACGAGAGTCGTCAGTGACCGGGAGCTTTTCAGGGGAGCGCCGGTTTCGGTTTTTCTTCTGCGCTGACAGGTTATTTCCTGGCGCGCGATTCGCAGTATTCCCTGATCTCCCTGAGGATGACGGGCAGATCCTGGCTCTGCACGAAGCTCACCACCAACTGGGGAGCGAAGAAGTCCGGTTTGACCTCCGCCCGGTATGTCAGGAGGGTTCCGGGTCCGTTCCGGCCATCGACCGCTTCCAGCCGCCACTCTCCTTCGTAGACCTCGAAATCACCACCGATCTGCGAGAACCAGAGGTGCTCCGGAAAGACCTCCTCCACCTTGAGGGTGAAATGCACTGTCTTTTCGAAGATGAAAATGCCCGATTTTCCCGACTGTACGATGATTTTCGTATGATTGTTCGTTTCGAGCAGACGGCTCGAGATGACCTTGGGCATCGTTTCGTGAAGGTGGTTGTAATCGGTCAGCATATGCCACACAACAGATGGTTCTGCCTCGATGAAGACACTTCCATTGGCGCCGATCACACCATCCGCAAGCCAGTCCAGATCGATCACTGTCTCGCCTTGCATGATCCTTTCCATTTGTTCAGGAGTACGAGCCATTGATGAACGGTTTAGGTGTTATGTCAGGCAGGCCTTTGAAGCTTCAGGAGCCTCTCTTTACAATGTAGGGCTCTTATGCCTTCTCGCAACCCGTAAAACGATTTTGCCCGCAAAGACTTCAGCATCGGATGAGTATTGCGGACAGTCTGTTATTGATATCGAAAGCAAGCGTTTGCGGGGTTGGTGTGATCATGCCGGATTGGTCAATCGACGGCGTGAAGGGGTTCGGCGTGGACGATGATTCTCGATGTTTCGGGGAGGGTTTTGTAGATCAGGCCTTCGAGGCGGCTGGTGATGGTGTGGACTTCTGCAAGCACCGTGTTGTCCTCAAAGCTGCAATGCAGGGTGATGCAGAGTTTGTTATACCCTGATACGAGGATTTTTATTGCATGGATGTCTTTGATGCCTGGGATGGTTCCAGCTGCGTCCCGGATGATGGAACTGATTCTTGCTTCGTTATCGGGAGCGGCTGGTGTGGCATCTCTCAGTTCGTTGTTTAGCGGATCGAGGTGGATGCAGATGTCGATGCAGTTGTTGAACTCGCGGTGCAGATCATGTTCGAGCCGGGTAACTGAATCGTGAGCTTCACGGATGGTGAGACTGCTCTCTACCTCGACATCGAAGGTGATCTGCTTTTTTTCGCCGGTAAGTGAGGTGACGATATTGTGGGCGTGCAGGTTGTGGTTCAGCCCGATTGCGTGAATTCTTTCAGTGACGGTTTCATTGTTCAGCACGACTGGGCGTGCATTGACCGTGACATCGCTTTCAGGAATCTCCATTTTCACTTCCTGTTCCACCCTGGAGCATATTTCCAGTACCTTTTCCTGTGGCAGGGTACGACTTACGGTGAGGGTCAGATCGATGAATACGAAAGGGCCTGCCGGTTTGATGCGCATTTTTTCAATAGCCACCACACCGGGGACATTGCCGGCTATCGTTTCAATCTGGTCTGAGAGTCCTTCAGGAGCAGCGTCCACCAGGACATCGAAAGTTTTTTTGCCGAGTTTCCAGGCTGCATGGCCAACAAGCAGCGCAACAATGATACCTGCCAGTGCATCTGCCCAGTGAATGCCTAAAGCGACAAAACCCAGGCCTGCAAGCACTACGGCCGAGGAGAGAATATCGGAGGTGAAGTGCAGCGCATCGGCTTCGAGCGCCTGGCTTCTGGTCTCCCTGGCCACTTTTTTAAGTGCGGTCGCTCTCGATATATCAACTATGATCGAGATGACGATGACGGCAATAGCATACCAGGTGACTTCAATTTCAGCTTTGCCGGTTATCAGCCGTTCCTCAGCGGCATAGATGATCCAGAACGAGGTCAGGAACAGCAGGCCGGTTTCAATGAGAGCGCTGAAGCTTTCGATCTTGGTGTGGCCGTAATGGTGCTTCTCGTCAGCGGGTTTGTCGCTGACTCTGACGGCGAACCAGGTGAGGGCCGCAGCTCCGAAGTCCATTGCTGAGTGAGCGGCTTCCGAAAGAATGCCGATACTGCCGGTCATCAGGCCTGCCACGATTTTCATGATGGTCAGCAGCATGCTTGCCGCAACCGAACTGAGCGCGACGCTCTGCTTTTTCTGTTCGTTGGTGCTCATTTGCTCATCGGGCTGACAGGGTTGATGTTCTTTCAATACTGAACAAACATAGCGATTTGCCGGTTAACGGCAATTATCGTTTCTGTCAAATCTGAGCGGTGTCAACTCAATACCAAACAACCTTACGCATTCTTCGTCATTGCGAGCCGCAATGCGGCGCGGCAATCCATGCGGAATCAGCAGAAGCTGTAAAAGATGGATCGCCACGCCCCGACAAGTCGGGACTCGCGATGACGTGGAAGAGGGAGTCGGTGATTGAATTCCGTCATTGCGAGCCGCAAAGCGGCGCGGCAATCCATGCGGAATCAGCAGAAGCTGTAAAAGATGGATCGCCACGCCCCGACAAGTCGGGACTCACGATGACGTGGAAGAGGGAGTCGGTGATTGAATTCCGTCATTGCGAGCCGCAAAACGGCGCGGCAATCCATGCAGAATCAGCGAAAGCCGTGAAGATGGATCGCCACGCCCCGACAGATCGGGACTCGCGATGACGTGGAAGAGGGAGTCGGTGATTGAATTCCGTCATTGCGAGCCGCAAAGCGGCGCGGCAATCCATGCAGAATCAGCGAAGACCGTGAAGATGGATCGCCACGCCCCGACTGGTCGGGACTCGCGATGACGTGGAAGAGGGAGTCGGTGATTGAATTCCGTCATTGCGAGCCGCAAAGCGGCGCGGCAATCCATGCAGAATCAGCGAAGACCGTGAAGATGGATCGCCACGCCCCGACTGGTCGGGACTCGCGATGACGAGCGAATGCTTGTCAGTTCTGATTTCATACCAATGATTTTATCGTCATTGCGAGCCGCAAAGCGGCGCGGCAATCCATGCAGAATCAGCAGAAGCTGTAAAACGGAAGTTCCAAGACAAAAATCAGTTAACTCTATATTCTGATGGCGGTTAGGTGAAAAATGCGCCAGAATTGTAGTCACTAATTTATTTGCATAATTAATTTATAGTGCTTATATTGCTGCGGT
>Ga0233422_10000409_pt1 | contig 21757 bp, 23 predicted proteins | sample Watercolumn_Mata_2_FD_182724 | JGI IMG/M metagenome (GOLD analysis project Ga0233422, IMG submission 182724) | Freshwater microbial communities from Lake Matano, South Sulawesi, Indonesia - Watercolumn_Matano_2014_110_MG | ecosystem: Environmental > Aquatic > Freshwater > Lake | place...
GATTTCGAGAATTTCTCCTAGAATTTTCTTTTCATCTTCTGTTAAAAGCTCTTTATGCTTCTTAAATGCTTTAAATTGTCTTTCTGAGAGATTAGAATAGAGAAATTGAACATCTTTTAACTGGCGATCAAATGTGACTCCTGTAACTGAGATAGCAAGCTCTCCTGATGAGGCTTCTGAAACTGACTTGCCTTCTGATTGTATGGCTTTAATATTTCCTATTTCTTCTCCGTCTCGCGAGATTACAGGAATTCCAGAGACAAGCTTTCCAGCTAGAATTTTAACTCCAAAAATAGCTGGATTTGAATTTCTAAATACATATTCATGCAAGATTTCTAGCTTGAAGAGATTTGCTAGTTCTGAAAGCTTTTCTTTTTCAACTTGCTTTCGTGTTTCATCTCTAAACTTTATTGTATCTTCTATTAATTTGTAGACAACTTCATTTTGAATTATTTTTGTGCTGCCTTGAAGAGCTTTGGCATCTTCGTCTATATCTACATTAAATCCAACAATTAGAGAATTTTCTCTTGCTGATTCATAAGAAGTCTTAGCAGCAATAATATCTGCCTTATTTATATTTCCTATTCCTGCTCGCGAGACAGAGATATTTGCTTCTTTTAATAGAGTTAAGAGAGCTTCTACACTGCCTAGAGACTCTGCTTTTGCAACAATCCCTTCTTTTTCTGTTTGGATTGCAGAGGAAATCTCTTTTTTGAATTCTTTTTCAATCTGTTTTATATCTCCTTCATAGATAACAAATGGCATGCCTGGAAGAATCTCTTTTTTATCTGCTAGCTGGAGTCTTAATCCAGAAGCAGCTGTTACCTCTTGCTTATTTTTAAATGAGTTTGAGATAGGAAGAATCTCTTCTATTACTCTTATCTTGGCTATTATTGGATTATTAAAAGAGGCTATTGCAATTTCATCTCCGACTTTTAGCTTGCCATCATATAAAATGGCTTCAAGCCAGTACTGGGCTTTTTCTTTTTTAATTTCTAGAATAACTCCTTTTGCTTTTTCTCCTAATGATAAATCTTTTTTAAGGAATTTTTGAGCTAGTCCGCATAAAGTCATTAGTAATTCTGGGATGCCCTCTCCGGTTTTTGCAGAGCAGGGAACAATTGCAACTTTTTTAGTATAATCTGTTATATTCCAAAATAAGTCAGACTCTAACTTATAGGAAGAGAGAGCTGCCTGAAATGTGAAAAGTCTCTCTTCAAACTTTTGTTTTGCTATTAAAGCTTGGGATTCTATGCTATTTTTTATCTCATCATTCTTTTTCCAGCCTGAAATATTGTCAATTTTATTTAAGGCAATAATAAAGGGAACTTTGTTCAACTTTAGAATCTGAAGAACTTCTGCGGTCTGGGGCTCTATTCCTTTATTTACATCAACAACTAAAATAGCTAGATCAGCTAGATTGCCTCCTCTTTTTCTTAGATTTGTAAATGCAGCATGTCCGGGGGTGTCTATAAAAAGCAGGCCTGGAAGCTGCAAGGCAACATTATACTTATCAAGAAGATAACAGCCCTTTTTTATATTATCTGCTGGAAATAATGTAAAAGATATTTTTTGAGTAATTCCGCCTGCTTCTGCTGCTGCTACACTAGAGCCCCTTATCTTGTCTAGAAGAGATGTTTTTCCGTGATCTACATGTCCGCATATAGTTACTATTGGCTGGCGTATCATTGTAATGTGTGTTTATTTTAGCTATTGTATATTCTTCAGTATAGTTGTGTTTTTAAAGCTTAATATTGTTAAAATATAATGAGTGGAAGAGATGTAGGAAGAGTAAGATTGTTAGAAAATGGAAGATATTCTTTAGTTGTGGAGAGGGCAGGAGTTTTATATTATCTTCCAAGAGAGGGCAGTTTTGATGCGGTTTTACAAGGATTTAGGGATTATTCTAGTTTGGGGATACCAATGCCTCGCTCAACTCGTGCTAGAGTGCTTCAGACAGCAAGAGAATTTGAGCTTGTTGAGTGTTGTCCTCTGCCTAGACTTGATTTGAGAGTCTTAAGCAAGCTTATTAGCGAACACAATACAAGAGCTAGAAAGCCGGTTGTGGCTGCTGATAAAAGATAGGTTATAACAATATCTTTATATATAGTTCTTATTTTGAAAAGCTATGGAGAAGCCAGTTGATGTAACTAAACTAGAATCTTTGAATGTGGGAACATTTGGCCATATTGATCATGGCAAGACTACTCTTGTATACAAGCTTACTGGAAAGTGGACAGATACCCATTCAGAGGAATTAAAGAGGGGAATTACTATTAAATTGGGATATGCTGATTGTATTGCTAGAAAGAGTAAAGATGGATACAGCATTAAAGATGGAGAGCCTTTTAGATACATAAGTTTTGTAGATGCTCCTGGACATGAAATGCTTATGGCAATAATGCTTTCTGGAGCTGCAGTTATTGATGTTGCCTTGTTAGTTATTGCTGCGAATGAAGGGATTAAGCCTCAGACAAGAGAGCATCTTGTTGCATTGCAAGCAAAGGGGATTAAGAATATTATAGTTATACAAAATAAAATAGATCTTGTTAGCCAGGAGCAGGCTAGAAAGAGTTATGAGGGAATAAAAGAGTTTGTTAAGGGAACTATTGCAGAAAAAGCAGAGATAATTCCTGTCTCTAGCCAGCAGGAAATTAATCTAGATAAAATTTTAAAATTATTATGTGAGATAGAAATTTCAAAGAGAAATATTGAAGCAGATCCTGTTTTTTTAATAGCAAGAAGTTTTGATATTAACAAGCCAGGAACTAAAATTAAGGAGTTGAAGGGCGGAGTTTTAGGAGGAGCTTTAAAACAAGGAAAGCTTAAGATAGGAGATATGATTGAGATTAAGCCAGGAAGAAATCTTAAGAGGGAGAATCAGATTGTTTACGAGACTATAAAGACAAAGATTATAGGAATTAGAAAGGGCAGTTATTCTATTAAAGAAGCTAGTCCTGGAGGAAGTCTTGCTTTAGAGACAGAGCTAGATCCAATATTAACAAAAGCTGATTCTTTATCAGGATGTGTGGCTGGAATAAAAGTTGCTGATGTTAAAAGCCATATAAAACTTAGAACAAAGCTGTTTGAAGAGGTTGTTGGAATTGGAGAGAAAAAGCTTGTTGATAATATAAAAGTCAGCGAGATGTTGATGCTTTCTGTGAATACTTCAACTACTGTCGGATTTGTGCGAAAAATAAAAGGAAATGAGGTCGAGATGGATTTGAAAATTCCTGTTGTTCCGATAAAAGGAGAGAGTGTTGGAATTGCAAGAAATATTTCTGGGCACTGGAGACTTATAGGATTTGGAGAGCTAGTAGAATAATTATCTAATTTTGGTAGTAAATCTAGATTAGAAAAAGTTAAATAGCCACTTTTCTTATAAAAGTTATGAAGTGGCTTAGAGCAATACTAACTGGAATCTTGCTATGGGTGTTAATCTTTTTTGAAGTGTCTATACTTATGTTTGGATTTAATCTTTCTGGAAGCTTGTACTATGCTATTCACTATCTTTTAATTGTATTTTTAGTTTTGTTATGTTCTTATATTTATTTTAAGAGGAGCTTTGGAGGGGTGAGAGAGGGGTTTTTGCTGGGATTAATTTTTATTGTCACTGGAAGTATTCTAGATTTGATAATAACAATTCCTTTATTTGTTAAAACTCTTGCTTTTTTTAATATTTATTTATTTGTTGGATATTTAGAGGCACTAGTGCTGACAATTTTATTTGGCCTTATTTTTAGAAAGAGACAGATGCCAAGTCAGAATCTTGAGATGCTAAAGAGACAGATATCAAGCCAGCCTTTTTCTCCTAAAGTTTCTAAAGTTGTATTAAGTGTTCCTAGAAAAAGAGCAAGAAGCAAGAAGAAAAAGAGATAATAATTAGATAATAGAGACTTCTATTTTTCTTTCTTTTGGACCATCAAATTCTAAAAAAAATATTTTTTGATACTGTCCTAGAAGAAGCTTGTTGTCTTTAATTGGGATTAAAAGAGAGCTTCCGATTAGACTTGCTTTGGCATGGGCTGGAGAATTGCCCTCTCTGTACCGGAAATCTTCTTTGCTGTTGGGATTTCCGGATATCCCAAAGTCCTCGCTAAGGACTTTGTGATGTTCAAAATCTAGTCTTGGAGTTAGCTCATCAATAATATTTAATACGTCTCGCATAACTGCCTTGTCATATCCTTCATTTATTGTTAAAGCAGAAGTTGTACTTGGATTAAATAATAATGCTGCTTTTCCTGATTCTCTTTCTATGACTTTTTCTACTAATTCTGTAATATCTATAGCTTCCTGCCATTTTGTTGTTTTAAGAGAGATTTCCATAAACTTTTAAACTATAAAAGATATATAAAGATAATGGATAAGAAAATCAATATTGTTTGCGAGAGAAGGCTGAAGAAGTATTTTGAGATAAGTGAGAAGGCTTTTAAGATTGCTGAAAAGAGCATAGTAAAAGGCCGGGAGCAGGATGCTGCTAAGATTTTGGAGATGGCTAGATGTTACTTATCTGATGCCAGACATTTTGAGAAGAAAGGAAATTATGTAAATGCTTTTGCTGCTATTAACTATAGCCATGGCTGGCTTGATTGTGGAGCAAGACTTGGCATATTTGATGTTAGCGATACAAAGCTGTTTACTATTAAATAAGAATTATTTAGGAGAGGCAGCATAATCTCTTATTCTTTCGTGTGCATATGCTACCTTTGCATCAATATCTTTGCCTTTTGCCCATACTGCCCTTGATCTTTCTGGATTTCCCATAACAACAAGAACTGAATCTGAAAATTGCTGTTCAACTATAATATAACTAACATCTTTTGCTGCTGTTCTGAGTTGTCCGCAGTTTATTATTCTTAAATTAAAAGGCGCTTCTTCTAGTAGGTCTTCTGATCTAACACCTCTTAGATATCCTTCAGCCCACTCAACTATTTTTTTTGTTCTTAACATTGCCTCTCTAGAAACATCTACTGGCTGGGCTGGAAGTGTGAAATGGGTGTCTGTTTCATCTCCTGCATGAAGCATAAGATTTACCAGTGCGTCATCCTGGCGTAATCTTCTTTCTCCGAATTTAGAATAATCTGGCTCTGGTTTCATTTTTCTACTACTAAATTAAGGTTTATAAATCTAGCTGGTTTAATACTAGCATGATAGACACAGATAATTTAAATGAGGCAAGAAAGCTTATTGAAGCAGAAGCAAAGCAGGGAAAGCCAGTAGTAAGAGGAAAATCTATTGACTTTAATAGGATAATCTTGGAGAATAAGAAAGTTGGGATGCTAATTCTGGATCATAGAGATAAGAAAGATAAGTTAAAGCAGCGAGATTCTGGGTTAAATCATGTTCTAGCAGAGATTGCAAGAAAGAATAATATTACTTTGGCTTTTGATATAGATGAGTTTAAAATAGAAGATAAGAAAGAGAAGGCGAAAATTCTTTCAAGATGGATTCAGAATATAAAGCTGGCAAAAAAAGCAGGAAATAAGATTAGACTTTTGAATTATAAAGACAAAAAAGAAGCTTTTTCCTTTTTAACAAGCCTTGGCTTAGATACTAAGAAAGCAGAAGAAGCTTTATAACTTATCTCTTTTTTTGTAGATTACAAAGAAAACTATAGCAACTACTAATAGGATTGTTAGAATTAATCCAATTAGTGCTATTTTAAATGTTGGAGAAAGCCCTTCTTGTTTCAGAATTTCTTGAGCTAGGCAAATTCCAGAGCTAGAGCAGATCTCTTCTGATGAACAAACTCCGCAATTTACTTTTTCTCCGCAGATTGTGAATTCTCCGCAAGAGTATCTTAAACTAGAACAGCTATCTGTGCAGTCTTCTTCTAGATAATTTGGAATAAGAGTATAATTCTGAATAATAGTTGAGTTGTTTATATAAGTTGCTGACCCTCTGCTTCTGCCTAAATCATCATCTTCACATGTGCCACAATCAAAGCCGCAAGTTTCGCAAGTCTCTCCAATATCTGCATCACAAACAGAATCTCCGCAATATGAGCCGTATGTATGATCAACAGAAAAAGAGACAGACTGATTGCTGATTAGTCCTTCTGAATTTGAGGCATAGACAGTTAATATCTTATCTCCGTCATCAAGGCTTATACTTGATATTGTGCCTGTTGTGTTCTTATTTATGCTATCAATAGTATAATAAGCAGTTGTCATCTCGTCTGAGAAGTTAAATACAAGAGGAACAAGAGTTCTGTAGGTTTGGCCTTGTGCAGGCAGGCTAATTGTGATTTGAGATTGACACTCTCCACAATCAGAAGGGCAGCTATCACATGTTTCTCCACTATTGCAGACTGAATTTCCGCAGGATATTTGCGAGTAAAGACTGCTAATCATTTTTGGAGATAGTGCTTGATTATAGATTTCTAGCTCATCTACGCTTCCATTTAAGAAAGCGCGATTCCAGCTCATAGTGGTCTGCCCTATATAAGAGGAAGAATTTCTATAAGATAAGTTAACTGCATTTATTAGTGTAGAGGAGTCTAGCTTTCCATTTAGATAGAAAGAAAGATTAGTTCCATCAACTACAAAGACAAAGTGATTCCACTCTCCTAGATTGATTTCTGTTTTTCCATATAAGTCATAATCTGGCCAGTAGCTAGATGAAGCTTGATAAGCTATGCCATGTATTGTTTTTGTTGTGTTGTCATATCTAACAATCATATTTGTTCCGTAATTGCTTGCAAATACAGTTCCAAACTGATCAGCATTTAAGTTAAGGAAGAAGGCAATACTATATTTATCATATAGTTTTATGGTTTTATTTCCCAGATCAACAAAGCTATTATTCAGGGAGAAGTTAACTGCCTGGCCTTTAATGCTGTCAACAACTGAGACATTGTGCAGTGTGCCGTTTATACTGCTGTTTAGGGAGTCAAATGTTATGTTATCTTGAATGTTTTCAAAACTAAATTTTGCAAGTCTTTTTATTAATATGTCTTCATAGTTTTTTACTATCTGGGGGCTGCTTAAAGATTTATTATAAATTTTAATCTCATCTAAAGTTCCATTAAAGCATCTTACATCTCCAAATGTTTCATTACATTTGTATCCTCCAATCATTAATGGATAAGAATTTGTGACTAGTTTTCCTTTAATAGAATCATTATAGGCTTTTAGCTCTCCATTAATATATAATTTTGCTATTTTTCCATTATAAGAGAAGACAATATTATACCACTGATTTGTATTAATTGTATTATTTCCAGATAGCAAGAATAGATTATTCTCGCCTATTGTATAAGCTGTTTTAACATTATTTGTTTCACTGTGATTAATAGATTCATTTAATATCATCCTCATACAATTCCAGCCAGTTTTAGCCATAAAGTCTCTTGGATTTGTATCTGATTTAACCCAGGCAGAGATTGTTATCTCATCTTCTATATGAAGAGAGGAAGAGTCATTAACTATTATATAATCTTTATCTCCATCAAGATGAATTCCTTTTCCTAGAATTCCAGAGGTATAATAGCTGTCTCCAAAAACAGCCCCATTATTTGAGAATCCAGAAAAATCATCAGTGTTATCCTCAAAGCTTAATTCTAAAACTTTTCCAGAGTCATCTGCTGTTCTTACTAACTCATAAGAGCCAATGTCCCATTTATGGTTTTGAGGTCTGGAATTTCCTAGAATATCATCTCTAACTCTTAGCAGAGTTTTTCCAGCATCAATAGCTGGGCTGTCTTCATCTGGGATAAAGTTATAATTTAAAGGGTCTTCTAGCATTGGATTGGCATTAATTGAATGCTCTCCAAGAATATCTGTCTGATTTCCATAAATTAAATTATAGTCTTCTATATTGCTATAAAACCATAAAATGCCATTAACAATATTTGAACAAACTCCTTTAGGGCAAGTCTGGTTTTCAATATAAATCTGTTTTTTGGCATTGTTAAAAGCAATATTATTTCTCACTATATTATTTGCAAGAATTCTTTTTGCACCAGCTTCATCTCTATATTCTGAATAGTGAACATTTATACCGAAAGCTGAGCTGTTATACACTACATTATTATATACTTTAGTGTTTACACTATCTTGAACTAAAAGTGCTCTAGCAGGATCAGGTCCAAAGTTTTTAGTATTATAAACTATATTGTTCCTTACTATATTTCCACCATTCATTCCAGAGATTTCAACCATAATTCCTGCATAAGCATCATCATGCGAAATTGAATTTTCAATGATATTGTTGTTGTTATTAATATCAAGCCATATTCCAACTCCTTTATTATAAGCTGCATAATTATTTCTAAGAATAGAATTATTCGAGGAAGTTATTTTCATTCCAGAAGAGCCAGCAGAACCAAAACCGCCTTCTAACCCAAATCCCTTTAAATTATTGTAAATTACACTATTATTTTCCCATATATTGCCCAATCCGCTTCCGCCAATACCCATCCTGCCATTATATTCTGCAGAATTATTCCGAATTATATTATTATCTCCTTTAACAAGTAAGCCAAACTGATTAGTCCAGCTTATATTATTATTTTCTATTATAAGATTATCCCCAAAAAATTCAAATGCTCCGAGTTCATGATTCTTTGCATATATTCCTGAAATTCCGGAAATGGTAATATAATCAACACGAGGGATAGGGGGAGTTGCAGTTAAATTTGGCCTGATATTATAAAACAACTGCGTTCTTTTAGATAGTTCAATCTTGTGGCCTGCAGGATTCACATCTCCAAAAAATCTTGCATAAGTCAAATTTGTTTCAGGTTCGACATAAAATGTTCCGGGTTCAACAAGCCCGTATGAAGTATGATTACAAATTTCCCCGAGATAAATATTTTTTATAACAGATGCGCCAAGAGAGTTGTCATACAATCTAAAATCATCTATAAGCCCATTAAATGTGACATTTGTATTTCTTCCAAGCGCACTGCCTATAAATATCTTGTCTACGGAGATATAAGAGCTGAATTCGGATAAATCATTTGAGTATAGCTTATTAGCAATTAGATTGCCATTAAGATAAAGAGACAAATTTCCACCATTTACTACAAAGACAATGTGATACCATCTATTCGGAACAGCAATTATACGAGGAGATACATAATTATCAGACCAGTTAGAAGTAAATGCTTTATGTGAAGAAGCTGTCAGCGCGCCATTTGCCCCAATTCCTATAAATATTGAAGCATTTGGAATTGAAGCAGTCAATAATTTCGCATTTTTACTATACTCCTGATTAAACCAGAGAGAAATAGAATAATTATCATTCAAAGGCTGGCTAAAGCTTATATTAACTGAACTATCTGTTGAATTTAATTCTATAGCATTTCCATTCAGCCCATCTTTAATAACAGCATTTTGAATAATTCCGTTATTGCCATTGCCTGAATTATCAGAAATTAAATTTTCTTGAATGGCTGCAAAATCATAATCGATTAGCCTGATAGGCAGAGAGTATGATGCAAAAGATTCATTGCAAAAAACATCAGTCTCTTTTAATAATCTGCCATCTTGAATTAATTGCTTGTTACTGCATAGAATTTTGTTTTCAAAACCCCCTTTACATACAGCAGAGGGATAACCATTAAGGTAACTAAAATTATTTAATAGATATATATTATCACTAACCAAGTTCCAATCTTCAAAAATATCGCTTCCAGTTATTACTGGATTTTCTCCAGGATAATTTCTAAACTCTATTCTTCCTGATTCTGTTCCAGACTTAGTAAGTTTTACAGATTCTTTATAAACTCCTTCTCTAATATAAACAGTTTGCCCAGGTTCAAGAGTATTGGCTGCTTTTTGAATAGTACACCAGGGTTGATCTATAGATCCAGGATTAGAATCAGAGCAAGTTCCGCCTATACTGTTTGTATCAACATAAAATTCATTTTCAGGACTTGGAATAAGCATTCCTGGTTTAAATCCAAAATAAACAACTATTGCAGCAACAATTAGAATTAGGAGAATAATCAGAAGATTTCTTATGTTAAAAAAGCTGATTGAACTGCTGCTTGTTATATAGTTTCTTTCTATTTCTACCCTTTTTTTCATATCATTTATATTAGAAACGCTTGTTTTTAAACCTTACTATAATACTAACTAAAGATTATTCCTGCATAACCTACACAATTAGAAAAATCTCCTGTTATATCTCCTGAAGTATAATATTCAACTAGCTTGGCTTTCAAGTTTTTTATTTTTGCCAGCTCTGAGATAATTGTTATTCCATATAAGCCGCAAACAGTGCTTTTTGAAGAAAGTTCATATACTTTCTTGCTGTTTTTATTTAAAATATTAATTATTATTTCATTATCAATATCATAGATGTGTTTCTTAATATCTGTTTTAAAAGGTAGGAATCCGTAAGCAGAGCCATAGTGAGTTAAATCTGAAGAGATAATTAATCCCAGATTATCATCAATAAAGTCTGCTAGTATTGCAGCTAGCTTTTTGCACTCTTCATAAGATAAGTCTTTTAGCAGAACAGGCAGGATTTCAAATTTTTTTTGGCTTTTTTGAAGAAAAGGGAGCTGGACTTCTATACTATGTTCTTTATTATGTGCTTGTTCTGATGTATCTGCTTCAAAACCTTGTTTTTTTAACTCTTTTAATAATTTATTTGATAGGGCTAGGTTAGTCTTAACAACTCCGAGGGGAGTTTCAAAATCTTGCTGGCTTATGCTTATCTTGCTTCCTAAACTTGAGTGATTTACTCCTAGAATAATAAAATCTTTCTTGTCTGCTAGTCTGGCAAGAACATCGCCTGCTAGTTTTCCAGAAAAAGCATATCCTGCATGAGGACTTATAGCTAGTTTTATGTTTTCTTTTTTATTTGATAGATACATTAAAACTTCATCATCTAAGTCCTCTTTTGAAGCTGGATAAAAGCTTCCTGCAAACATTGCTTTTCTTATCATAAAAACTGCTCCTCAATAATTCTTGAAATCGGCTTTCCTGTCTGTTTTTTTAATTGTTTGAGCTTATTTATGGTTCTGACTGATAAAGTCACATCTATTCTTTTTCTCTGAAATCGAAGTTCGTGAGTCTTATCGTAATTCTCAAGAGCCTCAAACATTTCTTTATATTTTTCAATTATTCTATCTGATTGCATTTTTTATTCTCCTTTCTATATTTCTTATATTATTCTCATTATTTTTAGCTATTGAAGTAATCTGATACACAAGCAAATCTCTATCCACTTGCTTTTTGGACTCTTCTGCAAACTTTAAAGTTAGGTACATAGCTGTTCTTTTATTTGCATCTGAAAATACATTATCCACTATAATTGCTCTCAGCAAGTAAGCTAGCTTTTTATAATCCCCAAGTTTATTGTTCTTTTGCATATCAATTGCATAGTCTAAACTTGAATCGCTTCTTAGATTTCCCCCAAATCCCTTGTTTATCCTAAGCAGCTCTTCCTTGACAATTTTCATACACATATTAGATGGATACTTATATATAAATCTTTTGGTTAGTTAAAATAGAAAGCTTTAAATAAGGTATTATATACACTTATATAATATGGCTAAAATCTTGCATCAGCCGACTTTAGAATCTATAGCGAGAGTTGAGGAAGTGATAAAAAATAATTCTGGACTTGGAAATTATCAGTTATGGAAGAAACTTCCAAAAAAGATGATGTACCAGACTTTTCTCTTGATTTTAGATTATCTAACTAAGTCTGGAAAGATTTCTATTGTTAATAAAAAAATAAACTGGATTCACAAGGAAAATATATTTAAACAGCCTATTTCTTCTGAAAGAAAAGAAATATCTGAGGAAATTTCTAAAGAGAAAATGAGCCTAGATGCAGAAACAGAGAGTTTAGTTGAAAGTTTAAATCCAGATGAAAGAGTAATACTCGCTTATCTTAAAGAAAAAGATTTTAAGAAAATTTTAGAGAAAGCAGGAATGGATGAGACAAGAGGATTAAGAGCTTTGCAGTTTCTTTCTAATAAAAATATAGTAAAAATTTCCAGCAAGGAGGGAAAAATTGTTGATTTGGGAGATAATGGGGTTGTATATTTAAAGAATGGGCTGCCTGAGAGAAGACTTATAGAACTAGTTTCAAATGAGAAGAATATAAAGTTAGATGAGGCAAAACAAAAAGCAAAGCTATCTGATAATGAATTCAGTGTTGCTCTTGGAGCTTTGAAGAAAAAGGCTTTGATTTTGTTGGAAAAAGGAGAGATTGTCTTTAATGCTAAGAAGGAAGAGATTGTAAAGAAGACATTAGAGGAACAATTTTTAGAAGTTCTTCCTGTTTCACTAAATGAACTAAAGCCAGAACAGAAGTTTGCTCTTGAATCCTTAAAATCAAGAAAAGATATTGTTAGAATAGAAGAGAAAAAAGAAATTGAAGTTGAGATAACCGAGCTTGGAAAGAAGCTGGCTGGAAAAGATTTTTCAAAGATAAGTATGATAGAAAGTTTAACTCCTGAGATAATAAGAGATGATTCCTGGATGAAAAAGAAGTTTAGAAGATATGATATTAGGAGCAAGGTGCCTTCTATATCAGGAGGAAAGAGGCATTTTGTAGATCAGGCTAGAGATTATGCTAGAAAAGTATGGAGTCAGCTTGGTTTTAGAGAGATGTCTGGAAGTTATTGTCAGACAGGGTTTTGGAATTTTGATGCTTTATTTACAGCTCAAGATCATCCTGTTAGAGAGATACAGGATACTTTTTACTTGCCTATTAAAGGAAAGCTGCCTGATAGAGATATAGTAGATGCTGTTAAAAAAGCACATGAGGGAAATTTTAATGGAAGTAGAGGATGGCAATATAAGTGGAAGGAAGAAGATCCTAAAAAAGTTATTTTAAGAACTCATACGACTTGCTTGTCTGCAAGAACTCTTGCTAGTTTAAGAAAGCTGAAGGAGAAAAATGGAAAGTTCTTTGCAGTTGGAAAGTGTTTTAGGAATGAGACAGTTGATTGGGGGCACTTATTTGAATTTAATCAGACAGAGGGAATTGTTGTTGATAAAAATGCAAATTTTCAGCATCTTCTTGGATATCTAAAAGAGTTTTTCAAGAAGATGGGATTTGACGATGTTAAATTCTATCCAAGCTATTTTCCATATACAGAGCCGAGTGTTGAGATTTATGGCTGGAATAAGCTGAATAAAGTCTGGATGGAGATTGGGGGGGCTGGAATTTTCAGGCCAGAAGTTGTTATCCCTCTTTTAGGAGAGTATATTCCTGTATTGGCTTGGGGGCCTGGATTTGATAGAAGCATTATGGAGTATTATAATATTAAAGACTTGAGAGAGATGTATAAAAATAATTTAAAACAGCTAAGGGAGATGAAAATTTGGAAGAAATAAAATGGCCATAACAAGCATAATACCAATTCCGGAAAAAGTTGACAAGGGCAAGCAGGATTTGAAAAAGACAATTGAAGAAAATCCAGTTGCAATTTCAACAGCAAGCAAAGATGGAAAGCCAAATATTGCTGTTGCTGCTTATGTTAAGATTAAGGATGGGAGAATTGTGATTACAGATAATTATATGAAGAAAACAATTGAAAATATAAAAGAAAACAGGAAGATTAGCTTGGCAGTTTGGAATAAGGAGTGGAAGGGCTGGAAGATAGAGGGAGAGGCTGATTATTTTACAGAGGGGGATTGGATGGACTTTTGCAAGGCTATTCCAGAAAATAAAAATGAAGCTTGTAGAGGGGCACTTGTTGTAACTCCTCTTGATACAAGGGAGATAGGCTAATATGAATATTAATAAATTTCAAGAAGAAGTAATCAGGACATTTTCAGAGATGGATAAGATGCCTAATAGAAAAGAACATACAGGACAATCAGCAGTTATCCATCTTGTAGAAGAAGTCGGCGAAATAGCAAGACAAATAACTAATGAATATCACCGGCCTGAAAAATTTAGCAAGGAAAATTTGGGAGAAGAGCTTGCGGATTTAATGATGTTTATAGTTTTGCTAGCTAAAATTTATAATATTAATATTTCAGAAGAGATGCAGAAGAGTATAGATAAAGTTGATAATAAACTTAAGGAGATGAAAAGCAAGAAGTAAGATGGATATTAAACAAGCACAGGAGATAATAAGAGAATTTGATAAGGCAAGAGGCTGGGATACAAGTTGGAATATGAAAGACTTATTGTTAAATATTACAGAGGAGGGAGGAGAACTCTGGCATCTTGTAAAATGGGTTGATGATAAGAAGCAGAGAGAGATAGTCGAGAAAAATAAAGAGGAAGTTGCTGATTATGTTGGAGACACTTTATTTTTAATTTTAAAGATAGCAAATCAGGCAGGAGTTGATGCTGAAGAATCTTTAAAGAAAACATTAGAAGATTATGAAAAGGGAATGCCCCCTGCTAAGATGAAAGAGGTTGGACATGCTAATAAATTCGCAGGAGGGCACGACGATAAATCTGCGGTTCAAAAGTAAATTTCAGAAATAAGAAGTATTTCTGAAATCCAGAAATTGCTATTTCTGGCTTTTTATTTTTCACTGCGGTTCAAAATAAAAATGGCTAAGATAAAATTTTCAAGAAAGGAATTTGAGAAGCATTTTAAGATAGATGATGCTATGAAAGAGAAGATTTCTTTATTCGGAACTCATCTTGAAAGCTTATCTGAGGAAGAAGTAGAATTGGAAATTCTGCCTAATAGGCCTGATTTATTTTCCTTGCAGGGATTTGTTAGATGTTTCAAAGCTTTTCTAGGAAAAGAGACCGGACTGAAGGAGTATAAGATAAATAAGCCTGGAAAGGATTATAGAGTTTATATAGATAAAAATCTGAAAGAGATAAGGCCTTATACTGCTTGTGCAGTAGTTAAGAATTTAAAATTTGATGAAGAGAGGATAAAAGAGATAATAGATATTCAGGAGAAAATTCACTCTACTTTGGGCAGAAATAGAAAAAAGATAGCAATAGGAATTTATCCTCTTGAAAAAATATCTCTGCCTATAAATTTTCTTGCTAAAAATCCAAAGGAGATAAAATTCCAGCCACTAGAGATGGATAGGGAGCTAGATGGGATGCAGATATTATCACAACATCCAACAGGGAGAGAGTATGCTCATCTTCTAGAAGGCAAGGATAAGTTTCCGGTTTTTATAGATTCTAATAATGAAGTCTTAAGTATGCCGCCGATTATTAATTCTCACAAAACAGGAAAGATCACAGAAAATACTAAAGATATTTTTATTGAATGTTCTGGGTATGAACTTCAAGTATTAAAAAAAGCACTGAATATGCTTGTGACAATGCTTTCTGATATGAATGGAGAAATTTATCAGATGAAAGTTGGAGATTATGTTACTCCAGACTTAACTCCTGAGAGAATGAAGCTTGATATTAATAATGTTAATAAGATGCTTGGCTTGAATTTGAAAGAATCTGAGATAAAAAAATATCTTGAGAGAATGGGATATAATTATAGCAATAAAATAGTGGAAATTCCTGCATATAGAACAGATATTATGCATGAAGTTGATTTGATTGAAGATGTGGCTATTGCTTATGGTTATGAAAATTTTAAGCCAGAGATTCCAAGTATCTCAACTATTGGAGAAATTGACAAGAAAGAGGAAATTAAAAAGAAGATCGCTGAGATTTTAACTGGATTAGATATGCTAGAACTGTCTTCTTATCATCTTCTTACAAAAGAAGATTTAGCAAATCCAGAGCAAGCAATAGAAGTAGAAGATAGCAAGTCAGATTATAAATATCTTAAGCCAAATCTAATAGTATCAACTTTGAAAATATTGGGAGAAAATATAGATGCAGAATATCCGCAAAAAGTTTTTGAGCTGGGAACCTCTTTTATCAAAGATGAGAGCGAGGAGACAGGAGTTAGAGAAGATAAAAGCTTAGTTATAGGATTAACTCCTGGAAATTTCACAGAGCTTAAACAAGTGCTAGAATATCTAGCTAGCATGCTGGGATTAGAATTTAAATTAGAGGAAGCTAGAAAAAAAGAGTTTATAGAGGGGAGAACAGGAAAAATTCTCCTGGGAGATAAGGAAGTAGGAATTATAGGAGAGATTCATCCTGAAACTCTAAAATTCTGGAAATTAAAGATGCCTTTAGTTATGCTTGAGATTAATCTAGAAAATCTTTTTGATTTTCTAGCTGATCAGAAATAAGAAGTATTTCTGACATTTAGAAGAGATTTTTAATAAGCTGTAATCTTATTTATCCTAAAATTCCGCCCCATTCAACAACTGTAAATCCTGTTCTTTTCGGAGTTATAACTATTGGTTCATTAATGCTTATCTTTTTGCTAATTGGTTTAAAATAAAATTCTAGTCTTATTATTGTGTCTGGGGTTGGGGTAATAAGTAAGTTCATATTTTCTTTCAAAAATTCTTTATCTAAAAGTTTTATTTCATAATAATCTGCTTCTGGGAGAGAGTTAAGCCAATACTCTTTAAATTGAGAGATTTCTTTTTCATTTAATCCCAATATTGGGAGTTTTTCATCAAACCATCCCTCTAGACTATTATACTCAATAATCCATCCTTCTTCTGGAAAACTTATTTTATTTAACTTAGCTTCATAGAATAAGTAATCGTACTTATTATCAATTAATCCTTCTTTTGTTACGAAAACATTCCAACCATTATTATATTCTGGAATATCGTTTATTATCTTTCCGTTTATATTCAGCTGTACATTAATATTAGAACTTTCTTCTGGATATAGATAGATTGCTGGTTTCTTTACAATCATGGTTTTTTCAATGAGGATAGAATATCCAACAACTCCAACAACTAAAATCGCTAAGATTATTAGAATCCAAAATAGTATCTTATTCATAATCTTTTTATGAATTTTTAGTATTTAAAGATAGCGATAACTTCAAACTGGTTGTCAACCAAAATAATCTTTATCTGACTTTTCTCCTTGTTTTTCCCAGCTTTCTTTAAGCATCTTCATAACATCTTCTATCTCGTCTTTTGTCAGCTGCCACTCTTTGAAGATCTTGTTAATAAATTCAGCTTCTGCTTTTTCTGAATACTTATTATCTAGGGAGACGACTTCTATCTCATATTTTGCAAGTTTTTTATATAAAGAATCAATAGTAGATTTGTCATTTGCTGTTAACCCTTTTGCTATCATAAAAAAGAACATCGGGCCATTGCTAGGATTCATGAGAATTTCTAGGAATCTTATATAAGCTATTATTTTGTCTGCAATTGCTTTTCTTATCTCTCTCAAGACAAAATCTGTCTCTTTCTCAGCAATTCTCTCTATATCAAAGTCTTCATTTAACTTTACAAAGTCTTGGAGCTTGTATTTTTTCTGCAAGACTGCATATTCCCTTTTCAGCTTATCTAAACACCACATATCACATTCTTTCATCTTTATATCTAAAGCAAGTGATATTTAAATCTTTGTTAATCAGAAAAATTTTTGATTGAAAGAAGAATTTATATACTTAAATTGGCAAATATAGATTATAAAAGGAGGACATAAAAAGAAGAAAAATGCCGTATGATATAATTATAGGCAGAGACGAGGCAGATAAAAAAAGATTTGGAAAAAAAGGACTGGTCTATATTGGAAAGGGTTATGTTAAAATGGGGCAGTATACCTCTTTGTCTAATCATATTTATCTTGATGTTGCAAGAAGCCATGTAGTTCTTATAGCAGGAAAAAGAGGCTCTGGAAAATCTTATACTATTGGCGCGATTGCAGAAGAATTATCTAATCTTCCTGAAGAAGAGAGGCAGAATATAGCTCCTCTGATTTTTGATACAATGGGGATTTTCTGGACTATGAAATTCAAGAATGAGAAGGAGAAGGAATTATTAAAGCAGTGGGAGCTAAAGCCAGACAAGATAGACTGCAGAGTTTTTGTTCCTTCTGGATATTTTTCTGATTTTGAGGAAAAGGGAATTCCTGTTGATGAGAAGTTTGCTATTAAGCCTTCAGAGCTAGATATAGAAGACTGGATTTTGACTTTTAATTTAGATATGATTTCTCCTGTTGCTGTTTTAATTGAGAGAGCAGTATTAAAATTAAAAGAAGATGAGGAAGATTTTGATATTGAAGATATTGTTAATGAAATTTACAAGGAGAAGGCAGAGGAGAATGCAAAATCTGCTGCGGTTTCATTATTTGAAGCTGCAGCTTCCTGGAAGATTTTTTCAGAGAAAGGAGAGAAAGGCATAGAAATTGATGCTCTAATTCAGGCAGGAAGAACAACTGTTCTTGACTTATCTCCTTATTCTGCAATAGGCAGCTTTAATGTTCGAGCACTAGTAATAGGACTAATTTGCAAAAAGCTGTTTAAAGAGAGAATGATGGCTAGAAAAGATGAGGAAGTTCAGGCTGTTAAGAGGGGAGAGGATTATCTAAGCTTTGCTCCTAAGAGAGAGATGCCTCTTGTCTGGCTTTTTATTGATGAGGCTCATGAATTTATAGGAAAAGAGAAGACTTCTGCTAGTGATGCTCTAATTCAGCTGTTAAGAGAGGGAAGACAGCCTGGAATTTCTCTTGCATTAGCAACTCAGCAGCCTGGACAATTGCATTATGATGCTATGACTCAGGCAGATGTTCTTCTAGCTCATAGAGTTACTGCAAAGCCAGATATTGATGCTCTGAATTGGATTATGCAATCTTATCTTTTAGATAATATTAAGAAGTATATTGATGATTTGCCCTCATTAAAAGGATCTGCTATTGTCTTGGATGATAATTCAGAGAGAATCTATCCTATGAGAGTGAGGCCGAGATACACCTGGCATGGCGGAGAGGCTCCGACAGCTATTAAAGTTGAGAAGCGACTTTAATTATGTTGTGCTGTAAGCACGACAGTTGGGAACCTTCAAAAGGTTCATCTGCTATTAAAGTTGAGAAGAGAGTCTAGTATAATAATGCTTAAAAACTGCTTTCTTTTAGAAAACATCAGGAATACTTCTTATTCCTGAATGTGCTCAGAGAAAAGAAGTTTCTCTGACAAGAAACAAAACACACTGAATAATTATGAGCCAGATTAATTTTGAAGATGTTTTAAAAGTTAGACCTCATGCTAATAGAATAGACAAGCCAGATGGAGGCGTTATAATTGAAGTTGTTAGAGGAGGAGACTCTCTTACAAGAAGATTAGGAATTGTAGATCAGAATAATATTGCTGTTATAGTTCCTGGAGGAGTTACAGGTAATCATGTCCATCAAGTTAAGTATGAGATGATTTATATTTATACTGGAGAACTAACAGTCTATCTGCAGGATGTTGAGACAGGAGAGAGATACTCCCAGCTTGTTAGAGAGGGACACTTATTTGATTTGCCTCCAAGAATTGCGCATGCTCTGCAAAATACAGGAACAGGAAACTGCACACTAATTGAGTATGCTAATTTAAGATTTAGAAAAGATGATGGCGATGTTAAGAGGCATAAGATAATAGAAGATGGAAGAGGGCCCTAACTTTTTAATTTAATGTCTTAAAGACTAGTGTAAATCTGTAAGTATACGGAGCAATGTCTCCATTTCTCCAGGATTCTAGGAATTTTATCTTCTTTTTTGAAAGTTTTGCCTGATTTTCTATCTCTTGTTTAATATCTTCTATTTTTTTTGCAAATCCGTGATAAAAGAAGATGCATCCTGGTTTAGAAGCTTTGAAGGCTTGTTTTAGAAAAGTTTCTTTTAGCTGAGGCCGGGTCATAACTATATAGTCAAACTTTTCTTTTGGGATTTTTGTTTTTGCATCTCCTTTGATAATTTCTAGCTTGTCTCCTATCTTGTTTAGAATCTTATTTTCTTTTGCATACTTGTAACAAGATGGATTGAGCTCTATTGCTATAATTTTTGAGGCAGGAGTTCTTTTTGCTATTATTATTGGATAAGGCGAGACTCCTGAAAACAAGCAGAGCACTTTTCCTTTTTTAATTCTTTTTGCTATCTCTAGCCTATCATTTGATAATCTGGGAGAGAAGTAGCACTTTTCTACATCGAGCTTGAATAAGCAAGCAGACTCTTTATGGACAGTTTCCTGGGTATTCTTGCCAGCCAGAAGCTTTGTTTTGTATGTTCTTAATTTGCCAGATACTTTTTCTGTTTTTTCCAATATAGTTTTTATATTTTGATGCTTGGCAAGCAGCTCTTTGGCAAGCTCTTTTTTCTCTTTTAAACTGATTTTAGGAAATTTTATTATTGCTATATTTCCTATTGTGTCATATACCATGTCTCATCTAGATAAAGATAATATTTAAATCTTATATTAATAGAAATTAATAACCCCTTTCACCCTTTCCCTCTAAAAATTTAGAATAAGTATTACTTGTTTTCTTTTCTATATCCTACTATCTTCTTGCCTTGATAAATAGGGACTTCTTCTGCAGCCTGTTCAACTTTATCGCCCTTTCCCATTAGGGGAACTAATCCTGCAATTGTAATTATAGCTCCTGCAAACATTATAATAATTGGTTTTACTCCAGAAAGAAAACCAAGAAATGCTATCTTATCTTTCATAACTCCTGCTGCTATTACAATTAATCCAATAACTGAAATAACATAAAATATTGCTTTATTCACCATCTTTATAGTTAGTATAAAAATCCCAAGTTTTTAAATCTTATTATAACTTTATGATTGAGCTCTCTCTCTTACTAATCTCTCTCTGGCTTCGTGTAAGTGTTCAAGTCTTTGTTCAGATTCTCTGGTCATTGCGCCCGAGCTTGCTGCTCGTGCGATTTCTTGATCTATCAGACCTATCTGATCACTAAACATCTGTCTTCTCTCTCTTTCTGCCTGCCAAACTCCAAGATATTCTTGTAATCTTCTGTCAAATAAGATGGCAATTAAGACTGCTATTGCTCCTAGCATATAAATCCAGTTTGCAACTCCATTGCCTTCTGCAGCTAGCTCATCATATCTTGTAAGCCATAATCCTAGAAAGGCAACTCCAAATAAGATCCAAGACAGCCTTCTTCCTAAATGACCCATATCGCTTCTTATAATAAGAAAGGCAAATATAAAGAAGGGGAGAAATACTGTTATTGCTATTGTGACAACTCCATATGGGAGCATTATTCCTTCTATAAGATTGATTTCAGAGATATACCTTGCCCCTAATAATGCTACGATTAAGGAGATGACAATGGTTATTGCTTTATTTTTCTTAAATAAATCCATTCTTCTAAGAACAACAAAGATAATAACATACATTAAGACAAGAAGAAGAACTCTTGCAAAAAGATGAGAGTCAAATTGAGATACTCCGAGAAGAACTGAGAAAAAAGGGCCAAATATATCAGAAATCCACTGAATAATATCATTAGAAGCACCTCTAAAGTCTGCATAGGCATATGCTGAGACAAATGCCATCATTGAAAGCAAGGATACAGATATGCTATAAAACCACTTTTTCATATTCCTTAGAGAGAATAAGAGTTTATAAATATTTTTAGAAAGATATTATTAGGTGCCTCTGAGTACTTCTCTTGCATCCTTAAGTTGTTCTATGAGTTTTTGTTGCTTTATAGCTTCTACTGAGTTGCCGGCTTTAATTGCGTCAACTCTTGCTTGTGTTGCTAGTTTTATTTCTTCATCTATCTTATTTGCTTGTAGCATGCCTTGCGTAGATAAAGTTTTTTCAAAGCTTATTTTGTCCATTAATCTTCTTATAGTACCATCTAAAAATAGCATTATTAAAGATAAGAGTGCTGTTAGAGGATAGATATAGGCAATGCCTCCCAACTCCTGATATCTTAATGTATATAATCCAAGAAAGATTACTGCAAAGAAGATCCAGGCTATTCTTCTGACTATACTTGAATCAAGTTGACTC
>Ga0233422_10000410_pt1 | contig 21757 bp, 11 predicted proteins | sample Watercolumn_Mata_2_FD_182724 | JGI IMG/M metagenome (GOLD analysis project Ga0233422, IMG submission 182724) | Freshwater microbial communities from Lake Matano, South Sulawesi, Indonesia - Watercolumn_Matano_2014_110_MG | ecosystem: Environmental > Aquatic > Freshwater > Lake | place...
TGAGACAGTCGCACCGGTGACGCATCTGCCAGGAGTGCAGGATGAGGGCCCACGACCGACGAAGAAAGTGAAACCACGGACGAAAGGTGACAGTAAATCCCTCGAGAGGCTCACAACTCACATGGAGAAGTCGAAGCCGCACTTGAACGAGTCGCTCACTTTGACGGAGCTTGCAGAACAACTCGGCATGACCCGAAACGAGCTCTCTTCTCTCATTAATAGTGAATACGGAGAGAATTTCTATTCCTTCGTCAACCTTCGCCGGGTAGAGGAAGCGAAGCGGCTGCTGGCAGATCCGGACAAGGCACATTTTACGATTCTGAGCTTGGCCTACGAAGCCGGATTCCCCTCGAAATCCACTTTCCACTCCGCCTTCAAGAAAAGCACCGGCCTTACGCCGACGCAGTTTCGCAAGAACCTTCGTTAATCGCTTGTTATTCGGCATCCGGACAGAACTTGTTGTCCGAATGGGTATATTCGGACGTTTTGCCTATCGTGGCGGCGTATCTTGAGGAAAAACGGGGAAGCTGTATTCATCAACGATAAGACGAGAGGGATTATGCACAGAAGCCATTTGCATCAAGAGAACAGGTCGAAGCGCGGCCACACCGTTATTGTAACGCTTGTCATCGCAGTCGCAGTGGCCATTCTCCTGTACGCTCACGGCTCAGCGTGTTGGTATGCGCCGCTGGCTTTGGTCGGTATCATCGTCGCGCACATCGTCATCTTCGGCGGACTCACCTTTGCGCTGACGCGGGCGGGCAGGTTGCAGCGTGATCAGGCGAGCGATCATTCGCACGAGGGGGGCATACAGCTGCATAGCCCGCGGTTGTACGATGTGCAAGCGCGAGTGTGTACGCTTGGCCATGAAAAGAAGCTTCGGCAATGGACGCTGGCTCTTGCGGACGTGCAACCCGGAAAGAAAGTCCTCGATGTCGGCTGCGGCACAGGAACGCTCCTCATCGCTGCTGCGGAGCGCGCGGGCAGGAAGGGAGATTTCCACGGTGTCGAGCCATCGGCCGAGATGAGGGCACACGCAGAACAGAAGGCACATGAGCAAGGGATTCAATTGAATGTTGTCGACGGATCGGCAGATCACCTGCCCTATCCGTCAGGCTCTTTTGACGCAGTGTTCTGCACACTGGCTTTCCACCACCTCCCGCCGTCGATAAGGAAAGATTCAATTCGTGAAATGAGACGTGTGCTGCGCGCGGGGGGAGTTGCAGTCATCGTAGATTGGCAGCGGCCGAAGTCGTTCTTGAGAGCCCTCGCCTCCCCGGTTTTTCTGGTTTACCTCGTGCATAGCTTCGCGCCCAGGGACGCGCAGCTGGACGAGGCCGGAATTAGCGCGCAGATGAAGGAGCTCGGCTTCAACGATATCTCCACGCAATCTTTCGGGCCGGGAGGCATTATCGGGGCCGTCGTCGGCCGCCTTGCTCCCTGAACGCGGATTGCAGCGTGATTTCAGCTTGCTGCGAGGGCTTCTTTATTGGTGGTTCTTTCCGTACTTGAAGTACAGACTCGGCACGACGATCATGTTCAGCGCTGTCGAGGTCAAAAGCCCCCCAAGGATTACGACCGCCATGGGAGCCTCGATTTCCTTCCCCGGCTCACCCCCTCCCAGCGCCAGAGGTACAAGGGCAAGCCCGGCCGTCAGAGCTGTCATGAGGACCGGGCTCAGTCGCTCAAGTGATCCCTGCACAATCGCCTGTGTGAATTCAACTCCTTCATCGAGGAGATGCCGGTAATGCGATATCATGAGAATCCCGTTTCGAGTGGCAATCCCAAACAGGGTGATGAATCCCACAAGCGACGCGACGCTGATGACGCCATCCGACAACAGGACTGACCACACGCCTCCAATGAGTGCGAGGGGAAGATTGATAAGAATGAACATCGCCGGCTTCGTCGATCCGAACTGGAAATAGAGAATCAGGAAGATGATCGCGAGGGACACCAGGCTCACAAGCAGAATGATTCTCGTTGCTTCCTGCTCGCTTTCGAATTGTCCGCCAAACTCCACGTAGTATCCCTGTGAGAACTTGATGTTCTTTTCCATGTTGGCTCTCATTTCGTCGACGACGCTGCGCAGGTCTCTTCCCGAAACATTGGCCTGTACAACAATCTTCCGCTGCACATTTTCGCGGCTGATCCTGTTCGGGCCTTTCTCATTCACAACTTCAGCAAGCTGCGCCAATGGGACCTTCGATCCCGATGGAGTATCGAACAAGGCATTGCGAATCTTGTGGATGTCCCCGCGGTTGGCTTCATTGAACCGAACGACCAGGTCGAAGGTGTTTTGCCCTTCCCGGATTTCAGTTGCAGCCTCGCCGTTGAACGCGATGTCGATTGCCTCGGCCAACTCCCCTACCGTGATACCGTAACGGGACATCGTCATCCGGTTGAACTTGATCTTCGTCTGCGGCACTTCGACCTCTTCATCGATCGCCACGTCGACGGCGCCTTCTACCTTCTTCATCTCCGCCTTCGCCATTTGAGAATACATCCGGAGCTGCTGGAGGTCGGATCCAAAGATCTTCACGGCTATGTTTGCCCTGGTTCCGGATAGCATGTGGTCGATTCTGTGACCGATCGGCTGGCCGATTGTCACGTTGGTTCCGGGCAGCGCCCCCAGCCCTTTCCTCAATGCCGCAATGAACTCGTCTTTGCTCTTTCCATTCAGCTCAAACCTCACATCGAGCTCGGCTCCGTTTACCCCCTGTGCATGTTCATCCAGCTCCGCCCTTCCCGTGCGTCGTGCGGTCGACTTCACCTCAGGAAATGAAAGGATGATGTCTTCAGCGAGATTCCCGATCTTGTTCGACTCCTCGAGCGATGTGCCGGGCAGAGTCACGAGGCTGAGCGTCAGGGAGCCCTCGTTGAACTCCGGCAGGAATGATCTGCCGAGGAACGGTACGAGCGCCAGCGTGATCAGCAGGAGAAGCAAGGAGGAAAGGAGAACAACGTTCGGATGGTGGAGTGCGTAGCCCAGCGTGCGCCTGTAGAATCGTTTGAGATTTTCGACGAGCCAGGCATCACCTACTTTGTTCATGAAACCGGCACGCGGCAGCAGATAGTAGGACAGCACGGGCGTTACGGTGAGCGCCACAAGCAGCGATGCGAGGATTGACGTTACGTACGCATAGCCCATGGGACGGAGGAGCCGTCCTTCAACCCCGCTGAGAAGGAAGAGCGGGAGAAAGACAATGATGATGATAAGTGTGGCGTTCACCATCGGCGCCCGGATTTCCTTTGACGCCTCGAAGATCACGGCGAAGACATCCCGTCGATCGTTTTCGCTTTTCAGGTTATTTTCCTTGAGACGGCGGAAGACGTTTTCGACGTAGATGATCGCATCATCAACGAGGGCACCGATCGCGATTGCAATCCCACCCAGCGTCATCGTGTTGATCATGATGCCGAACCACTCAAAAACGATAATGGTGACGATGATCGACAAAGGAATCGCAAGGACAGAGATGAACGTCGTTCTGAAATTCCAAAGGAACAAGAAGATGACGATGACAACGAGAATGGCTCCGTCGCGCAACGCCGACAGGACATTCTCGATCGAAACCGTGATGAAGTCAGATTGTTTAAAAATATTGGAATCAATCACGACGCCAGGCGGAAGTGACTTTCGGATTTCCGCAAGCGATGCTTCTATCCTCCGGGTCAGCTCGAGCGTATTCGTCTGCGGTTGTTTCTGCACGGTCAGAATGACGGCCGACTTCGAGTTCGCAGAACCATCGCCTATCTTGATCGAAGGGCCAACCTGTACGTCGGCAATGTCCTTCATCAGAATCGGAACGCGGCCTCGGACCGCAACGACGCTGTTCTTGATGTCTTCGATTCGCTGCACGCGGCCGATACCGCGTATCAGATACTCGCTGCCTGAATCCATGTACGAGCCGCCTGACGAGTTCTCATTCGATTCCTCGGCGGCTTTCATTACTTCGTTAAGCGAGATGTTGTACGCGGAAAGCTTTTCAGGAGAAATCAGAACCTGATACTGTTTCACGGCTCCGCCGATTGGAATCACTTGCGAGACGCCGCTGATCGAGAGCAGCCGTCTCCGCAGATCAAAGTCGGCAATCGTCCGCAGGTCCATCTCGTTGAGCCCTGCCGGATTGTTCTGCGCGTCGATGCTGACGCTGATCAGCATGATCTCTCCCATGATGGAAGAGATGGGAGCAAGCACGGGGTTGTCAACACCTTTCGGAAGCGCAGCGCCTGCCGTCTGGATTTTTTCATTGACGATCTGCCTGGCGAGAAAAATATCCGTCCCCCAGTCGAACTCCACCCAGACGATCGAAATACCTGCCGCGCTGGACGATCGAACGCGCCGCACATCGGTGGCGCCGTTCACGGCCGATTCAAGCGGGAAGGTCACGAGCGTCTCGACCTCTTCGGCAGCCATTCCGTGTGCTTCCGTAATGATCGTCACAGTCGGGGCTGTGAGATCGGGGAACACATCGACCGGCATCTCCACGGCGATCAGCGCACCGACCACGAGAAGGATTATTGCCGTCAGAAGGACGATGAGTCTCTTCTGCAGCGAGAACTGTATTAGTCTGTCAAACATGGAATCCTCATCAGGTTCTTAGTGGACATGCCCCTGGCCGATCGCCGACTCGGGAGACAGGGCAGCCAGACGTACTTGATATGCCCCTTTTGTGACAATGCGCTCACCTTCTTTCAATCCCTCGAGAACCTGGATGTATCCTCCGTCCGATATTCCCGTCCTGAGGATCCTCTTTTCAAATCCTTCTCCTTCCACCTGGACGTACGCAGTATGCATCGCGTCCTCGTCCACAACCGCCGCCTCTGGAATCGCGAGCAGTTCCTGGCGGGAACCTGTTTTGATGAATACCTCGGCGTACATGCCTGCTTTGATTCGGTTCTGTGTATTGTCGAACTCGAAATAGACCGGCACCGACCGGCTCTCGCCGGTCAGGCTTGACCCGACTGAGAGTTTGCGTCCGTTCAGACCGCTGATGCGCAATTCGGAACCGTATCCCTCAATCCTGAACGATGCATCGGTAGCATTGTTCGCTTCGTCGAACTTGCTCGACGGGACATTTGCCCTGAGCACCAGTCTCTTCGGGTTGATGATCGTGACAAGCTCCTGCCCGCTCTGTATCTGGCTGCCCAGGCTCACGGAGACGGATTCGACAAATCCATCGATGGGCGAGACAATGGCGTATCCGTTTTCGGTAAAACGAATCTGGTCGGTAAGTGAATTGTAGCTCGCCTGCTTCGATTCAAAATCGAACTTCGCCTCGTCGAATCGTCTTTGCGAGACCGCCTTCTTCTCGAACAGGCTCTGCACTCGTTCAAATTCTGCCTTCGCGAGCAGATAATCGCTCTTGATTCTTTGTATGTTGGCTCCTGCATCGGCCGAGGGAGAGATGTTGAAAAGGACGTCCCCTGATTTCACGGCGGTACCGGGTTTTGGAAATCCGGAGTTGTTCTTCGCCATCAGAATCCCCGCGACCGGTGATACCACCTTGGAATAGTACTCGGGCTTGGCAATAATCTCGCCGGTCGCCGGCACGGAAGGTTGGAGCAGCCGCTTTTGCACGGGCACAGTCGCAAAATCAATCTTCCACTGCTGCTCTTTCAGGAACGAGATCAGTTTCGGACCCGCAGATTCCCCTTCCTGAGGAATGTCACCGGCTGAGCCGTACACGATGACGTCCTCCACCACGATCTTGTCGGAGACCTGGGCTCCAGCCAGGCGCATCGTCATGAAGTATTTTCCTGGTGAGTCGAACTTGACGGTAGGAGTGAAGATTCCGGCCCGCGCCGGCTTCTCCTCGCTGACACGGACGATGGTTCCGGTTTCATTCTTGAATTCGATATCCAAACCACCCTGCGTAACGGCCTTGAAATCTTTGAGGTCCGTCAAATGAATCAGGAACTTCGCTTCTTGCCCAGCAACGAGCTTCGGGTATTCCATGAAGAGCTCGGTCGCCGGATTGTATTGCGTCACGGAATTGCTGCCGTTCGACTCCCCTTGACTGTTCGTGCCGTCGCGAGAACAGCCAAGAAGCAGGACGATGGCGGAAAGCATGAAAATGCTAAGTGTTGTTCTACGCATGGCCATTACCTCAGATTAGATTCGTTATTCCAGGCAATCCCGGAGACACGCGAGAGCTGATACAGACTCTGCCGGTACTTGATTTCGATTTCATTGCGAAGTTTCATTCCATCCGTGTAGGCATTCAGCCCGTCAATGAACTCCACAAGGGAAAGCTCCCCCCGCTCGTAGGAGTAGACCGCCGTCGAGAACACGGTGTGGAGGTTGATGTCTCCCTGATCTCCATACAAGAGTTCGTATCGCCGGTATCGGAGCGACGCCTCCTCTATTTCGGCACCGATCTGGTTGATCAGTGCGCGGCGCTGCCGCTCCAAAACGTTCATATCTGCCTCCGAATTAGCAATCTCGGACTGATTTCTTCGGAACAGTGGGATCTCCATGTTAAGCTGATAGACGGGCCCTGCGAATTGATCGAGCTGCTTCTTGTATCCTGCAGAGAAGTTCACCGTGGGAAATCCCTTGATCCTGCTGTGCGTCAGGAAGGAAGATTCGCTCTCGATCAAGAGCTCAACGGCCTTCAGATCCTTCCTGTGCTTCAGTGCTGTCTGAAGCAGACTGTCGCCCGCGTGCGGTGTCCAGGAAGGCGCTGGCGGAGGGGCGAGCTGAATTGACGTTGAAGGGTCAAGCCCGATGAGCGACCGGAGTTGATTCAGATGCGAGATGCGCTCAAGTCCCGCTTCCTGCGCCGCGAACCGAAGCCGGTTCACTTCTACCAGGATTCGCTTCATCTCATACTGTGAGATGTCACCGTCCTGCATTCTGTGACGCGCAGTGGTCGCAATCTCGCCGAGAGTCCTGAACGCGGTATCGAGCTCCGCAGCCAGGAGAGTGAAATGATGGGCTTTCAAATAAGCATCCTTGACGAGGTAGACGACCTCGCCACGAGCATGGTCAAAGAGCTGCCGTTGGGCCTCGAGAGATTTCTCTTTGGAAGCAACGTCGCTCCATCGGTCCCAGAGAAAGTTCAACGGCAGAGAGCCGAGGGCAATCCACTCGCCGACCTTCGCATTATTGAGGACGAGGTCTTCGCGTGAGTAGTTTGCGACTGGATTAGGCGGACGTGATGATTCGTCGAGCCTGGCCTGGGCTTTCTTCAATTCTGCGGCCCGTCGCTGCAGGTCGAGATTCTTCTCGAATGCCTGGCGTATCGCTGTGTCAAGCGACAAGGTAGTTTGTCCTATGGCTCCGTGGGCAAAAAGCACACAGAGAGCCAACAGGAGACATTGTGGTCTCACGGTAGCTCCAATCGGAATTTGAAAGAATGAGTTTACGGGTATAACGAAAGAAAGCTATGCTTGCGGAGGTGAAGTGTTGCTTGCAAAGAGGATGTAGTCTCTGGCCAGGGCCTCCCCTCGTTGGTCAGTCTGGAAAGGCGCAATCAGTTCACGTGACAACAGGGGCTTGAGATCAGGGAGAACAGCGAACACAACCGCGTCGACAGCGACCGGCATGGATTTGGGAGGAACGGTACACAAAACAGTTTCTTCGACTGCGGAAAGGTCGTGGTCATCGACCCGATCCAGCGAATGGTGACAATCACCATCAGAGGTGTGATCCGCGAGCTGGTTCAGGATGTGCGAATGCACTCCCTGATGACCCTGCCTCAAACTCTCATCCACGTGACGATGGAACAGCGGGGCCAACAGGTACAGAAAGACGTAGGCCACTGTCACAGTGTGGTGTAATGTAACTCTATGTCGTCGGAAAGAGGCTCTCATGGCAAGTGAATTGAGCGGTAAAGATAGAAACTATAGTGGTGACAAGCAAGGTATTTCCGATGCGTGTGCAATGACAGATCTCATGCGTCCCGTGTCACTCCACCCAGCATCGGGCGATTCCGGACGGGATTCAACGCGAATCGCTCTCACTGCTTTCATCCGGCTTTCGAGTCGCCAGAATCTTGTCAACTCGTCGGCCATCCATATCAACGATCTCGAAGCGGAAATTGTTCCATTCTACCGTCTCCCCCTCGGAAGGAATGCGCTCGAGGAGGACCATCACAAATCCTCCTGCATTGGTGTATGCCCGGCTTTCTTCGTTTGGCAGAGATGAGATCCTGAGGGCGGCCTTCAGTTCGTCCAGAGGCAAGGTGCCGTCAATGAGCCACGAGCCGTCGGGGCGTCTGATTGCCCTCGGCTCGTCCGCAGCTGAGAGCTCGCCGACAATCGCCTTCAGGATGTCTGTGGGCGTAATCAGTCCCTGGAGCCCGCCGTACTCGTCGAGAATGAGTGCGGTATCGATTCCTGTCTTCTTGAATTCCTCCAGGAGCCTGAGACTCTGAACGGACTCCGGAAGAAAGAGCGGCTGACGGGCCAGTGCTTTGAGGTCGACCGGTTCCTTCGCGAGTGTGCGTTCTAGGATGTCCTGGAGTCGGATGATTCCGAGGACATTGTCAATCGTGTTCTCGCATAAGGGAAAGACCGAATGACCCGTGTCGGCAACCTTGCGGCACACTTCGTCGATGGAATCCGATGTGTAAAGCACTTCCAGGCTCGTCCGCGGAGTCATGATGTTGTTCACAGGCTTATCGCCAAAGCGAAACACGCGGTCGAGGATCTCCTGTTCATCCCGTTGGATGGTCCCGGCATCGGTGCCCTGTCGGATCAGGATCCTGATTTCATCCTCCGAGACCGGAGCTTCTCCCTTTTGTTCCATCCGAAGCAGCCACAGAAGTGCCCTCGTCGACTTGCTGAGGAGCCAGACGATGGGAGAGGCGGCCTTCGAGAACACTTTCATTGGTGCGGCGACGATGCTCGCTATGCGCTCGGCATTGTTGAGGGCGATCCGCTTCGGCAAAAGTTCTCCCAGAACGAGAGAGAGGTACGTGATGGCAATGACCACCAGGCCAAGGGCCAGCGACTCGGCGTATGGTGCAAGGTTGGGAACTTCGGAAAAGATTGCGCTCAATTCTTCTGCAATTGTGGCTCCCCCAAATGCCCCGGCCAGCACGCCGACGAGCGTGATCCCCACCTGGACAGTGGAGAGGAATTCTTCAGGGGAACGGGAAATCTCAAGAGCCAGCCGGGCATTTTTCTTCCCAGCCTCGGCCCATTGCTGAAGCCGCGCTTTGCGCGCTGAGACCATGGCGATTTCTGCCATTGCCAGCACGCCGTTGAGGAGAATCAGAACAATGATCAACACAATTTCCAGAGTAATGTTCGACATGGGTCTTGCCATGGATGTCAAGAGAAAGGACACTATGAAGCAACTATACGGCTGCTTCAAATTAGAAGCAAATTTCGAATTATTTCCGCTGGAATTCCACGCACGGCGGCATTAAGCCTGCACGCCATTCTTGCGCTCCGACGGCAGGCGGGCGCTGGTACGCGGTCTTAAACCTGCGACCGCTTATGACAAGCTTCGCCCACGCTTGAGCCGAAGCCTGCCGGGTCCGATAGAAGTGAAGGCGCCCCGAACAAACCGGGGCGCGCCTTCTGAGACAAGACTCATGCAATTCTTATGGAAATCTCATATCTTGGCAGCTGTGTATTCATGACTCATCTGAATCTCAATGCCAATCAGGTCGACGATGTTTGAAGGAAATATCGTGTCGCTACGATCAGTGTGTTCGGGTCGATGGCTAGGAATGAGGCCACGAAGGCCAGCGATATCGATCTCCTGGTTTCTTTTTCACGACCTGTCTCCCTGCTTCAAATTGTGACATTGCTGCGAGAATTATCTGAAGCTCTTGGGCGCGAGGTCGATCTACTCACGGAAGCATTTCTCAGTCCATACCTTTGCGACCGCATTCTGAAGGATCGTCGGCTTGTCTACGCAGCGTAACGATTCAACCTCAAGTGCAGCTTCTGTGAAATGACCTATGAGCATTTCCGATCGTTTGCACAAGTGAGAATGATCTTCCAGAAAATGCGGAATTCTGTGAACTGACCAGATGATTCCCATAGTAACAATTGAAGAAAGTGGCTGGCATAGAACGTGATTTGCTGTGAACTGCAAGCCGCCAGTCGACGGTCTTCTTCCCTACGCCTAGCCTTCAGCAATACTTCACGAAAGTGATAACAACTCCTGCTTTCGTCAATTCAAGCAAGCTACACACCCACAACAACACACGAGGTGCATCTATGAGAGAACTAACACAGTTTTCTGCAAAGGCGTCCATGGCTTTGCTCGTTGTGATCTTCGGGTTGGCGTTTTCGTGCGCGGGCCTTATGGCTCAGGGAGTCACGACAGCATCCCTGAACGGCATCATCACGACAGAAAAAGGCGAAGCCTTGCCTGGTGCGAACGTGGTAGCAGTGCATCAGCCGAGCGGAACTCGCTATGGAGCGACTTCAAGAGCAAACGGCCAATTCAACATTCTCAACGTCAAGATTGGAGGCCCCTACATCGTCACGGCTTCGATTCTGGGGTATAAGAAAGAAAGCCAATCCGACGTCTACCTAAGCATCGGACAGGATCTAAGAATCGACTTTCGTTTGGTCGAGCAGCCTATCGCCGGTCCGGAAGTGGTCGTCGTAGCAAAAGTTGATAAAGTGTTGAACAGCGGAAGGACCGGAGCGGCAACGTACGTTGATCGCGTGCAGGTAACGGAGCTCCCCACGGTGAAGAGAAGTACGAGGGATCTCACACGATTAGATCCCCGGAGCGATGGTAATTTCAGTTTTGGAGGAAAGAACTGGCTGTTCAACAACATCTCTCTTGACGGCTCTTATTTCAATAATCCATTTGGACTGGATGACCCGGCACCGGGAGGACAGACCAACGCTGAGCCTGTCCCGTTCGATGCAGTTGAGCAAGTCCAGGTATCCCTTGCTCCTTTCGATGTGCGCGAAGGTGGATTCACCGGCGCAGGAATCAACACTGTGACCAAGAGCGGCACCAACCAGTACAAGGGATCTCTCTACTCTTTCATCAGGAATCAGGACATGGTCGGCAACACGGTGAAGGGTGCGAAGGTCGTCGCGAACCCGGATCTGAAATTCAACCAGTCGGGATTCTCAGTAAGCGGGCCGATTGTACCCAACACCCTGTTCTTCTTCTTGAATGCTGAAATCGAGCGAAGGTCTGATCCCGGAACGAACTTTGCCGCGAACAGGGGTGCCACCGGTTTCGGTATCTCACGAGTTAAAGCCTCCTTGATGGATTCGATCCGGAACCGCATGATGAGCGCATACGGATATGATACCGGTCCATACGATGGTTACACGAACGAGACAAATAATGAAAAGCTGATCCTCAAGTTGGACTGGAACGTCAACGAGAACAACAACGTGACATTCCGATACAATCTTCTCAATGCATTTCGGGACCTTCCGCCGCATCCATTTGTCCTGAGTTATAATGGAACAGGACGCGGTCCGAACGAGAACAGCCTTCCATTCCGCAACTCGGGCTACCGGATCAACAACAAGCTGAACTCGTTTGCCCTGGAAGCGAACAGTCGATATGAAAAATTCGCCAACCGGTTTTTCGTGAGCTACAACCGGTTCCGCGATTACCGGGACCCGTTCAGCAGGCCGTTCCCAACTATCGAGATCGCCCAGGATGGAGTAACGTATACAACGATCGGTCACGAGCCTTTCTCGATCCACAACATTCTGGATCAGGATGTTCTGCAGTTCACGGACAATTTCACCTACTTCTTCGGAAGTCATTCAGTCACATTGGGGGCAACGTTCGAGACCTTCAAATTCTTCAATGCCTTCAATATCTTCAAGTTCGGAACGTTCCTTGGTTTCCTTGGCACACAGGAAACCAATCCGCTCTTTGCGTCGCCCGCCGACTTCTTCCTTCATACGAACCCGAACGATCGTGCGAATTTCTACAATTGGAACAAGGTGGCCAATGACGCGTTGAAGGTTCCATTCAAGGGGGAGGATATCAGCGTCGGTCAGCTTGCGCTGTATGCGCAGGATTCCTACATGGTGTCCGAGAGGTTGAACCTCACATACGGCGTGAGAGTGGATTTCCCGATGTATTTCACTCAACCACTCGCCAATCCCTATTCGACATCTCTGACACTACGCGATGCAGACGGCAAACCTGAGACGGTTGATCAGAGCAAGCTCCCCGGAACGAAGGCGCTCTTCTCGCCACGCATCGGATTCAACTGGGATGTCAACGGTGATCGATCTACTCAGCTGCGAGGTGGCACAGGAATCTTCACAGGCCGTATACCCTTCGTGTGGATTGGCAATGTTATCTCCAATCCCGGGCCGAATCCGAACCAACCTGCTCATCAGCAGTCATTTGATATCAATGCCGCTGCCAAGGACTTTGTATGGCCGCAGGTGTGGACCACAAATATCGCGATTGACCAGCGACTCCCATGGGACCTGCTGGGCTCTCTCGAGATTCTTTATGGCAAAGACATCAATGCCATCTACGTAAGGAATGCGAACCTCGCTGCACCTGCGCGCACCTTACCCGACGGCAGGCCTTACTATGCCGGCAATACCCTGAACGTGTCCAAGGGGTTCTTTGGCGGTGTGTACGTGATCGATAATACGAGTGAAGGGTACAACTATACCATCACCGCACAGCTTCGCAAGCAATTCGAATTCGGACTGAATGCCAATGTGTCGTACACGTACCTCATGGCAAAGAACACCCTGAAGTCAACCGAAATTGCGAGTGTCCTGTGGGCAGAAAACCCTGTCAAGGGCAATCCGAACAAAGCTGAGATCGGTTTCTCTGAATTTGGCATGAGGAACCGGATCACGGGAAGCGCGACCTACCGCTACCGCTGGTCGGACAATCTTGCGACGAGCATCGGACTGTTTGTCGAAGTTGCCGAGGGGAACAGGTTCGGCGGAGCCGGTGGCAATCGATATTCGTTTGTTTACTCCGGCGATGTCAATGGTGATGGCAACGGCGGCAATGACCTCATCCATATTCCGAGATCGCAGGGTGAGATCACCTTTGCCCCCTACATCGATGCCGCGGGACGCACTGTCACTGCCGACCAACAATGGGCAGCATTCAATGCGTTCATCGAACAGGATGATTACCTGAAGGCAAACCGCGGGAAGATCGCAGACAGATTTGGAGCGCTGAATCCGTGGTTCACCAACATCGATCTGAAGGTGCTGCAGGATCTCACGTTCATGATGGGAAACCGACCTCACACATTCCAACTGAGCATCGACATCCTGAACTTCGGAAATCTGATGAGTTCGGAATGGGGTGTGCGGAGTGTAGCGAACGCGGCGGCCACAGCACCGCTGCAACTGGTGGATTTTAGCGGACCATCGCAGGCGCCGAGATTCAACTTCAAGGGAACCGCGAAGTCCACCTACACGGACGATCCGGGTCTCTTCTCCCGGTGGCAGATGCAGATCGGCCTGCGCTACATGTTTAATTAACCGAGATATCAACACGGACGCGATGGCCGGAAAGTAACGGCTGGTGCCCGTGGGTATTACGAACAGCCGCCCCTGCCCTTTCACGCGACCATGGTGCCGTCAGGCCACCTGCCGGAAGGGGCAGGAGGCGGATTTTTGTTGACCGTTCCTGCGACTCATGCCATGACAGACAAAGCCATAATCTGGGACTATGACGGGACTATCGCCGACACCCAGGCGGTGAATCTCACCATCACAAAGAAGATCATGCACCGTCTGATGGGCACGAGGCCGGAAGAGTACTCGGCCCTGGCTTCTTTAGAGAATTACATCTCAGCGACCAAGAGGGCGATGAATTGGAGAGAGCTTTATAGGGATGAATTCAAGATGAGCGAGGAAAGTATCGATGAGGCCGGCGCATTGTGGACGGAATACCAGCTAGACGAATCTTCGGAGACGATATTGTACGAAGGAATAGAAGACGCGATCAGATCGCTGGCACGCTATCCGAGCTTGATCTTTTCTCAGAATTCCAGAACAAAGATTGCCCAAGTGCTGGAGCGAAAAAATCTGCGACGATGCTTCCTCGATATCATTGGATATGAAGAACTGTCGTCTGCCAACCAGAAGCCCGCACCCGACGGATTGCTCCTTTGCCTGGACCGGCTGGGACCATCTAACTCCAGGCACGTCTTCTTCATTGGCGATCACGAGACGGACACTCTCTGCGGACACCGTGCGAATATGGCGTTGCGAGAGAGGAGAGCCGGTGCAAGGATCATCAACATTGCCGCACTCTACGGATCGAAAGGCAGCACTTCCGGCTGGCAGATCAAACCAGACCACATTGCAGAGAGCACGCAAGAAATCGTTCGCATTATAGAAAGCTAGGAGAGTTTCTCTGTATCAGGTTGTTCTCTCCTCGGCGGCAACTCATTTTCTCTCCTATTAGAACTCGTACTCAACCCCCACCACCGGCAGCGCGCTCCACTGGTATTGCGTGTCGATGCGGTTCTTCGTTTCATTCCAGAAATACTGATTGCAGGACTCTTGGGTGGTGCAACGCAATTGGCCTCAGCGGAACCAGGCCGACGGTTCCCCTTTCCCTAACAATGTTCTTCCATTCATAGAAGGTGATCTTGAAACTCCGAATTCGCGGCAAGTGTCAGCGGTATTCCCAAAGAGTCGTGCAAACTCCAGGACGGCTTTCTTGTAAGGGACCGTCCATCGCGTAGCCATGGTTCTGACCTCCTTGTTGTCTCTTCAAATCTAAGAGATTTTGTCCAAGAAGGTCTGATGCATGTACAGTCAAGTGCGACGCGACTCAGATCCCGAATGGGCGACCGGATTTCAACGCCTGCGGGAGTCCGATTCTAGTGAGATGATTGTAGAACACCGGCAATATGACGGAGAAGATCACGTGCTTCGGGTCCTCTACTCCCTCCTTCCCGGCAAGCCTCTCGAATACATGCAGCTGCTATCCTTTGTGACAGAGAAGAACAAGGAGCGCATCCAGGCTTCATTGAAAGCGAAATTCAATCAGAGCGTCAAGTCTCTGAAGCTTGCCGCGAGGCTGTCGCCCTTCAACGATTTCCTGGAGGCCACGCTCATCCTGAAAACACACGTCGATGAGGATTCTCTCTTGTACGCGCTGACATCCGAGCTTTCCGGCCTGAGTTTCGCCTTCCCGGCGGAAACCGTCGCAGCAGAGCTCACAAAGACGAGGACAGAGTTCGCCCGAAACATAGAAAAGCCCCACATGTTCGGGATCTACAATGCGGACGCATTGGCCAAGGAAGGGGTCGAAGCTGTCCTCTCGGCGTACGGACAAGAGAATCTCACAGCGGCAGCGAAAGATCTGGCGGGACTCAAACTCGGACCGCATCCGTTTGTTCTTGTTCAGTCTCCGGCCATAAAGAAGGATACTGCCAGTGTGGACGCGACAGGAGCCGCGAAGCAATTCAGAGATGAAATCTTGGGCAAGAACCTGATCGTGGTACAGAATGAAGCAAACAAACTCCTGGCCGTTCACTACCTCGTGAAGCGCAAAGCGGCATATGAGCTCAAATACGGAAAGGATGCGTCGAAGGTCCTTCACGAATGTCTCAACGACCGGCTGAAATCCGACGCAAATCAGAAGGCAGGCGGCCGGTTCGGTTTCTCTTTCACCGTGAACGACAATCCGTTCATCCCAATGGACGATATCTACCTCCATCCGGACTTCGGGTATATCCGGGTCGAAGGACTGGCAGACGACGTCCCGGGGGCGATCACGTATCTCAATGGTCAATTCAGAGGATTCGTTCCCACCGAAGAGGAATTCAAACGTGCGATCGAGAAACTCAAAGGGAACGAAGCGATAATGATGGGAGGCGACAAATCGCGGAAGCTCTTCGATGCGCTGCGGGATTCCGTTCTGTACGAACGCAATCCCTATGCAGGCGGGACGACGCCATTGACGTATCAGAATCTGGTGGGATTCGCGAAAGAGTATTTCACTCCGTCGAACATGATCATCTCGGCCGTCTCACCTTCCACTCCCGAGAGTGTTGACCTGACTTTCAGCCAATTTGGATTTTCTTCGGTCGATCACGAGCCCTCACGCTATACACCCACGCTCATGCTGCCAACGAAGGCCGCAACCTTTGAGAGAGGAATCGGCGGCGAACGGTCGTACGTTTTCTGGGGATTTGTCCGTGCCATCGACCGGAACGATGCCCCCGTGCTCCAGGCGCTGTCGCTGATTCTGTCGGAAAGAATCGTCTTTGATATTCGAGAGAAGCAGGGAATGGCTTACAATATCAATGCCGGCGTTGACATCGTCAACGACAAAGCCCTGTTCTTTGTCTCACAAGGGACCCGACCACAGAATGTCGACAAACTGCTCCCTCAGTACCCCCGCTTCTTCCAGGCGGGCGGTCTAGACTCGCTCACACAGGACGACCTCGAAAAGTCGATCAACATGTACCTTGGGCGCATGGTGTTCCGGCGGCTCTCAAGCATCAATCAGGCGTACTACCTCGGCTATCCAGCCTACTTTTTCAACGACCACACCTATGACGCCCGGTTTCTTGACCGGCTGCGAATCGTTAAGCTCGCTGAAGTGAAGCAGGCGGCGAAGAGATACATGCAGGTCACAAATCCGCAAGCGGTGATTGTGCGATAGGGAAGAGAAAACACGACAAGGCCCGGCCAATAACCATCGTGACCCGCTCTTATTTTATGAGCATCATCGTCTTCGTCGCAACATAGCCTTCAGTCGCCAGCCGATAGAGATACGTTCCATTTGGGACGTTTAGCGCATCCCAGCGCACAGTGTAAGATCCGGCCAACTTCTGCTCATCAACCAGCGTCGCGACCTGCCTCCCAAGAACATCGAAAATCTTCAGTGTCACATGCCCCCCTGCCCCCAGCTGATAACTGATTGATGTTGAGGGATTGAAAGGATTGGGGTAGTTCTGGTCCAAAAGAATTGACAACGGGGCACGATGTTCATGGACAGCTGTGGTAGGAAATCCTGCATAGATCTTTGAATAGACTCGTCCCAGATTGATGTTTTCTCGTCCGTCAAGCCAGGTGTAGAATATCGCCCCGGTTTGCCCGATTTTCACGTCAGGCTGCAATGATGGCGCGGTCGTTACCTCAATGACGTCCGAGAGCGGTTGACCGGCTGATCCGAAAAATCGAGTCTTGATGCTCCAGTTCTTCCCCGCTTGCTTCACAGAGTCTCCCCACGCCACAACAAACGATCCGTCGCTCTTCATTGCAATGGCCGGCGGATATTCATGAATCCGGGAATTGCTCTTCGTCAACTTGAAGTTTGTGCCAACGCGGTTTCCCTGTGCGTCGAAGCGTTGCGCATAGAGGTCGCCAGAGGAATTTGCGCGCGCATCGATCCACACCACGACGTAGTTACCCTGAGCATCCATGGCAATCCGGCCATACTGGTTGTACCCGCCTGCTGGATCGTCATTCACCTTCACGTTCGTGCTAGCAAGAGTGTTTCCGACGATTCGTTCCGAGTATATGTCACCCAGTTGCGTATCAGTCCGTCCGTCGGTCCAGACACAGACAGTGTAGTTGCCATTGCTTGCGACATGCGGATAGATCCGAGAGTTGAATGCGTTGTCACTCAGTTCAAATGCATCTCCGATCAGCGCGCCGCTGTTGATGTCGACAAGTGTCCCTCCAATGTTACTCCCATTCTTTGAGTATTCGTAAACGGTGAGAAAGGTTGAAGGCGGTCGATAGGCAACAGTTGGCCTTGTTGCGTGGCCGCCTGTGGTATTTCCGACTTTGTTGAGTTGAACTCCAGCTCCGAGACGCACGCCCGTAGAGCCGTTGAAGGCAGTGTAATAGACATCGTTGGCTTGAATGCCGGCTATGCCGCTCGCGCCGTTGACATGCCAGACCACCACAAGTGCCCCGGATGGCAGGAATAGCGGTGAGCTGAAAAATATCCAGTGGTCAGTATAGTAGGTGTTGGCGGAAATATCGTCGACCCTGAAGTTGGCGGTCAGCGGAGCGCCATTCGAACCGATGATGCGGCCGAAAATATTCCCAGCTCCGCTCGCCCGATTCGTACTACCATAACGCTCGTCTCCCCAGGTCACGGCGAACGATCCATTGGGCGCAGCAGCCAGTGCCGGGCGATACACGCTCGCGTTGATAATATCGCTCACAGGGAAGTCATTCACGAGGACATTGATTTGCGCCAGCGACTGATGCAGCATGATGAAGACGGTATGGAGAAGAAGGAGCTTTTTCATTGGTCCCTCCATTCACTGGCAATGATTGAAGCGCGAATTCCTGAGATGAGCGGCGAATTGTGGAACCTGCTCCCCGAAGCAACAGAAGTCCGCCACCTCCCGCATAGTTCCGTCGGGAGATGGCGGACCTTATTCAAACGCTCACTTCAAGAACAGCATCTTTCGCGAAAGTACGGCCGATCGTCCTGTCCCCTCTGTCGCTTCCAGTCTGTAAACGTACATCCCGGAAGCGAGCTGAACGCCGCTGTCATTCGTTCCATCCCAAACCGCGGTGAAGCGCCCGATCGATTGGTCTGCACTCACGAGCGTGCGAACGAGTTGACCAAGTATGTCATACACGACAAGACGAACATGAGATCGCGATGGAACTTCATATTCGATTCGTGTAGATGGATTGAACGGGTTCGGATAGTTCTCGTGCAGACGGAATTCGGTAACGATCTGGTTGGCCTCCGCGCTGCTCGGGACTTTGCCGCCTTGTATGAACCACCGCGGGTTATACAACGGCTGTTGATAAGTTGCAGCCGTGAGTCCGCCCGTCTGAATGTTGTAGAACAGAAGAGAGTTGAGGGCCGGGCTCGAAAGGCACAGCTGTGCATCGTCAGAAGAAAACGTCGGCCGTTCTGCGTCCACAATAGACACCCCGGAGTTTGTTTTGATCCCGGGGATGTTAAGCGCCTTCAGCTGACCGGTGTCGAAATTCCCCAAGTATGTATCGAACTTTCCTGTGGGATCGAGATAATTAAACGCAACGACATCGGGATTTGTGTTGCTGTACGTAATGTTCCCTATGCTGACATTGCTGGGCTGTGATCCGATAAGATTGAAAATCTTCCCCGCTGTGAAGTCGATTTCATAAATACCCCAGTAACCGACCTTCCCCGTTGTTCCGACGTCAACCTGATTATAGGCATCGAACCCGATCTTCGGCTTGTTCATGTTCGGAGACCAGGAAACGACATCCGCATACTGGATGGTCTTTGTCGTGGTCCCGTTCTGCGTGCCCTCGGGAGTAAGGGGAATCTTCCCAAGCTGTGTACCGTCATAGATATAAAGGTTTGCATCATTAGCATAAGCAGATGATACGGTAACATAGCTCTCATTTGGTGATACCGACGCATTCCAGAGATCTCCTGTTTGCTGGATCTTGAGCGTTGAAAAAACGCTGACCTGGCCAGTAGCAATATCCACGAAGGCGAGCTGTCTGTTCTGAGTGATGAACCATACGCGCTGACCGCTTAATCCGGTGGTGAGCTGCGCGTGGTCGTTCGGGGCCGACCGCGCCACGGCGTTTGAGCCACTGAATGTTGCTGCCGAGCCAGTCGCTATGTCAAGAAGCCCAATCTGGCCGCTCGCCGTCATAAACGTGACGTACTGTTTGCCCCCTGTCACAGGGGGAATTTCGTTTCCGCTGGAACCGGAACTGCTTCCAGTCGTTGTGGTGATGCCGACAGCTTCAAACGCCGCGTTGACAGCTGCGACGTCGGCAGTCGTGATGCCAGACTGGCCAACGAGATCGGTCGCAGCCTGGGCCAAAGCCTTCCTGCAGTCTCCGAACTGGCTGTTTTTGGTCAGATACTTGGTCAGAGCGCGGTAATAGATGAGCTCGGCTTTTGGCTTGCCAATTGCGGTGATCACGTTATACGCCGCTTTATTGGGAATTCCGCTGTTGATGTGCACACCCCCGTTGTCCTGGTTGGTTGGGAGATTCTGGAACTCACTCATATGCGACGGCTGGGGGTCAAGGATCGCAGGGTTTTTAGGATTTGCTAGGTCTCGAAGAGCGATCTTCCCTGGCGTCTTGATGATTGCCGCACCCATGAGGTAGTTGGATCGCGGCTGATCGATCCACACGCCGTAAACGTCTGCAAAGGATTCGTTTAATGCGCCTGATTGTCCCTGATAGACGAGGTTGGCTGTACTTCCTATCACCCCATGAGTCATCTCATGACCGGAAACATCCAGCCCTCCGGCAAGCGGCTTGAAATTCGCTAGTCCGTCTCCGTATACCATGACACGGCCATTCCAATAGGCGTTATCGTACCCTTTTCCGCCGTCTGTCACGTGAATGATCGAGATAATTGATGCGTCCTTGTCGTCGATCGCCTTGCGCGCATAGGTTGTCGCGAAGTAATCGTATGAAATCTTCATATTGTAGTGTGCCGAGACAGCAGTGGGATCGGACCACGTGTTGTTTGCGGAAACATTGTGCTTCAGCTGGGTCTTTTGGTCAAGGTCTTTGTTGTCGGCTGAAATTGTCAACCCACCACCGGCTGGATTGTCTGGCAATTGCGACTTGGCAGCGTCGATGTTTGGGAGATCCCATACCATGAAGTACGTGCCAGAACCGTCATTCCAGACTCTCATGCTCCGAGTGACTCCGTTTAGATCGGTCGCTGACGCGCCTGCAAACGAGCCAGCCAACGCGTTGGATATGTGAGGAGGTTCGAACTTGAAATCGTAAGACGTCGCCGAAGTGCGTGCAGTGTTCTCTGGTAGTACAGAGCAATGGCGCGCGATCTTGTTTAGAATCTCGCCATTCTGCGCATCGATCAAATAGGAATACCATTCGACGAGATTGGGATGAATGCTCACCTCGTATGCCAGCCGAAATGTTCCGTCGGACATCGTGTAGATGACCAATTGCTCTGTCGGATCCTCGATTCCGAGGAAGGAAGATGCCTCCTTCGTGAGCGGCTTGTATCTGCCGAGCGACTTGAGGTCACTGACAACATGCTGGAGAGCCTCAGTTGAGGTCACTGCGGGTGTGGTCTCAACACCGACAGGTGTTGGTTCATACGTTCCGTTGATCAAGTAAACCAAACCTTGAGCGTTGAAGTGAACATAGAGATCGCGTCCCCAAACAGGTATCCCCTGATATACCTGCTGAAATCTCACGTGATCGAACGATATCTCATCGTGGGTCGAACTCACGAGCGACAGTTCTTCGGCAGGGTTCTTCAATTTCAGAAGAGCCGCCTGCGATTTCAGCACCGCGAGAGCAGCCTGCGGCTTGGTCTGTGCCTGTTTCGGAAGCGTCAGCACGCTCGGGGGCGGACTCAGCTGCCCTTCGATCCATCGGGCAGTTCCATTCTGCGCGCGGTCAACTTTGAGTTGGGGGATCAACTGCTGAGTGCTCTGGAGCGGATGTGCAGGTGAGGCCGTCGCCAACGGGACCAATCGTGCTGAGCCAACCCGACGCGCTGCGCTGAGGAGATCCGACGTCGGATGTGCCTGCAGGAATGCTTGCACTGACTTGTATGTGGGGATGGAAGTCGCATCAAGACCTGCGAGCGGTCTGTTGTCTGCTGAGCGCTTCTGCGCAAAGCCTAACGCGGTCGCCAGGATAACGGTGATGGACAACAAAGCAATTCGGCGTGCTGGGATCATGACAGGCCTCCGTGCTTAATGACTACCTGGTGAATTGTGAGACAGTTCTTTGAAAGTCGATTGGGCTATTTCCCGCGACTCATGATCGCTCGACAAGAGTCGTAGAGGACATGGACAGGTGCAAGACGCTGTCGGATTTCAGCCGGCTTGGCCCAGGAAGCGCGATGTACCATTCCACCTGCAGTCACCTG
>Ga0233422_10000413_pt1 | contig 21707 bp, 24 predicted proteins | sample Watercolumn_Mata_2_FD_182724 | JGI IMG/M metagenome (GOLD analysis project Ga0233422, IMG submission 182724) | Freshwater microbial communities from Lake Matano, South Sulawesi, Indonesia - Watercolumn_Matano_2014_110_MG | ecosystem: Environmental > Aquatic > Freshwater > Lake | place...
TAGCTCACCGACCCTGCTGTCACCAAAATCGAAGAGGACAGGGAAGGATGGGTTTTTGTAAACAGAGTTTTTGTTGACCTAACCAAGGTGTCCGAAGGAGAAAGAATTATTGTTTGCAATGTCCGGCCATTTGATCTCCGTGAAGAATTAGCTAAAAGCGTAAGGGGGGGATTCTGCCGAACAATAACAATTGATGTCAAGAGACAAAAAATTAAACCAAATACAACTCCAACCCTTTAATTTTTTCAAAATCCTTGCGGTTTAAAACGGCTAATTGAGCTCCGTAGGTGATAGCCGTGGCGGCAATAGCCGCGTCTACAAAGGAGGCGCCGTTGTTTTCTCGAACAATTTTTCCCGCCCTTTTGGCAATGTCCATGGTGTATTCCAAAACTTCAAAAGGAGCAATTACTTCCAAAACTCGTTTTTCTTCTTCTTCGTCACCAAGGCTTTTTCCTTGAAACAACTCTTGCACTGTTAAGACAGAAATGACTAAATTTTCATCCTCTAAAGGCCAATTTTGTCAAGTCCCGGGATCGGATTGACAAGTCCCATAGTCTCATGTTATACTTAACCCAAATGTTAAGGCAAACTTTTGTGAGAAACTTTTGCGAAAAAGAGCCCGGGTGTCCTTCTTCCGGTGTGTGCGAGCTGATTAAACCTGTAGAATTGGGGCTTTTTGATTTTGATGTCAATTACGAACAGATGAAACAAGGCCGGGTCTTAGACTTGCCTTATTCAAACACATAGCCTCCCAAGGCGGTCACTTCATAAATATAGCCCGTTGCGAACACGGTGAAGCAAAATTAGCCCCAACCATCGACCATGAAACTTATTTATTGGCAACGGCTGCCCAGTTAAGATACTTTGGGGGCGCAGGGTTTTCTCTTCCCGCAATAGCTGTTTTAATCAACAGCAAACCACAGCGGCCCGTACACGACGGCTTTGAACTTGTTTTTGAATGAGGCTCTCGCAACAAGTTATGGAATATCTTAAAGGCTTCGGAGTTTTTTTTAGAGCCTGCCCGTCCCCACCGTAGCGGGATATTCGCGGGTTCAAGAATAAGGATGTTAGGACACAAAAGTTAGCAAATTTTCCGGCGTTACCACTTCAAATTCACTTCCCGGATAAGTTTCTAAAAACTCTCTTTGGGTAGCTTTGGAAATTTTCACTGGACCGTATTTGAACTCAAAAGCGCGCAGTTTTCCGTCTCGCTCTTCAATCAAATCAATTTCTTTTTGGTCGTAAGTGCGCCAAAAATAGAAGTTGGCGAATTTTCTCTGGTTGGCCAAAAATTTCATTCTCTCCAAGATACAAAAGTTTTCAAACAATCCCCCAACATCATTTCTTAAACTTAAAGGGTTAAAATTACGAATAATGGCGTTACGAACGCCCACATCATAAAAATAGTATTTGGAAGTTTTAGAAATTTCCTTGCGTAGATTGCGGCTTAGCCCACGCAAATTAATGATCACAAACATTTTCTCCAAAACATCCAAATATTTCTCCACTGTTTGCCAATCTAAAAAAAGATTTCGGGCTAATTCGTCAAGGCACGCTTCTGATCCAATCTGGTGCGCTAGTAACGCCAAGAGGTCAAGAATTTTTTTGGGTTTTCTAATTTCCCTAAAGGTTAACAGGTCGTTGTGTAAATAGGTGTCAATCACCTCAAGTAAATATTCCTCTTTCTCCGCTTGAGCGGTTAGAGTGTGAACTCTGGGGTACATTCCAAACCGTAAATAATCATCCAGTCTGGTTTTAATCCCGGGGTTAGGAAACGGCGCCGGGGCTTCTGTCAAAGATAGCGGGTAAAGAGTAAAAAAGGTTGCCCGACCAGTCATGGGCTCGGCTAGTTTATTGGCCAAATCAAAAGAGGCTGACCCGGAAACTAAAATTGGTAGGGGCCGCGTGTCAAATAATAATTTCAGAGACTGACCAATGTTGTCAATCTTTTGGGCCTCGTCAATAACCAAAACCTCGGCGTTGCCAACAAAACTGTTTATGGTTTCAAAGATCGGCTGGCTAAAAATTTCTTGAACGGGCAAACTCTCGCCTCGCAAGAAAAGAACTCTCCTCTTTTCATTTTCTACAAGTTTGGTTAGAAGAAAAGTTTTGCCGCTTTGGCGCGGTCCATAAAGAACAATTACCCTCGGCTCCCCAGCAAGTTTTTCCCTAACTCTTCCGAATATAGTTCGATCAATTAGCATTAATTGATTATACTACACCTGTATCAATTTGTCAAGTTGTGCGTGGAAACAAAAACAAGGCTTAACAAAAACTCACGATCGTGAATTTTTGTTTGGGTCAAGAATTAAAAGTAACAAAATGTTTCGGAGAAAAAATGGTTTCAAAAGTTTCCATAAACAGATGGCGACCTAAAAGCGGCGGAATTTCGTTTCTTTCTAAAAATCCCACCGGAATAATTCGTTCCCACTTTCCTAGTTTTACTTTAATTTTTGGTAAAAAATAAACTCTTTCTCCACCGCCAACACCAAAAGTGTTAAAAATTTTACACTCCTTTTCAAGATTAACTTGCAATCTGTCCGCCAGATACCGCGGCAAAAGGGTGTAATCTGCCCCACTGTCTACCAACATCCAAACCTCCGTCCAGAGTTTTTTGGTACCCGCCCAGAAAAACGCTTGAGCCACTGGGCGGTGAATTTTTCCCAAAATTGGAGAATTCTCTTCTCTAAAAGGAAATTTCAGAACCATAAAATCAAACTGTCTGCGTCAGGTAAGTAGGTTACTGCCGGAGTCAGTTTAGGGTACTTGGCCCCCACTTCGTCTAATATTTTGGAGGCTCTTTCTCCGGTTCTAGCCTTAAACAGTTTCCCCCCGACCACAATAATATGATACCCCCTATTTTTGGGGTCGTTCATGGCCTCCTGCATAGTAATTTTCTTGGCCGTCTTACTCACGAAATAATTATACACCTCCTATCAAGAATTTGGGGACCAAACAAATCCGTCCGATCGTCATGTTTTTGTTGGGGTTATTTAAACCCTATTTGTTTAAGACTTGATTTACCCCCGAAGCCACGGTAGTTAGGGCGGATTTGGCGTCAGTGCCGCGAATAACACTGTTAACAGCGTCTAAATAATATTTGCCGATCCGGGAATTTATTCCCGTTTCTCCGTCACTCGTAAAAGAAGACAAATGCCAACTTTTAGCCGTGGGCGCGCCGGAAATAAAAACACCTACGTTTGGATCAGCCGTCAACAAACTCGCCATGTCTTTGCGCGAATACGGCTCGCCAAAACCACGCAGGTTAGCCTCGGCCGCATATAATTTAGCCAAAGTGTCTTTAGAAGATAAAAACTGGACAAATTCCCAGGCAATTTTTTGATTCGGGCTTTTTTTAGAAACGGCTTCGGCCCAATAGCTGGCAAAATTAACCGTTGTCCCCCCGGCCAGTTGGGGCACGGGATAAATTTTAAAATTTAAATTAGGATTAATGGCTTTAAGGTCAAAATACCGCCACGAAGGGCCAAAATACATGGCTACCTTGCCATTGGCAAAAGCCAAGGTGGAATTTTCTAAAGTCTCGTCCCAAGTCCGGTCCCCAGTGGCAAAGGCGGCGTAGTAATTTAGAGCGCCGGCCGCTTGATCCGAACCGGGGTTTTTGGTCAAATTTGATTCGGCTTGCAACATCATTAAAGATAAAATATCTTGCCAGTGATCAGTGTTTGAGGCCGTCCCCATGGCCGCGCCGGAAGTAATGATACGGTTGTTGCTGTCTTTAACCGTTAATTTTCTGGCCGTAGCTAAAAACCCGCTGTCCCCATCCCAAATAGTGGGGACTTCCCGCCCGCTAGATCTTAAAATGTCTTCGTTAACATACAAGGCCAAACTTTCGTATTCCAACGGCACGGCTAAAATTTGGCTATTAACGATCAAATCAGAAGCCGCGACGGGGTAAAAAGTATTTTTAAAACTGCTGTTGGTAAAAATGCTGGCTGGTGCCGGAGATAAATAATTTTTCAGATTGCCGACCCAAGTATTGTGCAGGCGGACAATGTCTGGGCTGGAGTTGCCAGCTAAAGCCGTCGCCAACCGCGAACCGTAATTTTGCGGAGATTGTTTTAAATATTTAATGGTGACTTTCGGGTGGGTTTTTTGGAAATCAGGAATAACAGTTTGGTAAATAGCCTCTGGTTCCCACAAGCCCCAGTAAGTTAAAGTGACCGCTTGCCCCCCGCGCAAAAATACCGCTGCAGCAAGGAGAATTATTAAAACTAGGGTTACAACCGCCAAACCTCCAAGTAAAAGTATTTTTTTAGGATCCATCAACTATTATTCTAACATCCAACGACCAAGGTTCAACATCCAGGGAAGAACCAATCAGGGAAGAATCAATTTTTAATTTCTTAATTTCCCTCATTGCTCATTACACACTACCTTGACGATCGTCATGGCAGTCTGTAATTTTAGCTTCAGAAACAAGTCTTGATATTTCAAATATCAAACATCAAATATTAAGTATCAAGAAAACAACGGTTTTGGGTAATTCTAAATTAGATTAAACTTTTGCCGTTTAAAAACTATCGTGCGAAAAAGCGGCTGGTTATTCGCAGTACACTGCAAATCCCCCTGATTTTTGCTTTAAAAGAATTACGTTTTCGCAAACTAGCGTAAACGTGGTTAAAAATTTAGCCTCAAATTGCCGGATTGACTTTTCAGGCAGAAAGGACAAATTTGTGGAAGGCAAACTTGATCATTCATTGATCATTGGAAGTTGAAAATTGGATGTTTGTTAAGGGGTTTTTCTGCTACAATTTTTAGGTGGGAAATTTTTTGAAAGCGAGCTTTTTCTTTTTGTCTTGGTAATTTTTACCTTGACAAAATTTGTATAGATATTGTATAATTCTTGCTAAGATGACTTTAAACATTTCTTTGCCAAAATCAATGTATGAAGAGGTGCAGTTGGCCATGATCCAACAACACTACATGTCCTTTAGTGAATACATGCGGGATGCGGCCCGAGAAAAATTGCACCCAGAATTAACGGTTAACGGTTTCACGCCGGAGGTGGAGGCGGAAATTTTGCGTCGGGCGGCCACTCCAACAGATACTGATGTGGTTTGGGACGGAAAAACACCTTTCGTTAAGTTTGCTTTAGCCCATGATCCAGATCGAGTTAAACGAAGACTACATAAGAGATCTTAAAAGCCTTTGCCAACGAGAACCTGATTTAAAAGAAGTGGTAGAGAAAAAGGCCAACTGGTTTGCTAAAAAACCAGCGGACGAAAGGCTGGAAAACCATCCTTTAGGCAGAGATATGGCCGGCCTTTACGCTTTCAGGATTACCGGGGATATCAGAATTATTTACAAATGGCTGGGTAAAAACCGCGTTCGTTTTTTAGCCGTTGGCACCCACGAAGAAGTTTATGGGGTGTAAGGTGATAAATAACCACATCACTGAATAACTAGTTTCTGCTACAATTTTTAGGTGGGAAATTTTGCGAAGGCTTTGTTTTTCTGATTTTTACTTTAAAAGAATTGCTCCGTTTCCACGCTGGTGAAAACTAAGCCCAAATTGCCAAAGCTAAACCGCCCATTTTTCTGCTAAAATTTCTTCTATGGAAGATAAAGAACAAGATTTAGACCCCAAATTAACCAGAAGAGGATTCTTAAAAGTTGCCTTTGTTGCCATGCTAGTTTCCGCCGCTAGCTTGGTCGGTCTTGATTATTTATTAAAAGATCACCCTTTTTATTCTAAATTAAAAAGGAGTGTCTCTTCCGGGAACATCTGGCAAGATATTCTAGAGGTAATTGATTCTCAAACTCCAAAAGAAGAATCTTTAAAGCTTGGAGAAAAAGACAATTACAATGACGATTGGCTGAAAAAATTTTTTCCAGAAAGGCATTTTTTTAAAATTAGCGGTGAAGAGCACCGAAATATTGCTTTTTTAGAAATAACCGGAAATGGAAATATTGTAGTGGCGAAGGCAATTGGTGAGGATATCAGCAAGATGGCTCTAGACAAACCGTTTATGTTTTTACCAACTCCCCAAGGTAACCCAGATTCTCGGTACACAATGTACGCTGTTTTCAACCGCGATGGAAGGGTTATTAACGCCTCACCCACGCCTCGTTCAAACGAACGTGGCGGAATAATTGTTCAAGATGGAAAAACTCAAGTGGGTCTTCCAGAAATAAGTGAATATAAGAATTTTGACAGTACCAAAACCAATTCCGCGTTAGTTGAATACTTTTGCGTTCTTGATTCTAAAAACCTGCTGAGGGGAATTGCCGAACTAGAAAAAATTCCTTCACTTTCAGGAATAAAAAATTTTAGAAATGTTGAGGCGTTTTCCTCTGCTATTGTAACCTTCTCCTCTCCTGATGGAAACTTCAAAACCTTTGTAATGACTAGTTACCGGGAACTCGACCCGGCTACTAATAGTTTCATTCCCGAAACTCTTGGTGACTTCACTATCCCCCAACTAGCATCTTTAGCCAAAGAATTTTTGGGTAAAAACCAGGCTTTTAACCGTTTTCTGATCGCCTTTCCCGATCCTGGACCCGGGCAGTATCTTGTCACCTCTGAAAACACGAGCCTCGTCTCTATTCCCAATAAATTTGTCACAAAAACAGTTCCCGTCGATACCTCAAGTGTATTGCACCGGACTTTAGGGGGAAACGGCTCTGTGTCTTCAGTTTATAGGCCACAAGTAATAGACAAACCTGCTTATGTTGTAGTTAAACCCAATTAGATAGTAATCATGGGAAATTTTGCGAAGGCTTTGTTTTTCTTTTTTCTGGGCGCGTTTTTGACGGCTTTGGTTTTAGTGACGGTAGCCTATTTAATTTTTAGCGCCGTTTATCAAAATAGAATTTATCCCGGGGTTTTGATCGCCGGACAAAAACCGGAGAATTTAAGTTTCAGTTTAAGTTTTAATAATTTAGAGTTTTCTTTTACGAGCCCGACGGCAACCGTTTCGGCTACCAGCGAAGAAATTTTGTTAAAACCGGATTACGAGCTCATGCAAAAACGGGCTTTTTCGGTCGGCCGGCAAACGGCCAATCCTTACTACAATTTTTTACAAATTGTAGCTGCCGGTCAAGGGAAAATTAATTTGCCGCTGGAAGTAAAACTCGACGCGGATTTATTGAATAAAAAAATTGGCACGGTCGCGCCCCTTTTGGAAAAAGAGCCGGTGGACGCTGTTTACCAATTTGTCCCGGGCGCCGGGCCAGATAAAAAAGGCCGGGTCACTGCCTTCAGTCAGTCTGCTAACGGAGTCAGGATTGACCGGGACAAAATTCAAAAAACTATCTTAACTTTGGCTAAGACAAACCCCGGTGCGGGAAATTATAATTTTAATCTGCCTTTACAAACCGTGGAACCGGCTATTTCTTCCACCACCGCCAATGTTTTGGGCTTAAAAAATTTGTTAGGTCGTGGAGAGTCTTATTTTTATGATTCTATTCCGGGCAGAATTTATAATATCCAGCTGGGCAGTAGCAAGATCAACGGCAGTTTGGTGGCCCCCGGAGAAACTTTTTCTTTTAGTCAGGCCATTGGCACGGTTTCCGCCGTTTTTGGTTTTCAAAAAGCTTACGCCATCAAAGAGGGCAAGACCGTTTTAGACGACGGCGGCGGAGTGTGCCAAGTGTCCACCACTTTGTACCGCGCCCTGCTTAACGCCGGGTTGCCAGTAATGGCTCGCGCGGCTCATTCTTACCGCGTGGGTTTTTACGAACAAGGGGGATTTCCCCCGGGCACGGACGCCACGGTTTACCCCCCCAACCCGGATTTAAAATTTAAAAATGATACCCAGGGGTGGATTTTAATTCAAACAATTTTTGACAAAACCAACGCAAAGTTAACTTTTGATTTGTTTGGCACTAGTGACGGAAGGCTTGTTAAAATTTCAGGGCCCTATATTTTATCCACTTCTCCCCCGCCGGAACCAATTTATGAAGACAGTCCAAACCTTCCCGCGGGTCAGGTCAAGCAGGTGGACACGGCTCACTGGGGGGCCAAGGTTTATTTTGAAAGAAAAGTGACGCGGGGGAATGAAATTTTAATCAATGAAGTTGTTAAATCAGATTATATCCCCTGGCCCGCCCGCTTTCTTAGAGGGACAAAAACAAATTGACGAAAGCTTTGGCGGGTAAATCCGCAAGATTTTTAAGAGGAGCTAAATGTTAGTTATCCCCTGATGATTTCCTAAAATATCCTACTGGTAAAACTAAACCACATTGGCTGGATAATTGTTCGAGAGCTTCTACCCCTATTTCTTGAATCTGCTTTAAATCTGGGAGAACAGCTTGTTCAAATTGCCAAAAACCCAAGGTCGTCCGCAAAGTGTTAATTTTACTAGCAAGAATTCGCACACGCTCAGTCCCTTCATCATTGAGGGGCATATTTTTGATAAAATCACCGTGTGATTATCCTTGGCCTTGAAACATCCTGTGACGAGACAGCTTGTGCCGTTGTAGAAAACGGGACAACCATTTTATCCAATGTGGTCGCCTCGTCTCAAGATATCCACGCCAAATATGGAGGCATTATACCAGAAAACGCGGCGCGCGAACAAGCCAAGGCCATGATCCCAGTTCTCAAAGAGGCCTTGGCCCTGAGCGCAGTCGAAGGGTCTACTATTGACGCCATTGCGGTAACCGTGGGGCCGGGGCTAATTGGGAGTTTATTAATTGGGGTAGAAACCGCTAAAGCTTTGGCTTTTGCGTGGAACAAACCGTTAGTCCCTGTCAATCATTTGGTGGGCCATATTTATGCTAACTGGCTCAAGCCAGAAAATTCAGAAAACTCTGAAAGCCAGAAAATCAGACGGTCAGATCGATCTGAAAATCTGAAACTCCAAAACTCTGAGTTTTCTGATCGTCCGAGTTTTCCGAATATTGTCCTCCTTGTTTCCGGCGGCCACACGGAACTGATTCTAATGACCGGTCACGGTAAATTTGAATATCTTGGGGGCACGCGGGATGACGCGGCTGGAGAATGTTTTGACAAAGGCGCGAGGCTTTTAAATCTTGGTTACCCCGGCGGTCCGGCTATCTCTGCGGCGGCAGATGAATCAAGAATCAAGAATCAGGAATCAGGAATTAAACTCCCAAGACCTATGATTTATGACAAGGGTTTTGATTTTAGCTTTAGTGGTCTAAAAACAGCCGTTCTTAATCTAACCGCTAACCGCTCACCGCTAAATGCTAGCGCCGTCGCATACGAACTCCAAGAGGCCATCACGGATGTTCTCGTGGCCAAAACTCTTCGCGCCGCCCAAAATTTTAAAGTAAAAAATATTCTTCTTGCCGGTGGCGTGGTAGCGAATAAAAAACTTCGCGAGAAGTTTCAATTTCAAATTTCAAATTTCAAATTTCAAATTAAACTGTGTGTTCCCCCGCCGTCGCTTTGCACTGACAACGCCGCTTATATTGCCAGCGCGGCATTTTTTAACTATCACCCTGTTCCTTGGCAAAAAGTTGACGCCGACCCCAGTTTAGATATATAAAATAAACAAATGGCCAAAAACAAAAAGATTCTAGTTAAAGGAATTAAAATTTCAATTATTTCCACTGGTGATAGAGACTTCCTATCTTTGACGGACATGCTCAAGGCTAAAGACGGAGATTTTTTCATTTCTGATTGGCTTAGAAACAGAAATACGGTTGAATTTTTAGGAACTTGGGAAAGCATAAACAACCCAAATTTTAATTATGGCGAATTTGCCATAATTAAAAATCAAGCTGGGCTTAACAGTTACAAAATCAGTGTTAAAGAATGGGTTAAAAAAACTAACGCCATCGGTCTTAAAGCTACTTCTGGAAAATATGGAGGAACATTTGCCCATAAAGATATTGCTTTTGAGTTTGGAATGTGGATTAGCCCTCAATTCAAACTTTATCTCATCAAGGAATTTCAGAGACTAAAAGAAGAGGAAAAATTGCGGATTAAAACAGGTTGGGACATAAAAAGAATGTTGGCAAAAATTAATTACCGTATTCACACGGACGCGGTCAAGGAGCACCTGATTCCCCCAAGAATAAACAGAGCCGCCTCAAACCAGATTTATGCCAATGAAGCGGACATGTTGAACGTGGCTTTATTTGGTTTGACGGCTAAACAGTGGCGAGACAATAATAAAAATAAAGACGGAAATATTAGAGATTACGCCACCATTGAACAGCTTGTGGTTTTAGTAAATCTGGAATCATTAAACGCGCAATATATTAACGACGGCCTTTCGCAAGCTGACAGACTCGCCAAATTAAACATCACGGCGATCGCCCAAATGAAAGCTCTGATTAGTAATCCATCAATTAAAGAGTTGGAAGAAAAACTATCTTGAAAAATTTTAGCGTATTTTAGTGTGGTAACATGACAGCAAAGTAATATGACTAATTTTGAATTTCTGCAAAAGTATTTTCACCTCCAAGATCAAGTTTCGTTTGACAAACTTTTTGATTTAAGCTTTGCCCTGCTTGGTTATAGTAAAACAGATATCTCGTCATTGTCAAATAACAGTTTGATTAATACTGTTTTGACACCTGACCAACTAAAAATAGTCTGCCAAAAATTTAAAGATTTAAACAGAAACCCATCAATATATTTTGAAAACCGGACGGATTTAGAACCGCTTAAAAAAATGTTAGTTGATAACGGATTTAAACAAGACTTTGAAGACTCGTGGATGTTTTATGACCAATCTGTAGAACCAAACGAAAAGTTTAGCTGTGTAAAAATTGTGGAAGACGAGAACGATCTGAAAATATTTTTAGAAACTTTTGATAACTGTTACCAAAAAGATGACCCCCAAAATCCTTACGGTGATGTTAAAGGATTTTTAACCTCTTCCAGAAATTCTTGGTTAAAACATAAAGGCACTGAAAGACTAGAATATTATTTAGCTTTTAAAGACAATAAACCGGTGGCTGTTTCTGCGCTAAATAGTCATGAGAAAATTGGTTACATTTCTTCCGTAGGGTCACTAAAAGAAGTTCGCGGCGAAGGTTTTGGAAAAATAGCCACTCTTTTTGCCGTTTTCCGATCGCAAAAATTGGGTAATGACCTTCACTGTTTGGCCACCGAAGAAGGCACTTACCCTAACGGGTTTTACAAACGAATTGGGTTTAAAACAAAATTTACTGCTCCACTTTACACCAAAAACAAAACAAGTTGACGCCGACCCGGGGTTGGATATATGATCGTTCATATGAGTGGCGAGAATTTAACCAGTAAAGAAAAATTCTTAAAAATTTACGCGAATTTGCCTTTAGGGATTCGTGATGAAATTGTGTGCGTTTTAAATGACGAAAAAACGGTCTCTTGGAACGCCGCGTATTTAGAAGTAAAAAATGACACTAAAATTGCTAAAGAAATTTTGGAAAAAATGGAAAAATTAGACCTTCTCTAAAACGCAGTTGGGCGGTTTTTTTGTTGTGTTAGCATTGTAACATGGTAACATGACAGCAAAATAATTATGATCACTTTAATTTTCGGTGATTCCATCACTCAAGGTTTATGGGATGAAAAAGGTGGCTGGGCAGATAGGTTAAAGGCTTATGTCCAAACGGAGGAAGTTAAAAATAAAATTGCCAATTATCATGAGGTAATAAACTTAGGAGTTGATGGAAATTTTACCAGACAAGTTCTTGCTCGTTTTGAAAATGAAACCCAAGCTCGCTACTTTCCTGAAGAAAAATATATTTTCATTTTTGCCATTGGAATTAATGACACTTTGCACAGAGATAACACGGATTTTGAATCAACTCCAGAAAAATATAAATTGGAATTGCAAGAATTAATTTTGAAAGCTAGAAAATATTCCCAAAATCTAATTTTTCTTGACCTGACTCCGGTTAATGAAACGCAAACTAACCCTCTAAATCAATCCAGCACTGGAAAGTGTTACACAAATGAAAGGATAGATAAATTTAACGGGGTGCTTCACGAAACCTGCACAAAAAATAATTGCTCGTGCATTGAAATCAACAAATTATTTAAACAAAACGGTTCCAAGAATTTATTGATTGACGGATTGCATCCAAACACTAACGGTCACGAGCTAATCTTTGGGGCTGTTTTACCAGAACTTAAGAAAATTTTAGCATTGTAACATGACAGCAAAGTAATATGATTCATTTCAGAGACGAAACAATAATAGAATCACCCCCAGAGCGTGTTTTTTATTTTCTAACCCACATTAATAAACTTTATAAAATTTGGCACCCGAGAGATCATGTCTTCTGCCATGTGCTTTCCGGCTCGATGGAAAAAGAAAATAGCATTATCCATTTCTTTGAGTGGGTTGGGAAATTTCCTCTTTATTTAATTGCTCAAACTGTAAAAGTAAAAAGAAATTGTTATTTGGAGTATGTCCCAGTCTTTCCTTTTTCTTTGCTGAGGCTTGGTTCGGGTTCGTTTGTAATTGAAAAGGTTTCCAAAAACAAGTGCAAATTGATTGCAAGCGCAGACGGGGGATACAACCTTCCAATTGTTGGGCCGTTTTTAGATTTTGTGGCTCAAAAAATAATTAGTTTTGACGCTATTCGAAAACACATGAAAGAAGAAGGAGAAAATTTAAATAACTACTTGAGGTTGACGCCGGCACCGGTTTAGATATATCCTAAACATGCCATGCAAATTTCTCCGGAATTAAAAAAGATTTTAATTATTGTTTTAGTGGTGGTGGCCCTTGGTGGTGTAGTAGCAACTGGGGTCGCCGTCACCCGCTCTATTTTTTCCAAAGCCAGTGACATCCCCGAGGAAACTGTTGCCTCGGTGCCCAAACTAGCCCCACCAAAAACTCCCTCCAAAACCGCCACCCCTGCCGCCGCTCCTAAACCGGTTAGTAGTACCCCCACGCCCGCTACTCCTTCAGCTGGAGCCACCCCGACCACTACTGTAGAAAATGGGTGGACAACCTACGGTACGGGTTTGGTTAGCGCCGTTTTAAGTTTTAGTACGGATTACCAAAATCTTTATGTGGATTTTGCCAGCAGTAGTTTTGCCGTCGTTTCCTCTATTGATTACAGCCTAACTTACGAAGATAGCGCCGCCACGGTTCGGTTGATTAGAGGAACCGTTGTTCCGTCAGGGGGAACCATTGCTCGCAAAGTGATTGCTTTAGGCACTTGTTCCGGAACTACTTGCACCTATGACGCCGGCGCCCACAATTTTGTGTTTCGAATGTTGACTAAAACCAACGGGGGGTTGACCGTTAATCTAAAAACTTATTCTCTAGCGGCTCTTCCGACCGTAACGGTGCTCCCCTAAAGATTGGGGTTTAACAATCTCCGGTTGTTTATACGCCAAAACAGCGGCGCCAAGAGAGAAAATAACCAGAGCGGCTTTGACCAAAGAACCAAGGACGGGAATAGCTCCCAAAATCCAAATTAAAAGCAGGCCCAACAAAATAGCCCAACCGCGCCGTTCCCCAAATTTAGGAAGCATAATTTTGCGCCCCAGAAAAAAAGCGGTTAAATATTGGGCAAAAAGCCAACACAAATAGCCAATCAGTAATAAAACCAGGGAAACCGGAATTCCCACAATGGTCATGGCAAACAAAACCGCAATGACTGGCAATCCCAAAGCGATCGCCAAACCCCAACCAAAAGAGGCCGCCGGCCGGTTTTCCATGGCCACGACTGTTTTTTCAAAAATTTTAGGAAAAAGGCCTAAAAGCAAAAAGCCAATTAAAGCGGTGACGGCAAAACCCAAGACGTAAGTTAAGGGTTTTACTTTTTCGTAAGAAGCCAGCATGGTTCGCGCCCCAAAAAATTTAGGGTAACCTGCCTCTTTATTATTTTTTTGATAATCAATCGTCCCGGCCACTGTGGCTCCAATTTGTTTGATCACTTCACTGGTCCCGGTATATTTTAAATTGCCAGAAATTGAGGCATAGGGCCCCAGTAAAAATTCGCGGTCCGCCACTACAAAAGCCTCGTTATTTATTTCCGAATTCAGATAAAGCCTACTGCCAAAAAACCGAAAGCCTTTACCAATTTTTGTAGCCGCCAGTTCTGTATTGGCTCCGGCCACAATTAAACTTCCGTCAATTTTACTTTGCCGGGCAACATTACAATTACCACAAATCAGTAATGCGTTTCTCCCAATTTCAGAATTAACCGTCACGTCTCCGCCCATTACCCGAACGCTGTTACCCACTGGCCCGTTAACCGTGACTTTTCCCCCCAGAACAAAAAGATCGCCGTCAATTTTGCCGTTAACGGTGACAATTCCCCCCGCTAAAAACGCGTCTCCGCGAATTTCTCCGTCAATTTGCACCGTGTCTCCGGCCCGCAAAAAATCTGATTCAATTATTTGGCCAACGGGGAGCAATTCGTTCGCCGCCAAAACTTTTCCGGGCGCAAGAAGCAAAAGAACAATGTAGCAATTTAGCAATGTAGCAATGAACCGTCTCATCCTAAGGCCGATAGTAACCGCCCAACTTGACTTTGTCAAGCGGCCGGTTTCCACCATTCCGGCCAATTCATGCTAAAATATCTTTATGGATCCTAAATTTGATCATCAAGCGGTTGAGGGAAGAACTTACGAAATGTGGGAAAGCGGTGGTTATTTTACACCACAAATAGACAAATCCAAAAAACCTTTCACCATCATTCTCCCTCTCCCCAACGCCAGCGACCCTATGCATATTGGCCATTGTCTGTTTACGGTCGAAGACATTTTAATCCGGTACCACCGAATGCTGGGCCAACCAACATTGTGGCTTCCCGGGGGTGATCACGCCGGCATTGAGACCCAATATATTTTTGAAAAACACTTGGCTAAACGAGGGAAAAGCCGGTTTGATTTTGACCGGCAAACCTTGTACCAAATGATCTGGGATTTTTGTGATGCCAACAAAAACTTAAACCGCGACCAAATGAAACGGGCTGGGTTTTCTTTAGACTGGTCTCGGTACCATTATTCTTTGGAACCGCAGATTGTAGAGATGGTTTACGAAACTTTTAGAAAACTTTTTAAAGACGGTTTGATTTACCGCGGGGAAAGAATTGTTAATTTTTGCACCAAGTGCGGGACAGCGTTTTCAGAATTGGAAGTAGATTACGAAGAAAAACAAGATTTTCTTTATTATTTAGATTACGGCAAAATCCAAATTGCCACCACCCGACCGGAAACTATTTTTGCGGATGTGGCCGTGGCCGTTTCGCCATCTGATAAACAGTATAAACATCTAGTTGGCCAAATGGCAACAATTCCTCTTATTAACATTGATATTCCCATCATCACAGACGGTGGGATTAAAACAGATTTTGGCACCGGCGCCCTAAAAGTTACCCCGGGTTATGATGCCACGGATTTTGAGATTGGCCAAAAAAATAATTTGGAAACTTTGGTGATTATCAACCGCCAAGGAAAAATGGTCGAAAGCCCGCGCGTTCCTCAAGAATTGGTGGGATTAAATATTAAACAAGCCCGCGAAAAAACAGTGGCCATGTTAAAGACTGCCAGAAAATTAATTAAAGAGGAACCACTTACTCACTCGGTGGGCGCTTGTTACCGGTGCCATACCACGATTGAACCCATGGTTATCCCTCAATGGTTTGTCAAAATTGCCCCGTTAAAAGAACCGGCGATCAAAGCCGTAAAATCCGGGCAAACTAAAATTTTCCCCAAGAAACGGTTTGAAAAATTATATTTTGACTGGATGGCTAAAATTCATGACTGGAATATCAGTAGGCAAATTGTTTGGGGCCCGCAAATTCCCATTTGGTATTGTCTTGATTGCAACCAAGGAAAAATTATTGTAAACAAAATTGAGTCCGGCATTCAAAATATTTTGGTGGAAAAAAACGCCATTTATCAACTGGAAAATGATGTTTGCCAAAAATGTGGTGGCAAAAATTTAGTCCAGGAAACAGACACTTTTGACACCTGGTTTTTATCTGGCCAGTGGCCGGTAAATACTTTACGTTGCAAGGCCGGAGATTTAGAATATTTTTACCCCACTTCCGTTTTGGATACCCTTTGGGATATTCTTCCTGCTTGGGTTTCGCGCATGATCATGTTGGGAATTTATTTGACCGGCAAAACTCCTTTTGAAATTGCCCACATGCACGCGCGGGTTGTGGATTCTAAAGGTCAAAAAATGAGCAAGAGCAAGGGCAATGTTATGGATCCTGTCCCCATGATTGATCTTTACGGGGCAGACGCTCTGCGGATGGCGTTGGTCGTTGGCGTAGCCCCCGCGTCAGACATTGCGGTTTCGGAGGAAAAAATAAAGGCCATGAGAAATTTTGCCAACAAGGTGTGGAATGTGGGCCGGTTTATTTCTTTAGCGGTTAGCGGTGAGCGGTTAGCAGTTAGAGATAAAGAACTAAAAAAAGAAGTTGACGCTCTGGTTAAATCCACGACCAAAAATATTGAAACTTTTAGATTTGGCATTGCCAGCGAAAATCTTTATCAATTTATCTGGCATGAGTTTGCGGATATTTATGTAGAAGATTTCAAAAAAGGCTTGGTCTCTTACGAAACCTTAAAAAACAGTTTTGAAATTTTATTAAAACTCCTCCACCCCTTCATGCCTTTTGTGACGGAAGAAATTTTTCAAAAACTTTATGCTAAAAATAATGTGCCGTTAATTATTTCTTCTTGGCCAACAGCCACTCCGCCAAAGAAATAAATTCTATGGTTTTTCCGGAAAAATTTTCTTGGTTTGTTTCCCCGCCGGTTAAAATTAGCCCCTGATCTAAATTTAATTCTCCCATCGCCGCCAGCAAACTTTTTACCTCTCGCTCTTTGGTCTGCGGCCGGGACAGATCCCAGCAAACTTGCACGGCTTCTAATTTGTTTTCTTTTTTCAAAATAAAATCCACTTCTTTTTCGTCTGTCCCCTTCCAATAAAAAATTTCTCCGTCTTTGGCTCCGCGCCGTTTTAATTCCAAAAAAACTAGATTTTCCGCTAAAAAACCTAAATTTTTTTCCGGAAAAAATCCCACCGTGCCGGCCAGCCCTGTGTCCACGCAGTAAACTTTCTTAAAACTTTTTTCCTGCTCTTTTACCTTCCACGAAAACCGGTTAACAAAATAATTTAAAAAGGCGGTACGCAAATAACCGGAAAACTTTATGACGCTGTCTGTAGACAAATTTAAACTGCGACCAACTTTGCCAAAAGATACTTGGCCGGCGGGATTACTTAAATAAAACCGAGCCAAAGAATTTAAACCCTCGCTTTGGCGAATTTTAAACCGATGGACTAAATCTTCAGAAATTATATCTTCAAAATAAGTAAGAAGGGTGGTTTTATCTCCTTTACCAAGAACAATATCCGGAAAACCGCCGGTTTCTAAATAATTTAAAAGTTTTGTTGGAGATTCTTCTGGATTAAAATCCAAATACTCCGTAAAAGATAACGGGTAAACAGTGATATCTTGGTGCCGGCCGGTAAGAAGAGTAGCCAGCTCCGCGGACAATAATTTGCTGTTAGACCCGGTCACCACCACTTTGGCTTTGCCCAACTCGTGAGTCATTTGCACCCATTTTTCCCATTCAAAAACTTCTTGAACTTCGTCTAAAAACAAATAAATTTCTCCTTCCGGGTTAAAAGTTTCTTTATAAACCGCGAAAATTTTTTCTAAAAGCGCGGTGTTTTTTTCTAAAAACCGCGGGTCTTCAAAATTAGCCAATAAAATATTGATTTTGGGCACGCCCTGCTCCATTAGCTTAGCCGCCGTTTGGCGCAAAAGATAAGATTTACCACTGCGGCGCACGCCGGTAACGATAGTTATTTGCCCTTGCTCTAGACTTTTTAGAATTTTAAGGACATACTCCAAGCGTGGGACGCCGGTTTTTTGCTCCCGATCCCAAAAATTCCAGTCAGAAAGGGTGTTTATCAGGTCGTTTTTGTCTGCCATTTTAGTTCTAATCGACAAAAACTGCCGTTTTTATCGAATATCTCTATTTTACTCGACAAAATTAGCAGTGTCAAATCTGACTGTTGACTTTTAGAGCAGAGAGGGAGAGAATGCGCCAAATGGCAAAGTGTTGTTATTTGGGTGAAAGAGCTTGCTTAAGCCTTGCTCATGAACAGGTTCGAAAACTAGTGCAACTTGGATATTTAGTCCCCGAAAAACCTTTTAGGTTTCAAGGGCGAGAAGTTGTTCTTGTCATTCCCACAGAAAAACAACTTAAGGAACACTGCGAAAATTCCCCCGGCGGGTGCCCCGCATACCGTTAAAATTTTGCATAATTCTTACTACTTAATTCTTAATTCTTCTTCCAGTACAATAATGGGGCGCATGAAATTTTCGAAATTCGGTTTGGCTCGTTTCCAAAAACTTTTACAAAAGTTGGAAAATTTTCGGCCTCAATACGCCCCGTTCACGCCACTAATTTTAAATGGCTTTTTGTTTTTGTTTTTAAGTGTTTTAGTTTTAAATTTTCTTTATTCCCGTTCTTTAATTCTCCAAAAACAAAAAAATGATTTGGTTAAAATTCAAATTGATAAAATTTCCCACCAAATTTCTTCTTGGGAAAATATTGTCAAAGAATTCCCCGGTTTTAGAGATGCCCATTTAAAATTGGCCATCTTAAATCTTAAACTTTCTCGCGTTGCCGAAGCAAAAAAATATTTAGAAGAAGTTCTAAAAATTGACCCGAATAATATGGAGGCAAAAACTATTCTTTCTTCTCTTCCTCTTTAGTTTCTGCGGCAGGAGTTTGCGCAGGTTGTGTTCCTTCGGCTGGAGCAGTTCCCGCGGCCGTGGCTGCTTCTTCGGCCGCTTTTTTGGCCTGCTCCGCTTCCTCCGCTTCCTTCTTGGCTTGGGCAGAAATAGCCGGATCAAGTTTCACAATGATTTCTCCGGCCGGAGTTAAAATTTCTACCCCAGAAACTTTCGGCAACTCCCCCACGGTAATTTGCTGACCAATTTCTGTCAAAGAAGAAACATCCACGGTAATTTTTTCCGGCAAGTCCGTGGGCAAAGATTCCACCTCTACTTCGTTAAGGGTTTGCAACAGTAACCCTTCGTTAGACGCCACTTTTGGAGATTCTCCAACTAATTCAACGGGCGCGTGGGCTTTAATTTTTTCCGTCAGTTTTACCGCGTGAAATTGCACATGCAAGATTTGGTGACTAACCGGATGTTTTTGCGTTTGGGCAATTAATACCGGAATTGTTTTGGCGCCCACTTTTAAATCTACTAGCCCCGTTTCCCCACTTGCGGAAAAAACTTTCGCAAATTCTTTCAAGTCCACCAGAAGAGATTGGGATTTTAAATCTTTGCCGTAAACGGTCGCGGGCACTTCTCCACCAGCACGCAGTTTTTTAACCTTTTTGCCAACTATTTCGCGATCTTTTGCGGTTAAGGGGATGGCTTTCATAGGATTTTGTTTTTAAATTTGACCAAAAACCTCCGGTCAATCTGATTGTCAGAATTATAAACGAGCTTTTGCGCAAAGACAAGGGGTTTATTGTCTAAACTTAAATCAACCTGTGGTTCCAAAAAACTGGGGTACTCCACGGTATAGTCCAAGTAATCCGGATTGGTCCCCGGCTGTTTAAGAAAACAAAAAGTTAAATTATTAACCGGATCGCTAAAATTTAACTTTGTAGGCAACCGGTATTTAAAAACTATTGTCCGAGTTTCTCCGACCGGCACCTCCACTAAAGAACCGAAACTGCTAAACCCGCTCTCCATCGACTGGAAAACAAAAAATTCGTCTGACCGGACTTTTTCTAACTCTGCCGCCGTTAACAACGAGGAGGTTACCGGTTTTTTCCCATTTCCTAAATCAAAACCAGAAACTGTGGAGCCATACGGAATTAAAAACCGGAAATAATTTTTGTAAACTCCCCCCGGCCAAGTGTCCGATGGGCTATCATTTTGGTACAAAACCGTAACCGTGTTTTCAATTTCTCCCCCTTTACCAACGACCGCGTCCACCCGTAAACTTCTCTTCAAAAAATAATTGGCTTTGTTAGCCCCCAGATTGGCCTCTACTAACATTAAACAGTTTTTCTGGTTTTCCTGACAAACTGGCAGTTCTATTGTCCCCGCCCAGCCAGCTCCCACCGCCGCTTTTTGAACCGATGGGTCGCTAAAGAAGAATAAAATTTCTTTCTCGTTTAAAGAATTTAAAAAGGCATTACTTACCATTGGCAAATTTTTAGCGGAATTACTGGTTAAATTCTCTAAAATAGCGTTAGCGGTTGCTCCTAAAAAATCTTTTTTACCGGTGGATCCGGCAAAAAAATTAATTTCGGCGTTGTACTCCGCCTTTTCAAAAAAATCATGGGCGGAAACTGTTTGGCTAAGATCGGTAAGTTCCAAGGGGCCAGTGGCCTGCAAAATCTTTTGCACTGCGCCCAAATTTATACCCACCACTCCGTCCACCTTTTGACCCGTCTCTTTTTCTAAAAACCAAATAAGTCTTTTGGCGGTTAAGGGAAAATCCGCCGCCCAATTACTGTCTCGCATATACCAATTTGGCTGGCCCAAAAAATGCAGGATTTCGTCTGGCGGATTTATTTGCCCGCGCAGTTGATTGTCCGCGGTGTAAATATCATAAATTTTATAGTCCAGCAATTTCCCCGAAGAAAATTTAACCAAACCATAAGACCCAATAAACCCGCCTGTGGGACGAAGCTCGGTGGAATTTTGAAAAACCAACAAATAAGTTTTTGTCTCGGCTGGAGGGATGATTTCTTCCCAAACCTTTAAAAAACTTTCCGCTTGGGTCACCCCCTGCCTAAAAATAGCTAGTTTTTGTATATAGCCAGAAATTTTTTTAACCGGCGCGCCCAAAAATTCTAAAATACCCGCCGCTTGTCCGGAAATGATTTGAGGCAAACTGGCTTCTAGTAAACCGAGATTGGTGTTAATTTGTCCCAAATTTGTGGAAATTTGCTCTACCGTTCCTACCGGTGGTCGTTTGTCGGACAACAAACCTTGCGTTAGAGCCTCTACCGGTTGGCTAATTTTTCCTAATCTATAAACAGTGTCTGCCCCGGTTTCTCCAATGGCGAACAAATCATGAGGCGTTTGGGTAATAATTCCCAGTGGTCCCAACCACGAACCTAAATCTGCCATCAAAGACTTTAAAAATCCCAAATCTTCTTTTGCCTGTAAACTTTGAGTTTGGGCCCTAACAAAATTTCCCGTTCGCAGTGATCGGGTCGCTTGCCACAAAGAAAACCCGGCCCGACCAAAAACTAGAAGCTGGACTAAAAACGGTAAAAAAATAATTAAAATCCCCAGCAAAAAAATCAGCTTGCCTAAGATTTTAGTAAAGTGCCAAGCTGATCTTTTACGGTGTTTTTTTAACTGGTCAAAAACATCCTGAACGGATTTGCGCCCTAACGGCGGTCCTATTTTTGTATCCTTCTTGTCCCCTTTGTCCTTCTCGTCCTTCCCTATAATTACTAATTTTTCATTTTTTGCCGTTCCAAACGCCGCCCGTGCTAATTTGCTGGCCGCTTCCTCACTTAATTTTCCCGCTGGCCCGTCCATTTTGCCGTGAACTTCTACGACCGTAGCCGGCCAACCGGCGTCTTTTTTATCTTGGAGCAATTTTTCTTCCACTTCTTTTGAAACATTTTCTAGAACGAGAATCAATTTGGCCCCATTTTTGCGGGCTAAAAACCGAGACTCGTCAAGAATGACCCGGCTGTTAGCTAGCGGTGTTAAGGTATTTATGAAGCTAAATAAATATTGCGGTTTTTCTAAAACCGGCAAGGCTTGCACTTCCGGCTCAAAAATAGCCACTCTTAATTCTT
>Ga0233422_10000415_pt1 | contig 21593 bp, 16 predicted proteins | sample Watercolumn_Mata_2_FD_182724 | JGI IMG/M metagenome (GOLD analysis project Ga0233422, IMG submission 182724) | Freshwater microbial communities from Lake Matano, South Sulawesi, Indonesia - Watercolumn_Matano_2014_110_MG | ecosystem: Environmental > Aquatic > Freshwater > Lake | place...
TACCTCGAGCGGCGGAGCAGAATGCGTTGAGGAGAAATCCGAAGTTCGAAGATCGCATGACGATTGAAACCCGAATGACTCAAACTCGAATGCCCAACTGCGACCCAGCACTCGCAATTGAGTCATTCGGACTTAGGTCATTGAATAGTCATTCGGCCTTCGTCATTCGGACTTCAGCGGGGCGCTAGTGGGATTCCTGGCCCCGTCGCTTCTCCCTCTGGCCGTGCTGGCCGCCATCCCCGTTGTCATTCACATCCTCAGTCGACTCCGGCTAAAGCGCGCTCAGTTCCCATCGCTGCTGCTGCTGACAACTGCCAGGCGCGAGCGGTTCTCCTGGCTCCGGCTGAAAGAACTGCTGCTGCTGATCTTCCGTACGCTCGCGCTACTGGCACTGCTGCTTGCTCTGGCCCGGCCCTTCATCCGTCACCGCCTGCCCGGGCTTGGCAGCGCGAGCGACCTGATTGTCGTCCTCGATGATTCATACAGCATGTCGAGGCCGTCGCAGTGGCAGCAGGCGCTGACAGTCGCACGGGAATTGCTGAACTCGCTCGGCCCCGGGCGTCGCGCCGCCCTGCTCGTGGCGAGTCAGGCCGGTCTGTCCAATTCCTCCCACCTCTCTCCTCCCACCTCTCTCCTCTCCCTGCTCGACTCGTTGAAACCATCCTGCTCGGCCGCGACGCTGGAACCGGCCCTGAAACGCGCGGTCGAACTGGCGAGGCCCGCGCGTGCTGAAGTCGCGGTCGTGACTGACCTTCAGGCTCGCGCGATGCCGTCGAATTGGCGGCCGCCGGCCGACGCGCCGGTTTTGCTCGTATCAACTGCCGCTCCGGACGGGAACAACGCCGGCATCACGCGGTTGTATACAGATAGCCGTTTCCCGGTCGCCGGTCGGGCAACCCGCATCAAGGCAGATTTCGCGAACTACGGTCCGCACCCGGTGACTCGAACTGCAGTCCTCACACTCGGCGGCCATCGCGAAGAACAGCCCGTCGCCATCAAGCCGCACTCATCCGCCACCGTGACCTTCGAAGCCACGCTCATCGACTCCGGCTATCACGTAGCCAGGGTCGAGCTACGCAGCGATTCACTCGAGCCGGACAACACGCGCTGGCTTGCGGTCTATCAGCCGCGGCGACTACCGGTACTGATTGTGGAATCGCCTGCCGCGCCTGCCCGCTACCTCGCCGATGCCCTCGGCGTGGACTCGGCCTCTGTCTTCAGGCTGACCACTATTCCCGCTGCCGAGTTCGGACGATATGACCCGCGCCGGTTCGCCACCGTTGTCGTCACCGACGCTGCCGCACTCAGCCGACCCGACTGGACCCGTCTCGGGTTCTTCCTGCAGTCCGGCGGCTCAGCGCTGGTCATGTTCGGGAATCCGCCCTCCGACTCCTCACTGCTCGCCGGCCGCATCCGGTTCCTCGGGTGGTCCCGGCCCGCCGGATTCGTTTCAGTAGCCTCGCTGGACACAACCCATCCGGTACTGGAAATCCTGAATGCTCCCGACTTGTCGGAGGCAAGGTTCTTTGCCCACACTCGGCTGGCCCCGGGCGCAGGTCGTGTCCTTGCCCGGCTGTCCGACGGCGAACCGCTGATGCTCGATGCGGAGAACGGCCGACTCATTGTCTGGGCGTTCACCGCCGAGCCGGAATTCACCGACCTCGTATTCAAGGCCGCATTCGTGCCTCTGCTCCATCGGACGCTGCTCTACCTTGCCAGCGGAGAGCTACACTCGGATTACATGGTCGGGGACACTATCCGCGCGCCGGTTGATGGTTCCGGTTCAGTCACGGTATCGACGCCCGACGGCCGGGTTGTCGAGACGCCGGAGCCGGGAGCAGGCCGTCCTGAAGTCGTCCTTACGCGGACCGGACAGCCTGGTATCTACCGAGTCGGCGACCGGCCGTATGCAATCAACGTCCTCGCCGCCGAAGGAGACCTGTCTCAGGCCGCAGCCGACGCGCTTCGCGAACAGGGCTATCAGGTCTGGTCTTCCGGGGACAATCGCCAATCGCCGATCGCCAATCGCCAATCCTCTGACCTATCTCCGCTCCTGCTCTGGCTTGCGGCGCTCGCTTTCGCCGCGGAACTGCTGCTGCTCGCGCTGTAGCGCGAGCTTCAGCAGTCAGTGATTAGAAGCCGGAGACGTAGCCGCAGCAGCTGCGGCTACAGAAGAACGCCGGTGCGGAGGTAGTTGACGTAGCGCTGGAAGATAGTCTCGTCCTCCAGCAGTGAGACCCGGGCGACGATCACGATCGGGCCCTCGGCGGTGACCTTCAGACCGTAGGCATTGCGTCCCGGCTCCCGCACCGTGAAGCCGGCATCATAGACTTCTTCAGCCTTCTGGTAACCGCGGCCGGTAACCTGTTCCATGAACCACGCCAGATTGTCGGCCAGGGTGGCCAGCGCCTGGGTAGGCATGACCATCTGCCGGAGAGGAATCCTGATGACCTCGCCGCCGGTCGCACGCGCGTCAACGACCTCGGCCCGGTCCGAGTCAACAAACTGACACACAAGTTTGAGCGAAGATGGATTCATCTGAGCAAGAATCTACCGATTGCCTGCTGCAGAGTCAAGAAAGGGCGACCCCCCGGCGACAGAAACCCGTAACACGCTATGCGTTCTCGCAGGTGCCATCTGATGGCTCAACTCGAATGACGATTGAAACCCGAATCGCTCAATCCGGATTTGCCGCATTCGAGTTTGATTCGAGTTTCGAGCTTCGATATTCGGGTTTAGGCCGGCTTCTGACCCATCAAATGGGCATAAACGGCGGCGTTGCCGACCATGTTGGCGATGACCGAGAACTCGTTGGGTTTGTGTGCCTGCCCCTCATTGCGTCCCCAGACCACTGCCGGTATTCCGCGCCGACGGAACAACGCCGCAACCGTGCCGCCGCCGATACCCCGCGTGAAGGGCTCGCCGCCGTAGACGTCCCGCACGGCGTTCGCCAGCATCCGCACGACCGGGGCTTCGGGAGACGTAGGCGGAGCGGCCTGCGCCATCTGGACCTGCTCGACCTTCACCTCGACCTTGAACTCGGCTGCGACCTCCGCGGCGATGCGCTGCATGTCGCCGAGCAGGTCCACCAACCGGTACTGGGGCAGCATCCGGCAGTCGAAGCAGAAGACGTCCTCGGCCGGTATCGTGTTGATGTTGGGGACGTTCTCCTCCTTCTTCGTGGGTTCCAGGGTTGAAACCGGAGGCGAGAACAGCGCGTCCTGTCCGCTGTACTTCGCGTGCAACTGCTGGTCGAGACGCACGAGCAGGTGGGCGCCCGCCCGGTGCGCGTTGTTGCCGTGGTGAGGAGTCGAACCGTGCGCCTGCCGACCAAGAGTGGTGAACTTCACCCAGGCAATGGACTTCTCCGCCACTTCCAGCAGCGTACCGGCTTCGTTACCTGCATCAGGCACCAGGACGAGGTCCTCGGGCCGGCACAGCTCGTGATTCTCCAGCAGCCAACCCACTCCGTAGTCCGAGCCGTTCTCCTCGTCGGCGACCAGCATCAGGACAACGTCGGTCTGCGGGATCATCTCCAGGTCCAGGAGAGCCCGCACCGCGAAGCACGACGCTACCATTTCCTGCTGGTTGTCTTCGGTGCCGCGACCGTAGACACGGCCGTTCTCGACCCTGGCCGCGAACGGGTCGCTCTGCCAGAGGTCTCTCGGCCCGGCAGGCACCACGTCGACGTGCGTCATCAGCCAGAGCACCGGCCGGGCGGCCCGGCCCTTGAGTCGTGCGGTCACGCTCGGCCGGTAGCCGGACGGAGCGCGCTTGTCCGGCGCCCGGTACTCGGTAACCTCCAGTCCCCACGAACGCAGGACCGCGGCCAGGTAATCGACCTTGGCCTTCTCGCCTTCGCCGCCTGATACCGGGCTGATTGCCGGCAGGGCCACAAGCCGGCGTTGCATCTCCACCATCTGCGGCTCCAACCTGGCTAGCTGCTCTCGGATTCTCCTGAAATCGGCTTCATTCCACATTTTCACTCCTTTGGCACTCTGGCATGGCCAATGACGCTTCTCGCTGCGGGCCGCGGCACACCTCTAGATTGTCGAAAACGCTCCGCCAGTCAAGCCGGAACTGGTTGACAGAGCCCGTTCGGCTACTAACATACTCTGATGTCCCAGTTGCTCCGGTTCGTCACCCGCGACGGATCCCTCAAGCTCCTCGCGCTGTTCATCGCCGGTTTCTTGTGGGTAGTGGCCGTCCTCGACCGAACCTACGATGTCCGCGTCGTCGTACCGATTGCGGCGGTCCGGTCCGATGCCAAGCAGGTCATCCCCGACATTGACGTCAAGAGCACGGTGGCCACGCTCGAGGGCAAGGGCCGCGATCTCCTGGGGCTGAAGCCACGTCAGCTCGCCTTCAGGCTGGAGGTGCCCGACGGCAAAGTCGGAACCCGCCGCCTTCAGCTGTCGCCGGCCGCGCTCAAGCTCCCGCCCGATGTACGGGTTCGGACGCTGGACCCGGACAACGTTGAACTCAAGCTCGTCGCCGCGTCGAGCCGACTGCTCCCGGTGCAGGTTCCGACCAAGGGACAGCCGGCCAGCGGAGTGGCGCTGTCGGTCAACGAGCCGCCAGCCCAGGTCAGGCTTTCGGGCACGGACGAGGACCTGAAGGTCGCGGCCGCGGTCACCACCGAGACTCTCGATCTGGCGACGGTGACGGAGCCGGGCCGCCGTCGCCTCAAGGTTCTTCCCCCCGAAGACGGGCGCTACGCGCTGGCACCGGAATCGGTCGATGTCGTCATCGGGCTGGAGAAGGAGGGGGCGAGGATCTTCCTGGGCCTGCCGGTCGTGCCGGCGGGGGCTGCCGCCGGGCGTATCGAGGTCGAACCCACCGAGGCACAGATTGCCGTGGCCGGCCCGGCTTCGAGAATCGCATCGCTCAAGCAGTCGGACATATCTGCTCAGATCAGGGCGTCAGGGCTCGCGCCGGGCGAGTACCAGCTCGCCGCAGAGATCATCCTGCCGCCCGGCTTCCACCTGGTGAAGTGCGAGCCGCAGCTCTTCGACGTCATTGTGAAGTGACCCCGGAAAGGGTCAAGGAACCAAGGAGTCAGGGATTACAGCATCCGGACACCCGACTCCTCGAGTCCTCGAATCCCTGAATCCTCCGCTCTGCCTCGGCATCGAGACCTCCTGCGACGAAACGGCGGCAAGCGTGGTGAGCGGGCCGGTGACGGTCCTCTCCAGCGTCGTCTCGTCGCAGTGGGTGCACACGGACTACGGCGGCGTCGTTCCGGAACTCGCGGCCCGCGAGCACATGCGAGCGATCGTCCCCGTCGTGGATGCCGCCCTCCGCGAGTCGCAGGTCTCCTGGTCCGGCCTGTCAATGATCGCGGTGACTCACACGCCCGGTCTGATGGGCGCCCTGCTCGTCGGCCTGCCGTTTGCGAAAGCACTCAGCCGCAGCCTGGGCGTACCGCTCGTAGGTGTCAACCACATCGAGGGCCACATATTCGCGCTTCGCCTGGAGAGTCCGGACCTGGAGCCACCGTTTCTAGCGGCAGTACTTTCCGGAGGTCACACCGAACTGCTCGTCGTCGAGGAGTGGTGCCGGTACCGACCTCTTGGCTCAACGATTGATGACGCTTGCGGCGAGGCCTTCGACAAGGTGGCCAAGCTGCTTGGTCTCCCCTACCCGGGAGGGGCCGAGGTAGAGATGCTCTCCCGCGGGGGGCGGGAGAGCATCGCTTTCCCGGTTCCCGACCCGGGAGGATTCGACTTCAGTTTCTCCGGCCTGAAGACCGCCGTGCTCTATCATCGCCGCGACTACCCGGACGCACCGCGCGCCGACGTCGCCGCGTCGTTCCAGCGCACGGCAGTCGCCGCTGTCACCGGCCGCATCGAGCAGGCAGTACGACGGACCGGATTGCGGGTCGTCGGCGTATCCGGCGGCGTCGCCGCCAACGGCTACCTGCGCGAGCGCCTTGCCGAACTGGCGCGTCGCCATGAGTTCCGCCTGGTCATCCCGAGAGCTGCCTACTGCACCGACAACGCGGCCATGATCGCCGCCGCCGGCATCGAACGGTTCGCACGGTTCGGTTCTTCGCCGCTCGACCTGCCGGCGGCCGCTCGCACGCCGCTGGCCTAGGCGGTCAACGGTTTGACCGACAGAGACTTCGCGACTAGAATCCCGTTGCGATGAAGCTGTACAACACCCTGACGCGCCGCAAAGACGAGTTCGTGCCGCTGGTGCCGGGCAAGGTCGGCATCTACACTTGCGGCCCGACGGTCTACATGTACGCCCACGTCGGCAATTTTCGCGCCTACATCTTCTCCGACACTCTCCGCCGCGTACTGGAGTACCTCGGCTACGAGGTGAAGCACGTCATGAACGTGACCGACGTCGGGCATCTCACCAGCGATGAGGACACGGGCGAGGACAAGCTCGACAAAGAGGCACGGTTGGAGGGCAAGAAGCCCGAGGAGATAGCGCGCTTCTACGAAAACGCCTTCTTTACCGATGCGGAGAAGCTGAACATCCTCCGGCCCCACATCGTCTGCCGGGCAACCGACCACGTGGACGACATGATCGCGCTGGTGCGGCGGATAGATGCCGGCGGTTTTGTCTACCGCACGTCCGTCGGCCTGATCTTCGATACCGGGAAGTACCCGGAGTACGCCCTGCTGTCGCGCCTGAACCTGGCCGAACAGCAGGCGGGCGCGCGCACGCAGGTAGACCCGGAACGCCGTAGCCCGTCCGACTTCGCGCTCTGGATCACCAACCAGCCGAAACACCTGATGCAGTGGGACTCGCCCTGGGGACGGGGTTTTCCCGGTTGGCACCTGGAATGCTCGGCCATGTCCATCAAGTACCTGGGCGAGAGTTTTGACATCCACACCGGCGGCATCGACCACGTGCCCGTCCACCACAGCAATGAGCGCGCCCAGAACTTCGCGGCCACCGGGAAAGAAGTGGTGGCCAACTGGATGCACAATGCCTTCCTCGTCATCGGTGATGCCCGGATGGGCAAATCGGAAGGGAACCTCGTGACCGTGACCCAGCTGGCCGAAAGGGGCTTCTCGCCGAGTGACTTCAGCTACCTCTGCCAGACGGCGCTGTACCGAATGCCCTTGAGTTTCACGGGCGAATCACTGCAGAGCGCCCAGAATTAGTTGCGTGGGCTGGTCGACTTCGGCCGCAACGCACAGGCGTGGCCGGTGAAGGACAGAACGTGGACCGAGCCGTTCCGCCGGGAGTTCCGCGACGCTGTTGCCGACGACCTCAACCTGCCTCAGGGGCTGGCCGCGGTCTGGAGCCTGGTCCGTGAAGGCAACCAGCGCCAGGACCGCGCTGCCTGGGATGCCATCCTCAACTTCGACCGCGTGCTCGGACTTGGACTACAGCAGCGGCTGGGCGCAGCAGCAGAGATACCCGACCAAGTGGCCGAACTGGTCGCTGCCCGCGAGCTGGCGCGCAAAGCCAGGGACTGGGCCGAATCCGACCGCCTGCGCAGACAGATAGGTGACCTGGGTTTCGTGGTCGAGGACACCCCAGCCGGTGCACGCGTCAAGCCGCGTTCTTGACTCCGGGGCTCGTTTCCGTATGATTCCAGGCAGCTAAGTTAGGAGAGAGGAGTCTGGCGTCAGGAGCTGCGGGCGAAGGCCGGCCCTTTCTGACTGCCATCTACTCCCTGCTAACCTCTTTCGGGCCCATAGCTCAGGTGGTAGAGCACTGTGCTGATAACGCAGGGGTCAGTAGTTCGAATCTACTTGGGCCCATTCTCCCATGAGCCGCAAGACCGTAATCGTCCTCGTGGTCGTCGCGGCCGTGCTGCTGGCCGTGATGCTGGGGTTGTTCCTCGCCTTCGCTATCGCCAGTTCCGCGTCTGACGTCACTGATCTCAAGACTTGGGGCAAAGGCCTCGGCTACGTCGAAATCGAAGGTACGATCGTCGATGCGACCGAGACCGTCCGCCAACTGAAGGCACTTGAACACAACTCCCAGGTCAAAGGCATCCTAATCCGCGTCAACAGCCCGGGCGGAGTGGTCACACCGTCGCACGAAATCTACGAAGAGATAAGGCGTATCCGTGACGACGGCACCCCCATCATAGTATCCATGGGGACTCTTGCGGCGTCCGGCGGCTACTACGTGTCCGCCCCGGCCAGCAGAATAGTCGCCGGTCCTCAGACCCTGACCGGTTCAATCGGCGTGATTATGGAATTCCCCGTGCTGAAAGGCGTGATGGACAAGATCGGGGTCAAGGTCGAGGTCGTGAAGTCCAGGGTGCACAAAGACATCGGCTCGCCCTTCCGGGAAATGACCGACCAGGACCGCGAACTGCTCCAAGGCGTCGTCACTGATGCCTACGACCAGTTTGTGTCCATTGTAAGTGCGGAACGCGAGATTCCCGAGGATAGTGTCCGTGCATTTGCCGACGGCCGGATAATGACCGGTCGGCAGGCCCTGGCCCTCGGACTGGTCGACACGCTTGGGACATTCGAAGACGCCAAACGCATCGCCGCATCCCTGTGCGATATCGAGGGCGAACCGAGGCTCATTCGGGCCAACCGCCGGATCAACTCGTGGGTGCGGGATTTGCTTAAGGGCACTGCCGAAGGGCTCTTCGGCGGTTTCAGATTCCCCCGCCTCCGCTACATGTACTACTAGACGGAGTTCGCAGTCGGGCCGGCGGATGCCGCCCTGGCTGCGAATGGCCGACCTACGTTTCTCCTAAGTCAGTTCTCTGGGGCCTCGGCTACGGCTTGCTCGCCAACTCAAGCGCCCGGCGCGCCTTCCGCAGGGACTTGCTGCCTTCTCCCAACAGCTGCTGGGCCTCGTCGGCGTCGGCGCTCTTTTTCGCCTGACTGAACCTGTCACGCGCCAGCGCCAGCAGTCCGTCGGCTTCATCGAGACGTTCGTTGCCGGCACCGGGCTTCAGGGACTTCCTTTGATCGGCGGCCCGGGCGGCCAGCCTATCGAGCTGGGCTTCGGCTCTTGCCACCTCGACCCCTATCATATCCTTCGCTACCTTGGGACCCCGCGACGTCTTCGGCGCATTCAAGACCACCAGCAATCCGACAATGACAACGATTGCGACCAGAGACCAGACGATGATCCTGCTCTTCACACTTGCCTCCCGGGTTTGGCAGTCACCATGTCAGTAGTCTAGCGTAGGCTCGACCGCCGTCAAGCTCCCTGGTACGAGCGCGAGTCAAGGCGGTCCCGGCAGAACCGGAAGACGAGACCGGTGGAGATAGGCATCGGCTGGCGGCCGTCCCCCGGGACCGGCTGTTCGGGGCCGGGCCGCACGGCTGCAGACCACGAAACCGGACCCGGTCGTGCCGGGTCCGGTCCTGAAAACGGAGTACTGAGTCTGCCGCCTGTCGAGCTACTTCTCGCCTTTGGGTGCTTCCTCGTCCTTTCCCGTGATCTGCTTCAGGGACTTGATGGTATTGACGTAGGCTTCCTGGAGCGAGTCCCGCTTGGCGACAAGGTCCTTCTGCTCGGTCAGCCCGGGAACACGACCCAGAAGCGCCCTGCCCAGAGCGACGCCCTCATTCATCTTCTGCCACTCCTCGGCCGGCGCACCGGGAAACTCGGACTGCGCTGTAGAGACCTTCTTCTCGAGACGCTCAAACAGACGCGTGTAGCTACGGTTCAGCTGGTCCGGATCGATGGGCTTGCCCATGTCCTTCGGCTTTGTGACCCACACATACACCGCCAACACGACCAGCACGCCCACGATCGACCAGATTATGATCCGGCTCTTGCTGACTTGTGCCATCACTCCTCCTTACTGAGCTTGTAACGGGCGCAGCCCCGGCATCAGGACCGCGGCCCGGGTTTGCGACTGCCCTTTCATTCCGGCGCGTTGCTTCCGCAACACCGCTTGTACTTCTTACCCGACCCGCACGGACAGGGATCATTGCGCCCGACCTTGTCGGAGGGACGCCGCGCTTGCCCTGCCTTCGCGGGCTCCGGCGGGGCTCCCGATGGCGCCGATCTGGACGCCTCCGGCTTGTAGGCCCGGACAGGCCGCTGCGCCGGCTGCCGACGCTCCTCAACGCCTCTCAGCTGCGCGCGGAACAGCATCGTCAGCGCGTCTTTGTACAGGTCCCTCATCATCTCCTGGAAAAGGTCGAAGGACTCGCGTTTGTACTCGACCAGCGGGTCTTTCTGACCGTAGGCGCTCAAGCTGATGCCTTCGCGCAACGTATCCAGGGCGTAGAGGTGCTCGCGCCACCGGCTGTCGATAGCGTACAGGAACACGCTCCGGCAGAGCCCGGCGAACTGCCTGTCGCCCAACTCCTGTCGACGCTCATCATACCGGCGGGAAGCGATGTCTGTCAAGGTTTGGCGTAGGTCGTCCGGGGTGGCATGGAACCGGTACTCTTCGTCGAGCCTGAGGTCGGCAAGGAAAGTCATCGAGAGCTCGCCGCGCAGTCCATCCCAGTCCCACTCCTCGGCGCGCTTGCCGGCCACGATAGTCTTGCTCACGAAGTCGTCGATCAGGCCGCGCACCATGTCGTCATATACGCCCCGCAGCCGGGCCATGGAAGGGGGTTCCGGGGTACCGGATTCTGCCTGGAGTCCTGGCTCTCCCCCTTGAACCCCGTCTTCATCTTTCAGCACCGCGTCGCGGATGGCGTAGACCGCTTCCCGCTGCCGGTTCATGACGTCGTCGTATTCCAGCAGGTGTCGCCTTATCTCCCGGTTGCGCTCCTCAACCCGCTTCTGGGCTCCTTCTATGGCGCGCGTCACCAGCGGGTGCTCAATCGGCTCATCATCCTTGGCACCGAACTGGTCCATCAGCTTGGCCACCCGCTCGGAACCGAACAGCCGCATAAGGTCATCTTCGAGCGAGAGGAAGAACCGCGACGACCCCGGGTCGCCCTGCCGTCCCGAACGCCCGCGCAGCTGGTCGTCGATACGCCGCGCCTCGTGCCGCTCGGTGCCGATGATGTAGAGCCCGCACGGCACGTCCTCGTTGCAGCTTCCCGGGTTTTCCTCCCAGGCCGGGCATTTGCCGCCGGTGTCCTTCACCACGTAGCAGCACTCGCCCTTTACCACGCCCGGTCCCAGCTTTATGTCCGTGCCGCGGCCGGCCATGTTCGTGGCGATCGTGACCGCTCCGGCCTTGCCTGCGTCCTTGATGATCTCGCTCTCGTGCTGGTGGAACTTGGCGTTGAGCACCACGTGGTTGATCTTCCTGCGTCTGAGCATGTCCGAAATCACCTGCGATACGTCTACTGAGGTCGTACCGACCAGTATCGGCCTGCCTTGCTCGTGCCAGGTCTCGATCTCGTTCACGACCGCCTCGTACTTCTGCGCCCGCGTTTTGTGGACGATATCCGGGTAGTCGATACGGCGACACGGCTCGTTCGTCGGTATGGCCACCACGTCACGCTTGTAGACGTTGAAAAGCTCGCCGGCAATCGTCATCGCCGTGCCGCTCATCCCGGCCAGCTTCCCGTACATGCGGAAGTAGTTCTGCAGCGTTATGGTCGCGAACGTCTGCGTGTCGCCCTGGACCCTGACGTTCTCCTTCGCCTCCAGCGCGCTGTGCAGACCGTCCGAATAGCGCCGGCCCGGCATCAGCCGGCCGGTGAACTCGTCGACGATGATCACCTTCCCCTCCTGCACAACGTAGTCCACGTCCTTCTCGAACAGCGAGAACGCCTTGAGCAGCGCGTGAAAGCTGTGCAGCATCTCGCTCTTGCGCGCGTAGCGTTGATAGACCTCCTCGCGCGCCTTTATCTTCTCCTGCGGTGTCACCGAAGTGTAGTGGTCTACGCGGGCAAGTTCTTCGCCGAGGTCGGGCAGCACGAAGGCCTCCGCGTCGTTGGGCGCCAGCTCCTTCCGGCCCATATCGGTCAGGGCGACCGAATGGTCCTTCTCGTCGATCACAAAGTAGAGCTTCTCATCGATCTCGGGGAATCGCTTGTCACGGATGAACGAGAGTTCGGTGCGCTCGATCAGCGACTTCACTCCCTGCCGCTGCTCTACTTCGAGAAGCTTCTTGTTCTTCGGACCGCCGCGTCGAACCGTCAGCAGCTTGATGCCGGCTTCGGCCTCATTTCCGGCGTCGAGCAGTCTCACCGCCTCGGCCGCGAGCCGATTTGCGAGCAGGCTCTGCTGGCCGAAAACCCTGCGCACTTGCGGCGTCATTCGGTCGAAACCCTTGTCCTCGGCCTCCACCGGCCCGGAGATGATCAGTGGCGTCCTCGCTTCATCCACCAGGATGATGTCGACCTCGTCGACGATGGCGTAACTGTGCCCGCGCTGCACCTTATCCTGCCAGCGACCAACCATGTTGTCGCGCAGATAGTCGAAGCCGAATTCGTTGTTGGTGCCGTAGGTGATATCGGCGTTGTAGTGCGGTTTCCGTTCAGCCGGTTCCATGCCCTGCTGGATGCAGCCGACTGTCAGCCCAAGCGACTCGTACACCGGCCCCATCCACTCGCGGTCGCGCAACGCGAGGTAGTCATTGACGGTAACCAGGTGGGCGCCCTGCTTCGTCAGGGAGTTCAGATAGAGCGGCATCGTCGCGACCAGGGTCTTTCCCTCACCGGTGCGCATCTCGGCTACCTTCCCCTCGTGCAGAACCATCCCGCCGATAAGCTGGACATCGAACGGAACCATGTCCCAGGTTGTTTCCAGCCCGGTCACGGTCCACTTCTTGCCGACTAGGCGCCGGCAGGCTTCCTTCACAAGGGCAAAGGCCTCGGGCATGATGTCGTCAAGTGTCTCGCCCTCGCGCAGCCGGGCGACGAACTCCTCGGTCTGCTTCGGCAGTTCCGGGTCCGCCAGCTTCTGGTAGGACTCCCAGACCTCGTTTATCTCGGCGACGCGTAGCCAGAGCCGCTTCACCTCGCGGTCGCTCTTGGAGGGGATGAGACCTTTCAGAATGCCCAGCATATCACGCTCTCTCCAGCCGCCGGATCGCGCTTTCCATCTCTTTGCGCACTTCCTCAAATCCCTCCTTGGCCAGCGCTGCGCGCAGTGCGCCGGCCTGAGACCCGTCACCCAGCACGGCAAGTGCGAGCGCCGCCTGGCTCCTTACTTCCTGGCTTGCGTCGGAGAGCAGGTGGCTGACCTCTGGCGCCGCCTCTCGCTCGCGCAGCGAACCGAGCAGCTTCACAACTTCGAGGCGGACGCTGTCATCGCGGTCCTTGAGCAGCGGCAACAGGTATGGAATGGCCGCTCGTCCTCCCTGCCGTACTCCCCGCCAGTCCTGCTTGGCCGCAAGGTACCGCAGCTTGCCGTCGGGCGTCGCCGGTATCCGGCTCTGGCCTGCAAGTGCCTCGGCTGCGGCCCGCCGCACAGCGGCATCCTCATCGGACAACGCGCGTAGCAGGGCCTCGGTGGCGGCCGCATCGGGTGAGAGTCCACTGGCAAAGGTCCGGGCCGCAGACTCCCGGGCAACCGGGTTGCGGTCTTCGAGCAGTATCTGTACCAACTGCCCGGTTGCGTCCGGATACCTCCTGAGTGACTCCACTGCCGCGTCGCGGACGACCGGTTCGCCGTCGCGCAACGCGAACGCCAGACGGTCCAGCACGGCCGCCCGTTCTGCTGTTCCCGCCTCGGTCCGGACAGTCGCCAGCGCCTGGGTCGCCGCGGTCCGCACCTCGGTCTCCATGCCGCTCATGGCGTCGGCAATCAGCCTGACCGCCGCTGGCAGGTTCGCCCTCGCCAGCAGGCGGATGACCGTCACTTTGAGGCCCGGCGGCTCGGTATGGGACTCGAGCACGGCTACAAGCCTGGCCGCGGCCCGCTCGCCGCCCAGGGCGGCCAGATGCTCCAGCAAGCCAGCCCTCAGGTCCGGAAGTCCTTCCTCCTGCAGGTCGGTCAGCCCTTCCCGGGCAAGGCGCGGTTCCACGACATCCACCAGCAGCGCCGGGTCGGTAGTCTGCCCGATAAGGTCCCGGAGACCGGCGAGCGCCTTGGCGCGAAGGTCCGCCCGCCGCGCCAGGGCGCAGAACCAATCGAGTTTCTCATCGACCGTCTCCGGCTGCCATCCCCGCGCCAGCAGTACATCGAGGGCGAGTTGAACCCGCTCCGGCTTGGGGCTGTTCAACGACTCGACGACTACTGACAGACACTCGGGCGACTCCGCAGCCACCAGCACGCGGAAGCCTTCCTCGCGCAGCCGGTACAGCTCGGCCAGCTGCCTCACGTACTGCCGGTACTCGGGATGTGCCTGGTCGTGTTCCGCCAATGACCGATCGAGCTCAGCAACGGCTTCTTCAAGCTCGTGCATTGCCGCGGCATACTCATCTCGGCTGGCCCAGCGCCCGAGTTCACGCAGGCGGTCACGCAGGCGTTCAACCCGCGCGCGTCCCGGACCGCTGATGGTCTGCAGGTCGTAGACGCGGAAACGATTGACGATTCTGGCGGCGACCCCGACCTCGCTCTCCAGCTTCTCCCACGGGGCGTGCTGGTCATCGAGCAGCCGCTCGCCTCCGGGCGGAAGAGCTGGAAGCCGACTCACCGCTTCCATGAGGTAGTCGACGCCGCTGCGAGTTCCCGACTGCCCCGCCTCTGCCAGCTGCCGCCCACCGTTGTCGATCGATTGCGGAATCGCGTTCAGAAAATCAACCAGCCGCGCGGTTGGGTCGCGACGTTCCCTGGGGTCGAAAGCCTGGAACTTCTCCCAGTTCGCCAGGAAATCATCCAGCGCCGCCCGTCCATCTTTCGCCCTTCGGCGTAGGAACAGCATTGTCCTACCGCCCGCGCCCCGAAGTTTGGCGGGTTCTTGATTCACCAGGTCTTGTAGTCATGTTGCGCTTCCGGCTGCTGGCAGTCAGCCGTTAGCGGTCAGCCGATGCTCCTTTGGCTTTCAAGCCGGCGCACAAGTTGGCGTCGCCGAATCGGCGGATGGACTGCACGGGTTCTCCCCGGAATGGCAGACGATGTTATCGCGGCAGTATTCTGATGTCAAGCAGCTAAGCCTCCTAGACGCAGTGGAATGTCGTCTGCGTGCGGGCATGGCGACCTTTGCGGCGCGGTGTCCGCCGCCTGCACAGGATCTCCGCTCCTCTGCCCGCGCGGGAAAAGGCACACGGCCATTCCCGCACCGACGCAGCCTGACTCAGAAGGGCGGACTGGATCTCCGGACCCGGCGTCAACTAGCGCACAACCTCACAGAGCGCCTTCATGAAACGCTTGTTCTCGGCCGGGGTGCCGACCGAGACGCGGAGGGCGTTGGGGAAGTTGTACTCCTTGAGCGTCCGGGTAATCACCCCGCGGTGCTGCAGCTGCTCGAAGATCTCCTGCGAGTCCACCGCGAAATTGATGAATACGAAATTGGCATAGCTCTTCAGGTAGAAGACCTTGTTCAACTTCTTCATTTCCCGGTAGAGGAATTCCTTGCCTGCATCGTTGTTCTGGCGGCTGCGGACCACGTGGCGCTTGTCATCCAGCGCCGCGACTGCGGCCACCTGGGCGCAACGGCTGGCGTTGAAGGGCAACCGGACCTTGGCCAGGCAGCCGATGACTTCCGGCCGGGCAAAGCCGTACCCGATACGGAGTCCGGCCAGACCATAGATCTTGGAGAAGGTACGCAAGACCAGAACGTTCTTGTTCTGATTGTAGTAGTCGAGTGCTTTGGGATAGTCGCGACTGGTTATGTACTCGGCGTAGGCTTCATCGATGATCACGAGTACGTGCTCCGGTACCTTGGCCATGAACTCATTCAGCGCGTCTTTGGTGACGATGGTCCCAAGCGGATTGATCGGGTTGTCGAGGTAGACTATCTTCGTCCGCGGGGTGATGCGCGAGAGGATCTGCTCAAGGTCGTGTGTGTATTCGAGGGTCGGGACTTCGACCAGTCTCGCGTTGGCGATCGCGGCGCCAAGACGCGCCATCATGAAGGAATGGTCGGACATCACGAGTTCGTCCCCCGGTTCCAGGTAGGCGAGGCAGGCCATCATGATTATGTCGACCGAGCCGTTGCCGAGAATCATGGATACCGGATCGACCTTGTGGATAGCGTTGAGTTTGGCGCGCAACAGGTGACCCGAGTCCTCCGGATAGTAGTGCAGCTCGGGCAGCACCCGGCGCAGGGCCGAGAGGGCGCGCGGCGAAGGCCCCAGCGGGTTCTCATTCGACGCGAGCTTGATGACGGGCCCCTTTATGCCCAACTCGCGTACCACCTGCTCAATCGGCCGGCCCGGCTTGTAGGGCCGGATTCCCTCGATGTTCGGTCTGGGAACTGGTAGCATAGCCAACCTCCTCTAGAGAATGACTCCGGGCTTCGAGGACTCTGGGGGTCGAGTACGCTGATCCGAGGATCCCGTTGCTCTGCCGGCTGTCGTCCTCAGACCGTTGATTCCTGGACCCCTTTCCCTGTCTTTCGTCCCGTGATAGCGAACAGCACGCCCCCGGCCAGTGCGAACACCAGGTCCAGCGCCAGGAAGAGCAGGGCCGTCGCCAGCGCCGGCTCCTGGGCCAGGTGTCCGGAGAGCCAGGTCGGCGTGAAGAAGAGCACGAAGGCCCACTCACGTACTCCCAGCCCGCCGATGGTCGGAGTATTGACAACGATGTTCAGCAGCGGTATGAACACAAAGTAGTAGGCCAATTGCACTGTGCCGCCGATCGCCCACGCCACGCTGTACCAGGAAAGCGCGAGCATGGCCTGTACGCCGATGCCGGCTGCGAAGCTGGCGAGCAAAGCCGGGCGGTGATGGCGGTACTGCTTGACGGCATCGTATGTCCGGTCGATGCGCTCCCCCAGCTTGAGGAGACGGATGCGGCCGAAGACACGATTCGCGAGTCGGTGCCCGGTATCGCTGAAGAAAGTGAGCGTGACAAACGACAGCAGGGCCAGCCCGGCACAGAGCAGCGCCAGGATGCCGGGGCCACGGAATGGGATGCCAAGCACTGCGAGTTCCAGCGCCCGCGACTGCGCGCTCGTGGCAAACAGGCCGATGGCTACGACCACGGCAAGGAACATCAGGCTGGTGAATCCGATGAGCCGATCCAGCAGCGTCGCCGAGAACGCCTCGGCGGCCCGGTCCTTCGGTGCGGTATAGGCAATCCTCATCACATCACCGCCGATTGAAGTCGGCAGCAGTTTGCAGAAGAAGAGTGAGATCGTGAAGACCCGGGCCAGGTAGAAGACCCCGAACCGCAGACCCCGGGCATGCAGCAGGACCTGCCAGCGCCACGAGGAAACGAATATGAATGCGAGGTACCAGGCTGCGGCGAGCCCAAGCGGACCGACGTCGGCGGTGCGGATCAGACGCCAGGACGCGCCGAGCTTGCTTCGGAACAACCATGCCAGCAGACCGAGCAGCACGGCAGAGAGCAGCCCCCGGGCCAAAGTCGAGAGCGCGCTCCTGAGCCGCGGGCTCAATCGCTCCCTTTCGCCCCATGCTTCCCTTCTGTTCCGCCCTGCGCCCGGGCCAGTCGCTCAAGCCGGTCGAGCCGGTCGCTGATTCCGGCGAGCGCCTCTCCCAGGAAACCGGCGGCAAACAGCACGAGCCCGGCCATTACGAGCAGGATTACGAGATAGAGCAGCGGGCGAAACCCGTGACCGGCCAGCCGCAGAATGACGGCCAGCAGCCCTACCAGGAAACCCAGCACCAGTGCCCCGGTCCCCAGCACGCCGAAGTAGAGCATGGGCTTGCGCATGAACGTGAGTTGAAATGCGACCGCAACCAGATCGAAGAATCCGACCAGAATCCGCCCGCTGCCCGAGTACTTTGCCTCGCCGAACTGCCGGGGTCGAAGCACCACGGGAATCTCGGCAACACGAAAACCCCGCGCCGCCGCCAACGGCACGATGTACCGGTGCCAATCCTTGCGCAGGCTGACGCCCTCAAGCACCTCGCGCCTGAAGGTCTTGAGCGCGTTAATGTCATGGACCTTGATACCGAACATCACGCGTGCGAGACCGTTGTATATGGAAGAGACGATCCGCTTCTCGTACTTACCCTGCTTGCGACCGGTGACAATGTCCGAACCCTCCCGCAACTTCGCCACCTGCGCGACCACATCTTCGGGCCGGAACTGAAGATCGGCGTCGAAAACCGAAACAAACTCCCCCCGTGCGCCCTCCAGGCCCGTCACTATCGCCGCGGTCTTGCCTTGGTTGGAACGGTGACGCAGGACGGTCAGGAAAGGGTGATGCGCCTTGGCGGCAAGCGCAGTCTCGTAGGTGCCGTCGGTCGAACCATCGTCAACGATGACAACTTCGTAGTCAGCGGGCAGCTTCGCCGACAACTCGCCAAGCAGCGGGGAGATGTTCTCGGCCTCATTGAACGCGGGTACGATCACGGTCACGGACGGCTTTGAGGAGAACCCCATAACTGCCCAAATATAACATAATTACCGATGCTGTCAAGGCCTGCAGGAGAACTGTCAAGGGCAGGAATCAGACATGTCTTGCGGCATTGGAGCCGTAAGACACTGGAAAGACTAGACTTATGTCTGAACTTGCCTATGGGGAGGCATTCGAGACCTGGTCGCGGCGCGAATGGACGACCCCGCCACCGCCAATCTCATTAAGTGGCTGAAATGCCGAGCCTTAGGCCACATCGCGCCCGTCAGTCAGCGACCGGGCACGATCCCTGGGGGTGGCGTTTCGCAGCCCTCTACTCCCACTCGATCGTTGCCGGGGGTTTAGAGCTGATGTCGTAGACGACGCGGTTGATGCCGCGTATCTCGTTGATGATACGGTTCGAAACCCGCGCGAGAAAACCGTCGGGCAACCTCGCCCAGTCTGCGGTCATTGCGTCTGTGGACGTGACGGCGCGCAGGGTAACGACGTTCTCGTACGTCCGCTCGTCCCCCATCACTCCGACCGACCGCACCGGCAGCAGCACGGCGAGGGCTTGCCAGACCTTGTCATACAAGCCGGCCTTGTGCAGTTCGCTGATGAAGATGTCGTCCGCCTCCCGCACCAGCCGCGCTCTCTCGGCACTGACCGGGCCGAGGATTCTCACTGCCAGCCCCGGGCCAGGGAAAGGGTGCCGACCAAGGAGCATTGCCGGCAGCCTGAGCGCCCTCCCCAGTTCGCGCACCTCGTCCTTGAACAGCTCCCGAAGCGGCTCGATCAACTGGAGCTTCATGTTCTTCGGCAGACCGCCAACGTTGTGGTGCGTCTTTATGGTCGAGGAAGGTCCGCCGAAAGCGGATCGTGACTCAATCAGGTCCGGGTAGAGCGTGCCCTGTGCGAGAAACCGCAGCGGGCCGTGCGCCCGCGCCTCTTCTTCGAAGACGCGAATGAACTCGTGCCCGATGATTCGCCGCTTCTTCTCCGGGCTCGAGACGCCCGCGAGCTTTGCCAGGAACCTCTCCCCCGCATCAACCACAGTGAGATTCAACCGAGCGCCGAGAGCCCGGCGCACCAACTCGGGCTCCTTCTTGCGGAGCAGGCCATTGTCGACAAAGACGGCAACCAGGTTGTCTCCCACCGCCCGGGCGAGCAAAGTGGCCATCACCGATGAGTCGACGCCACCCGAGACGGCGCAGAGCACCTTCTCCTTCCCGACCATCTTCCGGACCTCGCGCGTCTTCTCTCGGATGAAGGCGCCCATGGTCCAGCCGGGTTCGCAGCCGGCAATCTTGAAAAGGAAGTTGGCCAGTACCTGCCGCCCCTGCAGCGTGTGCTCGACTTCGGGATGGAACTGCACGCCGTAGACACGATGTGCCTCGTCTCCAAATGCCGCGCAGGCTATGTTGGATGTCCGGCCGATGGTAACGAACCCGGGTGGCAGCCCAGTCACGGTGTCGCCGTGGCTCATCCAGGCCTGCGTCCGGTCTGGCAGCCCGGACAGCAGCCGGCTGGGACGAGTCGGGATCAGCTGCGCATGTCCGTACTCACGAGTATGTCCTCCGGCGACCTTCCCCCCGAGTATCTGCGCGGTCACCTGCATTCCGTAGCAGATTCCGAGCACGGGGATACCAAGATTGAAGATGGCCGGGTCCGGTACAGGGGCGCCTTCCTGCCGCACGCTCGCGGGTCCGCCCGACAGAATCAACGCTTTGGCCCCGCGGTCCAGCACTCTTTCGGCCTTGATATCGTGCGGGACGATTTCGCTGAATACTTTCAACTCGCGCACGCGCCGCGCGATCAGCTGGTTATACTGCGATCCGAAGTCAAGAATGAGTACGCGGTCCATCAGAGAGAGGCCGCGAAGGACGAAGAGCGGGTCTGAAACGAACTCGCCTCAGGATTCCGATAGGGTGGCGTCATGCGTCCTCCGGCATTCGTCATTTCCCCGAGAGGGTGTCCGGCGCCAGCGCCTCGCAGACGCCCCGGGCCTTGCCGTACAAGAGCAGACACTGGCGGTACGCTTCGTTCGGCGCATCACCGCCACGCGCCACACGCCACTTCGCGATGGCGCGCTTCAAGTCGGACATCTGGACCTCGAACTGGACCAGGCGGGCTTTGACCTCTCGTCGCTCTGCCGTACCTGCCGCCACCATACGTTTCTTGAGGTTGTCAACCTGGATCTCGAGTTCGGCCACTCGCTGTTCATAGACCACTACCGAATCGGCGTCGACCTCGAACGGCGCCGACGCGGATTTCCCTCTTGCCCTCGGGCCTGCCGCGAGACTCCAAACAAGATACCCGGCAAGCGCCACGCATCCACCCAGAACAATCCAGAACCATGTCCTCATTACTTCTTCTCCTTGCCCAAGACGATATTCACCAGTCGGTCACGTACATAGACTACTTTTGACACCGGGCGGCCGACCAGTAGCGGCGCGACGTTGGCTGCCGCCAGCGCCGCCTGCTTGACCGTCTCCTCGACTGAGCCGCGGGGCACCGAGACCCGGTCGCGCAGCTTGCCGTCCACCTGGACCGGTATGACCATCTCATCGAACACAAGATACTTCGGGTCGGCGTCCGGAAACCGCTCGGTGAAGAGCGAGCCGGCACCCGGTCGCGCTCGGTGCCAAAGCTCCTCGGCCAGGTGCGGCGCGAACGGCGCAAGCAGGTAGATGAGCTGCCCGAGCGCGAAGCCGAACACCGCCGAATCCCGGTCCCCGAACGCGGCCAGGTCGTTCAAGAGCTCCATCTGCGCCGCTATCGCGGTGTTGAACTGAAAACCTTCGCAGTCGGCCACGGTCTTGGCTATCGTCTGGTTCAACCGGATGTACAGCTTCCGCTCTTCAGCCGTCAGCTTTCCGGTGTCGGGCCGGTCGAACCGAATCCGCTCCGTGCTCTCCTCGTAGAGTCGCCACACCCGGTTCACGAACCGCGTGACGCCGGTCACCAGGTCGTCGGTCCAGTCCATGCCCTTTTCCGGCGGAGCCGCGAAAAGCACTGCCAGCCGCCCGACGTCGGCCCCGTGCTCGGGCACGAACTCGCCCACCCAGACCCCGACCCGCTTGGACGAAGACATGGTCACGCCGTCCAGGCTGACCATGCCCTGGGTGTGAAGCGTCCGGCATGGCTCTTTCACGTCGAGCATGCCCATATCGGAAAGCGCCCGCGTGAAGAAGCGGAAGAATATCAGGTGCCCGGTCGCATGCTCGATACCGCCGATGTACTCGTCAATCGGCAGCCACTTGTCTGCTTCAGCCTTGCGGAACGGCAACTGGCTGTTGCGCGCATCCGTGTAGCGCAGGTGATACAAGGAAGAATCCACGAAAGTATCCATGGTGTCCGGGTCGCGCCGGGCCACGCC
>Ga0233422_10000416_pt1 | contig 21571 bp, 19 predicted proteins | sample Watercolumn_Mata_2_FD_182724 | JGI IMG/M metagenome (GOLD analysis project Ga0233422, IMG submission 182724) | Freshwater microbial communities from Lake Matano, South Sulawesi, Indonesia - Watercolumn_Matano_2014_110_MG | ecosystem: Environmental > Aquatic > Freshwater > Lake | place...
TCACTTGACGCTGTCGAGGAAGCCCTCTGCAGGGGATTGAGAGAGCTCCACGGCGATCCCGATAGGGTCAGCTCAATGACGAACTTCCCCTATCTGCAAGTTACTTGCTGAATTGCGAAATGGTATTATATATATTCCACCAGTCCTCTGCCCCATGGTTCTTCCCGTCGAGTTGGGTCTTCAACGACCCAACGATTGACAAGCGCGTCTTCGATGCAAAGCGTAGACATCGAGGGAGCGGGTTAATCGCCTCATTCAATGAACTCGAGGAGGAGGAGGAACGATGGCCGCCTATGTCATTCTTAGTCGCATATCGCCCTTGGCATTCGACGATCCTAAGAAGTTCGTGCAATTGGCCAAGACCGTATCAGAGGAAATCAAGAAGCAATGTCCCGCCGTGAAGTGGAAGGACAGCTTCGCGACGCTCGGACACTTCGACGTGGTGGACGTTGTGGAATCGGACGATCCGGGACAGGTCGCCAAAGCAGCAATGATCATAAGGGCCTACGGTAGGAGTGAAACTGAGACAATGCCGGCGACGCCTTGGAAGGATTTCCTGAAGACGCTCGCTTAGTGAGTGAAAAGCCTCCGTATTGACTATCCTGGGCCCTGAAGGAGGGAGATCCGGCTGGCCGTAAAGCCGAGAACTAGTCTCGGAGTCCATAAGCAAGGGCTCAACATGAGTCGGCGATGGACTCGACCTCAATACGCAGCCGGTCATCTTCAGTCACGTCCAACAGAGTTCCAAACGCGGCTCCTTCTCGATTTAGCGTGTTTCTCAGCCATTGTGCGTCGAGGCTTGAAGCTCGATGTACCCGGAAGTTTCTCGTCTGAGTCGGGGTCATTTCTAGTCCGGCAAGCCGGCCATTCGATGGGTCCATGCTCACGAAATACATGAGGCTGAGATCGCCCCTGAATTCCTCATAGCCGCCGATCCCCTCGTAGTCGTTCAGGAAGTCGCCACATCCGTAGAGAATCGGTTTGCCTTTGTACACTTCTATTCCTTTCACGTGATGAGAGGAATGTCCGTGGATCAGATCAATCCCAGCGTTGTCGATCAGAGAGTGGGCAAACTCGATCTCCCCGGCAGGTATCCTGTAGCCCCAGTTTCCACCCCAGTGGATTGACAAGACGACGATATCCCCCTGACGGTTCACTTCACTAACTTTTTCACCTATGGCGCGGACCGAGTCAGCCGAGAAATCGTGCAGAAGGTTGACGCCGGGCCTATCCTCGGACGCGGCCCAACTTGGCAGCACGCCGCTCGTCGGTGACCCAAACGAAAATACGATTACTCTTCTCTTCTCGCCAATTTCAAGTATAGCCGGAGCTTCGGCCTCGGTCAGGTCCCTACCCGCTCCCGCGGTTTTGAGACCTGCCTGCTGCAGGGTCTCCAGGGTGTCAATGAGACCTGGATAACCCCAGTCGAGAACGTGATTATTTGCGAGAACGCACAGATCTATGTGAGCAGCGGTAAGGCACGGCACATTCTTCGGGTGCATTCTGTAGTTTATTCCCTTAGCTCGCCAGTAATCGTCACTGGTCGTCACACTGGTCTCAAGATTGACAATCCTCACGTCCGGCGCCACGCGCTCCAATTCATCGAGAGCGTCACCCCAGATATATGAATAACTCACCGGTTTCGAAATGGGACCGTTTGCCTTTTCGGCGATTCGCACGTAGCCTCTCGCGTCCTTTACATACGACTCATAGAGCATGGGATCGCTCGGATGCGGCAGCACCTGGTCGATGCCTCTTCCGGTCATCACATCGCCGCAGAGGAAAAGAGTTATCACATCTCTTGTCTTCAACGCAGAGGAGCTTTCAGAAATTTGATATCGTTCAGCCAGGCGGCTTCTTTGCCTTCCATGACGAGGTTAGGCTTCACATTACCGGGATCTTCGCTCCTCTGAAGGAGGAAACTGGTCTCGGCGTTGCCCTATCCCGTGATGCCGCTTAGAGTGTTGTCAAGGCAGCGAGAGAGAGACCGCCATTTACCGGGGAAATGGCACCACATCTCCACTCAGATCCTGGCTTTGACTCCCTATCCACGGATTAGAGATGCAATTGGCCAGGGGATCACCTGGGCCAATGTCGGCCCTGTCATAGCACGTGGAATAGATCAGGAAATGCCACCTGAGTTGGCGTGACACGCGCCAGTACAAGAAAAAGTAGTCCTCCCACATTTGTTGTTCCACACATTGGGCCCAGAGGTTTTTGCCGACTTGCAGCCGGCGAGAACCGCTTCGGACGTCCGGAATCGAATCAACACGACCAATGCGGGGGGATGCCATGGTTTCTTTTTCATCATTTGGATCTCGTTTTCGTGAGATAATATTGCGCAGTCTTGCCAAGTGATCCCCGCAATTTCAGCGGCTTGGGATTCGCTAAACACCGCTGGGACACAAGGCGCAATTTCTGATCCGGAATTGCGAAGTAGTCTGCCGATTCTAAGGCGTCGTTACCCGAATCAGGCTTGGCACTGCACCTTCCCTGGCTTAGAATAAGCAATAAATATGCCAACCGGACAGACGCATCGCGTAATATGAGTATTCCGTCGATACAGTATAATGTTTCGTTGACTCGCGGACAAGAGGAAGCCGACGAAATGACGGGTGCTGGGCCGATATATCGTACCATAGGCCCAATTCTAGTCCCTGTTGAGCCGCTCGTCGTGGCTGGGACAAAATGTCGCGGTCCCTACCAATTGGTACTTATCGGGAAATGAGATCCGACTTTTGAGTTGGGATGCGTGGAACTTCGATTTGAGTGACTCAGTTGAATTGCGGAAGAGTCCCGAGCAAGGCAGAACGTTGCTGGCACCCCTTATCGTCGAGAGGTCCCAGACCTTCCCACAAGGCACCTCAGGGGGGATCACCTCAGCGCGATTTTCCTCAAGAAGGATACGCAGGAGTTGACCAACGAGAGATCGTCAAAACTTGCCCGGTCAGGGAGCGCGGGGAGGGTAAGATCAGAATGGGAGCGACTCAGTTCCGATCACTTTTCTTTAACGTCTTGCCGCGCTTGGCCTTCCTCGGTGGGCAGGGTTCCATGAACATCGGCGGGGCCACCGGCTGGATGTACCAGTAAGGCACGTAACCCGACGCGCGACCGTACAGGCGCTGCCAGTCCGCTACGTCGGAACCACTGACTCCGAAGAGAGCTTCCGTTTGACCGGTTGTCTGCGCGTGCACAGATCCCGAGCACGAGCAACCCAGCGCGATGAAAACCGCGGTACACCAGCACATCCATAGCCTCAATAATCGTCTCAACATAGCAGGGGGTCTCCTGAATTACACACTTTTCGCATAGGGTTTTCTGCTCCTGGCGCCAAACTACCCTCCTTCACGTGTACCAGCACCGAGTAATCAGCCCTAGAAGCGTACTGCGTGCAGATGGTACGATACCGGATCGTGTGCGTCAACAACAATTTCCTCCCGGATGGATCATCGTGATTCGTGGTGCTGCAATAGGCTGGTTGGTCTGGACGAGAGGTTGATATTGTTAGTGCCACGCTGTCCTTTCACGACTACATATAAGGAGGACCGTATGAAGCGTGTGTTCATCTTGATTGCCGGTTTATTGCTGATAGCGGGAGCTGCGGGCACAGCGCCGGCGTGTGGGGCTGGGATGCCCCCCCTCTTCGGCCTGGCACCCTCCAGTTAAATTGTACCCGCCGCCCGAAATTGATCTGTTCCCCCTTAAGCCTGATCCTTCCTTTAAACCTGAAAATGGCGCCAATGATGATGCGGACGCAGCCATCCGCGCTCCATCCGCCGCCGGGTGCGCTACCTGAGCCGGATCAGGAACTACATCTGTTAGTATGCAAATCTGACGGAGTCTCCCGCTCTGTCCCGCAATCACCGCATCGGCCGAGAAGGCGTCGGAAGGCTGCCAACTTGAATGACTGCCAGGGCGATGGAGTGTGTATTTGCCTAATTGCTTACTGACGTCCAAATAGTTCAATGAATATCAGGGGATATCCGTCTTACGACGTAATCTATTGAATGGACAAGCGATTCGGAATCAGCGGACACTTCTTCGCAGGGTTGGTCTGAATGATTCCAAGGTGCTCTTTCCATGTGGCGTCTAAGGGAATCACCCGCACCCGCTTCTATTTCGGAAAGGTTCTCAGTTCCTTGCCTGAGAACGCTCTCCTGATGGTCCACCGCGTCTCGTTTCATTCGTGATATCGGCATGCTGAAGCGCCCTCCCCTCTCCAGGAGGGCAACCGTGAGGCTTTCCGCTGTTGACAGAATCGAGGCGACGATTCGTGATACGCCTCGCGAAACGAATTAACTATGAGTGCATCTGATAAAGAGATAAAGGTTGCTCAGCCTACCAAGTGACAGGAAGGGTGGTGAAAATATGAGAACACTAGGTTTGATTCCGGTATTGGCAGCTATGCTGGTGTTGATTCCAGCCGTGCCTGGCCTGGGGCCTGCGCAAGCAGTCGAGATTTTGGCGCCTCAGGACTGCGGAGGCATCGACCTGATACGTCTCCTACAGTATGGTCCCGGCGATCTTAACGCGTGCCAACAGGACTGCCGGTCAAGGTATGGCGTGGATCCGTACTCTGACACCGATTCGGAGCCGCAGTTTCGAGGCCGCGGATCGTCTGGGAGCTACTGGTTATACGCTCGGTGCATCCAGGAATGCAATGAGGCGTTCTGGAAGGATTACGACAGGAAATTTGAAGACCCTGACAAGGATCAATGAACCGACAGTCTATTGGGTCGTCGGCACGGAGTCATTCCGGTTTTCCGTGTTGTCCGGCTAGTGGACACGGCTGCAATCAGCGTAGAACAGACACCCTGCCTATCATGGGGAGGGACGATACGAGTCTGTCCGTTCGATGAGCGACCACGATCTCATAACGGTTCTGAATACTTGGAAAAGGATTTATTGTCAGCTTTTTGGCGAGCGAGTCTGAATGATTTCGAGGGGTTGGTGGAGCGGGAAACGGGATTTGAACCCGCGACTTCAACCTTGGCAAGGTTGCACTCTACCGCTGAGTTATTCCCGCGCCATCGATTACTATACAAATGGGACGCACTGACTGTCAAGAGAAAACCTGGAACAACGGTATCCGTTCAAGTACGCGGGAAGATGGTGAAGACCGTCTCACCGAGGAGGACGCAGAGGGCGCGAAGATGAGGCAGGGCAGCATCCCTCAGAACGAAACGAGCCCCATTGCCGGGCAAAGGGGCTCAGAATACGTGGGTAAGTTTATCAGGCCGTTATGTTATGGAGAGTCCTCTCTTCGACCCGCCGGGCAATCTCGGAAATGGTGGCGTATCGCAGCCCGGTAGTCGCATGGATCTTGTCCAACATCCTGACGGTGATGTGACCGTTTCGGCTCAATTCCTCAGCAAGCATCGTTTCGACGACCCTGAGGTCCTTGGGATTCTTGGGGAGCGGCATACGATCTCCTTTCTGAGTATGCCCTCTTTTTTTCAGGTCCTGCGGCGGAGAAAGTCCCCATGCTATGAAATGGAAGAACTGTAGTGCTTTTGAGCATGACAGGCTGTGTCCTACACTGAATACGACAACCCATCAGCCTGAAAAGATTTTACCAGTTTTTATCCGTAAAATCAACAGGTCAAACTGATTAATTAAAGTAAAGGATCAGTCGAGTTCGATGGAATCGCCGACCTTGATTGCTCCACCATTGACTACCCGAGTAAATACTCCTTGTTCGGGCATGATGCATTCACCAACCGTGTTGTAGATGGCGCATCGGGTATGACATTCCTTACCGATCTGGGTCACCTCGAGCACTACCGATCGCCCCACTCTTATGCGATCCCCAACTTTGACCAAGCCCAGATTGAAGCCTTCGGTGGTGATATTCTCCGCGAAACTTCCAGGCCCCACTTCGAGGCCCTTATCCTGCATGGTCCGAATTTGTTCTATCGAGAGCAATGACACCTGTCGGTGCCAGTCTCCACCGTGCGCGTCACCCACAAGGCCAAAGCCCTCTTGAAGGACCCCCGAGCCAACATCGGACTTGGGTGTCCCTTTCGTTTCGCTGGTGCACACTGCAATGATCTTTCCTGATGACATGAACCTGCTCTCTTTCGCAATAATTCTCCGTTGAGTATTAGCTCTCACGACAATGGGCGTCCAAACGCGTGACCAGGAAGGGCCGGCAGGGACGCCGGCCTCTACTGAACGGAGGAGGAGTTATAGGACGCGGGATTGGCGCAATGCTCGATGGCAACGCAGCGCATTGGTAATACACGTCTTTCAACCGCTGGAAGTGCTTGAAAATGCCAAGAGTGTTTGGGGAAGGGGTCCGGGGAGGCGTTCTTTGCATAAAGGGCTTCCCCGGCCACTCTTCCAAAAGCTCCTAGGCTTTGAAATCGCTTCTAGTCCTCTTCTTCTTCGGGTCGGGCGGCAGCTTCTACGATCTTATCCGCGACCTGCGCCGGGACCTCTTCGTAATGGGAGAACTCCATAGAGAATAGGCCTCGACCTGACGTAAGAGAGGTCAGGTCCGACGCGTATTTGAGTACCTCGGCCATAGGAACCTGGGCCTTGATCACCTGATTGCCGCTCTTGGCATCCATGCCCACGATCCGTCCCCTACGGGAATTGAGATCGCCCATCACGTCACCCATGCATTCATCCGGGACGATGACTTCCAGGTTCATGAGCGGCTCCAGCAGGACAGGATTTGCGTCCAGCATACCTTTCTTGAACCCCTTCGACGCCGCGATCTTGAACGCCTGCTCGGACGAGTCCACATCGTGGTACTTGCCGTCGAAGACTGTCACTTTCACGTCAATGACCGGATAACCGGCCAGTGCCCCCCTGTTCATGGCATCGACTACGCCCTTTTCCACTGCGGGAATGTACTGGCGAGGTATGACTCCGCCTACGATCTTGTCCACGAACTCAAACCCTTGCCCTCGGGGCACCGGTTCCAGCTCCAGCCAAGCAACCGCGAACTGACCTCGGCCACCGGTCTGCTTTTTCAGTTTTCCTTCGACCTTGGACTTCCCCCGTATGGTTTCCTTATAGGGGACCTTGGGCGTCTTGAGGTTGACGTCGACGCCGAACTTTCTCTTGAGTTTGTCGACCGTCACCTCGATGTGAACCTGGCCCATGCCGGAGATGAGGAATTCATTGGTCTGGGGGTCCCTGGTGACGGTCAAGGTGGGGTCTTCTTCGGCCAGTTTGGAAAGGCTTTGGGTGATCTTCTCCTCGTCTCCCTTTGCTTTGGGCTCGATGGCAAAGGATATCACGGCCTGAGGAAGAGGCGCCGGTGGAATCACAAGGGGATTCTTGTCGTCGCACAAAGTGTCTCCTGTCAGCGTTTCCTTGAGCTTAGCCACTGCGACGATGTCCCCGGCTTGTGCAGACTCCAGGGATTTCTGAGTCTTTCCCTGAATGGCGAGAAGTTGGCCGAACCTCTCCTTGGTTTTGCGAGTCGAGTTGTAGAAGTTGGAGTCGGGTTTGAGCGTTCCGGAAAAAATACGGAACAACGTCAACCTGCCCGCGTAGGGGTCCGCCAAGGTCTTGAATACGTATGCGCTCAGTGGCTCGTCGGGTGACGGGACGCGTTGGAGTTCTTCCCCGACGGCGTTGGTCCCCACCACCGGCTGCATCTCCGCCGGCGAGGGACACGAATCGGCTACGAGGTCGAGAACCGGCTGAATGCCGACGTTCTGCAAACCGGAGCAGGCAAGGACCGGCAGGAAGACACGGTTAAGAATGCCTTGGCGCAAAGCTGCAGCGAGTTCCTCAGATCCAAGCTCCTCGCCTTCGAGATAGCGTTCCATCAAGGCGTCGTCCACTTCCGCCAGGTCCTCGATGAGCCGCTCCCGTAGACTGTCTACCTGTCCTGACACTTCCGCGGGAATCTCTCCCCTGGAGGTCTTCCTGCCATCACCGTCAAATGTGATCGCCTTCAGGGAGAGTAGGTCCGCGACTCCTCGGAAGTTCGATTCCTTGCCGATGGGTGCCTGAAGCACCAGAGGCTTGACGCCTAAGGTCTCTTTCACGTCGTTGACGACTTTCTCGAAGTCGGCTCGTTCCCTGTCCATCTTGGTGATAACCAGCAGCCTAGGCATTTCGCGCGCCTCGATGCTCTGCCATACCTTCTCGGTCAGAGGTTTTACCGAATCGACCGCGTCGACGACCAGAATGGCAATGTCGGAAGCAGTAAGCGCCGCGGTGACTTCAGCGGAGAAGTTGGGATCTCCGGGAGTATCTAAGATATTGATTTTCTTCTTTTTCCACTCCGCCGTAAACAGCGAGGTACCGATGGTGATCTGTCGTTTGACCTCCTCCGGTTCGAAATCGAAGTTCGAGGTCCCGTCGGTCACCTTACCCATCCGGTCAACCGCGCCTGCGTCAAAGAGCATTGCATCGCACAAGGTAGTCTTCCCCGAGCCTGCATGGGAGACCACCGCCACATTCCGTACGTCTTCAGTCCTGTACTGCTTCATCGCCACCCCTTCCGACCAGGGCACCTAGAGAACCGGATGCCCGCATTCGCTCCGTAAACTTCGTACTAAACCACAACCGACTGGTCAGAGTCAAGCGCCTGCTGAACTGTAGGTTACGATATTCGGCCGCGGCGAGCCGGTCCTCACCGAGAAAGACTTTTAGGAACTAATTCCAGCAAGGTGAAGCATTTTCAAATACGTCCAATTCATAAATGTTGACAACATATTGTTAGAACAGGTATAATTAGCCAATCTTTTTTTGTCTCGATCTTTGTCGGAGGACCGCCAAATGAAGCCCAATGTTATCGGGTTGCTGTTGATCGTCACGGTCATGGGGCTCGTCGCGACAGCCCCTGCGCACGCGTACACCGGGCCCAAGTTCGGCCCCTGGCTCTATTTCGCCCCGTACTATTTCCCTCCGAGTGGCTGCTGCAAAGGTTATTGCTTTTCAGCCCATGAATTCGCCCCGCGCTATGAGGACCCCCCTCCCCTTGCGCCTGGGCCTTTTGTACCTGGCCCGCCGCCCGCGATTCAGAGAAAGGGCAAAGCCCGCTCGGCGGCACCCATCTACGCCAACAAGCGAGGGTACCGGCCGCAGGCGCCATTTGGCCCGCCAGGGCACAACTACCAATAATCGCCGTGAACTCTGGTTTGTGAGCACAGAGCGCTTTTCCTGTAGGGGCAGACCCGCGGTCTGCCCTAACTAGGTGGACACGTGCGTCGTCCGCCACTACAGGAGATGAGACTCGACCGCTACCGTCCCTGGCTTTTCCTACCAACCAAGAAGACCGACAGTTTCGTCGAAAACTTTGCTTGCTGGAATTTTCTCGAGGCACCGACGATTGGTGCACGATCGTTTGCGGCACGCGAGGCAGTCAACGTCGCCGCTGAAGATGACGCGGTGTCCGTCCCCGTAGGGACCAACCTTTGCCGGGTCGGTCGGCCCAAAGAGCGCAACAACGGGCGTGCCAGCGAAGGCCGCGACGTGCATGGGACCGGAATCTACCCCGACGTACACGTCAGCATAATCGATGAGCGCAACAGCTTCGCTCAGATTCAGCCTTCCGGCAGCCACCACAGCCGGCTGCTTCATCATGTTGACGATCGACTCGATATACGCTCTGTCCTGCAGGCTTCCCCCGAAGACCACCTTCGCAGCAGCCTCTTGAATCAGGAGATCTCCCAGTTCAGCCCAACCTGAGACAGTCCAGAACTTCGTTTCCCAACGCGCAGCGGGATTAGCATATACGACCCGGTCGCGCTCCGAAATGCCGGCTTCGTCAAGAAACGCTCGGACCCGCTGTCTCGCTGCGGCCCCGCTGACAACCCGGAAATCGTCCGGCTGGGGCTCGCAATGGAGAAATCGAGCGAACTCGAGGTTGCGGTCAACTGCATGAGGTTTCGCGCGGTCAGGAGTCAGGATCCGGTGTTGAAATCGGGTGTTCAATTCCTTTGCATCGGCAAAGCCCACCCGCACTCCGTCGGGATTCGACATGGCAAAGAGACCGCTTCTGAAAGAAGCATGAAGGTCCAGAACATAATCGTACCGCGCATGCTTCAATACTGTCCTCAGGTCACGGACGGTCTTTAGCGTTGCCACGAGCGCGCGGACGAACGATCCGCGGGGAGCGTGCGGATCGCTCGTAGAAGGTATGGAAATGGGCAAAATCTCGTCGATAGAGGGGTCGTGCTCGAGAATTCCCTGAAACGCGGCCTGTACAATCCACCCCACATGACAAGACGGATAACAACGTTTGATCGCGTGCACCACCGGCAGAGTGTGGACCACGTCTCCCAGCGAACTGGGCTTCACGATCAGAACTCGTTTTCCTGACAGATCCATTGGATTCATCGTTGTTCAAAGTGACAGGAGGACGACCTGATCTAACCTCTCGAAGCCGACTTGGCAGATCGGCTCCACACGAGATTCTCAAGCTCTCCCCAGAACAAGTCCTCGTCATCCGTGCGCATGCCGATCCTCAGAGCAGATATTCGTCCTGTTTCTCTGGCCCATAGCGGTAGTTTAACCCAATCCTTTTCCGTGACGACAACAGGCACCTGATGTGTCGATCTCAGAATCGCTCGAAGTTCGTTATCCGTTATCCTGTAATGATCGGGAAACGTCAGGTGCTGCGTCACTCGCCAACCCAGGCTGTCTGCTGTGGCCCGGAACCGCTCGGGGTGTGCGATGCCTGACAGCATAACGACGTCCTGACCCGAGAAGTGATCCGGCTCCTGCTGCCATCCTTCCCGCCACACCGTCACCGGAAACGTGTTGCAGCGAAAGACCGGAGTGTGACCCACGTACCGGTTTACCGCCGGGGGCAGTGCCGCGGTCTCTCCAACGGTGACAATGATGTCTGCTCGCTCAAGGGCCGACAGCGGTTCTCTGAGCGACCCTAGGGGAAACATTCGGTCTTCCGCGCCCGATAGGAGGACAAGATCCGCGTCCCTGTGCAACGCAAGATGCTGAAAACCGTCGTCAAGAATCACCGCGTTGCTGGCAAACAACTTGTGGGCTGCGGTCACCGGATGAATCCGCCGACGTCCCACGAGAACCGGCACGCCGGGCAATCTGCTTGCAATCAGGAACGGCTCGTCGCCGGACACGGATGGCGATACCAGCGGCTCTTTGGAAATCCCGTCACTCACGACAAGGTACAGGGCCCGATTGCTCCCCCTGTACCCTCGACTGACCACCGCGGGCTTGAGGCCGCGGCGGAGCATCATTTCCGTCAGGTAGATCACAAAAGGCGTTTTTCCGCTGCCGCCAAGTACGATGTTGCCGACGGAAATCACCGTGGTCGGGGCCTTCTCCGCACGCCACAGGCCCGCGCTGTAGGCTTCGGCTCTGCTCTTCTGGACCGCGTAATACACGCCGGCCGGTACTGCTTTGAGAAGGGATGCCAAGAAAGACGAGCCGTCCATGTCCTCAAATGGGTTGACCGGAGACGGTTGCCGCTTCCGTTGAGGAAGCCTGGTCAGACGCAAACTGGAGGTTGTACAACCTTGCGAACTCCCCGCCACGGGCCAGGAGTTCGTCGTGAGAGCCCTCTTCCACTATTCGTCCGTTTGCCAGAACGTAGATGCGGTCCACATTCCTTATGGTGGACAGTCGATGAGCGACGACGAGCGTGGTACGGCCTTTCATCAGCTCTTCGAGTGCTGTCTGGACCGCTTTTTCCGAATCCGAATCCAGATTCGACGTGGCCTCGTCCAAAATGAGAATCGGCGGGTTCTTAAGAAGCGCCCGCGCGATTGCCACGCGCTGACGTTCGCCGCCTGAAAGCTTGATGCCGTTTTCCCCGATTTCCGTGTCGTACCCCTGCGGCAGCGCGGCGATGAAATTATGAGCGGCAGCGACACGCGCGGCCTGCATCACCGCCTCCAGTGGAAGGTCGGGCCTGCCGTACGCGATGTTGTTGCGCACCGTGTCATCGAAGAGGATGGTCTGCTGCGTGACGATCCCGATATTCCGCCTGACAGACTTTTGAGTGAAGTCTCGGACATCCGTCCCGTCGATGCGTATGCTTCCAGCGGAAACATCGTAGAATCGAGGCAGAAGGTCCAGCAAGGTGCTCTTGCCGATCCCGCTTTCTCCCACTATGGCTATTGCCTCACCGACCTTGATTCTCAGATTGATGTCACTGAAAACAGGCTCGGAATCATATGCAAAAGCCACCTTGTCGAATACGATCTCTTCCCGGACGGCCTCGAGTTCTCGTGCTCCGGGCCGGTCAACGACGTCGGGAGGAGCGTCCAGGAGAGCGAAGATCCTCTCTCCCGCGCTGTTCCCTTCCTGTATGGTGATGTTTGCTTCATTGATGCGCTTGATCGGTTCGTACAACATGAGGAGGGCGGCCATGAAAGAGAAGAAGGTCCCCTGGGTAGACTGACCGCTTATCACCTGGTACCCGCCGTAGGTCACGATAGCGCAGACACCGAGACCTCCGAGAGTATCCATAACCGGGTTTGCGAGTGCCCTCACCTTGAACCGGCGCATGAAGGAGTTGAACAGTCTCTCGTTCACCTCTTCGAAGCGGGCTCGCTCGTACTCTTCCATTGCGAAAGCCTTGACGATTCTGATGCCCGTGATGGTTTCATTCAGCCGCTGGGTAATGTCTTCGAGCGTGATGAGCATCCGCCGGGAATAGCGCTTCAGCCTTTTGCCGAAATTCAGCAGGGGATAAATGGCCAGCGGAAAGACCAGCATCGCGATCACCGCAAGCCAGAAATCTCTGTAAAACACTACGAACACCAGGGCCACTACGGTCAGGAAGTCTCGCACGATGCCGGTGATCGCACTGGTCAAAGAACCCTGCACCAGGGCCACGTCATTGTTCATTCTCGAGAGCAATTCACCTGTGGAATGCTGGACGAAGAACCCGACAGACATTTGTTCAAGTTTCTCGTACATCGCTTGCCGCAGGTCCCGGATCACGCTCTGACCCACGTGGGCCATCAGATAGTACTGGCCGAAGTCGCACAGCCCCTTGAACACGTACACGATTGCCACCACGATAGGGATGATGACGAGCATGCGTGCGTCTTGCTTGAAGAAGATGTCATCCAGCGCGGGCTTCACGAGAAAAGCCAGACAGGCCGTGAGAGCCGCAACCCCCACCATACACGCCCCTGCAAGGAGAAGTCGGCCCCAATATGGTCTGAGGTATGTCAGCAGCCGCCTGTAAACGTTCATCGTTTCTCCATGCCGGATCGACGTCGCTGGGCGAATTATACCATGTTCATTGGCGGTAGCATTGCGCGTGGTGCAAGTGTCGTGAATCTGCCCCAAATTTCGTTTCAACTTGCCAACGATACTGCAATTCGAACGTGTCTGATTCGTGCACAGCCCCGTTCCTGTAGGGGCAGACCCGCGCGTCTGCCCATATCTGGGCGGACACATGGGTCCGCCCCTACTACAATCGCTCGACGGATCCCGTGTTGGTGATGCAAACGCCATGGGACTTCCGAGACAAATTCTTCTTGATTCCCCCACCCTTCCCTCCCCCGCAAGGGGGACGGGTTTTAAGATCCCCTCCCTTCTGGGGCGGACTTTCCATTCCGCCGGGAATGGCAGGCTAGAAAGCCTGCCCCACAGAGGAAGGAGGAGGGGGAAGTTTACCACATGGCGAAAGCGCCGATTTCAATGCATGTGAATATAAAATTGCGAGGGTCGGATTTCTTCTCCATCACTGAGTGGGCCCCAGCGGCCCTTCCGAGGGGATGCCGACCACGCTGATCCCAGCTCGGTCCGCCTGACCAATTGTTTCGGAAAAATCGGCTACCATCGTTTTGCCCGCTTCCACCGCCAGGACGCGCGCACCCGCCGCCTGCATGCTTTCAATGGTCGAGGGGCCGACGCCGGGAACGTCGAATCGCATGTCTTGCTGAGGCTTGGCCATCTTCACTACTACCGCGTCTCTCACACCCAGGTCCCAGACTCGCCGAATGGCTTTGTCGGTGCCCTCGATGGCTTCAACGGCAATCACGGCAGAGTTCTTTACGACCACGGTCTGCCCGATGTCCAGTGCTCCGATACCCTTTGCCATATCTCTGCCGAAAGAGATATCGTTCCACTCCCGGGGAGTCGGTAATCGAGCGGTGAGCACCCCGAGAGGCGCCATGAGCTTGTCCGCCCAACGGGTTAGCTCATCGACCGTGATACCTTCCTTGAGTAATTCGTCGGCAATGGCTGCCAGGACGGTGTCGTCGCGCCAATCCTTAAGAGACCGGATGAATCGCAAGCCGCGGAGATCGAGCCGAAGTTTCCACGGTTTCATCAGGGTAATCTTTTCAATCTTGCCGGCCATGACGACGCGGTCAATTCCATGTTCCTTCAAAGCGGTGATGGCTTTCTGCGCCTGACCGAGCCTGAGCCAGACGGTCTCTTGCACGACTTCCTGGATAGCCGGGTCCGTAAACCCTCGAAACGCTATTGCCAGCACCTCATATCCTTGTTCCACCGCTCTCCTTGCTATGAGTATGGGGAGGCTCCCGGTGCCGGCAACAATACCCAGAATCGCCACGTTCAAACCTGCCTGAACGCGTGCCGGCTGAGAGAGACCCTGGCCATGCCACGCCGCGAAGTCGCAATGAATTCCGCGAATCGTAAAGCTTCCGGACTATGAGCCATCTCGGTGCGGATCTTCTCCACGGCCTGGGAAATCTGAAGCGAGGAACGAAAAGCGATCCTGAACGCGCGCTTGATGTCCAGGATCGTCTCTCGGGAAAAACCGCTGCGCCTGAGGCCTACTTCGTTCAATCCGTACACGTAAATACGGGCCCCCGAGGCGAGCGTGTAAGGCGGTACGTCCTTGGCGACCCCGGAAACGCCCCCAACCAGTGCGTACTCCCCCACGCGAACGAACTGATGCACGGCAACTACTCCACCCAGTATGGCTTTGGTCCCAAGCTCTATGTGACCTCCCAGGTGAGCTGAGTTTGCCATGATAACACCAGCCCCAAGGGTGCAATCGTGTGCCACGTGACAGTAAGCCATTAAGAAAGACTCGTCCCCGATTACCGTCGCTCCTTTGCCTCTGGCGGTCCCGCGGTGGATGGTCACGTATTCACGGACCCGCACCTTCGCCCCGATGTCTACCCGAGTGTCCTCACCGCGGTATGAGATGTCTTGGGGCGGCGCGCCTATGGACGCGAATTGCGAGATAATCGTTTCAGGTCCGATGGTGGTTCGCCCTTCGATCAGCACATGTGAACCGATCTCGCAGCCGTCGCCGATGACAACTTTGTCGCCAATTACCGCATATGGTCCGATGGTGACGTTACTGCCAATGGATGCCCCGCGAGCGATGATTGCCGTCGGATGGATCATGAAGTTTCCCCTCGATCTGTCTGGGCAAGGCGCTCCAACCTTCTGATCCGTTCAAGCATCTCAGGCAACCTTTTGAAGAGTGACTGCGCCCGGAGGAACACGTTATGGGGCATTGCCGGAACGCCTCCAGCCATGACCGCCCCGTCAGGCACGTTCCTGTAAATCCCCACGCGAGTAGTCAAGACCGCCCCATTGCCGACGGACACATGGTCCTTGATTCCAACCTGTCCCCCGATCATGCAATACCGACCTACAGAGGAACTGCCGGCAATCCCCACCTGCGCGGCTATGACCGTCCCGTCACCGATCTCCACGCTGTGCGCCACCTGGACCAAGTTGTCAATCTTTACCCCCTTTCCGATTCTCGTCACGCCTGATAACGCCCTATCAACTGCACAGAGAGCGCCGATTTCCGCGTCGTCTCCTATTTCCACAGTTCCGCTGTGATATTTCTTTACGCAGATCGGGCGCCCTTCAGCATCGACGTCACCGGCGAACCCGAACCCGTCCGCGCCGATGACCGTGCCTGCATGAACGATCACACGATCCCCGATACGAACTCCGGGGTAGATGGTCACATGAGGGAAGATTCGCGTGCCCACGCCTATGCGCACATCGTCACCCACCACCACGTGTGGCCCGACGACCGAGTCGTCACCGATCTCCGCTCCCCGACCGACCACGGAAAACGCGCCAACGGAGACGTTGTGACCGATTCGCGCGTCTGGATGCACGTCCGCGCGCGGGGATATCTCGCGCTTCGGTTCCGGGTAGGGGTAATAGAGAGCCGTCAAACGCGCAAAGCAGGCCTCAGGGTTCGCGACCCTGATATGCGCTCGTTCTCCCGGCTCGAGTTCTGCCGGGATGAGCACAGCCGCGGCGGAACTCTCGGTCAGCTTCTTCAGGAAGGCTGCGTTGGATACGTACGTGATGTCATGCTCCCCCGCGTGCTCGACAGGCCGGACACCTCTGATCTCAGGTCCCGGAACTTCCGAGGCCTGGCCGTTGACGAGCCGGGCCAGCTCTTCCAGCGTATAGGTCGTCATCGACGTCTGGTTGCCTTTTCCACCTGCTACCTATTGGGTGCAGGCTTCTTCGCAGGGGCTGGAGCAGGCGCAGGTCCGGCCGCGGGTGGCTTGGTCGCGCCTGGTGCGGTCGGCCCCGGCTTTGAGGCTGGCGTCACAGCAGCAGCCGATGCGTCAAATTCCTTGGCAGCCGCGTCCGTGACGTCCAGGGCCTGATCCACGCTGACCAGGGCTGCGGAATCGAAAATCAGCGTCAGTTTCTTGTCCTTGCGGATTTTGTCCACTATCTCCTTGAGTTGCTTCTGTAACGTCTGCATGCGATCGCGCTGTTCATTCTGAAGCTGCTGCTCGGTCTGTTTCTGAAAGAGTTCGATCTCGGCCTTCTTCTTTGCCAACTCCGCTATCTTCTGGTTGCGCTCCTGTTCTTTCAGCAACGGACCCTGCTTCCTCAGATCCTGCTCCATGTTCAGATAATCTTGCTGCATCCGCTCAAATTCTTGTTTCTTGGACTCAGCCAGTTTCATGAGGTCCTGTTGGGCCGCCTGCATTTTCTTGGACTTCGTCGAAAATGCCCCGAAGTCCACGTATCCGATCGCAAGATTCTGAGCCGGTACCGGCGCGAGACAACCCAGCGCCAGGACCGTAAGTCCGCCGAACAGTATTGCCACAAGCTTCTTCATAGCGCGACTCCTTTTCTTCCTTGCTCACCATGTAGGCGAGAAACGTTTCGTTATGAATGAGACAGGGGAATGGCCCCTGACCTGTTTGCTTCGGCCGTCCGCCTGAGCGACATTACCACAGTCGACGGCAACCGGCCGCTTTTTTTTCGCAGATACGTCCGGAAGACTCAGACTAACGATTCCGGGGTTGCGAGGACCGAAGACCGCTTCTCGGTCATTGCCTGAGGCAGGCTAAAAGAGCTGACCCATCGCGAATGAGACCCCTCCCGGCAGCTCGCCCTTTCGGGGCATCAGCTTCCAGCCGTAATCGATGCGGAGCGGGCCCATCGGTGACAGCCAACGGATCCCCACGCCGGCGGCTGCCTTTACCTCGGTGGGGAATTGCGTCTGGTCCGCGTTCCAGCAATTTCCCACGTCGCAGAAAACGACCCCGTTCAGCTTCAATGATTCCAGGACAGGAAACAGACATTCAATGTTGGTAAAGAGAGATCTGTCACCCCCGACAACGCTGCCGTACTTGTCTCACGGGCCGATTTCACCCTGCTGGTAACCCCGAATAGTGTGTGGGCCACCGAGGGTGATCCTGCGGTCGATCGGTATGGGAGCTCCGCCGGATTCGACAAGAGCCGACCCGTTGGCCTGAACCTTCATCACGAGCCGCCAGACCAGAGGCTGATAATAGGCCATCTCCGTGTAATGTCTGGAGAACTGCACATCAGCGCCAAACCCGCTCACCTTGGTCCCGAAGACCAATTGCGCTCCGCCTACCGGTAGAGGCGACCCATAGCGCGTGTCCCGCCTCACCCACAATGACAGTGAGTTCTCGGCCAAATTCAGGTAATTCTCCGCCTTCACACCATATTTCTCGTAGTAGTCCGTCACCGTTCGCGCATAAATCTTTTCGATCCCGGAGATTTTGTTCGAATCTCTCGCCACCCCGACCGTCAGGCCCCAAAATCCGTAGAGAGGATGTGTTGCCGTAAGACCGAACCCTTCCCCGTCTCGCAAGTAGCGATCCTGTTTCTGCTGTTGCTTGTAGACACGCCCTGTGAGACTCAGGGGTCTGTCGAAAGCCCAAGGATATGTCACCGACGCTTCATAGTTATTGCGGCGCCCCGAGATGTTTGCATGTACGTTGGCAACAACACCCGATCCCAGGAGGTTGCGTTCCTTGAGATCTATCGTCCCTGTGACGCCATCCGACGAAGAGTACGAAACGCCGGTGGTCAGCGATCCCGTCTTCTTTTCCATCACCTCGACCGTCAAGTTCATCAAGTCGGGACGAGACCCGGGCGAGGTCTTAATCTTGACGGCTTCGAAGAAGTCAAGCCCTTCCACGTTCTTCTTGGAAATCTCCATCAGATCGGCGTTGTATACGTCTCCTTCGCCTATAGCCAGCGCCCTTCGAATAACCTTTCCCCGCGTCCGCTCGTTACCTCTAATATCTACTTTCTCGATGGTGACCCGATCGCCTTGAGTGATCTTGAAATTCAAGTCAACGAAATGATGCGTGTCGTTGACTTCCTGCATCGGGGCCACGTCCGTGTACGCATATCCGGCGTTGTTGTAGGCTTTGGTCAACGTCTGGATGTCTTCGGCCAGGTCCTGCCTATTGAACCAGGTGCTGGGCTTGGTTTTCAGAATCTTGGTCATCGCCTCCGGGGTCCCTAGCAGATCGCCGGAGACCTGTACTTTGCGGACCTGATAACGGTCACCTTCTCTAATGGGATAGGTTACGGTTACTCGTCCTTCTTTGATATCCACGCGTGGAGCTCCGACCTGAACGTTGATGAAGCCTTTGAGCCAGTACTGCCCCATGAGCCTAAGCCTGTTCTTCTCCAGGTCGTCGCTCGTAAAAGTGCCGGAGTCATCAAGGAACCAGAACCATGATTTTTCCTTTGTGGCTAAGGCCTTCTTGAGCTCTTTCTCCGGTATCTGCTTGGCTCCCTCCAACACGACGTTGGTGAGCCAGCTCTTACGGCCTTCATTGATTTTGAGAATCAGCCTGGCCTCGTTCCGGGAAAGCTCTTTTATCTCGTAATCGATCTGGGGTTCGTAATACCCCTTCTTTTCGTACATCTTTTTGAGCTTTGCGATATCAACGCGAATCTTCTCGGGGTTGACCACAGCGAAAGACTTGGTAGTCAGCAGATCCAAGATCTCGTTCCTGGTGAACAGCTTGTTCCCCTCAGTCTGGATTTCCTTTATGGACGGCCGTTCCTTGAGCACTATGCGGAGATCCACGGAGCCTTCTGCAGTTTCATCAGCGGAGATCTGAACATCCTCGAAGTAGCCCATAGAATAGAGCTGCCGAATATTTTCACCCAGCGCAGACTTGCTGAACGCCGACCCTTCCTTCATGTCGAGCTTATTCAAGATCGCGTCTTTCTGTATACGCGTATTCCCCTCGATCTTTATAACCCCCACCACCGGTCGTTTGAGTACGACCTGTCCGATCTCGCGTGCCACCTCCCGTATGCCGGACAGCAGCGCTCCCATGTCTTTGCCGGAGGCAGTGAACCGTTTGGGGTTTTCTCGCTCATTGGCGCCCATCACCGATACTTCTAGGGAATAGCCATCTTCTGACTTGGTCAGTGTTCCCCAGATTATGCCGAAAAGGTTGTTCCGCGCTGCCAGCCTTGCCATGCGTGCCGGGTCAGGCGATCCGGTCTGAAGTATCGTACCAATCGGCGCTGACACTATGGCCCGCACATCTCCTTCCTTGTCAAGTTCCCTTTTGAGGACCTCTGCGGCAGCTTCTCCCTGGGGCACCTTTGCCGTATCGGTACTGGAGGCCGGCTGCTGTCCTTTCTCCACAACCTTGAACGGAAAGATCATGATCTTGCGTCCTTCGGCTTCTTGCGCCCGGCCGAGGCCCGGAAGGATCATGATCAGCACTATGGTAAACAGAAGCTTCCTCATTGAAGCTCCTTGAGTCTCCCACCGATCAACCCCACTCTCCTGTCCATAGCGCGGGACAAGCTGTCATTGTGTGTAACTACAATCAGGGTCGTATTGCGGGATCGGTTAAGATTTCTCATGAGGTCTTCAATCTCTTTTCCGGTACCAGGATCGAGGTTCCCGGTCGGCTCGTCGGCCAGCAGGACGTCCGGATTCATGACGAGAGCCCTGGCGACTGCGACTCGCTGCTGCTCCCCGCCGGAAAGCTCGCCCGGCCTGTGGTCGGCCCTGTCGGCCAAGCCCACTTCTTCCAGCAATGCCAGAGCACGCTTCTTCAGCCCGCCAAAAGACTCTCCTGCGATAAAGCCCGGCACCATGACGTTTTCCAGCGCCGTGAACTCGGGCAGGAGCTGAAAGAACTGGAACACGAAGCCGATGCGTTTATTGCGCATACGAGACCGATCGGCGTCACTGAGTCGCTGAACGTCCACGTCCTCCAAAAGCAGACTTCCCCGGCCGCGGTCCAGCAAACCGAAAATGTGCAGCAGTGTGCTCTTGCCCACCCCCGACGGTCCGGAAACGGCCACCATTTCCCCCCTCCGGACACGGAGATCGACCCCCCGCAAGACTTGCACCTCTCTCGTTCCGTTGTAATAGCTCTTCCAGAGATCTCTCACTTCGTAGATAAAAGGCTCACTCATAACGCAGAGCCTCCACCGGCTCCAGGCGTGCGGCACGAAGCGAAGGATAGATCGTCGCGAGGAAGCAAATGGTCAGCGCTACAGCGCATATGATCACAACGTCCAAGAACTCCACGGCCACGGGCACGGTCGAGATTGTGTAGATTTCCTGGGGTAGTTCGATAAACTGATACCGTGCCAACAGCATTGAAGTCACCAGGCCCGCGATCGCGCCAAGAACCGTACCCACCACTCCCACCAGCATTCCCTGAACCACGAAGATCCTCAGGATTCTGTCGGAAGTGGCGCCGAGAGCCTTCAATATGGCAATATCTCTCGTTTTTTCCATGACCAGCATGATCAGGGAAATGATGATGTTGAACGCGGCGACCAGCACGATCAACGTGACGATAATGAACATCACGATCCGTTCGAGTTTCAGAGCACTGAACAGGTTCCCGTACATCTCCTTCCACGTTCTGGTCCAGATCGGTGTCCCCAGAGACTTCTCGATACGGGCGCCCAGCTTAGGCGCAGAGTAGATATCGGCGAGGTTCACTTCGATTCCCGTGACGCCGTCGCCCAACTCAAAGAACCTCTGAGCCTGAGACAAGTCCATGTACACAAAGTTCGCATCAAATTCGTACATGCCGGACTTGAATACGCCGACGATCCTGAAGTTCTGGATGCGCGGCAGGGCGCCCACCGGGGTCCGTTTGCCTTGCGGCGAAATCAATTGCACAACGTCCCCGATCCTGAGGGAATTGAGCTTGGCCAATTCCTGTCCCACGATGATCCCGCCTACTCCGTCCTGGGTTCGGGCCACGTCTCCGATCTTGCCCTCGAGGAGGTACTTCGGCAGAGAAATGACCCCGGCGGCGGTTCGGGGGTCTATACCTCTCACGATAACGCCTCGGACCTTGCCCAGAGTAGATAGCATGGCCTGCCCGAATATGTACGGGGTGGTGGCTTTGACGCCGTCGAGTTTATCGAT
>Ga0233422_10000417_pt1 | contig 21561 bp, 18 predicted proteins | sample Watercolumn_Mata_2_FD_182724 | JGI IMG/M metagenome (GOLD analysis project Ga0233422, IMG submission 182724) | Freshwater microbial communities from Lake Matano, South Sulawesi, Indonesia - Watercolumn_Matano_2014_110_MG | ecosystem: Environmental > Aquatic > Freshwater > Lake | place...
TCAGTAGAGCACGAGCTTTGTCTTCAGCGTCCGGATCCCGAGTCGGCAACTGGCGAAGTAGACGCCGCTACCAAAACGCGGCAGCGCCAGCTCATTGCTGCCCGACTTCAGCACGACCTGCTCGGACATCCTGACCCGGCCAAGATCGTCGTAGATGCTCACCGACACCATCGCCGGTTGGTCCGCCATCAAGATGAGCCTCCGCCCGCGCTGTCGCAGGAAGACTTGAGCAGTAGCCTCGGGATACTCTTCGGCAACGCTCGCCGGGTACACGGTCATGTTGATGCTGTCCTGCCATCCGTTCACTCCGATCGAGACTGATTCGGGGTAGTAGGCAGGCAGGTAGTTTGAGTCGCCGTGAGCGCTCACTTCGTATGTTCCCGGACCGAGCGGGGACATCACGTAGCGGCCATTCGCGTCGCAGCCAACGTACGCGTTTCCCCAGGTGTTGCGGAACGTGACCGAGCACCATGGCAGCGGGAGGCCCTGCCGGTCAAGCACCCGGCCGGCGATGCCGCCGTTGCGGTCGTCGTTGGGTGCGCCGAAGGTAGGGGTGGAGTCGAGATACCAGCTGCCGACAAGGTACTCATAAGGCCAGACACCCTCCCAGTGCGTGTAGACTGCGACAGCCAATCCAGACGGAGGCGTCCAACCGTAGGTACCATAGCTATACTGATCACAGAGGCCCGCACCTTCCTCAAGTCGCACATTGTCCGAATCGTCGCCGAGGGCGAAGGGCCCGCTCACATTCTCGCGGCTGATGACTACAAAGTCGGTTGAGTCCTGCAACTCCACGCCGCTGTCAATCGTGGCGACTCCGGCATTGGTTGTGAGAGTCCACCCCGACAGATCAACCGGGTATGGTCGTTCGCTGGAGTACATGTGGAGTTCGATGCGCTCCAGTGAGTCAGGCGCAACCTGGATCTCGCTGAAGAAGTACTCGACGACCGGATTGGCAGCGACAACCGCTGCCGCAGAGAGCAGGCAGGCCACGAGTCTGAACATAGCCACCTCCGGGGGAATTCTACCCTCGCGCCAGAGGCTGTCAACAGCCAAGGAATCGAGGGGCCGAGGAGTCAAGGATTCCAGCATCAGGCACTTGACCCCTGGAATCCTCGAATCCTGGAATCCTGCCTGCCCTGCAGCTTGACACCGCAGGACTCAATAATAGGGATATGATTGGCCAAGAGCTTGACAATGCGTCATTTTGACTGGATAATCAATACGATGCATGAGCCTTCGGCAGCCAGACTCGGCTGGATTCCACCCTACCTTTTCCAGGAACTGGACGACCTTAGGTCCCGCGTCGGCCGCGACCTGATCGACCTCGGCGAGGGCAATCCTGACCAGCCCACGCCCAGGCCGATATGTGCAGCACTCGCTCGAGCCCTCAAGAACGCGGAGAATCACCGCTACCCGAGCTATCCGGGCAAGCTCGCCGCGCGGGCGGCGGTTGCGGCATGGTATCGGCGCCGCTTCCACGTTGAACTCGACCCGGAGACCGAGGTCTCGATGCTCGTCGGCTCGAAAGAAGGAGTGGCGCACCTGATATGGGGAACCTGCGGCCCGGGGGACACGGTGGCGGTTTCTGACCCCGGCTATCCTGTCTACCAGAACCAGTCGCGGCTTTCCGGGGCCACGCCGATCCCGGTCCCGCTTGAGGAAAAGAACAACTTCCTCGTCGACCTCGATTGGCTCTCCCGCATCGCCCGGCGCATCAAGCTGCTGTGCCTGAACTTTCCCGGAAACCCGACGGCTGCGGTTGCGACGCTCGACTTCTACCGTGATGTCGTCGCCCTGGCTCAGCGGTACGGGTTCTTCGTGGTCAACGACAACGTCTATTCCGAGCTCTACTATGGCAAGACCAGACCTCCGAGCATCCTCGAGGTGCCCGGGGCCAAGGAGCGCTGCGTCGAGTTCCACTCCCTTTCCAAGACCTTCAATATGGCCGGGTGGCGCATCGGGATGGCGGTCGGCAACGCGCGGCTGATAAAGTCGCTGCTCAAGATCAAACAGAACACCGACTCCGGTCCGTTCGGCGCCATCCAGGACGCGGCCATCTACGCGCTTCAGTCCGGGGCGAGGTTCGCCGCGGCCAACCGCCTGATGTACAAACACCGCCGGGATGCGTTCTGCGGCGAGCTGGTCGGGCAGGGCTGGGATGTGAATCTGCCGAATGCGACGTTCTACGTCTGGACTCGCTTGCCGGTGGGCCACGATACCGCGCCGGCCGGCGAGTCGCCGTCATTCAACTTCACCCGCAAGCTGATCGCGAACTGCCGGGTGATGTGCGCGCCCGGAACCGGCTTCGGCCAGTACGGCGAAGGATTCGTCCGGTTCGCCCTGGTCGCTCCCGAGAGGCAGTTGAAGGAAGCCGCCCGCCGCATCGGCAAGTGGATCGCGACAGAAGGAGAGTAGTGAGTAGAGAGTCGAGAGTGGCGCAACCCGATTCCGACTACTCACCACTCCCGACTCCCGATTCCCGAACATGCCTCTCGTAGTCCAGAAGTACGGCGGGAGCTCGGTCGCGGATATCGAGCGGATCCGCCGGGTCGCGCGCCGCGTCGTGGCAACCCGCACCGCCGGGAACCGCGTCGTGGTGGTGGTGTCGGCGATGGGTCACACTACCGACGCGCTGACCAGGCTGGCCCACGAAATCATGCCGAGCCCCCAGCGGCGCGAGCTCGACATGCTTCTGACCGCGGGCGAGCGGGAAGCAATGGCGCTGGTGTCGCTCGCCATCCTCAGCGAAGGCCTGGAAGCAGTCTCGTTCACCGGCTCCCAGGTCGGCATCATCACCGACCGCTACCACTCCGATGCGCGTATCGAGGAGATTCGCGGTGACCGGCTCCGCCGCGCCCTACGGGGAAAGGTGATACCGATCGTCGCCGGATTCCAGGGCGTAAGCCCGGAACGCGAGATCACCACCCTTGGCCGAGGCGGCTCAGACGTGACCGCGGTCGCGCTCGCGGCCGCGCTTGGGGCCGACCGCTGTGAGCTGTACAAGGACGTAGACGGCGTCTTCACCGAGAACCCGTCCGAGTTTCCGGGCGTGCGGCTGGTGCCCGAGCTCGGCTTCGAGGAACTGGCCGAACTCGCCGGCTCCGGCTCGGAAGTGATTCACCCGCGGGCGTGCGCGCTCGCGGCCAAGTACCGGGTGCGACTTTCCATCCGGTCTTCGTTCAACGATAAGCGAGGTACGACAGTGGCCAAACTTGAGAAGATGGAGAAGGCTTTTGTCCGGGCGATGACGCACAACCACAGCTTGGTGCGGCTTTCGCTCGTCGACGTGCCGAAGAAGAAGAAATGCCTGCACCAGGTCGTGACCCAGCTTGCCGCGGCTCGGGTGCCGGTCGTGTTCTTCAACCACGGCGTGGTGCACGGCGAGCGGTTCGACCTTTCCTACATCGTGCCCGAGGCGAACCTGCCGGCGGCCAGGACCATACTCGGGAAGCTCGCCAGGCAGGTGCGGGCTGACCGGCTTGAGATCAAGGACTCGCTCTGCTCGGTATCAGTGGTCGGGCCCGGCGTCGGCTCAGACCCAGAGATTCTCTCCGGCACCCTCGACACCCTGCACCGCGTCGGCGTTCACCTCGAAGCATTCTCGACCTCGGAGACGCGGCTCTCGTGCTTCATGGACCGTAGCGACCTGCGCCTGGCCGGCGCCGCTCTACTCGCGCGTTTCAGGCTGAAGCGATGATGGAAGAAAGTGGTCAAGTGATCGAGGGAGCAAGGGAGCAAGGGAGCGAAGCCGCAGGCGTCGGGGAGACGGACGTAACCACCAAGGCACAAAGACACGAAGAGAGCCCGGGCGGGGACATGACCGGATTGTCCGACAATACGGATCGTGTCCCAAGCCCGGACGAATCAATCACAGAGTCACCGAGACGGGCAGTGGAACAGGCAGCCGTCGAGGTTGGGGCTCAAGACCTCGAACCCGAGCCCCTGCGCTGTCAGACAGGGGCCGCCGAGGCCGACCCCGGGACTCCTGAACCCGACTCCCCACTCCCGGCTCACGACTCCGGCGATTCTGCCATCGACAATCGTCATTCGACAATCACCACCTCCCCACTCCCAACTCCCCAGGTTCTCCCTCCTGCTCAGGTCATCGAGGCCCTGCTCTTTGCCGCCGACGCGCCGGCTAAGCTTGACCGGCTGGCCGAACTGGCCGAGGTCCCGCCCGAAACCGTGCGGGCCGTGATTGACGGGTTGAACGCGACCTACCAGGAAACCGGCAGGACTTTCCGGATTCAAAGGGTCGCGCAGGGATTCCAACTCTACACGATGCCTGAGTACGCCGAGTTCGTGCGCCGCCTCTACCAGCACCAGTACACCCACCGGCTGTCGCGCGCGGCGCTCGAGGTGCTGGCCATCATCGCGTACAGGCAACCGGTCACCCGGCCCGAGGTCGAACAACTGCGGGGGGTTGACTGTTCGGGTCCGCTTGTTACGCTATTAGAGCGGCGGCTGATTGCGACCTACGGCCGCGCCAGCCGCCCCGGCAACCCTTTTCTCTACCGGACCACGCCCGAGTTCCTCCGCTACTTCGGGCTGGCCGGACTTGAGGACTTGCCGCGGATGGAGGAAATAGGCGAATTCCTCGCCCGGCGCGAGACCGGTTCGGACGGAAGCGAACCGGACAAGGACGTAACGTTTGATTCGCTGGCAATGGACGGCGGCCACAGAGACGCGGCGACGGAAGCTGCGAGGTAGACGACTATGTTTGAACTCCTGAAGGATGAACGCCCGAACGACGACCCGGTGAAACTGGTGGTCGGGCTCCTTTCCGCGGACCGGAAACTGCTCGAGCAGGCGTTGTCCGCACTGGCCGAAGGATTCGGGACCGTTTCGGTCAAGAGCCCGGAGATTCCTTTCGGCTTCACGGACTACTACGAAAAGGAGATGGGCCCGAACCTGGTTCGACAGTGGGTCGGGTTCCATGGCCTGATCGAGTCCGAGCAGCTCGCCGATTTCAAGAACACGACCCGTTCCCTGGAAAAGAGCTTCCTCGGGCCGAACCACAAGCGCCGCGTCAACCTCGACCCCGGCATGCTATCGCTGCACAACTTCGTGCTGGCCTCGACCAAGGGCTTCGCGCACCGCATCTACCTGCACGACGGCATCTACGCCGACCTGGCACTCCTCTTCCAGTCCGGTAAGTTCCAGCCGCTCCCCTGGACCTATCCCGACTACCAGACGCCGGTGTGCCACGAGTTCCTGATACGCTGCCGCAAAGACCTGTTGGCCGAGGTAGCGCAACAACGGATGAGCCAGGACGGCCCGTTCATCAAAGCGACGTGACGAAAAGGGGTCGAGGGGTCAGGGATTCTAGGATTCCAGTGCTGGACACTGGACCCCTTGAATCCTCGAATCCTGGAATCCTGCTAGCCACGCGTTGAAAGAGCTCCGCCACTACTTCCTCACCGGCGTCGCGACCCTGCTGCCGCTGAGCGTCACCGTCTTCGTCTTCTGGTTCATCATCGTCCGGCTCGGCAACCTGTTCCATCCGCTCTTCCGTGTTCACCCGTCGCTTGAGCGCCTGCCCGGCTGGGTGGCGACCCTCGCCGGGTTCGTGCTCTTCATCCTGATCGTCCTCCTCACCGGCTGGATTGCCACGGGTCTCATCGGCAAGCTGACTCTCGGCTGGCTGGACAGAATCCTGCAGCGCGTTCCCATCGTCAAGAGCATCTACGGCTCGGCGCGCCAGCTCACCAACGCGGTATTCGTCGACCGCAGCTCACTCCGCCGGACCGTCATCGCCGAGTACCCGCGCATGGGAATGTTCGCGGTCGGGTTCCTGACCAGCGATGACAAGATAACGCTCGCCGACGGCCGCAAGGCGCTCTTCGTCTTCTTCCCGACTACGCCCAACCCGACCTCGGGCTGGCTGGCGCTGATACCGGACGCCGAGGTCATAGAGACGGAGATGAGCATCGAAGACGGGCTCAAGCTCGTCGTCTCCGGCGGCGTGCTCAAGCCCGCCGAAATCGGCACCTTCATCCGGTCAGGTGACTGACCCGTAGCAGGGACGCAGAGTATGCGCCATGCCGTGCCGGGCTGATGTGATGCTCGCACGCAACCTGCGATGAAGAGACGGAGTCCCGGCAAGTCGGGCCAGGCTGCGGCCCTCCCCTCTGAAGGACGGAGCCTGGCGCAGCGCCTGCGCCTGGACAAGCTCCCGTCCAGGATCATCGGCCTTTCTCCGGCAATCGGCATCGCCATAACACGTGCCTGGTACCGCTACATGACACACCTCGACCGCGAGCACGAGATGACCTTCATGAACTACGGCTACGCGGAGATAGACCGGGAAGTGTCGTCGCTGACGCTGACGCCGGAGGATGAAGTGAATCGCTATTGCATCCAGCTCTACCAGCACCTTTCCACAGGTGTCGACCTGCAGGGACGCTCCGTCCTTGAGGTAGGCAGCGGCCGGGGCGGCGGCGCGTCCTACGTTGCCCGCTACCTGAAGCCGGCGTCGCTGACGGGAATCGACATAGCCGCGGCCGCCGTCGGCTTCTGCAAAGACCACTACGACTGCCCCGGCCTGACGTTCGCCCACGGCGATGCCGAAGCGATACCCTTTGCCCGCTCTTCATTCGACGTGGTGTTCAACGTGGAGTCATCGCACTACTACCGCTCGGTTCCCCGCTTCCTGGCGGAAGTACGCCGGGTCCTGAAGCCGGACGGCTGGTTCCTGTTTGCCGATTTCCGCAAGCAGGAGGAGATGCCCGCTCTGCGGCGGCAGCTGGTGGAAGCCGGATTCGAGGTGGTGCGGGAGACAAACATCACCGCCAATATCCTGCAAGCCCTGAACGTTGACAACGAGCGCAAGCTCAGCCTTATCCACTCAAAGGTCCCGTGGCTGTTTCGCAAGGCATTCAAGGAATTCGCCGCTGTCCCGGGCAGCGCAAGCTACGAATCGTTCAGCCGCGGCAGGTGGGAATACCTGAGCTTCGCCTTGAAGCGCGGCCCGTCCGACCCTTCGAGTCCGACGCAGTCCCATACCTAGTCCCCGTCACGCAGCCGAGGACGGCGCCTTCGGGAACCGCGCACCCCATGCCGGAAGCAAAGCTGCCCGCGAGTTCGCGGCGGTGTCGGGGAAGGCCGGGCAGCAGCGGCCTGGGACACAATCCGGAATGCAGGACATTCCGGTCATGTCCCTCGGCCGGCTAGCGGCGCTGGCGGCGGGGGAGCTTTCTCTCCGGCCTGGGTGCCTTCTTCTTCGGCTTGTCCTTGCCGTTCTTGTCCGGCTTGAAGTCCTGGTGGAGTTCTATGAGCTCAGCCAGTCGCCGCATCACCCTGCCGTTCACCGTCTGGGTCGGGTAGGCGCCTTTGGCGTCGGCGATTCCGGCCCGTACGCCGGTCAGGAGCTCGATGCCCTCGTCTACAGTGGCGACGGCGTGGATATGGAATTTGCCCTCCTTGACCGCCTGCACGACGTCGGGCCTGAGCATCAAGTCGGGCAGGTTCGCCTTCGGGACCATGACACCCTGGGTCCCGGTCAGTCCCCGTGCCCGGCAGGCTTCGAAGAACCCTTCTATCTTCCAATTGACGCCGCCGATGGGCTGCACCTCTCCCTGCTGGTTCACCGATCCGGTCACGGCCAAGTCCTGCCGGATGGGCAGGCTCGCCAGGTCGGAAAGCAGCGCGTAGACCTCGGTCGAGGAAGCCGAGTCTCCGTCTACCCCGCCGTAGGACTGCTCGAAGCAGATCGAGGCCGAGAGAATGAGTGGCTGCCGCCGCGCGAACTTCTGCCGCAGGTAGCCGGAGAGTATGTAGACGCCCTTGTCATGGGTCGGCCCGGAAAGCTGCGCCTCGCGTTCGATGTTGATGATGCCGGCCGAGCCGACGCCGGTCTTGGCGGTAATCCGGCTCGGCAGGCCGAATGCGTATTCGCCGGTGTCGTATACCGCGAGCCCGTTCACCTGCCCCACCTTGGCGCCGCTCACGTCGATGAATACGGTCCCCTGGCGGATCGCCTCCTGGAGCTTGACCTCGACCAGCCTCACCCGTTCGCGGCGACGGTCTATCGCCTGCCGTACGTGCTCGTACCCAACGGCCTTCGCCCCGGCCTTGCCCGCCCAGTGGTTCGCCTCGGTCAGCAGCTCGGTGATGATGTTGAAGCGGGTGGAGAGTTTGTTCTGACGGCCCGCGAGACGCGCCCCGTGCTCGATGACCCCGCGCACGCCCGAGCGGTCGAACGGCCGCAGCTTCTCCTTCTGGCACAGCGCCTTCACAACCTGCGCATACTCGGCGACTGCCTCTTTGCTCAGGTCCATCACCCAGTCGAAGTCGGCTCGGACCTTGAAGACCTTCTTGAAGTCCTCGTCCGCGCCGGCCAGCAGCGAGTAGATCTGGGGGTCGCCTATCATGATGACCTTGAGGTCTATTGCCACCGGTTCCGGTTTCAGCCCGACCGCGCCAAACAAGGCGGAATACGGGTCGCCGCCGGTGATCTCGAGCTGCCGGTTGCGCAGGGTCCGTTTGAGCGCCTGCCAGACCCCGGGTTCGGTCAGCGCGTCGAGCGCGTTGATAACCAGGAAGCCGTGGTCCGCGCGCAGCACCGACCCGGCCTTGATCTTCGAGAAATCCGCCCGCCACTGCCCTCCCCGGTCCCAGACCCGGTCAATCGAGCCGAAGAGGTTCTTGTAGTTCGGGTTCGTCTCGAAAATCACCGGGGCGGTCCGGGTGTGGGAGTTGTCGACCAGGACGTTGACCCGGAACTCGAGGTACGGGTCAATTGGGGAGGCCACCGGCTCGCCTTCGGCCGGAGGCCTCTGGCGGAACGCGTCAGGCCGGGTCAGGATAGCATCCTTAACCTCGGCCAGGTAGTCGTGCATCGCGTTCGGGTCGTAACAGTGCAGGTGCCTGCCCTTCTTCGGCGCGTGGTTCTTCCTCCGACCGTGGCAGCGTCCCTCTATGTCTGCCAGCCGCTCCTCGACCACCGGGCGGATGATGCTGTCGTCGAGCTTCGCCAGGGCGTCGCGGGCCTCCTTTTCCAGGTCGCGGATCTCCTTGAAGATGACCGCCAGTTCGCTGCTCAGCTCCTGGTAGCGCGCTTTGATCTCCCCGACGCGCTCAGCGGTGAGCTTCCCCTCTTCCGCCAGGGCCGGCAGAGCGTCAACGCTGACCGGCTGCTTCTCGACGATAGGTGCCAGTTCCGGGCGCGCGAGCGGCCCGGTCTGGACCAGGGAAAAGCCCTCGGCGAGCACGCGTTTCTCGAACTCGCGCACCCTGGCTCCGCCCCGCTCCTTGTACCCGTCAACGATGGCCTGCCGCCGCTGCTGGTAGGTGTCGCTTTCGAGCAGCAGCGGCACGTTCTTTGCCAGAAAGTCGACGAAGGCTTCCATGTCGCTGCGGAACTCCTGTCCCTTGCCTGCGGGCAGGCAGAGCAGCCGGGGTTGGTCCGGGTCGCGGAAGTTGTTCACGTAGCACTTGTCATCCAGTTCCTTGGGCCGGGCCTGCGTCGACTCGAGCAGGTTCTTCACCGTGGTTGTCCGCCCCGTGCCGACCGGGCCCGAGACGAAGACGTTGTACCCGATCGACTCTATCTCCAGCGCCATGTTGAGCGCGTCAACCGCACGCGACTGGCCGACAATGCCGTCAGAGGCCGGCAGGTCATCAGTCGTATCGAACTTCAGACAGTCGGTCGGACAGGTCCAGACCAGCCGTTCCGGCGGGACTTCGGGATGGGAGAGGGCGGGTAGGCCCGGGTTCGGTGACTCAACTTCCCGGCTCCGCCCGCGGCGCCCTTCACTTCCTCGCGGCTTGCTGGCGTTCTTCCGCTTCATCCGGGCCTCCTTCTAGTCGCGCGTGGCGACCTTCAGCGCGGGGAACATCACGAAAGGCACGTGGTATGAACCGAGGTCCCGGACGGTGTCTCCAACCGCCGCCACGTTAGCGAACATCTCGTACACGTTCCCCGCAATCATCGTATCTTTGACGCGCCCGGTCACTTTGCCGTTCTCTATCAGGTGGCCGGACGACACGTTCAGGGCGACGTCTCCGGCCAGCACGTTGGACTGGCCCCCGCCGATGCACTCGTGGACCAGCAGACCCTCGCGGATGCCCGCCAGCGCCTCATCCAGCTGAGCCGTGCCAGGCAGGAGCAGGATGTTGCTGGGCCCGGGCTGGGGCTGGGCCGAGTAATCGCGCGCGGCCGAACCGGTGGACTCGACACCGCAGGCGCCCGCCGTTGCCAGGTCGAACAGGAAGCCGGTGAAAACTCCGCGGTCGAACAGCGGTATCCGGCGCCGCGGAACCCCCTCGGCGTCAAGCGGGTCGGACCTGGTGCCGAAGTCACGCAGACCGTCATCGGCAATGGTGATCTTCTCGTCCAGGAGCTTCTGCCCGATCCGGTCGCCGAGCGGAGAGACTCCCTTCTCGAGCTGCTTCCCGTTCACTCCGACCAGGAGCGGGCTGAGCAGGTCCGGGACCGCGGTCGCGGCGAAGATGACCGGGTAGCTGCCGGTGACCAGCCGCGCCCGCGACCGGGCGAGAATGGCCCGCTGCTCCATACGATCGGCTATGGCGCCGATCGCCGGCGCGGCGCCGGAGGACAGGTTTTCGTACTCCGAAATCCAGACCAGCCCGTCGTGGACCACGAGCCCGGTGGCGTACAGCTCGAGCACGGCGCGCGAGAAACGCGTGTCCAGGCCGGCACTGCTGACCAGCGCCGTCTCGCGGTACGAACGAGCGATGGTCACGTCGAGCTTCAACTCGGGCAGCCGGGACCGCAATGCATCGACCAGTTCCCTGCCCCACTCAATCATCTTCTGCGCGGACAGCATGATCACGCGGTTGTCGAAGGTCTTTACCGCCGGGTGCACGCATGGGCCGGGGAACTCGAAACGGCACTGCTTCCCATAAGCGGCCGTGTCGATGGCGGCCTGGACCAGGTCTTCGATCCGGTCCGGGTTGCTGCTCGAACTATACCCCACGCGCCCGTCCTTCGCTACCCGCAGTCCGTACCCGCAGGTCAGGCGGCTCTCCTGGGAGTGGAACTCGCCTGCCCGGAACTCGACCGTCGTCAGGTTCCCGTCGGAGCAGAACACTTCGGCTTGCGCCCCCCGCGCCTCAGCCAGGGCCAGAACTCTGTCTTCCATCAGCTACTTGGTTCCAAGGACCCGGCCTGATGCCCGGACTTTGTACCTTCGCGTCTTCGTGGTGAACATCCGGCCCTATCTCCCCCCGATGACGACGTTGCGGATCAGGAGATGTGGCGCGCCGAGCCCGACGGGCAGCGGCGACTGGCCGCCCTTGCCGCACCCACCCAGTCCGCCGAACATCACCAGGTCATCGCCGATCATTTCGATGCTCTTGAGCGTCTCGAACACGTTGCCGGAGAGCACCACGTCGCGCACCATCTTCGTCTGCCGCCCGTGTTCAATCAGCCGCGCGTACTGGGAAGAGAAGGTGAACGACTCGAGTTCGGTCATCCCGCCGCGCGACCCGCAAACGTACAGCCCGCGCTCGACCGAATCGAGCATGTCCTCGATGTTGAAAGCTCGCGGCTCGATATAGGTATTGCTCATCCGGACGATGGGCGCGTGCCGGTACGATATGGCCCGGGCGTTGCCGGTGACCTTCTCCCCCATCCGTTGTGCGCTCTGCCGTTCGTGCAGGTGACCGGCGATGCGGCCACCCTTGATGAGCTCGGTCCGCTCGGCCGCGGTGCCCTCGTCGTCGTAGCGGAAGCTGCCGCGCTCACCCGGCATCGTCCCGTCGTCGACAATCGTCAGGTCGTCGACGCCGTAGCGTATCCCGACTTTCATCAACTCCCGCATCCGCTCGTTGGTGGACAGGAAGTCGGCCTCGCTCAGGTGCCCGAACGCCTCGTGGGCGAAGACCCCGGCCAGCAATGGGTCGATGATGACATCGTACTTCCCGGCCGGCACCGGCTCAGCCTTGAGCAGGTCAACCGCGACCTTGGCAATCCGCTCGACCAGCGGCTCGCGGTTCGCAAGCGACGTGAAGCCCTGGGTCTTTCCGAACGAATCGGAGTAGTCCTGTACGTTCGTCCCGTCGCGCGCCACCGCGCGGCACATGAAACCGGTGTAGACCGTCTCCTGTGTGATGAAACTGCCTTCCGAAGACAGGAAGGAGGTCCGGCGGAACGAATCATGGTACACGGACATAGTCGTCGTGATGCCTGCCGTTCTGAGCAGGATGTCGTTGTAGCGCTTGATGAGGGCGTGCTTCTCTGCCAGTGGGACTTTACGCGGGTCGTCTGCTTCCGGCACAGTCACAGCGTCGGTCAACGCGGGCGATTTGCCCAGCGATTCCGGCCGCTCCGGCAGCGCCTCGACCGCTTGGGCGACGTCCCGGGCCAGCCCCGGCAGCTTGTCATCGACCCGGTTGAAGCTCGCCGAACCCCAGTTACCCCGGTGGAACACCCGGATGCAACCGCCCTTCTCGAAAGAACGGCCGATCTGGTCGAGTTCCCGGCCGCGGTAGACGATGGCGGCGTGCTCCGACTCTTCGATCCGGATGTCGGCGTACTCGCTCACCAGCCCGCTGAGCGCGCCCGCGAGAAGAGACTTCAGGTTATCCATCTTCGGCCAGAAAGCGTAGAGGCTAACTCCACTTTGTCAAATCCCCGCGCGGGCGAAGACCCGGACGGATTCCGGGGTTCGTATCGGACCGGCCCTCTTCGTCCTCCTCCGCAGAGCTCAGGACCGGTTCTCAAGGCTACCTCGGATGCGCTCCGTGCAGGATGCCGAATCGGAGGCTTGACCTGCGGCTGAGTTTGGGTAGAGTGTGGCTCGTGCTTAGGCAAGCGATAGCATCTTCTGGAGGCGTGATGAACACCCGAATCTCGGCCCTGTTTCTGCTCGGAGTACCAGTCCTCTTGCTGGGAGGGGGGTGTGACTCCCGTCTTGACGCCCCGCTCGCAGGTGTCTCCGATGACTGGTTCTGGCCCGGTCTGACAGCGGTCATCTGCCTCTCGGTCGGGTTCCTCCTTGGCGCGACGATGTCGCGGGGCGGCGGCCTCCAGCTCAGCCAGCGCCGTCACAGGCACAGACGTCGCACCGAGTCCGGCTGGAATCGAATCTCGCAGCGCATCCAGGACGGAACGAACCAGGGGTTGGCCGACTGGCGCAGTTCCGGCAACGCTGAACACCCCGACTGGGACGACCTCAGCCGCAGAATTGAGGGACGGATCGTCGAGGAGATGCGCAAGCACCACGACTAGCCGTCGCCGCCAAGACCTACCCTAGTCGCACTACCGAACCGCCGGCGCCCCTGACCTTCGCCCGTCGCGGCCCTGTGGTTTCGCGCCTTCAGTTTTCCCACAGAGGACCCCGAGTCCTCTGCTGGGCCACCAGGAACGCCAGGCAGGCGGTGTCAGTCTGTGTCTTCACACATGTCGTGTTCTCGTGGCTTTGTGGTGAATCCCCATGCTGGTTTCGGGGGTGGACCGGGCACTTGACCGCCGAGTTTGGCGCGGTAGAGTATGGGGCTCAAACAAAACCGGAGGTGTCGCTGTGATACACAATTGGTCCAAGCTGCTGCTGGACAGATTGCCGCCAAGGTCCGCGCCCAGTTTGCCGACGAGATGAAGCGCGAGGAACCGGACCGGGATGAGTTCAGCCGCCAGGTTGAGACTCGCATTCGGGACGAGTTCAAGAAGTGGAAAGACTGAACTGACATGCCCAGGACCGAGCCGGCCTTCTGCCGCCAAGGCACAAAGACACAACGGCAAAGTCCGGTCAAGTGGCAATGGCCAGGTCCGGTCATTGGTCATTTCCACTTTCCTCTTTGCTTCTGGGGTCCGGGTGGTTTGTTTCCGCGCCTCCTGTTCTTCACTCTTCTCTCTTCACTCTTCTCTCTTTCCTTTGCCGCCCAGTTCGTCGGCGAGCCCAGTTACACGCTGCCGGCCGATGAAACCCGCATCGGCGACATCTACTTCGGCGGCACGATGCTCCGTATCGATGGACGGCTCGACGGTTCGGTGCTGGCCGGCGCCCAGACCATCAACGTTTCCGGCCCGGTCACGCGCAATCTCTTTCTCGCAGGCCAGAACGTAGACGTGTCTGGCGTCGCGGTCGGCGACCTGGTCGCGGTCGCCGCGACGCTCACCGTCAGCGGTCGGGTCGGTGGCGCGGTTCGGGCCGGCGCAGGCGCCATCTACATCAACGGCGGAGTCGGCCAGGACGTGCTCGCCGGCGGCGCCGCGCTGGTCATCGGCAAGAATGCCGAGGTCCGCGGCGACATCGCCGCCGTCTGCCAGAAGCTCGGGATAGACGGCACGGTGCGCGGCGACGTAAGAGCTGTAGCCAACGAGGTCGTGATATCCGGCTCGATTGACGGCGACGTGGACGTGACCGTGGCAAACAAACTGACGCTCACTCCCGACGCCCGTGTCTACGGCAACCTGCGCTACCGCTCGAGCAAGACGCTCGACGTCACCAACCCCGACAACGTGTTCGGCAATATCGAGCACGTGCAACTGCCCACGCGCAAGGAGATCGAAGACCTGAGGCAGATGAAGCCCAAGCCCGGCTTGTTCGTGACGTTTTTCCTGCCGTTCACCATCCTCTCGATAATCGGGGCTCTGGTGGTTGGGTTCCTGCTGCTGGCGGTATGGAAGTACGTGCTGAACGAAGGGCTCACCCGTTCGTTCGCCCACTGGGCCCGGACCCTGGGATTCGGCGCCATCGGTTTCCTCATCGGCCCGATGAGCATCCTGATAGCGTTCGCGCTCATCATCACCATACCCGCCGGCCTCATCGCTCTCGCTGCCTACCTCGTCTGCCTCTATCTTGCCAAAGTGCTCGCGGGCATGTTCACCGGCAGGCTCCTGTTCCGAGTTTTCGGCGCGCCCGAGGTCTCGCTCTGGTGGGCCGCGCCCGTCGGCATCGTTATTGTATTCGCCCTTTGCGCCATTCCCTACGCGGGATGGGCATTCTGGGTCGCAAGCTTGACTGTTGGCTTCGGGGTCATTGCCGAACTGCTAGGCATGTCCCGCACCGCCTAGGAGGAAAACATGGACCATTCGACGCCGCCTTCTCCGAGCGAGGGCGTGAAGAAGTACATCGACCGCGCCAGCCGGGCGCTGGAAATCCGCAAGCAGGACATCGCCCGCGCGAGAAAGCGCCGTTTCGACACCATCTCGGTTCACGGTCTCTATACCGCGACCGAGGCGATCGAGAAGAACCAGGGCGCGATCATCGAGCCGGTTTTCGCCAGCTCCGGCCAGGCCTACCGCGACTCGGACGAGATGGAGGCGGCGCAGACCGGCCAGATTCCGACCTGGGCCTACATCCGCATCCACAACCCGACGCTCGGCTACCTCGAAGACACTCTGGCCCTGCTCGAAAGCTACGGCACCGACGTCGACGCCGGCTGCGTGGTCTATTCATCCGGCATGGCGGCAATCGAGAACCTGACCGACACGCTGCTCGTCAAGCAGGGCAGCGACCCCATCAACTTCGTCGCCCAGTGCCAGATATACGGCGGCACCTTCCAGCAGTTCAACGTCCGCAAGATGCAGGAACGCGGCATCGAAGTGCGCTGGATTCTCGACCCGAACAACATCGCCGAGTGGCGGTCGAAGATCGACAGGAACACCCGGTTCCTGTACGGCGAACTGCCCTCCAACCCCGGCCTGGTATTCTTCGACCTGAAGAAGACCGTTGACCTGGCGCACGAACACGGGCTGCCGTACATCGCCGACTCGACCATCGCCACGCCCGCGCTGCTGCGGCCGCTCGCCTACGGGGCCGATATCGTGGTCCACTCGGTGACCAAGACGATGAGCGCGTCCGGCACCGGCACCGCGGGCGCCATCATCGCCCGCAAGTCGATTCCCTCGAACGTGAACAACGACCGGATGAAGGCTGACCTCTGCACCTACCTGCGTGAGTACCCGCACCGCGACCAGGGCGGTTGCCTGCACCCTTACCAGGCACTGTCGTCAATGAATGACCTGCGCACCCTGCGCACCCGCGTGGACGTCTGGTCGCAGAGTGCGCTCAAGGTGGCCCGGTTCCTGCAGAAGCAGCCGGGAGTCACCGACGTCAACTACCTCGGCCTCGAGGACCATCCGCTTCACCCGCTGGCGAGCAAGTACCTCTGGCTGGCCGACTCCGAGTACGACGACCGGTACGGGATGAAGGTGAACCGCTACGGGCATCTACTCTCGTTCCGCGTGAAGGCAGGGCCCCAGGCCGCGCGCAAGGTCTTTGACCGGCTGCAACTCATCATGCGCGTAACCGACCTCGGCCGCGTGAAGTCCATCGCCACCATTCCTTCTATCTCTACTCACCTGCAGCAGGGCGAGGAAAGCCGCAAGATGGCGCACATTCCGCCCGACCTGGTTCGCCTCTCAGTCGGCGCGGAGCACCCGGATGACATCGTGGGCGATCTGGAGCAAGCTCTAAGCGCAGCCAAGTAGCTCATGTCCGGACTCCTCTATTCCACCAATCTTCGCTCTCCCGACGTTGACCTGAAGGACGCGTTGCTGCAAGGGCAGGCCCCGGACAAGGGGCTGTACATGCCGCGGGAGATTCCGCAGATCCCCCTCGACGAGATCGTGGGGTTCCGCGACAAGACTTACCCTGAGATTGCGTTCGCGGTCCTGAGACGCTACACGCAGGACCTGATTCCTGACGAGGCACTGATGCGGCTCTGCTCCGAGTGCTACAACTACGAAGTGCCGCTGGAGAAGGTCTACGATCGCAACTTCCTCATGCGCCTCGACCAGGGTCCGACCGCCAGCTTCAAAGACTTCGCGGCCCGGATGATGGCGCGCATGATGCGCTACTTCCTCGCGGAGGAGGGTGGGGAGTTGGTCATCCTTACCGCCACGTCCGGCGACACCGGTTCAGCAGTTGCCCACGCGTTTCACAACGTCGACCGCATCTCGATGGTCGTCCTCTTTCCGATCAAGGAAGTCTCCGACCGCCAGCGCAAGCAGATGACCACGCTTGGCGGCAATGTCTCGGTCATCGGCGTGGACGGTCAGTTCGACGACTGCCAGGCGTTGGTCAAACGCGCTTTCGTCGACCCGGACCTGAAGCGAATCCGCTTCTCGTCGGCCAACTCCATCAACATCGGCCGGCTTCTGCCGCAGGCGGTCTACTACCTGTATGCCTGGGCCAAGCTGCAGGAGAAGGGCGAGGCAGCGGTCATCTCGGTCCCATCGGGCAACTTCGGCGACATCTGCGGCGGCCTGATTGCGCGGCAGATGGGTCTGCCGGTCGCACGTTACGTCATCGCCACCAACGCCAACGATGAGTTCCCGAAGTTCGTCGCCACTGGCAGGTACGAGAAGATTGTGCCCTCGCGCGTCTGCATCTCCAACGCGATGAACGTCGGCCACCCGTCTAACCTGCCCCGGCTCGTTGCCTTGTACGGTGGCGTGATGGATGAGCAGGGCAAGGTCTCAAAGGAGCCGGACTTTGCGGCGATGCGGCGCGACATCTACGCGACAAGCGTCGACGACGCCGGAACCCGACAGGCAATCAAGGACGCCTGGGCCAGGTACAAAACGATGCTCGAACCGCACGGTGCGGTCGGCTGGGCGGGCCTAGTCCGCTACCTCGAATCCTTGAATCCTCGACCCCTCGATCCCTCTCCTCTGGCTATCTCCATCGAGACCGCGCACCCGGCCAAGTTCCCCGATGAAATCCAGCGCCTACTCAACGTCGATCCGCCGCTGCCGCCTTCGCTCGCCGGCCTCGACGCGAAGCCGGAGCACTACGAGAAGGGTCCGAACGACTACGGGTGGTTCAAGGATCTCCTGCGGAAAGTGTTCTAGTGGTCAAGCGGTCCAGTGAACCAGTGTCGGACAAGACTCCGGTCAGGACCTGTCGTGACCTGACCGCGTGGCAGAAGGCATTTGACGTGTGCGCCGACGTCTATCATGCCACGAAGCGGTTTCCCCGAAGTGAGGTCTATGGGCTCGCCGGCCAGATGCAGCGTGCCGCCGTGTCCATACCATCAAACATCGCCGCAGGCTACGGGCGGCGTACGACATCCGATTCCTTGCGCTCGCTCTACATCGCCTACGGCTCGATCTGCGAACTGCAGACCCAGGCGTTGCTCGCGGTCAAGCTATGTTACCTGACAGAGAAGGAGTCAGGCCCGCTGCTGCAGAAGATCGGCGACACTGAACGCCTGACAAAAGCCCTGATTCGGGCGCTCGAGCGGAAGCTCTGTTCGCATTCCTCCACTTGCGCACATGATCACTAGACCACTGGAGCACTACCTATGCGCATTGATGAGAAACTGACCGACTACGTTGTAGAACAAGTTGTGCGGCTGGTGAAGACCCCGAGTCTGGCCGGCCACACCGACGAGGCCATCAGGTACGTCGAGGGAGAGCTCGACCGCGCCGGCATCAAGCACCACCGCACCGGGCGCGGCGCGCTGCTGGCAACGGTTGAGGGCAGAAAGCCCGGGCCACACATCGCGCTGACCGCGCACGTCGACACACTGGGCGCGATGGTGAAAGAGCTGCGTAGCGACGGGTCGCTCTCGTTCACCCCGGTCGGCGGCTTTGCGCTGGCCACGGTCGAAGGCGAATACGTCACGGTAGAAACCGGGTCCGGCAAACTCCTCCGCGGCACCATCCTCTTCGACGAACCTTCCGCCCACGTCAGCAAGAAGGTCAACGACGCCAAGCGGGAATTCGAGAACATGCGAATCAGGCTCGACGCCGAGGTGCGCGACGACAAAGGCCTGGCCAAGCTCGGCGTCGCGGTTGGCGACTATGTCCACTTCGACCCCCGTTGCGAGGTGACTGAAACCGGCTTCATCAAGACCCGTCACCTCGACGACAAGGCCGGCGTCGCCTGCCTGCTCGGCTCGCTCAAGGCGCTGGCCGAGTCCGGTGCGCGGCCCCGCCTCACCACGCACTTCCTGTTCAGCACGTCGGAAGAAGTCGGGTTCGGTGCTTCTGCCGGCATCCCCCGTGAAGTCGGCGAGCTGGTTGCGGTGGACATGGGTGCGGTCGGCAAGGGACAGGAGTCGGACGAGTACTCGGTCTGCATCTGCGCCAAGGACTCGACCGGGCCGTTTGACTACGCCTTGCGGCAGCGACTGGTGAAGCTGTGCCGAAGCCAGAAGATACCCTACAAGGTAGACATCTACCCGTTCTACGGCTCGGACGCGGCCGTTGCCGTGCAGGCCGGGCTGGATGCGGTCACCGGTCTAATCGGCCCGGGCATCAACGCGTCTCACAACCTCGAGCGGACTCACCGCAAGGCCCTGGCCGCGACCGTGCGCCTGATCCTCGCTTACGTTGAGCCGGGCGATAGGAAGTGCTGACCCGAGCCGGCCGGATTCCCACCAACCACAGATGGACACTGCTGGACACAGATGATTCTGTCGGAGACATCTGCCCGGCTATCCGTGTTCATCCGTGGTTCATCACTTGAAGTACGTCATCTTTCTCGCTGACGGCGCAGCGGACTTCCCGGTTCCCGAGCTGGGCGGCAGGACTCCGCTCCAGGCCGCGATCAAGCCCGCCATCGACCGCATCGCCCGGCTCGGCCGCTGCGGCTCGTTCGTCACGGTCGACGACGACATGCCGCCCGGCTCCGAGGTGGCGAACCTGACCGTGCTTGGATACGACCCGCGGGAATGCTACCAGGGCCGCGGGGTCATCGAGGCGGCATCGATGGGCGTCAAGCTGCACGACACCGACATCGCGATGCGCTGCAACCTCATCTGCATTGCCGACGGCCGCATCAAGAACCACTCCGCCGGCCACATCTCAACCGAAGAGGCGCACAAGCTGATCCGCCACGTCGACCGCTACGTCGGAGACGACGACGCCCACTTCTTCCCCGGAATCTCCTACCGTCACCTGCTGGTGCTGGACCAGGGATCTACCGACTTCGCGTGCTTCCCGCCCCATGACCATGTCGGCGAGAAGATCGAGGACCTGATGATTGTCGCAAAGTCGGACGAGGCCAGGCCGACCGTCGACCGACTGAACGACATGATCCGCGGCTCGTGGAACCTGCTCTCGCAGCACGCGGTCAACCGGGAGCGGGTCAAGGCGGGAAAGGACCCGGCCAATTCGATCTGGTTCTGGTCCCAGGGACGCAAGCCGAAGATGAAAACGCTGCGGGAGCAGTACGGGATTTCGGGCGCGGTCATCTCGGCAGTGGACTTGATCAAAGGCCTGGGCGTCTACGCCGGGCTCGACGTGATTGACGTCCCCGGGGCGACGGGGTTGATCGATACCAACTACGAGGGCAAGGCCGACGCCTGCATCAAGGCGCTGGAAGACCACGACTTCGTCTTTGTCCATGTTGAGGCATCGGACGAAGCAGCGCACGCCAAGGACTTGAAGCAGAAAGTCCTCGCCATCGAGTACCTCGACTCCCGGCTGGTCGCGCGCGTCATGAAGGGGATTGAGGACAGGGGAATCGAGGCCACCGTTGCGGTTCTGCCCGACCATCTAACCCCGGTCGCTGGTGGCAACCACGTCCACGGCCCGGTCCCGGTCGCCATACTGACTCCGGGCGTCGCTCCTGACTCAGTCCAGGCGTACGACGAAGCCGCCTGCGCGCTCGGGTCGCTCGGCCGGCTGCACGGTAGCCAGTTCATCCGCACCGTACTCGGTCGCGGGACATGACCGCGAAAACGGGAACTGTACCGGATTGCGGCCGCGTCCTCGCGGCCGGGGACTGTCCCCGCTTTCGCCAGGCCGAACTCGGTCTATCGACCACTTGACCACTTCTCCTCTTCTCCTCGCCCTTGCGCTCTTCGCCCAGCCGCCACTGTCCAACATGCCCGACTCGCTTCCACGTCCTCCACTCGATCCCTTGATCTCTCGATCTCTTGATCCCTCTCCTGACACTAGACCACTTGACCCCTTGCCCGCTCGACCACGCTCCGAGCCCGACCGCTGGTTCGCAATGGACAAGTTCTGGCACTTCTCGGCCAGCTTCGTCACCGTCGGCGCGGCGTATCACTTCGGCAGAAACCGGGTCAACCTCCCGGAGCCGATGTCTACCGGAATTGCCACGGGCGGAACTCTGACACTGGGTATCTGCAAGGAACTCAACGACCTGGCCGGCCCGTCGAAGCACTTCTGTTGGAAAGACCTTGTCGCTGATGCCGCCGGCATCGGTGCCGGCTACCTCGCGTTCATACACAAGTACTAGGGATACAGAGACAAAGGGATAGAGGGATAAAGTGCCGTCCCTCCGGCACTCGATCCCTCGATCTCTCTCTTCATAAGAGGCGGGCGATGCCGGGCTGCTGAGCGCGACCCTTACGGCGTCCGTGAGAGGAAAACGCCAGACCAGGAGTTCGGCGCCGCCCGCCCCAAGGAGAACTGTCGCGTGTCGGTGACCGCTCACGACTCGCTCGGGCGATTCGGACGAACCGCGACCGAGAACGCAATCGGCCCGAACTGCGGCCGTACCACCACGCCCGACCCGTCCGCAGCGGCCTGCTCCATCACAAAGGCGCAGTCAAATGGCAGCTTCAGGCAGAAGCGGCCCGGCGACGCGCACCTGGCGACCTTGAACCCGACGAGCGTCGTACCCGCCCGACGCTGAACTGCACGAACACCTGCTGCGGCTGCGGGGCGCT